>Ga0187888_1000583_pt1 | contig 39156 bp, 22 predicted proteins | sample June2016WEW_7_40_FD_132987 | JGI IMG/M metagenome (GOLD analysis project Ga0187888, IMG submission 132987) | Peatland microbial communities from SPRUCE experiment site at the Marcell Experimental Forest, Minnesota, USA - June2016WEW_7_40 | ecosystem: Environmental > Terrestrial > Soil > Wetlands...
ATAATGGGAGGGACGTTGATGAAGATCCCGATCCCGATCATGTTGGACATGTTGATGGAAGTTGCGTTAAGGATACCGAGCTCTCGTCTGACCTGAGTTTTTGCAGGGACTTGCTCTGCAGGGAAAGCACTCATCTCTGGTGGTTCGCTCAACATATCCCTCCACCTCGAAATCCGAACGGGATGACAACATCCGGCACCGCGGTGAGTTGGGCCGGAGAGGCACACAGGGGAACGCTGCCCGAAAACTTTAGGAGACGGCAATGTCACTCAGCAGGTAAGACCGCTGTGCGTGTCCGGTACCGCGATCCCGCGTAAGTTAGCAGACCTGTGCGCTGCCTGCAATAGGAAAAACGACTGCACCCGGCGATTCATTGAGGCGAGAGGATTCCGACAGTGGGCAGGATGGCAAAAAGGTCGAAGGCTAGCGAACGGCTCGGCACAGCACAGAAGATTAGAAGAATGTGATATGCTCATGGTTGCGAGGACGTGCAACCAACTCGCTTGACCTCGCCTTTTTGCAGTACAGACCATGAGAAAGATCGGACTAAGACAAATCGCAAAGCTAGCAAACGTCTCTCTGGGGACTGTCGACCGCGCCCTAAATGGCCGGAAGGGCGTTAACAAGAGTACAAGGAAGCGTATCTTCGAGATTGCGGAGAAAGCAGGCTATAGACCAGATCCGGCGGCGCGTGCGTTGTCTTTGGGACGGGTACCGATCCTGGTGGGAGTTTGCATCCCACGGGAGATTCACTATTACTTTGACGAGTTACTGCGCGGCATCCTAACAGAAGCCAGCAGGCTGGAGCGACTAGGGGTCCGGGTTCTCTATCGTCCAACCGCGCGACTCGGCGCCGAGGAAGTTGAAAGGTTTACGGAGTTGTTGAACCATGAGGTCCAAGCTATCCTTATCGCTCCTGGCGATCTTGCAAAACTGACCCCTGTCATTGATGAAGCTGAGAAAAAGAACGTGCGAGTGGTCTGTGTGGACAGCGATGCGCCTGCCAGCGCTCGATCAACCGTAGTCTCCGTGAACGCGGAAATCGCTGGCAAGGTGGCGGCCGAACTTATGAGTTGCTTCGTCATACCCCACTCGCAGGTGGCGATTGTCACAGGGATGCTGGCCACGGAAGACCACGGCAAGAAGACGAAAGGCTTCTCCGAGCTATATCCGCAATTAAGTAATGGCGGAAGAGTGGTTAAGGTGGTTGAGGCCCATGAGGAGGAGGAAGAGGCTTTTCAAAAGTGCTTTGCACTCCTCCGACGATACAGGTCTCTCGCTGGTCTTTATGTTAACACGGTTAATTGTCTCCCAGTTTGTCGGGCAATCTGTGCCCATGGACTCTCAGGCAAGATCGCGCTCATCACGACCGATCTGTTTGCAGGCATGATTCCATATTTCGAGAAGGGCACAATTCGCGCCTCCATACACGGACGCCCCTTTGTTCAGGGAGAGCTCGCCATGCGGTTGGTGGTCGATCACATTGCGAACCATCGTCCCTTCCCGCCGTTCTACTACGTATCCCCCCATATTGTTCTGAAGTCCAACCTCTACGCTTTTCGCGAAACTCGTTACTCTGACGGCGAAGTTGGTCTTGTAGCTCCATCCCGCGACCAGATCCTTCCGTGGGACGGTCCTCCCCAGCAAACCGCCGACATAATGACAGGCGAGTCCAGACTGAGTCCAAAATAAGGAATCTCGTCTGCCCTCGATTTTTGAGCGTTGCTAACAACACTTCTCCAAAATGTCTTGACAAGGGGATTTTTAATGGTATCGTAAGCACTCGGTACCGGTACCGTCATGGAAGCTGTCTAAATCGCAGGAGGATCAAAAATGGCTTATATTGTGCGGTTTGTCCAACATTATCATCCGGAGCAGCGCGCGGCCTTTATGAAGGTGGAAGCCAAGTTCGCTGCCATGGAGCAGCGCCGAACTGATTGGCCGAAAGGGCGACGTTCTCAGCCTTTTGCTGGGCGCGAACCATCGCACACCCTCATTTGGGAGTCCGAGTTTCCATCCCTCGCAGAAGCTGAAGGGGCTCTTTCAAAGATCTCAACGGATGCCGAACACACAGCCCTGTTCGCGGAGCAGGCGCCTTACATGACCGAATCCTACGCAGAAATCAATGAAATCCTTGACTCCTGTCGTCAGTGAAGGTTGATCGTAATCGCGACTGGGCAGACCTTGAGCTGGGTTCGAGGACCGTGAGGAATCACCGTCAGCCGCTCTCAAATCCACAGACCAGGGCCTCAGTGGCCAAAGTCGGCATGGAATCCTGATGGCGGTCTCTCTTCGTGTTACGAGCGAACCCCAGATCTGATGGGCGATGGCGTCACTGCATTGTCTCAAGGTCGATTGCTTACTATAGAATTCGAAATCACTTGGGCGGAGGTAGAGCATGAGTCACGTTGCCCTCAGAGACCTCTATAAATGGTGCAACATCCCTGCTGAAAAGCTACCTGAACGCCACGATTTGCGCGTTCGTTTCCGTATCGTGCGCGACTCTGATGAGATGGGTCAACTGATGGCGCGTGAGTTCCTCGAATTGATCCAAGAAAACAACACATTGAAGAGTCCGACGCGGGCTATTGTTCCCTGCGGGCCGAATTGCTGGTATAGGCCTTTCACCGAAATGGTGAATTCCAAGAGGATTTCGCTTCGGCATTTATTTGTCTTCCATATGGATGAGTGTCTGGATTGGCAGGGTCATCCGCTGCCGACGAATCATCCGTACAATTTTCGTACTTTCATGGAGAAGCATTTCTACGGAGGCATCACGGCTGACCTTGCGGTTCCGGAATCTCAAAGGTTCTGGCTGCTACCCTCAACCATCGATCGCGTCCGTGCGGCCCTGGAACAGGCGCCGGTCGACGTCACAATTGGAGGCTGGGGACAGGATGGTCATATCGCTTACAATCAGGCTCGCAGACACCCCTTCAGCCACTTAACTCTCGATGACGTAGCCAATTCAACCATCCGCATTCAGGAGAACAACCTGGATACGGTTCTGGCCCTGGCCCAACGAACCTTTGGCGCTGCTTACCAGTTCGTCCCGCCGATGTCCGTGACGCTGGGCGTTCGTGAGTGCTTATCCGCAAGACGTGTCCGGGTATACAGCGACACAGGCGCCTGGAAGCAAACTGCGCTGAGAGTGGCGTTGTTTTCAGAACCGACGCCGGAGTACCCAATGACCCTATTACAGCGACACCCTGACGCGATCGTCACCGCGACACTTGAGACGGCCCGTCATCCTATAAGCGAGCACCCCGAGTGGGAGCTCTTTTGATTCCGGACTTAAAGGGTTCAAGATGCCTCCGCGAACACTGCAATTCAATCCTCATTCTCCGTACCGGCGGCTGGTTGGAGTCGGCGGTATCGGGACTGGCCTTTTCTTTGCGCTGGAAGGCCAACATACTCTGGGCCGGAATGAAAGCCGCCCAGCCCGGTTACTCAATATTCGCGATTACTGCAAGCTTCACATCATCAGTCATTACATTGCCATTCTGCTCGGTGCCGAGCCAAGCGGCTCGCCTTTTCATGTTGTCCCCGTCGGCAAGGTGGGCGACGATGACGCGGGCCGTCGGATGATTCAAGAAATGGCTGCTGTCGGCATGGACACCCAATACGTCGATATCCTCCGGGACAGGCCGACCCTCCTCAGTGTGTGCTTCCAATATCCCGATGGTTCGGGCGGGAATGTCACGACCAGTGAATCCGCCGCCTCTGCATTGACGCACGGCGATGTCGATCGGTGCGCTGAACTTCTAGCCTCCGGGGACTCACACAGTATCGCCTTAGCAGCGCCGGAAGTACCTATTGAGACGCGTGACCACCTGCTGAAGCTGGCGGATCGTCATCACGCATTTCGCGCAGCCTCTTTTACCTCGTCGGAAATGCAGACGGCCGGCAGGGAAGGCATGTTGTCCCATGTTGACCTGTTGGCCATGAACGAAGATGAGGCTGGAATGCTGGTCGGTGAGACCTTCGACGCTGCCAACGCTCAGGCCTTTCTTGACCGCTGTGCTGACACGCTCAGGGCCTACCAACCCCTTATCCAGATAATCGTCAGTTTCGGGAAGCAGGGAGCCTTCGCCTTTGCTCACGGAACTTGGGACTACTGTCCGGCTGCAAATGTTCCGGTGGTCAGTACGGCTGGAGCCGGCGACGCATTGCTGGCTGGAGTACTATCGGCAATCGCCGTGGGAATGCCCTTCATCAGGCCCGGCCCGGCGCGAACGTCCTTTTCCGATCGTCCACTGGAGAGCGCCCTCGATTTCGGCGCGCTTTTGGCGGCGTACACTGTTACCTCACCTCACACCATTCATCCCGATGCGAGTCTTGAAACACTTCTGTCTTTCGGCCACAAGCTGGGTGTAACTTTTTCAAGCGCGCTGACGCGTTACTTTGAGCCATTGACCTGTGAGGGAGGCTCGGACTAAGCCTCAGACATCGTGAGGGACAGACTCCCGCCCTACGATCCCAGCGCCTGCTGCATTGGCCGACCGTATGAGCGAATAGTGGAAATAAATGGCTTGACACGCGCAATTCTGTGTGTTACGAAGTCACTGAGCGTGACCGGTACCGCCCAAAGCGAACCCATATGTTATTCCGGCGGTTTTAACCGAATTTGCATGCGATCTCGGAAGGGAGAGTGCTTCGATGCGAGGACGAGGTTCTTATCTACGGTTTCTCTTAGCCCTGGCGATGCCTGCGGCCTTTATTTTTTCCAGCGTAAAGGTTCGCGCCCAAGTTGATTCCGGCGCAATTTATGGGACGGTCAAGGACCAATCCGGGGCGGTGGTCCCAGGAGCGAAAGTCACGGCGACCAGCCAAGAGACAGGACTTTCAGTTTCGACGGTGACGGTGTCGGATGGCAACTTTGCGTTCACGCCAATTAAGATTGGCACGTACACTCTGACCGCTGAGTTCACAGGCTTTCAAAAGCTGATTCGGAAGGATGTCTCAGTGGAGGTGCAACAGCGGGTAGCCATAGACTTGATCCTCCAACCCGGCATGGTGAGCCAGACGGTCGAGGTGACGGGCGCGCCTCCAGCACTTCAGACCCAGGACGCATCCGTTGGACAAGTGGTTGGCACGCGGGAAGTGAACGATCTGCCGCTTAACGGAAGGAATTTCACGTTCCTCGCGCAGCTCTCCGCGGGTGTGACCCAGGGTCAGGAGGACACGCGCGGCTTGGGTGCGACTGGAAGTTTCTCGGCTAATGGCGAGCGGCCGGCCCAGAACAACTACGTCCTGGACGGAATCGACAACAACGCCGACCTGGTCGATTTTCTGAATGGCACGGCCTTCGTGGTCATCCCACCGATCGACGCCATCCAGGAATTCAAGATTCAGACGAACGACTACAGCGCGGATATGGGGCGGTCGGCGGGCGCGGTGATGAACGCCACCATCAAGTCGGGAACCAATCAATGGCATGGCGACGTCTACGAATTCCTTCGCAATGACAAGCTCGACGCTGCCAATTTCTTCGAGAACGCGGGCAATGAGAAGAAAGGCGAATTCCGGCAAAATCAATTCGGCGGCACGCTGGGTGGCCCGCTCCGGAAGAACAAGACCTTCGTTTTTGGCGACTATCAAGGAACACGGATTCGCCAGGCTTTCCCCTGGCTTACTACGGTTCCGACCGATCTGGAACGCTCCAGTGGGTATACGGATTTTGCTGACCTGATCGCCGGGCAGGGGAGTCCAATGCAGGCCGACGACCTGAATCGGGTATTCCCGTTAGGAACGATCTTCGATGCGTCGACGACACGAAGTGTCACGGCGGGGAGCGTAGATCCGGTCACCGGGCTGACTGCCACGGGAAGCGGCTTCGTTCGCGACCCGTTTGTGGCGGCTGGAGGGCCGTCCATCGTCGGCACGACCAACTTCATGGGGACGTGCCCCAGCGGCACCAATTGCTACCTCAACCAGCTTCCGACGGCACGCCTCGATCCTAATTCCGTCAAGCTTTTAAACCTCTATCCGGCCCAAGACGTGCCCGGCCTGTTTAACAATTACGCCAGTAATCCGATAATCCAAAACAACGTCAATCAGTTCGACATTCGAGGGGACGAGAACTTTAGCGAGCGCGACACCATGTTTGCCCGGTTCAGCTATTCCGACAATCCGCAGTTTCTTCCCGGGCCGTTCAAGGGAATCGCTGATGGCGGGGCCTTTGCTCAAGGCTATCAGACTGCCACCTCGGTGAACATTGCCGCTAGCGAAACTCATACGTTTTCTCCGACCACTGTAAACGAAGCTCGAGTGGGCTTCAGCCGGATCGGCGCGTCGCGAAAACAGCCGAATGCGACGGACAGCTCGAACATTCCGGCAGAATACGGTATTCAGGGAATCCCCCAAGTGCCTTCGAACGGCGGCCTGCCGACCATCGGCATCTCGGGACTGGGCCAACTGGGAAGCAACGGCTACCTGCCTTCGGTGGAAGTCAACTCGACGAGCCAGCTTACGGAAAACCTCACGCACATACACGGGAAGCACACTTTTAAAGCCGGGTTCGAAGGTCAGCACGTCCGCTTCACGATTCTCCAACCTGCGTGGGGGCGCGGCGATTGGAGCTATGACGGAACATACAGCGACGCGCCGAATTTGCCTGCTGGGCTTACTGGCGCCGCCCAACTGCTCCTGACGCCCATTCCCAGCACGGTTCCGAGCGCTCCGGGCGCTGGTGATTACATTGGCGGCGCCGATTTCGTGGCCGCGTCCAATTTTGCGAATACGGATATGGGCCGCCACTACTATGCCAGCTATATCCAAGATGACTGGAAAGTTACGCCCAAATTGACGGTGAACCTGGGGCTGCGCTGGGAGTACTTCGGGCAAATTAAGGAGAGATATGGTGCGCAGTCGAACTGGCTGCCCGCCAGCGCCTCAGCGCCTGCGCAGTTTCTTGTTCCCCAGTCCCGCTGCGATTCCACCTCTGCCTCGTCACCTTTCCAGACCACCCTTGCCCTGGATCACATCAACTACGTTTGCTCCGACGTTGCAGGGCTCGGTCACTCGCAGGACACGAACTTTGCGCCGCGGGTGGGATTTGCCTATCGGTTCACTCCGAAACTCGTAGCGCGCGGAGGCTACGGGATTTTTTATGGCGGGTTTGAAAACTCCGTGGTAGAAACTTACGTCGATTTCCCCTTCCAGTACGCCCTCCAATACGGAACGGTAGTTACGGATCAGCCGATCATTGTAACCGGCGGTTCCACGCCAACGGCCTCGAATATTGCGACGGTTGGCAATGGATTCTCTTCGATCCCCTTGACACCGAACGCCGTCAGCCCGGGCTTGGTGTCGTTGACCGGCGAAGACTACCACATGAAGACCCCGTACACGCAGGGGTATAACTTTACGCTCCAGTACGAACTGACGCAGAACCAGACGGTTTCGCTCGGGTATGTGGGAAACACGGTGCGGCACATGGGCAGTTACATCGGCATGAATCAGCCCGGCGTGATCCTGCCTGCAGGGTATGCGAACCCGCTCGCTTTTTATCCTTACCCTGATTTCTCCACCAGCACCGTGTATACGAGCATGGCGAGCGACAGCTACTACAACTCCTTGCAGTTGAACTACGAGCGGCGTTTCAGCCGGGGCCTCCAGATGCTGGCCAACTTCTCCTGGGCCAAATGCCGCACGGACGCGGTAGACGTGCTGAACGGCACAGCTCACAGCGGTTACCGTGCCCCGCTCTTACCGGGCTTCGGCATCCAGGGGGATTACGGCTTGTGTGACTTCCAAATCCCCCACGTCGTCCACGCCAGCGGCATATATGAACTGCCCGTCGGTAAGGGCAAACGGTTCCTCAACTCGGCCCATGGGGTGACCGACGCGGTCCTGGGTGGCTGGCGCACCAACTGGATTTTGACCCTGCAAGACGGCCAGCCCATGACGGTCGGGTGCGCAAGCTCAACCTCCGCGACTTTCGGGTGCGATGCGCTGCTGGTCCCGGGCCAGAGCGTTACCGCCGGGCCGCACAACGTCGACCACTGGATTAACCCCAATGCGTTCGCAACACCGCCGCTAGCCACCTCTGTGGGCCAGAGCGATTATACGCCTCTGGGTGGCGCGCCATCGCAGTTCCTGGGACCAGGCTTTCACCGCATGGACGCGTCATTCTTTAAGGAGTTTTCGACTTCTGAAAGGACGCATTTGGAGTTTCGCGCGGAATTCTTCAATATATCAAACCATCCCAATTTCTCCCCGCCTGGGTTTAGTGGGAATGGCGTACAGGCAGCACCCGGCTCGCTGAATTACACGTCGCCCAGTACCTTCGGAAAAATATCGTCGACACGCGACTTGCAAAACGACCAGCGGGAGATTCAGTTTGCGCTCAAGTTTTATTTCTGACGGCCACTTCAGAGGTAGAATCTCCTTTACGCGGCGCCCTTCGGGCGCCGCTTTTGTTGGGGATTGTCTTGATGAGTAAGGTGGGCGATGCAGCGTAATCGCTATCGATTTTCCAATCCAGGAAAGAGGCGATCGGCGCAACTCTTCGGCCGGCTGTTGCGTATTGGTTTGTTGTCCGGAGCAGTTCTAACCTCTCAACTACAGTCCGTGTGGCCCCAAGCAAGGGCCCAAGGCACGCCCGGTGAGCACACCTCCGCGGATGCTCAGCTATTCTTTCAGGAGGCTGAGCAGCATCTTCGCCAAGGCGATACGGAAAAGGCTATTGCCGCTGCCCGTGAAGGGCTGAAGAACGCACCCCAGGACGTTGCAGGGTGGAACCTCCTCGGGCTCGCTTACACTCAGCAACAGGATTTGACGCAAGCCGTGGCCGCGTTCGAGCGGGCGCTGGCAATCGCTCCCCATTCCGCCAGGACCCATATCAATCTGGGGAACACTTGTTTTGCGATGGGCAAGCTGGACCGTTCCGAGAACGAATTTCGCGCCGCCTTGCGCGACAAACCGCAGGATCGCGACGCGGCCTATAACCTGGGGATGGTGCTGCTCGCGCGGGGCGACGCGCAGCATGCGATTCCCGTTTTGCAACAAATCCGTCCGCCGGACGTCAGCACTCAAATCGCACTCGTCCAAGCATACTTCCAAGCACGTCGACGTGAAGAAGCTCTCGCACGGGCCCTCGCAGTGTCGGAGCAAGCGAAAAACGACGTCCGGCCGCACGTCTCGCTTGGGATACTCCTCGCTCGTGAAAGGGAGTACGACGCGGCAATCCATGAGCTGGAGTTGGCAGACTCGCTAAGCCCGCGGACCCCGGAAATCCTTCACAATCTTGGGCAGGCTTACTATCGGACTAAGCGCTACGACAAAGCCGAAGAGGTTTTGAAGCGCGCCCTGTCGCTGAGTCCCAATTCGCCGGATACACTCTATGTCCTTGCCCAGGTTTACGCCGCCGAGCAAAAGGATGTGCAGGCGCTCGAACTTCTGACACGCGCGCGTCAGCTAGCCCCCGAAAACACCGACATCATCTTCCTGATCGGGCGGCTCAGCATGATGCAGGCGTATTACGAGGACGCCATTCGGATCCTCGAGGAAGGTGTGAAGCTCGATCCACGCCGGCCAGACCTCCGGGCCGCCCTGGGAGAAAGCTACTTCAGTGCGGGGAAAGTTCCCAAGGCGACCGAGGAATTTGAGAAACTAATCGAGATTGATCCTTCCGCCTCATCCTATGCCTTCATGGGGCTCTGTTATCGCCACCTCAACAGGTTCGATGACGCCCGGAAATACTTTGAGGAAGGGTTGAAAAAGGACCCGCGCAACGGCGTGTGTCTGTATAATCTCGGATTTATTGAAAGCAAGCAGGGGAATTACCCGCAGGCGGAAAAGTTACTGGAAGAATCGTTGAGGTCCAGCCCTGACTATAGTGACGCGTATTATGAGCTGGGAAAGGTGAAGATCGCCGAAAGAAAGTACGACGAGGCCATTCCCTTGCTGCGAAAATGTGCTACCCTGGCGACAAAAAAGGCGCAGGTTTACTACAATCTCTCGAACGCTGAACGCCACACACACCAGGATGCTGCCGCCGAGCGGGACATGAAGGTGTTCCAGACCCTCTCCAAAGATGAGGCCAACGCACCTTATCCGTTTCAGCATTTCCTGGAAGCGTTGGACCAACGCGCGTCCCTGCCACCGAGACAAAAATCGGAAATCGACTTGCAGGAACTCTTGCGCATGGACGCCCGAAACCCTAACGACCCCCGCACCCTTTATCTGTTGGTGGAAACCTACTTGAAACTCGGGCGCATTTCGGAGGCTCGCCAGAGAGCCTCTCAACTTGATGAGGCGAGCGGAAGAGACGTTCGAACGGAGTTGGGGGCTGGGACTCTTCTGGCTCGGTATGGATTGTTTTCCGACGCCCTCCAGCACTATCAGGCTGCGCTCCAGGCTGATCCTGCTTCGGATGACGCGAAATACAACCTCGCCAATGCGTATTTCCAGTTGCGGGATTATGGCCACGCATTGGACGCTGTCTTGCTATGCTCGCGCGAGGGTCAGGAAGACGGAGCCACTCTATCCTTGCTGGGCGATATCTACTCGCATCTGGGGCGAACCTCGGAGGCGGCGAACGCATTCGAGAAGGCCATCGCCAAGAACCCCGACAACGACCAGGGATACCTCTCCCTCGGCCTGGCCGAACTACGTGCGGGGGATACCGCAGCCGCTGGTCAGGCACTCCAGCGTGGCTTGCAGCAAGCTCCGAATTCAGGGCAAGTTCTTTGGGGACTGGGGGTACTGGCAGTCCTGGAAGGCGCGAACGATCGGGCTGAATCCTACCTGCGAAGGGCCTTGGACCTGATGCCTGAATGGCACGGCAGCTATGAAACGCTCGAAATGCTCTATGTTCAGACTGGTCAGGGCGAAAAGGCCCAAGATACACTCGAACTAGAAGCGCCAATTTCCCCTGGCAAAGGACGAGTGCCCGTCGGCCCAGCGGAGTCTCAGAAATCGCACGTCCTTTCCGCGGAGGCGCGCCGTGAATTCCTTCAAAAGGCGCTCACACTCGCCGACGAGATGGAGTGATTGTGTTGCTCCGTAATCGATGTCTTTCCATCGGGACCGTGGTCGAGACTCTTGACACACTGAATCGGAGTTCCGTGGAGGTTAGCTAAACAATGGACGCAAACGAGCGAGTTAGAGGATTCAAGCGCGGTCTCGCGTGCACCGTCGTGGTAATGGTCTTGGTCCTTGGCCAGGCGACCGGGTCCGCGCAGATGCCTGGACAGGCACTTCCCAATCTGCCGCAGATAACAGTAGAGCAGACCGAGTTCGGTCTTCGCGCAAATATCGCCCGGGAGATTGTGGACGTCACTGTCTGCCGGGATTCCGTGATCCATGTTGTGGCGTCGCCTGACGCTCCGTTGCCAGCGGAGCGTCCACGGCCCTGGATGCTGAACCAGCAGGACGCCTGCCCCGGAGCCCCATTCCGCTTTGTGGAAAACGGCAGCGTAGCCACGATCACCACATCGGAACTGAAGGTCGAGTTCTCCCTCCAACGGGGAAACCTGACTTTTCAAACTGCGACCGGCGACCGGCTTTTGCAGGAAAACAATTCCGTCCCAAGAACCTACGAACCCACCGAGGCGAATGGCGAGAAGACCTACAGAATAACCGACCGGTTTTCCCTCGAAGCGATGGAGGCTGTGTACGGGCTTGGCCAGCACCAAAGCGGGATGTTCAACTATCGCGGCGCCACCGTTGAGCTGGCACAGGATAATACCGACGTGGCCATTCCGGTGATGCTTTCGACCAAAGGCTACGCGCTGATGTGGAGTACCGCAGCCTTTAGCTATGTCGACAACCGTTTTCCTCTCGACCTGGAGTTGACCTCGATAGCCGGCAAGTCCGTGGATTACTACTTTATTTACGGTCCGGAGATGGACCAGATCATTCATCTCTACCGGTCGTTGACGGGCCATTCACCCCTCCTGCCGAAGTGGGCGTACGGCTTCTTCCAGTCGAAAGACCGGTACGTCTCGCTGGACGAGATTAGGCAGATTGCCGGCAGGTATCGCGCGGAGCACATTCCGCTCGATGCCATGGTTCAGGACTGGTTCTGGTGGAAAGTGGAGGGCGATCCGGACTTCAATTCCAATTACCACGACGTAAGTGCTGATCTGCAGGCGTTGAACCGGGAACACGTTCACGCCATGATCTCGGTTTGGGGGCTTTTCGATCCGCGTTCCGAGAATTACCGCATTATGACCGCGCATCAGTTCGATGTTCCTGGCGCGCATGTCTATGATGCCACCAACCCCGCGGCGCGAGACTTCTACTGGGACAATCTTGTAGGCAAGCTCTTCTCGATGGGCTGGGATGCGTTCTGGCTCGACAGCGCTGAGCCGGAAGAATACTGGCCGCACTTCGGCGACGCGATTCTCCGCAACAAAAGGGTGGCGATCGGCAATGGGGCCGAGTACACGAACGTCTTTCCACTGATGCACACGCTGGGCGTGCAGCAGCACTGGAAGGCAGCGAGCGAGCAGAAGAGGGTGTTTCTTCTGACGCGGTCGGCGTTTTTGGGCCAGCAGCGCGTAGGCGCAGCCGTCTGGTCCGGCGACGTGTACAGCACGTGGTGGGGGCTCTCGCACCAGGTCCCGGCGGGACTCAACTTCGCTCTGTCAGGGTACCCGTACTGGACTACCGATATCGGAGGATACTGGCCGGCATACAACGGCACCACGCAAGAACCCGACTACCAGGATCTCTACGCCCGTTGGTTCGAGTTCGGGGCGTTCTGTCCGATATTCCGTACGCATGGTCATCGGCCGCAAAATGAGATATGGACCTATAAGGCGGTCGAGCCCATCCTCATTCAGTACGACAAGCTGCGCTACCGGCTGATGCCTTACATTTATTCGCTGGCATGGAAAGTGGCCAGCGACGACTACACGATCCAGCGGCCGCTGGTGATGGACTGGCGCACCGATCCCAGAACCTGGAATGTCGGTGACCAGTTCATGTTCGGCCCTGCGCTGATGGTCGCGCCGGTCTTGGCGCAGGGAGCGTTGGCTCGGAGGGTGTATCTGCCCGAGGCGCACGTCTGGTACAACTTCTGGACCGGAGATTCGGTTCAAGGCGGACATGAGATTGAGGCAGACGCACCTTTGAACCGCCTGCCGCTCTACGTGCGCGCCGGATCAATTCTCCCCATGGGGCCTGAGATCGAGTACGCGACCGAGGATCCAGACAGCCCGATCGAGCTCAGAATCTACCGTGGCGCCCCCGGTTCCTTCGATCTGTACGAAGACTCCGGCGACAGCTACGATTATGAAAAAGGCATACACTCCATCATTCCTCTTAGCTGGAATGAGCAGACGGAAGTGTTGACAATCGGCACTCGTCAGGGCTCGTTCCCAGGGATGGTCGGCACGCGGCAGTTTCGGGTTGTGCTGGTTGGAAACGGACACGGAGTGGGTGAGGCGGTTTCGGCACGCGAAGACCGGCAGGTCACGTATGACGGCAGGGAAGTGCGGGTGACTCTGCATCAGTGAACCGGCTCCGCGCCTTGACGCAGGACCGATTTTCCAGAGCAGCATGCCCGTTGGGCTACACGGTGATAGTCAACGCGCGAGTGTCCCCTGAAGGCGGATGTCGCGGCAGGAGGCGCCCACGAAAACCTTCCGGCTTCCACGGGCGGTTGCCCACCCGTGCGTATCCGCCGACCAGTAAGACAGTTGCCTGAGATCGACGTGGAACGTTACGCTGGCGGCACGGCCCGGCGCGAGTTCGATGCGACGGAAGCCAACGAGAGACCTTGAAGCCATCGGGGCGGGAGGATTCTCGACAGGCCCCACGTACGCTTGTGGGACCTCCGCGCCCGCCCTCGAGCCGGTATTGCGAACCGTGAATATCACATCGAAGCCGTTCACGACTTGCCTCACGGCGAGCCCGGAGTATTCGAAATGCGTGTAGGATAGCCCGTGCCCGAACGGGAACAGCGGCTCGATCTGTTGTTGGTCGTACCATCGGTAGCCCACCGCGATGCCTTCGGAATAAGTCACCGGGGGCGCAACCGGGATCGTTCCGCCCCGAGCGGGCGGCTGCCGGGGCGGCCCGAGACGTTCCGGATGTCCGGCCGCGCGCGCCGGGGTGTCCTCGAGTTTCGCGGTGAAGGTGACCGGCAGCCTGCCGGCGGGGTTCGCACGTCCGAGGGCAAGATCCGCCGTGGCCCAACCTCCTTCCTGGCCGGGGTACCACATTTCGAGGATGGCGAGTACCTTGTCCCTCCAGGGCATCGCAACCGGGCCGCCGGTATTCAGAATGACGACCGTCCTCGGGTTCGCCGCCGCGACCTTCTCGATCAGGTCGTCCTGATTCTCGGGTAACGAAAACGAGCCTCCCATCCCGCTCCAAACAGATACCACGGTTGTCCTCGCGGTCTTCGCCACGACGACGGCGGCGTCAATGCCCGCCCGGCGGAACTGCGGCGTGATCCAGGAGAAGCGGATGCTCAGGGGCCCTTGACCGATGGAGTTCGCGGTGAAGGCGATCTGGTGGGGGCCGGCGGTCAGTCGGATCGTTCCAATGCCGTTGTCCCGTTCGTCAGTCGTGGGGAGCAAGCTGGACCACTTCTTGGTTACCATGCCGCTCCCACCGAAGCCCGGGCCGCCGGTCCTTGCGACCAGGCGGCCATCGATGGCCACCGTCCCTCCGCCTTCGGACCCGCCCGTCAAGGCCGGCTGCACCATGAGCGTGTAATCCCCAGCCTCGGGAGCGGCGAGTACTCCCGTCCACGAATAGTCCGCGCCGGAGGCGAGCGCCGATGGGCCTTGGAAATCCACCGTCTGGTCAACCTGGGCCGGTCCGGATTCCTCCGCGCTACACTGGCGCAGCAACCCCGGCCGCCCGGCGTGAGAGAGCGCGGAGCCCGGGATTACAACGCCGGTCAGGTCGACGCCCACAGAGTAGGCGATTTTGGCTCGCGGCGAGAGCCGCCGAAGAGCGTCAAGCGGCGATACCAGGCGGTCTTCAAAACCGTAGGCGCGCTCGCCCAGAAACCCAGCGGCAAGCTGACCGGCGGTGGGGCCGATCAGGGCGAGTGACGCCAAATCTTCGGCGGTCAACGGTAGCGTGCCTGCGTCGTTCTTGAGCAGCACGGCGCCCTCCGTGGCGATGCGGCGCACGAGCTTCGCATGTGCTTCGACGTCGATCGCTCGCGGCCGTGCGGGTGGCTTCCCGTCGAGAAGATGGAAGCGATCCATCTGCACCAGGATGCGCGCCAGCGCCTGGTCGATGGCCGAAACCGGAATCGCGCCGGTCTCGACGGCGGCTTTCAGCGCATCGGTGAACTGAGGCCCGCCTCGGCGCCCGGCGATCTCGCGGCCGGGCATTTCCAAATCCAGACCTTGAGTGATTGCCTGCGGGCTGTGCACCGCGCCCCAGTCTGAGGTCACGAACCCCGCGAAGCCCCAAGCTCCCCGCAGGATGCCGTTGAGCAGATCGGCGTTCTCGCACGCCCAGGGGCCGTTGATCCGGTTGTACGAGCACATCACCGACGCCACGCCGGCTTCCACCGCGGCCTGGAAAGCAGGCAGGTAGATTTCGTGCAGCGTCCGCTCGTCGATCGAGGGGTTGTCGGAACCGTTGTAACCGGCCAGATGCTTCACCTGAGCCATGATGCCCTGACTCTGGATGCCCGCGATCTCGGACGAGGCCAAGCGAGCGGAGAGATAAGAATCTTCGCTCAGGGACGTATGGTTGCGGCGGAACAGAGGGTCGCGAACGATGTTGACTTGAGGGGCTAACAGGACCTGCTGCCCGAGCGCCCTGGCCTCGCTGCCCAGGATGGCGCCGTAGAGGCGCGCGGACTCGACGCTAAACGTCGCAGCCAGCGCCACGGGTGCAGGCAGGCCGGTGGATTCTCGATTCACGTTTATGCCGCCGGGTCCGTCGGCAAAGCGAAGCGGCGGAATGCCCAGGCGCGGCAACCCAGGCCAGTAGCCCGCCTCTCCCAGCTCCTCGGGATCGCGCGCGCCATGCACGAGCGCCAGCTTTTCTTCCAGGGTCATGCGGCGGAGGAGGGACTGAACCTTCTGATTCGAAGGCTTTTCGGCGGCGAGGAGAGTGGCTGCGAAAACAACTAACAAAGCAAATAGTGCGAGGGATGCCAAAGCACGGCGCAGTAGAAGGTGTGAAAGAATTCGAAAGTTGTCGTGGTGAGTGTTCATGGGCCTACGACCCACCCGTAGACATGAAAGTCTCAAACCCTGTCGTCCCCGCGCAAGCGGGGACCCACATCCGATGGATTCCCGCTTTCGCGGGAATGACGTGACTTTCGAAGGAGCACTACCATTGCGAGTCGTTGGCGCCCCGGTCGAGACGGAAGGATGTGGAAGCTGCCTTGTCGCTGCATACCACTTGCATCTCGGCCGCAATAGGCGCGATCTTCGAAAGCGTGATCTTGCAGGCCGCCACGGGAGCAGGAGGCCTGATCATGAGCATCGGCACGCGCCCCAGGTCTTGCTTCGGATCGTAGGTCGCTACCTGCGGGCCGGTCGCCTTATTGACGGCGAGTTGCCACTGAGGGCCATCCGTTAAAACGTAGAACGTGTAGAGGCCCTTTGGAACGTTGAAGCCCTTGAACGCCAGATCGGCCGAGGTATGAAAGCTGCCCGCGATGCGGTGGTTGGCCGCGGGCGCGGTGTAATTAACGGTGATCGTCGTGCCGTCGAGCGTCGCGGAGGCCATCTGTTGCCCATAAGCAGCCGCACTCAAGCCGAGCAGCACGCCCGCACAGGCGGCAATGTACTTCTGCATCGTGTTCATCGTTTTGTCTCCCATTCAGATTACCAAAACCGGAGGTAGCGCCAGTGACCGCCCGGCCTCCCATGGGCGCTACCCGCTAGATGTCACGGAGATACTCGTCCAGAATGCTTTGCACCGCCTTGTAGGGATCGCGGCCATTAGCTTCAGGGACGGCTTCGATCGAAAACAGCCCTTTGTATCCGACCTCCTTCGAAATCCGGATCACCTCGGCCTCGTTCCACCGTTTCGGGTTGTACTGTAAATGGCTGCTGCCGGACGACAAGGGATACAGCGCGCGCAATCCCGGCCACCGCGCCTGGTTGTCCGGGAATCCGCCGGGGTCGGGATTGGCCCAAATACCGGCGGCCTTGATCACTTCGTACTCGTCACGCCAATCTGCCGGTGCTGCGCCTGCGGCCGCACGGCCGCCTTCTCCCGGGGGATCGTCTCGGTTCTCAATCGTCACCCAGACCTTCCTGGTTTTGGCGTAGGCGTTAATCTTCTTCAAGGTGTCGATCGCGGTCTGACGCACCTCAGGCGCAAGCGTGCCCTGGTTCAGCATCACCCGCGGACAGCCGAGGGTCACCGCATGGTCGATCCATCGCTTCGTCAAGTCAATCGTCTCCACCCGCAGCACAGGATCCGGAGACGAAATGTTCAGCTCGCCCAGCTCCAGGACGAGTTGCGTCATCTGCGATTTGGCTTGCTTCAGCCGGTTCTTAAACTCCTCAAGGTAGTCGGGCTCGGTGGAACGAAAGTAAGCGTGCTGGATTTCCACATGATGGACGCCGAAGCGTTGGGCGATTATGGCGGGAAAATCCAGGACGTCGATGGTGCGACGCGGATCGTCCGCATGCACACCCCACTTGACGATAGAGTCAAAACTGTAACTCATTACCGCGATGCGATCCAATTTGGCTTGATCTGTGGGGTGCCCCCACGCTCTGGCCGCACTGACCGCCACCGCTGAACTGATAAGAAACTCCCGACGGTTGACCATATGGCACCTCCTAGAGTGCGCCTTCACGACATTCCGGTATTCGACCCGTAGCGACGCACGTACTCAGCGTTCATGGCGTACTGGTCGATGTATTTGTCGTACATTCCGACCACCACGGCGTCCGTTGGCTTGATGTTCGCGAAAACCTCTTTAAACGTCGCCTCCACGAATTCCTGGGTCTCGCAAAGCCGGCCGGCAGCCAGGATCTTGTACACCCAGCAAGGCTTCTTGGTCTGCTTTATCACTTTGAACATTTCCGGCGGATCACCGCGAACGAAGGATATTTCTCCGCCGTAGTGCGGCGAGCTACCCTCCCTCGAGTGGCCAAACTCGGCGGGCATCATTTCAGGGTTGGACGCGAATGCCTTATCCCATTCCGCCTTGATGCGGCCAAACTTGTAAAGGCAGGTCTGGTAAAAATCCACGTCCCAGTCCTGGGACTCGATTTCCATGAACACTTCCGGCCGGTGGCTGTTGACGGCGACCAGCACACCCGTATCGCGCACTATTTTGCACCAGTCCCGAACCTTGTTGAGCTGGCCTCTTCGCCACATGGCGTCTGTGCCGGACTCGCCCCAGCCGGGGTGGTGAATGGCTATGGGTCCGAGCGCCGCCGTGGCCTTGATGGACGGTGTCGGATCAAGCCAACTCCCGTCCTTGCCCAACTCCACCTCGTTGGTGCAGGAAAAGAGCATTTTACCGCCGTGTTCCGCATTGTACTTGGCAACGCGATCTTCGGCTTGTTCCATGCAGTTGATGCCTAACTCTTCACAGTGCTTCCAGATCTGCACCAGCCGTTCAGGAGTGTGCCAGGCAGTCATCTCCTCATCGATCATTTGTGACAAGTGCGAAATGCCGTCGGCGGGGTTGGTTCCCATAATCAAGCGAGAGACCATATGCTTACCGAAACGAACCATCGGCATCGGGGGTTGCTGCGCTTCCGGTTGCTGAATCGCCGGTTGGTGCGGAGAGGCGTCTGCCGCGAAACTTGACACGACGGCGAGTGATCCGATCTTTTGCAGGAAGTCCCGCCGGGAGTTCTCGCCCGTCAGGTTAGGTTTAGATTTTGAGTTCACTTCTGTCCGCCTCCTTTGCGGATGCAACTTTTGCGAGACTGCAGATCCCGCCCTGCTCCGAGGCTCGGAGCCAGAGGTTAACGGGAATCGCGGCAGGATCCTTCGGCTCGTAAGGCCAGTTGACCCTCTGCCCCGTACCGGCGGATTCGTACGCCGCGTAAATGATTTCCAGGGCCGCCACGCCGTCCTCACCTGTCTCGCGAGCCGACTGGTCATTCAGGACGCATTGGGTGAAGTGGCGCATCTCATGGGGGAAACCGTAGAGGTGGGCTTCCTCGAAGACCGTAAACGTCCACCCTTTGGTGTCGCCGGATTTCTCCACAGCATACCCGTAACCATTTACGCTGTAGGTTTCCATGGAACTGCCGTGCAGCAGATCGCAGTAAATCACTCCACTCGTTCCATACAATTCAATCCGGTCGTCCATGCCGCCATGCCGCACCCAACAGTCTTCCAGGACGGAAATCCCTCCCCCTTCAAACTCCAGGATGATCACGGAATTGTCTTCGCCTTTGGTGCGCTCGTGAAAAACGTGTTGGCAATGCGCCACAACGCTCTTGACCTGGGGCTTGCCGTACATCCAGCGCGACCATTCGATTCCGTGGCAACCCATGTCCATGATGACGCCGCCACCGGCGCGCTCGATATCGCAAAACCAGTCGGAGGGCGGGCCGGAGTGCTTTGCGCCTTGCTTGGTCATGTACATCTTGCCGATGGCGCCTTCCTCCACAAGCTGCTTGGCGCGGGCGTATTTGGGCGAGAAACAGATCGTCTCCGCGTACATCAGTTTGACCCGATGCTCGCGACACGCCTCCATCATGGCGCGGCCCGCCTCCAGCGTGTGAGCCAGAGGCTTTTCAATCACAATGTGCTTGCCGGCTTCCGCTGCCGCCACCACAATTTCGCGGTGCAAGTGGTTGGGGACCCCCACCACAACCATGTCGATATCCTTACGCTCAAGCAGTTGGCGGTAATCTGTGGTCGAGGTGGGGATCTTCCACTTCCGTGCAAACTCCACCGCCCCTACGGGATCCGCCCCGCAACTGGCCACGATTTCCGCCTCAGGCACTTCTAGAAATGCCTCAGCGTGAACCTGGGAGACAAAACCGCTTCCGATGATTCCCACGCGCACTTTGTCCATTTATGACACCTTGTCGTTCAGCAATTGGCACGGGGATTCTCGTGCCGCGCTTCCGGCGACGGGGTTCTCGATTCGCCTCTGCCGGGATGGCCTATCCTGGGCGCCCCGCAGCCCGGGTCTTATATCCTATCTCCCCTCCGAATTCAAGACCCCGTATCGACATCCGAGTACCAAAAGGCCAAAGAGCCCACGTTAGCAGGCTTCGTCACGCCCAGAGTCGGCCGCAAGCTTAAGAACTGGAGCAGCATTGATCAGCACTATGAAACCCTTCGCCTCGACATGCGAAGCCTCTTACAGGAATTGGGCGTGGCCGCATAGACAATTGTTTGTCGATACAGGCGCTGCAAGCGCCTAGGGTCCGCGACTTCACTCAACCTGACGCTTCAGCCGCACGCCTGTAGGTTGTATCGCGCGAGCGAGTGAAGGTCGATCCTACGATGACGCTACGGTGCGGGTAGAGCCGTGGCTAGTGGCTAGCTTATTTCTTGCGGAGCTTTTCGTAAATCTGCAATTCTTCCTGGCCGCGTTCCTGGTCGCCCGTGCGGAGGTAGGCCTGCGCCAAGCGGTAATGGGCATCGGGATCGTCGGGATTCGAGCGGATGGCAGTCTGAAACTCCGAAATGGCCTCCTGCTCACGATGCTGGTCCTGGTAGAGGACCCCGAGTTGTAGATGCCCGCCCTCCCATTGCGGGTCGAGCGCAAGCGATTTCCTAAACAGGGCTTCGACCCGGGCCATGTCGACGCCTTGCTCGCCGCTGCGGGAACCTTTCCATAAGCTGAGCGCACCGTAGTAGTAGGCAAGCGCGTTGTTGGGGTTGGTTTCCATGAACCTCTGCATGTATCTTGCGACCACGTCGGCATTACCCTGGGTAACGTTGAACATCTTGCCGAGAAGCAGGTAGGGTCGAGGATCGGAGCGGTTGAGGTCTGAAGCGTGACAGAGAGCCTCGATCGCTGCATCAAAGGAGTTGTGAGAATAAAACGCGATGCCAAGTCCGATATACATCCGCAGGGAATTGGGGTAGAGCGCAACGCCACGCTTGAACACTTCAATTGCAGATTCGATGGAATCATGAAGGAGCAGTTCGTTTCCCAAGTCAAGGATGTTCTTCTCACTGGAGTCCATTTTCGCCGCAAGCTGGAATTCACTGACCGCCGAGCCTGGATTGCCCAGGGCTTCTTCGACCTGACCGAGCAGATTGTGGAATTCGGCGGTGTCCTTACGGTGGATCAGGTCCTGAAGGAGGAGTTGCGCCTTCACCAGGCTCCTCGTTTCAAGGTACGCCCGGGCTAGGTCGTATCCGTTGGGGCAGTCCCCGGGATTCAACTCTTGTCCCTTTTCAAGATAAGGAATCCCGCCTCTCAGATTACCTATAGAAAGATAATACTCTCCAAGTTGATGATTTTTCTGGGGACTTTCAGGATCAGCTCGCAGGGCTTCTCGGAGGCCGCGTTCCACTTCCGGCGCATTGGGCCTTGACGGCTCGCGGGGCCTGGGCTCGTTGCCGGTGAGGCCCACGTCCTCGGTCAACAAGCGTTGCGGGCTTTGCGCTTGCGAAGAGTACCCAGCGGCGTCGGTGCTGCTTTTGACCCCGCTGGCCTTCAACGGGGTGTCGTCGTAATAGCTGGGCTCTTGTGAGACGGAGGGCGCTTGGTTAGGTCGCCGCAGGCCTGTCGCGGTCAGAAGGAAGTCGACCGTCCTCGAGGTTCCGCCCGAAACGCGCACATCGGCCCGCGTGACAGGCTGATAACCAGCAGCCTCGACGGAAAGCGTGTAAGTAGCCGGTTCTACGGATGGAAACGAATAATGCCCATGCTGATCCGCTCTAACGGTTTGCCGGCTTCCATCGGCAGCCGCCAGCGTCACCCTCGCGCCGGGAATCGGGACATTGGAAGGCCCGGCAACCGTCCCCGTCACCCTGCCATTCTCTCCCGCTAAGAGAGACCCCGCTCCCAGCAGGAGCGCCAGCAGCCAGCCCAGAAGGACTACCCTGCCTTGCGTGCTGCCAGTGAAAGGTCGGGATTTGTGATGACCTTCTGCGGGACCAGGCCAAGTGAACCCGCCCGGAGAGCCTCCCGCTCCGACGTCGTTTATCCGAGTCATAGAGATTCCAGGCTCAGCGCCTCGCCAGAATACGATTTTAGCACCATGCTTTCGGCGCGACCAAGAAGTGTAGCGTTATGTCATTGAAAGACGCTTGTCGACGGAATATTATAAAGTCTGAGAGTTGATTCAATGCCCGGGAACGAGGCCGGACTCCGGCCGAAGTCACCTTGGAGAGGGTCGTGCATGGAGAATAGACTTCGCCTGGACATTCCGATTGGCGCCGTGGTTGCCGACGATTCGAATTCGGTCCCAGACCCTTCCAAGCGAACGTTCTTGCGCGCGGCGGGATTGCTCGTGGCCGGCCTTGTGGTTCCCCAGGCACGCGGGGGGAAGAGCCCACAGGCAATGGCGGGCTCGGGTCGGAAGGTCGTGGTGGTCATTTTCGGCGGCGTGCGCCGCGCGGAGACTTTCTCCCAGGAAGGGCTGTTGAACATCCCTCACCTCTCGCGAGACCTGCTCCCCAAGGCACTGTTTTACGACAGCATCCGCAACGAAGGCGTGACGGCTCATTTCAACGCTATCTCCAGCATCCTTACCGGCAACTGGCAGCGCGTGGACGATTGGGGAAAGCTGGCCCCCACCACTCCGACGGTGTTTGAGCAATTCCGCAAGCGGCTCGGCGTACCTCGAAGTGAAACTTGGGTGGTGGCCAGCAATAAAGCCCTCACCAGCATGATCGGCGCCAGTTCGGCTTCGGATTATGGGCCTGAATATGGCGCCAATGTGGTGTTTCCCAAGCAACTGATGATCGAGGCCGTGGCCGAGGCTCTCCGCCAGGGACGTACCCGCAACATGGCTGATCGCGCCAAGGTGCAGGCCGAGTTGGAAAGCAGCCTGGAAGGGAGCAACTACGAGGGTTTGGGCTGGACGGTCTTCGACGCCGCGGAGCGGCTCGATCCGCGGGCGCTCGGCACCATCAAGACGGCCATCGCCACTTTTGTTGAAAGTGGCGGCCCGACCTCCGGCGACGAGCTCACCTACCTGGTGAGCCGCGAAGTGATGCGCAAGTTTGCACCACGTTTACTCGTCGTGATCTTTTCCGACGTGGAAGTGGCGCACTTTGGCTCTTACGCCATGCACCTGGCCGGCATCCGAACCGCAGACCGGCTCGCCTATGAATTGTGGCAGGAAGTGGAAGCGAACCCGGAGTACTGCGGAAAGACCACCCTCCTGATCCTGCCGGAGTTCGGACGCGACCCAGACGGCTCATCGACGAACGGATTTTTCAATCACCGTGCCAACGAAGAATCGACCCGGAACACCTGGATGATGGCCCTGGGAACGGCGGTCGACAAACCACAGATCATCGATCGTCCCGTCCAGCACGTCGATCTTGGCCCAACTCTGGCGAGCCTCCTGGGTTGTCCGCCCATGGGTTCGCAAGGCGCGCCGCTGCGCGAATTGAAGGTTTAGGGAGCAGGCATGAAGCTCGAGGGAAAGCTGCCGGAGGGAATTCAGCAGGCGTTGAAGAAAGGCCTGCTCAAACGCCTCCCCTTGACCTTCCTTCCCTTTGTCAATCAGCGCCTCCGCGAGTGGGATTACCAGTTTCCCTACGAACGACAGTCGATCTTGCGTTTTCTGGTTTACGTGAGCGGTTTGAACGAGCAGGATTTTTCCAGCCTCTTCCGGGAGGTCTTCCAGCTCGAAGAGAAGATGGGGGTACGCCACTGGCAGCAGTTCTCGACTGCCGACCAGACGATCGAAGATTCCTCTCTGCTCGCCCGCTCGCCTTACTTTCAAGAATGGCGACGGGCCGTGCAGGCGGTTTTCGACGCGGTGGAGCAGCACGGGCCCAAAATGGAAAACGCCGCCGGCGCGGCAGGACGGCGGTTGGTTCTACTGGTCCTGCCTCGGCCCCTTCCCCTCGATTCTACCCAGGTCTGGAAAAAGTGGCGGGGGATCGGCCGGACGCTGAAACTCGATCTCACCCAATTAGGCGAGACTCGTAGCCTTTCGGAAATCCTTGTCGCAGGCGCACCCAGGACCGATGGATGGCGCTCCGAAGGACTGCTGGATGTGGTCCAGCGCCGCCCGGATGTTTCGCCTGCGGATACGTGGATTTGTGATGCTGGAACCAGCCTGGTCGAGTCCGTGCTGAAGCGAGAACCCCCCGGGGCCGCCGCAGGTCGAGCTATCTTACTGAGCTACGGCAGGCTCGCCCCCTTCGGGGAGAGCTTTGCGCACGAACTGAATACCATGCGCAAGGACCTTACCGACGCGGATGCGGTTTACGATCATCTCCGCAAAGTGGACGTGACGCCTTTGTGCCCTACGGAGGTATCCGCTGAACCGGTGATTCGAGAATTCCTGCGCTCGCTTTATCTCAGTGGCAACGGCGCCTTACTCTTTGGCAACTCCTTTGTGGAGTGGGCGGCCTCGGAAGCATTCCGCCGCGCCCGGCCTTCTCTTCTCGTGGCGCAGTTCGGAATTCGCAACAAGCCAAAACCCTTTACCGGCGTGGTGCTGTTTGAGAACGCGGAGAAGCTTAATCCCCTCCCTGCGGTCGCGGACTTGCCGGGCAGCGCCGTAGACGCCGAGATGCTGGCGCTGTACGTGTGGCTGACCGCCAATCGTTACACCGAATATCAGAAGTCGACTCTCTGCGTCGGTCTGGCCGAGAGCCTTTCCGAGGCTTATATCGTCGCCCCACCGGAGTTCGCCCTGGCGCATGAAAAGGCGCCCCTCGCGGTCGACCAGTTCGCCTCCGCCCTGCGCGCCTGGATCACCTGAAGCTAGAAACTAGAAATCAGAAACTGGAAAATGGAAATGGGAGTGTGCTGTTCCAGCAGTTGTCGCCCGGCGGCGAAATGCGCGCTGGCGGCCGAGGGGAGTTTTGCTTAGGCAGGCAGGGGGGATGCTGTCTGCGCGTGCATCGGGGAGAGCGTAAGCAGTGGCCCCACCACGAGCAGCGCGATATCCAGTGCCAACTTCGCCCTGCACGAGCCGCCACCTGTCGCCGCTGGTCTATCCACCCTTCCGTTCCGCATCGTGTCTCCCGTGCCTGGTGTAACTCCGTTTTGGGCGGAGAATCTACTGGCCCAGCTTTTCGAGCATGCTCTTTGCCACAGCGTGCTCGGGGTGCCGGGCGAGCCACTGCTGCAAAATCTCTCGGGCCTGAGGTTTCTCTCCCTGCGCCACGTAAAGTCGCGCCAAGTTCAGGTAGGGCTGATCAAAATCGGCCGCCGCCCGAATAGCTTTCTGGAACTGTTCTTGGGCCTCTGCGTTCCGTCCCTGGCGCACAAAGAGCACGCCCAGATTATTGAGCGCCTCGGGGTAACCCGGTCGAAGCTCGACGGCGTGCTGCCAATACTTGAGCGCTCGGTCCGTATCGTTCAGTTGCGCGTAGAGCATCCCGACTCCGTAATTCACCTCCGGATCGTCGGGAGCCAAGGCCACGGCGCGATCCAAGGTCTCCTTCGCCTCGCTGATGCGCTGCTGGCGGCGAAAGACGTTACCCAGATTGTAGAAAGCTAGCGCGTAATCAGGTCGCTGGTCGATGGCCTGCTGAAAATAGCGGATGGCCTGGGCGTTATCGCCGGCCTGCGCGGCGAGCAATCCCAGATTGTTGAGCGCGTCAGGATATTCACGGCGCAACGCGACCGCGCGCTCGAGGTGGCGGCGGGCGTCGTCAGGCTTTCCTTGGTTCAAATAGAGTGTCCCCAGATTGTAGTGCGCCTCGGCGTAATTGGGATCGCTCTCGAGCGCCAGGGTAAATTCCCGGATCGCCTCCTCGTAGTATCCCGCCTGCGAAAAGGCCGCACCATAGGTGAATTCATTACGCCGGAATTCCCCCAAGTGCATCGTTCCGGGAAATGGCAGAGCCACCCTAGCCCGGTCTTCAAGGGTTTGCGGAATGCGCTCGCGATCCGCGTGCAAGCGCTCGGCATCGGCAGGCCCCTGGTAGACCTTCACAATGAACCCTTTCGCGTCGATGAGAAACGTCGTGGGCAAGCCGAGATTGCGCCGCCGGTCGAACATGAAATGGTAAACAAGGTTGTAAATCCCGGCCACATCGTCGCTGGCCAGCAAGACAGGCAGCCGTAAGGAATTTGCGCGGACGAAGTTGCGGACCTGAGCCTCATCTTGGGGCTTATCAAGATTGATGGTCAGCACCTCGATCGTCGCCGGCCCCCTGAAGGCTCCGGAATGGTCCAGCGCCCTCAGGGTTTCGAGGCTGGGCGGACTCCAGGTGGCCCAGAAGTTCAGCGCCACCTCTTTTCCTCTCAAGTCCATTAGGCGGTGCTTCTGCCCAGCGAGATCCTCCAGTTCGAAATCCGGAGCCATGATGGGATCAATCAGCCAGGTTTCGCAGGTGGCGGGAGGCGGCTCGGCCTCCGGCGGAGGGGGAATCACAGAAAGAGGTTGAAAGGGACGGAACGCCACCGCCCGGAATTTGTCCGAGCCTTCTTCAATCTCGACGCGATGATTTGCCGGCAGCCCTTCAAAGTGTTGCACGGTGCCGCTGGGCCAGCGAATTTCGGCGCGGGCGGAAACGGCCTTGCCGATGCCAAAGAAGAGCTCCTTCGTGTGCTGCGAGAAGAAGCCGGTGCCGGCTTGCAAGCATTTCATCTGGCGCCCTTCGCCGGCCTCGAGAATGACCACCGAGCCGACCGCATCCCGGTTGCTCTTGGTGCCGCGCAGTCGCAGGGCCAACGCGTTGCCGAGACCAATCGCGTCGCAGCGCAGGATGCGCAACTGGGGCCCCGTCCGGTTTTTCAGGGCAATCTCCAGCCGCCCGTCGTGATTGAAATCGGCCAGGGCGTAGGCCCGGCTGTCATCGGGAAAATCCAGGCCGAGGGCTCCGGCGACGTCGGAAAAGGTGCCGTCTCCGTTGTTGTGGAAGAAGACATTGCGCAGATAGCCGGCCCAAGTTCCGTCGGAGCGAATCAGCTCGTTGATGGCGTTCCAGCCGAGTTCGTAAGGGACCGTGGGATGCGCGTCCGGCGGAGACTGCGCCACCACATGTTGCCAGAAGAAGCTTTCCAGATCATCACGCGTGGGGCCGGAGATCATACCGTTAGCGATGTAAAGGTGCGAGCGTCCATCGTGCGCAAAGTCCCAGGCGTGACAGGACCACGACCACCCTGCTTGCTCGATACCGGCCGCCGCGCTGCGATCCTCGAAGCGGCCGTTGCCGAGATTCCGGAAGAGCGAATTCCCCTTGGCGTGATGACGGAACTGGGCGCGGACCTCGGGAGGCATCCGTTCCAGGAAACTCGTCTGCGAGGTCAAGCGCATGCCGGAGGTTTCCCACATGTCCGAGATGTAAAGGTCGAAATTCAGATCGTTGTCGTAGTCGAACCAGCAGGAACTCATGCCCGGCCCTACGTCCACCACTCCCGCTTCTTCGGCGATGTCTGTAAACGTCCCGTTGCGATTATTGTGATAGAGATTCTTCCGCCCGAAGTCGTTGACCACGTACAAATCCGGCCAGCCATCGTTGTCGAAGTCGCACCAGGTGCAATCGAAGCTGAAGCGATCGTTGTTTTGATTGAGGCCGGTTGCCGCTGACACATCCTGGAAGGTGGCGTTGCCCTCGTTGTGGAAAAGGAAATTGGGCGGGCCGTTCCGCGCGTCGTAGTAGGGCGCCGGGAAGTGATATTGCTCGATTCCTTTGTAGTAACTGTACAGGCAGAAGTAGATATCCAGGCGCCCATCGCGGTCGTAATCGCCGAAGGCCGCGCCGGTGAATGTTCCTTGGGGGGCTTGGGCGAATTGAAAGGCCTCGGGCTTCCGCCTGAACTTGCCGTTCCCTTGGTTGAGGAAGAGGAGAGGGCCATTGGCGGTGACCACGACCAGATCCTGATAGCCGTTGTTGTTGATGTCCGCGAAGAGCGCGCAAGGAGAGTTGTCCAGGACACCCACGCCGGCGTCTTCCGTGACGTCCTCGAAGGTTCCGTCGCCGCGGTTGTGGTAAAGCCGGTTGGGGAGGCCCGAAGTCTGGCAGATGTAAAGATCGTCGAACCCGTCATTGTCGTAGTCACCGGCCGCAATGCCGTTGTTGCCGTAGACGTCGATGCCCGTCGCCGCGTCGAGCACCGTCCGCCAATAATCCGTGTCACGCAACATTTGCGTGCGGTAGGAAGAAACGTCCTTCAGAGCCATCGAAGTGATGTCCACGAATACCGGCTGAGGCGATAGGCTCTGGACGTCCGCTAGGGGTTGCAAATTCTTCGCCAGCAGTTCCCCCCCCGAACCTTGTTCCCAGTCAATCTTCCACATGCCGATCCGCTGCAGGCGGTGCAGCCCCGCTCCCGTGCCCACCAGAGTGTATCGAATCTCGGTCGAGACGCGGAGGGGAGAAACGGAGGTGATCTCCAAATCCGCCACCTTGAATTCAGCCACGAGAATCTTCGAGGCAGGGTTAAGGGAAGATCGAAACTGCTCCAGGAAGCCGTCCCGGCCGAGTGATGGGTCGGAAGAAAAACTCGAGCGCCGAACCACGAGAGTCGAATCGACCCGGATTGGTTCGAGCGACTGGGGGCGTGGTGAAGCCGCCGTAAACTGGGGTGAAAGGAACCCCGCGAGCGTGCGTGCCTCATCCCCGTTCTTGCAAAGCTCGTTCCCCCAGCGCGCGAGATAGCCTTCGATCTTGCGGCTATATCGCTCGCTGGGAAAATCGTCCTCTTTTCGCCGGGCCTTTCGGATCAGTTCCTCGAGGGGAGAGCGCGTCCGATATTGGGGAAGAATCCGATAATCCGGGACGATAGGAAGGGCCGCGGCCGCCTGCGTCGCAGTCCCTTGAGCGAGTAATGAGGCGGCTTTCTCGAAAACCGGTGCGGCAAGGAACAGGGCGGGCGCATAACTACAAACGCCCAAGAAATCTCGTCGTGTAAGGCCGCCCCTGACGCGCCTTCGAAGGGTTTGCATCGACGCTTACGACTCATCCGACATATCGGAGGCTCTAACCTAACAGCAAGGCAGCTTGCGGTCAAGCAGACGAATCGAACCTTAACCGTAAGGCGCGCCGCAGATTGTCAGGTGGGTCGACTTATGGTACGTTGGCACATTCGCGGGCCCCCTGATAGCGCCCAGGGATGGATAATCCGCTCGTCCAGCGCGTCAGAAAACCGTGGGGGAGGTATGTTGCGATGAATCGTCGAAGACTGCTGAAACTCGGAATGACCGGACTCGGCGGCCTCTGGATGCCGGGGACAAATGGGGAAGCTGCCCTGGGAGGCATCCCCGCGCAGTCGGCCGGACTCACCCCGGCCCCTCGATATGTTCTCTCGATGAATCGGAATTGGCTCTATGGGGGAAGGGTGGTGGAAGGCTCTACGCGCCCTGACTTCGATGACCGCCAGTTCGAGCGTGTTACGCTCCCGCACACCAATAAACTACTGCCCTGGCACAGCTTTGATGAAAAGGAATATCAGTTTGTGTCCATCTACCGGCGCCACTTCCGAGTGCCCCGCGAACTGAAGGGCCGGCGAATATTCGCAGACTTTGCCGGCGTCATGACCGCCGCCACAGTAACCCTCAACGGCAAGGAACTCGGGGAATATCGCGGTGGCTACACGCCTTTCTCATTCGAGCTCACTCCGCACCTGGCCTGGGAAGGCAAAAACGTGTTGGCCGTCCAGGTGGACTCAACCGAGCGCGCGGACATCCCGCCGTTTGGAGAGAACATTGATTATCTGACCTTTGGCGGGATCTATCGGGAGGTCTCACTGCGCGCCGTGCCGGAGGTTTTTTTCGAAAGCTTGTTTGCCAAACCGGTTAACGTTCTCCAGCCTGATCGCCGGGTGGACGTGAAATGTTTTCTGAGCCAACCGACCGGCGCCGCCCCAGCGCGGCTCAAGCTGAGAGTTGAACTAAAGGACGGCGGCAAGCTCGTGGCAAAGGAAACCGCGGACGTCGCTCCGGCCTCGGAAGGCGGAGCGCCCGTGGTTTCACTCACCAAGCTCGATAGCATTGAGCTGTGGGACTTGGAGCACCCGAAACTCTATACGGTGACCGCGCAAATCCTGGACGGCGGCAAGGTGGTTGACGGGTATTCCACTCGCCTCGGTTTTCGCTATACGCGCTTCACACCCGAGGGTTTTCAACTGAATGGTAGGACCGTGAACCTGCGCGGCCTGAACCGCCACCAGACGTTTCCCTATGTGGGCGGGGCGATGCCCGCACGTGTGCAGCGGCGCGACGCGTGGATACTGAAAAAAGAGCTGAAGTGCAACCTGGTTCGCACCTCCCATTACCCGCAATCGCCGCACTTCCTTGACGCTTGCGACGAACTGGGCTTGCTGGTTTTTGAAGAGATCCCGGGCTGGCAGCATATCGGAGACCAAGCCTGGCAGGACTTGTCGGTGCGCAATGTCGGCGAAATGATCAGGCGCGACTGGAACCACCCTTCCATCATTCTCTGGGGGGTGCGCATCAATGAATCGCTCGACAATCACGACTTCTATACGCGCACCAACGCCCTGGCGCATCAGTTGGACGATTCGCGGCAAACAGGCGGCGTGCGATACCTGGTTGACTCTGAGCTGCTCGAAGACGTCTACACGCGCAACGATTTCGGTTACCCCCTCATGCCGCCCAGCCATCCTCTTTACCTCAACACCGAATTCAACGGCCACATGTACCCCACGAAGCGCAGCGACAACGTGGACCGCGTGATGGAGCACGCGCGGCGCCACGCGCGCGTTCACGACCAGCTTGCGTCTGACCCGCGCTATGCGGGCGGCATAGGATGGTGTGCGTTCGACTACAACACCCATTCCAATTTTGGCTCTGGCGACCGCATCTGCTATCACGGCGTTTCCGATATCTTTCGCATTCCGAAGCCGGCCGCCTTTTTCTATACCTCGCAATGCGATCCAAAGGAGGAGGTGGTCCTGGAGCCCTGCTTCAATTGGTCGCAGGGCGATCAATCGGAGGGTGGCGGAATCCGGCGCGCGACGATCTGCTCGAATTGCGATCATTTGAAGTTCTATGTCAAGGGTGAGTTGAAATTGGAAGCCGATCCCGATCGCGTGACTTATCCCCACCTTCGCTTCCCGCCCTTTATCGTCGATCTTATAGGTGAGAGGCTGGAAGATTGGGGCGATTTGCGCATCGACGGCTATATCAATGGCGAAAAAGTGATTTCCAAAACTCTGCCTGGAAATGATACGGATGCGGAGTTGCACCTCATGGCCGACGAGACGGAGCTTTTGGGAGATGGAATCGACTCAACCCGCGTCGTGCTGAAGGTGACCAACGCGGAAGGCGGCTGGCGGCCGTTTTCAAGCGGCCCGGTAACTTTGAGAATTGGGGGCCCGGGCGTGATCGTCGGCGAGAACCCGTTTTCTCTGGTGGGAGGCGTCGGCGCAGTCTGGGTGAAAACAAAGGAAGGCGCGGGCGTGATCTACCTCGAAGCGCGGCACCCTCGGCTGGCAGTTAAAAGCGTCGAGATTCGAGTACAGGCGGTCGAGCCCGAGGTCATATGAAATAAGAGCGATGGGCGAGAAACGGCGAGCTTGAAGTGAGACTCACCACCCGCCGACGGTTGGGTGTACGCTGCCAGAGCCCGGGTTTCAAGACAGAGATCGCGGCCTAATCCTTCGCGGGATGTCCTCGGCGTGAAGTTGCGAGTGATTTACACATTCTTCCTGTTGATCATCGGTTTAGCAGCTCCTTCTGCATCGGAAACGCTCCGTATCGCTAGTCTTCCCTGCGGCCGCCATTGCGGGGCTTGCCAGTGCGCATCTTCCCCTCGGACGATTCCTGCTCCCGTTCATGGGTTTTCAGAATTGGCTCGGGGGAGCTTGCGGCATCCACCGAACAGCACAGCCAGGCCTAGCCGCAGCAGGGCAGCTCGACGAGCCTCATCCCGTGCAGAGGGTCCGTGTGGCATACGTTGCAGCAGCCCACATTGTGACTCCAGAACTTCTGCTCAAGCTCCCAAGTGTTTGTGGGGAGGCCGATTTCGGATATGTCCAGCCCCAGCTCCTTCGACCAGTAGCAGCGTGCGAATTCCCAGTACCGCCTCGTGTCCTTTCTGGCCCTTGCAGCCATGAGGTCAAGTGCCGGGCGGCCGAAGTCCTCGTCGGCGTGCCTCAGCAGGCGGCGGATGGCGAGGAAGAGCAGGGTCTGGCGAATCTGCCTCGGCGTGGGGGCTGGAGGCTCGTCCTCCGGCGAAGCGTCGTCCGCCCTGCGGACCTGGTCCTTGATGAAGTCGGCCGCCTGCCCACGCAGAAACGCCTCGGAAGCGCTGGTGCGGCGGACCGAGTTGCTGCCCTTGCCACGGGCTAGGGAGTGCTTGACCCTGGGCGGAATTCAGCGATGAGATATCAGGGGGAGGGAAAGTGTGTGCGGATCACTCGCGATTCTGGCGATCAGCGGAGAGCTTGGGTGTGCCCGTCGCATGCGGTCGCGCCGCCGGGCTCGGGTCGGCCGAGGGCATGCAAACCCAAATCTGGTGTAGCCGACTTTTTGTCACTTCCAGCGCCTCGCCTTGCGGCTCGGAAGCCTTGACTTCGTTTGCGCAAATTGTGCTGTTTTTGCTCCGTTCAGGCTCCAATTTGTGCTAATCTGCGCGCAAAACGCGCATCATTTGCATCACTGAAAAAAGTGATGTGCTTTGTTTTCAGGTACTTCTTAGCTTCGTTCCCACTATTTTTCATTTTTTGTAGTTCCCTACATTCCCACATAGCCGGGACCCTTCCGCTTTCCCTGGCGCCTCGGCGTGCCCTGGCGCCCGCCTGCGACAATGTGTCCAGAACATAACCATCTTGGTAGGCTATCACAAGCCCGTGACACTGTCAAGCGGAAAATGTGAAAAAGTGAGCGGACTTTCCCGAGTTTCTTCGCCCTGTCCAGCCAGACCACGCCAGGAAGAGTGACTGTGACAAGATGTCGTTCTGCGGTGTGCCCTTGGCCGGAAAATGGGAACTTGCCTCTCCTCCTCAACACCAGTTATTCCCCCCTAGGTCGGACCTACGGTTTGCGACTTTACGTCCCAGTGATCGCAAGCAGGGACGGTAGCTTCCTCGATGCCGACTTCCGGACCGGAATAGCTTCCGAGTGGCCCGTCCTGGCACAATCGCTGGCTAGGGACGCTTCATTCAAGAACTTGGATCTCGGGGTAAAGCGGAGATGCTATCTTCGGAGGCGAAACCCCTTCGCCCTTGAGGTACGCGTCGAAAAAGCTGCGCAAGCAGTACGCGGTCACGGCAAGTTGGCGGCGCCCGTCGATGCCAACAATTCCCAGCAAGCGGAGCGTTCGCAGCACGATATGGCTTTTCAACAAGGCCCCGTCGTCGCTAAAGAGGAAATGGTTTGCGCCCCGGATCTGGACGCGCAGCCGTCCATCGGGGGGCAGCCGATCATAAATCGATTGGATGTCAGCCCAAACCTGGCCGCCCTCGGGGTCGGACTTACCGCTGTGGCCGCTCAATAGGAACATGAATGGGCGATTAATCCCTGCTTGAATGACGCTGCCGTGGGGAGCGCCGTCCACATTGATGCCCGCCTTGCATCTGGAATCTTCATAGCAGAACAGCGCGGCCGCAGCCCCGCCAAAGGAGTGGCCGAATACTCCTACGCGCGCCATGTCGAGCCGTCCCGTGAAAGTGCCGGAGGCATCGGAAGTGTTCAACTTGGCCAAGCGGTCAAGGACGAACGCCATGTCGCCAGTCCACGCATTCAGCACTCGGATGGCACAACGGTCTCGCTGCTGGCCCGTTGTCTCCAGGCAGAGTTCCGGATCGTTTGCCGGAAGCCGTCTCATCACCCGGCCGTCAGGGAAAACAACAGTAAAGGTGCGATAAGGCGCGTCGAAGCCCACAACGACGTAACCGTGACTAGCCAGATCTTCGGCGAGGGTCGAGTAATTCCACACTTCCAGCGAAGCCCCTGCCCGTATGATCACCACAGGGTACGATTGCTGCTGTGGCGACACCCCGGCGTTCTGAATACTGTGCGAATGCACGTCCGAAAGATCGCGTGTGAGAAGTCTCAGCAGACCGCCGGATGGTTCAGCCGCCGCTCGCATTTGAGCGGGCACATACTCGTTCAACGCCACTGATTGCCCAGGCGCCGCCGGGTACCAGATCCAAACGAGAAGTTCGCGCTTGGTTCCCGGCACAGGCGCCAATGTGTCCAGTGCCGCGTCGTCGGTCCAATCGTAAATCGCGCGACCTACCGCGAATGACCCCGTAGGTGTTGGGAGTGTGAGCCCGGTCCTGTGCTCCAGCCAGAGCGACGCCAACAGCGCTCCGATGCCGAGACCACCCAACAACGCCAATCCGGCGAAGCCTTTGAATATCCGGCGGGCTGACAAGTTCATCCGGGCCTCCGCTGTCAGGGACTAATATAAAGTACTTTATACAATAAAGCGCCCAGTCTGTCAACGGTGCCGGGGCACGGTCCACTCCTGAGACGGAACCGAAAGAGGGCGGTCGGAGGTCAGCCCGACGACTGGCGTTTAGCGGGGCGCGCGTGCCGATTCGCTGCAACGCCGTGTTAGGCGCCGTCGCCTCGACTTGAAAGCTTGCCGGATACTAACACGGCGACAGGGAGAACTATAACAATGAGCAACCATGACGCAAAGGGAACAGCAAGAAATACAAAACCCACCTTCACGGTGGAATGGCCAAACGCAACATCTCCATAGATTGCCAAAGAGGCCAGCGTGAGAACCAGCATGACGCTATAGAGCCTCGCTCGAGTAGGAACGGACCAACGCGTCGAAACCACGTGGGCCACTACCAGGGCCATGAACGGGGAGAGCACCCACATGGCGAAAAGTAGCAGAAGGATCCGGGAATTCTCACGATGGCCTGCACGGAACATCAAACCGAGCGAGCCTGCGGCCCCAGCTAGTACCAGGCTCAGGGCTGCTCCTCGTACGACGCCAAGGAACCGGCCTGTGATTACTCCCCGCCTCAGTTTAGAGGTCATCTCACCTCGCCCATTGATACTCCTTAATCTCTCCTGTCTTTGGCACTGGCGATCAGCTGCCAAAGGCCGACAGCACCGATTTTACTCTTGAAGGCATGAAAGCCAAATCAGAAGTGGCAGCTGGTCTTACCCAACGACCTCCGTGTGCCTCATTCCTTTTTCCCACTAGGCCATTCGGACCATTCTTTCGGATGAAAGTATGACACGTCGGAGATCTGGTTCGTGGCGGTCACATACTGGCTGGATCGTTCACTCGGAAGTTGTCCCGAAACGGGGTTCGGGTCCCCGAAGCGGACCTGGGGGGAGTGCGGGGTTGCACTTCTAAGAGTAAACCGTTTACGGCCAAGTGGCGCGCACCGGACGTGTTCAGGCAGGATCACGAGCTTAGTCGTAGCCGTCCTGCCAAGAGCGACTTACAACGAATCTGGCAGCATAACGACGTTCTGACGGGATTGGAATTGCACCGGTGGAGATGGAGCGACACCAGTCCGGGAGCCGTCCGACGTAGACGGCAGCTTCTTCCTGATGAAATCGTCCTCTGGCGTCATCATCGTCGACCTGCACGTACCCGGCGGAACGGGTATTCGACATCATTGATGCGGCGAAGCGATTCCAGTCGGCGACAACGGTGGTCGTTGTGAAGCGCTCGCCTAGCCTCAGTATCGAGCCAAGTATCCAGCGGTCGGCGCGGACGTGTTCTTCGACAAGTCCATCGAGTTCGACCGTGTCCCCCGGGATTGGTTGGAAGTCCAATTTAGCACGTTGTTGTACCGGGAAGATTTTTGCCACTCAAGTAGGGCCGATCCGCCGGGCACACTTGAGAACACCGCGCGAAGCACTCTTTCCCCCATTCAAGCACCCAAGAATTCAAGGGGTCTGTTTTCAGCGTGTTGGTTCCTTGTGTGATTGAGGATGGCGGGGCCACGGGAAATGCTCTGTATCCGCCAGAAGTGGCTTGGGTTGTAAGTAGGACATAATGACCCTACGTTTATTACATAAGTTTGACATGCCCTAGGCGTTGTCATACTATCAGCGACTCAGGGATGACCTGCGTCCTCACTTCCGCCGGGGCAGTTTTCACCTGCCCGGGAATGGTAGTCCCCTCTTGGCGACCAGCAACGAAGGATTAGGGAGAGGATTTGGAAGTTGTGATCGCGCTTCACGCTGACCCATTTGACGCTATTGGACGTGTTTATGAACGCTCTCAAGCGGGCTCTAGCCGCAATCGGTTTTAGGTCTGGGAGTCCCGGAGCAATCACGCCGCAAAAGGCGGCTGAGCGCCCCGGGTTCGCGGCCGCCGGCAGGCGGCAACCACTCTGGCTGGCCTACAGTTTGCCGTTCATTACCACAGCGGTGACTTTGTTGGTGGTTGAAGCCGCGTCGCGTGGCGAACCCGCCAATACGCCGGTGATTGTCTTCGTGCTTCCAATCCTGCTGAGCGCGTACGCCGGCGGTCTGGTCCCAGGGCTGCTCTCGACTGTGCTCTCCACTCTTGCGACCGTCTACTTCGTCCTGCCTCCCCTGCACTCCTGGAGCGTCGCGAGCCCTGTCGACAACATTAAGTGGATCACCTTGGCTGCTGCGGGGACGCTCATCAGCTTTCTGATGGGGCACCGGGAGCTGCGCGGGTCCGAGCCGCTGGCGCAACACTCCCGTCCCGCGGGGAGTTTACTACTTTCCGCGCAACGTAAGGTTCAAGCCGGATTCGCCGTGTTGCTGACCTGTCTCATCGCAACGGCCGCTGTGTCTTATCCCATGCTGGTCCGGCTGCGCCAGGACACGGCCTGGGTGGAACACACTCACCAGGTGATCGCCGCGTTGCGGCTGCTGATTTCCAGCGCCACCGACGCCGAGACCGGTGAGAGAGGCTACATTATTACCGGCAAGGAAGAATTCCTGGAGCCCTACCACTCCGGCCTGCAAGGTGTAAACCAGGCGCTCAGCGAGGTTCGCCGTCTGACCAAGGACAACCCGGAGCAGCAACGGCGGCTGGATGTGCTGGAGCCGATCGTCGCGGAACGACTGGCGATTCTAAAAGAGGGCATCGAACGCCGGGATCAGGCGTTCTCATCGGCGCAGGCGTTTGTTTCGAGTGGCCCGGGAAAGCAGCTTCACGACCGGATCCGACAGGCTGTAGCGGAGATGGAAGCTGCCGAGGAGGCACTGCTGGCCAAACGGGAGGGGATCGAACAGCGCGCCGCCGTAGTCGCGAAGATCGAAATCGTGGGAGGCAGCGCGTTGGCTGTTTTCATCGTGGCGGTAGCACTTTGGATGATTGGGGAAGCCTTCACCGCCAGCCACAGCGCCGAAACGGCCCTTGAGGAATCGCGGGATCAGCTCGAGATTCGGATAAATGAACGGACGTCGGAGCTGCGCACTAGCGAGCAACGGATGGCCGGCATTATCAGCTCCGCCATGGACGCGGTGATCACGGTGGACGAAGGCCAGCGGATCGTGCTATTTAACCCCACTGCCGAGAAGCTGTTCGGATGTAACGCCACTGAGGCACTGGGCCATCCCCTGGAACGGTTTATTCCGCAGCGCTTCCGAGCCGCGCATGCCGAGCACATTCCGCTCTTTGGCCAGTCGGGGCTTGCCCACAAACCGATGTCCGAGCGCGCCGAAATTTGCGGGCTGAGAGTGGACGGGACGGAGTTTCCCATCGAAGCCTCAATCTCGCAAGCACCGTTGGGAGAGAAAAAAGTATTCACGGTCATCTTGCGAGATATTACCGAACGCAAGCGGGCGGAAGAGATTCTTCGGGAGCGGGCCGCGCTGCTAGAACTTGCTCACGACAGCATCATGGTACAGGAGATGGATGGGACGATTCGCTTCTGGAATCGTGGCGCCACGGAGATGTATGGATATTCGCCCGAGGAGGCCATCGGCAGAATCTCCCACGACCTGCTGCGGACGGTCTACCCGCAGCATCTGGCCGAAATTGAAGCAGATCTGATGCGGGAGGGACGGTGGGAGGGGGAACTCCTGCACACTTGTCGCGACGGCACGGTCATCGTGGTAGCCAGTCGCTGGGCGTTGCAGCACGAGAACGGCCGATCCTCTCGGGTGATGGAAATCAACAGCGACATCACCCAGCGCAAGCGGGCGGAGGAGGCGCTGGCGCAGAGAGTCGAGGAATTGGACCGCTCCAACGCAGACCTTGCACAGTTTGCCTACGTTGCCTCGCACGATCTCAAGGAACCTCTGCGGGCGGTGAGCGGCTGCGTGGGACTTCTTAAGGGGCATTACGAGGGGAAACTCGACGAGCGAACCGGCGAGTATATGACCCACATCGTCGATGGCACGGCGCGAATGCAGACCCTGATCGATGGCCTGCTCGCGTTTTCGCGGGTCGGCACTCAAGGCGGAGAACTCCAGCCCGTCGAATGCGCCAAGGCGCTGGGCACGGCGCTTCAAAACCTCGCGGCCTCGATTGAGGAAAGCGGCGCCGTAGTCACGCACGACACACTCCCCGCTGTGAACGGCGACCTCCCGCAACTCGTGTCCCTTTTTCAGAACTTGATCGGCAACGCCCTCAAGTTCCGCCAGGAGGCGCCTCCTCGTATCCACGTGAGCGCTGAGCGGAACGGCACGCATTGGCACTTTTCCGTTCGCGACAATGGTATTGGAATCGCCCCCCAATACTTCGAACGGATCTTCGGCGTGTTTCAGCGGCTGCACACCCGCAGGGAGTATCCCGGCACCGGTATTGGTCTGGCGCTTTGCAAGAAAATCGTGGAGCGGCATGGAGGCCGGATCTGGGTGGAGTCCGTGCCGGGCGAGGGAGCCACCTTTTGTTTCAGCTTATTGGATGCCCAAACAAATCATCGCCAGCACGCAGGAGAATTTCATGCCTGAAGCCGTGATGTGTAGACACATCGAGATCCTTCTTGTAGAGGATAGCCCGAGCGATGCCTTACTAACCCGGGAGGCCCTCGGTGGTTCTAAGCTTCTGAACAAGCTGCACGTCGTCGAAAGCGGTGTCGATGCCATCGCATTCCTTCGCAGGGAAGGCCCTTTCGCGAGCGAGACACGCCCAGACCTTATCCTGCTGGACCTGAATCTTCCCATGATGGACGGTCGGGAGGTTCTTCGGAAAATTAAGGCGGACGACGGCCTGAAAGCCATACCGGTGGTGGTCCTCACCTCTTCCGACGCCGAGGAGGACATTCTGAAGTCCTACAAACTCAACGCCAACTGCTACATCACCAAGCCAGTTGAATTC
>Ga0187888_1000589_pt1 | contig 38978 bp, 36 predicted proteins | sample June2016WEW_7_40_FD_132987 | JGI IMG/M metagenome (GOLD analysis project Ga0187888, IMG submission 132987) | Peatland microbial communities from SPRUCE experiment site at the Marcell Experimental Forest, Minnesota, USA - June2016WEW_7_40 | ecosystem: Environmental > Terrestrial > Soil > Wetlands...
CCTCAAATCCTGCGAGGGCAAGCTCCAACACCTGGGTCTGGAAAGCGAACCCAAACGCGCCACCCTTTCCTATGCCAATGCCCATCGGCCCTGGCCGCTTTTCGAGCGTCTGTTTTATGATATGCTGGCCCAGTGCCAGGCCGTGAGCCCGCAAAAGAAATTCCGCTTCAAGAACAAGCTCCTGAGCCTGGACAGCACCACGGTGGAGCTCTGCGCCAGCCTCTTTGACTGGGCGCGCTGGCGGCAGACCAAGGGCCATCAAGCTGCATCTGCTCTTGGACCATGATGGGTACCTGCCCGTTTTCGGCTACGTCAGCGAAGGCAAAATGGCGGACGTGAAACTGGCTCAGAGCCTGGATTTTCCCAAGGGAAGCGTCGTGGTGGTGGATCGGGGCTACCACGATTACCAGATGTTCACCCGCTGGACCCGCCAAGGCATTTTCTTTGTGACCCGGCTCAACAAAAACGCCGACGTGACCCTCGTCTCCTCCCGGCCCGTGCCCCGCCGGGGCCACGTCCTTTCCGATGACCTCGTGCGCTTGAAAGCTTTTGAAGCCGGGCGGCCGGACTTGGCAGACCTGCGCCGGGTCGTGATCTGGCTGGAAGACAAACAGGAATCGCTGGTGCTGCTGACCAACAACTTCCAATGGGCCGCCTCCACCATCGCCGCAGTCTACAAGGACCGCTGGCAAATTGAATTGTTTTTCAAACTGCTCAAACAACAGCTCAAGATCAAGACGTTTGTCGGCACGACGGCCAACGCGGTGCGCATTCAGATTTGGACCGCACTCATCGCCGTGTTGATCCTGCGCTACTTGCAATTCCGATCCCGGTTCCACTGGGCCACTTCCAACCTGGTGGCCCTGCTCCGCTGGAATCTCTTCAGTTACCGCAACCTCTGGCACTGGCTGGACCGCCCCTTTGACACTCCCGTCGATCCCCCCGTACAATTGGAACTGGGTTTGGACAGCATCCGGGCGCCGGGTTGACTAACCTGTTCTCAAAAAGTGCCGTTTCAAGGAGAATCTACGAGTGAAACACCTTACGATTGCCAGCTAATTTGGACAGCAGTGTTCCGGACCCCTTCCCCGCAGGCGCGCCAGTGCTGATCAGGATTATCAGGCGGAATCGGGGGATTTGGCGGCTTGGAGGAGGATCATTTGGAAGAAGCCGCTGGCTTCCAGAGCGGCCATGTGGCGGGCGTCCAGGCCGGTGAGTTCGCGGCGGCGCGCGGTTTCCAGTTCCGGCCGGCCCAGCTTAACCCAGCAGCCCACACGCACGTCGTTTAGTACCTGGAGCAACCATTCCATCTGCTCGGCGGTGAGGTTGAAACGATATTGGTCGGGGGCTTCGAGGCGAAAACGGCCGGGTGTGGCGAGGAATTTGTCGAGCTTGCGCCTGTAGTCGGCGCGCTGCTGGGCCATGGCTTCCTGGAGCAGTTGCTGTTCGGCCTGGATTTCCGCGGCGGGGCCGTCGGTGATGTGGTGATAGGTGGAATCGAGGAGGGGATAAAGTTTGAGGGTGGCCAGGAGCCAGTCCATCTCCTGGCGGTTCATCTGGAAAGCGAAGGCGGCCACGCCATGACCGCCTTTTTGGGGTCGCATGAATTTCATTTGATTACTCGCGTTCCATAGTGGCGTGCAAGCCGTAGCCTTGGAGTTGATGGACGTAGTGCTCGGCCTTTTCAAAGGTCTCGCGCACGAGGAGGCTTTTGCCGGATTGATGAACCTGCAACATGTGGCGCTCGGCGCGCGCTTTGGGCCAGCCGAAGACGGTTTGAAAAACATGGGTGACGTAGTCCATGAGGTTGACGGGATCATTCCAGCAGATGACGACGTAACCGCGGTCCCGCAAATCCCTGGGGTCGGTTTTTTCCTTATCTTTTTTATCCGTTTTAGGCGGAGCGATGGGCGTAACCGTCACAGACATGGGGGAAATATAGTGAAAAGGGCGGGATTGCGCCAGCCGGGAAAAAAGGTTGAATTTGTGGCCGGGCAATTCGTCCATTGGAATGGATCGGACGCGCTATGAAAAAAATGATTTTCACTTTAGTCGGTCTGGCCAGCGCGATATGCACCGCGCAAGCCCAATTGGAGAACACTTCGTTTTACCTGACTCCGCCCGGCGGCCCAGTGATTGTAGGAGGGGCGGCGCCGGTTTATACGCCAGTGGTTTATGATCAAGGGGTTACGTATAACGCGCCGGTGCAATATTATGCCCCGGTGCAGTATAACGCGCCGGTGTATTACAATACGGGGCCCTACCCGCCGATGCCGGTGCCATGCGTGCCGGCCAATTGCGCCAATTACTGCGGCTCGACGATTCAGGTGATTCCCTTTGGGCGGGGACAGGCAGTGCAGCAAGGGTACAACTTCACGGCGGTGCGGTGAGGTTTGTTAGAGTGAATTGAGCCATTTCCAAACGCGCAGGGCTTCGGTGACGCTCCAGGCCTGGGCGTCGCAACCGCGCGGCTGATGAGGGGCGTCGCCATCGAGAATTTCCGGCAACTGGCCCAGACAACCGGTCATCATGAGACGATCCACACTGGCCAAATAGGATTTGGCGGCGGCCACGGAAGCTGGGGAGCAATCCCACGCGCGAACCAGCGCCTCGCAAGCCGAGGGGAGGGTCCAAAGCCATGCAGTGCCGTTGTGGTAAGCGGGTTTGCGCTCAGTGTCTTCGTCGCCATGGTAGCGGCCGCGGTATGGATCGCGGGGCTGGCCCAAGAGCTGGCCATCGGGGCGGCGAATTTCTAGAGGCGGCCAGACCGGGAGCGGCGCCAGGGTGCGCAGCCCGCCCGGCACCAAGAGATAACGCAATGCCGCCGCGACAGCGCGGCGGGCTTGGGGGCCGGTGAGGAAGCCAAGGGCAATGGCGGTCAAATAATTGCTGCGCAGGGCGTTGTCGGGCACGGCTTGGGCGGCGGATTGACCGGGTTTGGCGATGAGGAGATCGGCCATGTAGCCGGGATCGTCGAGCCAGAAGAGTTTTTGCAAGGATTGTTCGGCGCGATCGGCCAGGGCGCCCCACGGTTCGCCGGCGGGTTTGGCGCCCATGCGGTCAAGCTGGCGCAAGAGGCGGACCCAGAGGGCCTGGATTTCCACTGGATAACCTTCGCGCGGGGTGCAGGCGGGGAAGTTGGTGTCCATCCAGGTGAAATGGGAGGGGCTCCAGACGAGGCCCGATGCGGCATCCATGCGGATGCCGTTGGGGGTGCCGAGGAGGTAGGCGGCGGCGATCTCGCAGAGGACATGGGCGATGTTGCGCCCGGCCCTGCCGACGGGACTGTCATAGATATTTTTTCCCACCTGGGCGGCGGCTTCCTCGCAGACGACGCCGTACCAAAGGGGCGCGTCGGAGGTGTCGCGATTGGAGGCGTCCTGGCCGTGGATGGTGTTGGGCATGAGGCCGTGGTCGGAGAAGCGGCCGAAGGTGATGAGCAAATCGGCGACTTCGGAAACCATGCCCGCGGCGAGCATGCCGCGAGCGCAGATGAAGGAATCGCGGCCCCAATCCAGGAACCACGGGTAGCCGGCGATGACGGTGCATCCGGCGCCACGGCGGACCAGGAAGGCGCGCGCGGCCAGGGTGAGTTGGCGGCCGAAGAGGTCGTCGTCGGGGAATCCGGCGCGGAGCAAGGCGCGTTTCTCGACAGCATGGCGGCTAGCGGGGGCTTGATCCAGAAGCATCATGGCGGGCCGGGGGATGTCGGCGGAGAGAACGACCGAGACGCTTTCCGCCGTGGCCAGGGGCAAATCAAACCAGCCCGGACTGAAGCAGTCGCCGGAGGGGACTTGACCGCGGCTTTGCTCGACGGGATGAGGAATGCCCTGGCACCATTCGGGCTGGGGATGATAAAGGCCGACGCTGCTGAAGACGCGCAATTGGCGGTCGGGGGCGGGAGTGAAGGCAAAGCCCGGCTGGTCGGGGAGCGAGTGGCAATTCTGATTGAAATGATATTCGGCGCCGCCGTTGCGCAGGGTCTGGCTGTGGAAGTTGCGATCTTCGATGTCCACGCGGACGGTGAGGCGGACCTCAAATTGAGCGGGCAAATCGGCCGGCCTGGAGCCGCGGGTGCGCTCGAAGACGAAGATGGTGGTGTTCCAGGCTTCCAACATGGAGGCGGTGAGCTGGATTTCCACCGTGCGGCCGTCGCCGGCTTCGGCGACGAAATTCCAGACGGCGATTTGCCCGGTTTGGAAGGAAGCCAGATTCTGGAGGTTCAGGGCCGTGATAAAGCCGTCGGCGGAGACCCAGACGCGGACACGCTTGGCCAGGACGTGCCTGTCCACGGGGAATTCCGGGTTGAGGTTGGCCGCCAGGGCGCAGTCATATTTTGACTGGATGCCGCCCAAGTCCACGCAGAGACGGGCCATGCCGCCGCGGCCGTTGGTGAGCAGGACGAGGGCCTGGGGCGGGGGTTTGGCCAGAGTGGCGGAGCAGGCGGGTTTGGGAGCCAGGAAGCGCACGGCGGCCCTTACCCGTTCGGTCGTCAAGCCGTGCCGCTCGATGTCCAACTCGGCGTCGGCGGCGGTATCGGAGGGCAGCGGGGCGAAGCAGGCGACGCAGCCGTCGCGCACTTCGATGGCTTCGGTGTGCCTTTGCTCGGGGCCGCAGCGAAGGGTGGCGCGAAAGCCGCGAGGGTCGCGCAACAAGAGCCAATGGCCCGGAGGGACGGGGGTGACGCGGCGGGTGTCAATCAAGCTCCACTCGACGACTTGGGGGAATTTGCCTTTGGCGGCATCGAGGGCGCCGCACAGATCCACGCGGGATTTGAGGTGGTCCACATAAGGCAGGGAGGCGAGAAACTCGCGCGGGTCGGCATCAACGCGGCGGGCCAGGGCGCGCCAATCGCAGTTGCCGATTTCCTCGGGCAAAAGAACCTTGCTCAAGGCGGAGATGGCCCAGGCGGACTGGGCGCGGGCGCGGCGGTAATCATCGCCGGCCAATCCCTGGGGCCGGGGGGTCGCAGCCAGGCAGCAGGCGGCGGCCGGTTCCAGGTGGAAAAGAATTTGGGAGCCGACGGATTTGATGTCGGGCAATTTCTGGCCGAGCAAATCGCAAAGAGGCGGGCCGCCAGGGGGGCATTGGGTGGAATCCAGAGCCAGGTCGCGGGCCTGGCGGTCGTCCAAGTTGATGAGGACCAGGACGTGGTCCAGGCCCTCGGCAGAATCGCGCCGGAGGGCGTAAACGGGGGAGTCGGGCAGGCTCAAGCGGGTAAGAACAGTGCCGTCGAAAAAGCAGGGATGGTCGGCGAGGAGATGATTGAGTTGGGCCAGATCGGGGAGCAAATTGTCCGGGTTGTCCCAGGACAAGCCGCAGGAGGAGTGAACCTGGATGCGCTCGGCGGCGAGCCACTCGACGCCGCAGGTGAAGCCAAAGCCGCCGCTGACGCTGGCGAGGGCGCAGAGGCGGTTGCGCAGGAGGGACCAGGCGCGGCCGTTGGAGGCCAGGCGCTCGTTGTCGTGGGTTTCGCTGAAATTAATGTAAAGGCCCAGACGGGCGGATTGGCGCAGAGAGTAATCGAGGTAGCGGGCGACGTTGACGCCGCCGAAGTTTTGGAAAAGTTCGGAGTAAGCCCATTGCATGCCGCCGTCGGTCAGGAGGGATTCGGTGGCATCCCACGGGCCGCCCAGGCCTTCGAGGAGGAAGACGGTTTGGGGAAATTCCTGGCGCACGCGGGCCTCGATGTACTGCCAGATGGGCACGGGGACCTTGTAGCCGGCGTCGCAGCGAAAACCGTCCACGCCGCGCTGGCACCAGGTGAGAAAGGCGCGGGCCACGATCTCCCACAACTCGACGTAATTGGGGCTGAGCTCGACCAAATCCTCCCAAACCACCCCCCAGGCGCCGGGACTGGCGAAAGCGCCGTCGGGGCGACGCACAAACCACTCCGGGTGGTTCTCAAAGAGGGCGGACCCCCAGCCGGTGTGGTTGATGACGATGTCAAGAAGAATCCTTCCGTTCCGGCGGTGGACGGCGTCGGTCAGCTCGCAGAATTGCTCAATGCCGGTGGTCCGCTTGTCCAACTCCACCAGGGCGGGATCAATGGCGGTGAGATCCAGGCAGGCGTAAGGACTGCCAAAGCGGCCGAAGCGGGCGAAGGTGGCGGGGGTGGGGTTGACGGGGAGCAACTGCAAAATGCGGCAGCCCAGGGTGTCGAAGATGTGGGGCAGTTGGGCGGCTAAATCGCGCAATGTGCCCGAAGGGGGGATGACGGTGTAACCGAGGTCGTCCAAAGCGCGCAGGCGGGCCGCCAGGGCGGGGTCGTTGGTGGCGCGGGCGCTCCTGGAGGGGCCGAACATGCGGGTAAAAGCGCAGTAAATGGTATTGGCGGTGCGGTACTCGCTGGGATGGACGGAAATGCCGGCGTCCGCCCCATCGGGCCAGACCTGGCGGCCGGCGGCATCGAGGAGGTAGGCCTTGGCGCGGAAAAAGCCGACGTCGGTGAGCGGCATCTCGACGGCCCATTGGCCGTCGGGCTGGGGCGCCAGCGGGACATCGCGCCAAAAGGCGACGGAGAGGGGATTTTTCCCGGCGTGGGTGGCGATGATTTCCTGGCGGAGGCGGCCGGCCTTGCCGAGATTGGTGCGCAGGAAGGCGCGTGCGCCGCGCCCCGCCCCGGCCGGGGCGTTGAGACTGAAACGCACACGGTCACCGACAAAGCGCAGGAGGCGCTCGCCCGGGGCGGGAATCATGGTCAGGCCGTCCATCTCGGGTGCGAGTTTACGAAAGGAATGGGCAAAGGTCGAAGGAATTTCCGCGGCAAAAGACGGATATTTTCAGAGGCTCCATTGTGCCGCGGGAATCACCTTTGCATGCCGCTTTTTCCGTCTTTTTCAAAGGCAAGCCCGCGGGTTGGTTGCAGTCCTTTGATGTCGCACGGTCAACCAAAGACGTTTACAGGAAGGGATGAACCTGCTATCTGTTCTCCGTGATTGAGCCGGAAGAATTGGTTGAAGGGGAGTGGGCCGAGTGGTATCGGCTCACCCCGGCCCAACGCTGGCAGGAGAGCGAGAAACTCTGGCAAACATATCTCGCGCTGGGAGGCTCCCTTGATCCCGAACCCGATACGCAAAGTCCTTTCTTCGATGCGCGCGCAGCGCGTCCGCGCCCTGCTCATGGGCGGACAGGCGTGCGTGTTCTACGGCGCGGCGGAGTTTAGCCGCGACACCGATCTGGCCATCCTTGCCGATGCGGCCAACCTGGCCCGGCTGCGCCGGGCGCTGGAGGCCTTGCAAGCCGAAGTGATCGCCGTGCCTCCATTCGAGTTGGAATTCTTGCGTCGCGGCCACGCCGTCCATTTTCGATGCCGGCACCCCGATGCCCTGGGGATGCGGGTGGATGTGATGTCGAAGCTGCGCGGGGTGGATCGGTTTGCCAAACTTTGGGAACGGCGCACAACCATCCAACTGGCGGATGGCGCGCCTTGCGATCTGCTTTCGTTGCCGGATCTGGCGCAGGCCAAGAAAACCCAGCGCGACAAAGACTGGCCGATGATCCGGCGTCTGGTGGAAGCGCATTACTTTGAGAACCGCCGCCGGCCCAAGCGGGCGCAAATCCGTTTCTGGCTCCAGGAGCTTCGCACGCCGCAACTGCTGGTGGAAGTTGCGCGAAGGCACCCCGCCCTGTGCAGAGAGTTGGCCGCCAAACGTCCCCTGCTTGCCCAGGCGGCGCTGGGCCAATTGAAGAAACTTGAGGGGGCCTTGCAGGCGGAGGAATCCCTGGAACGCGAACGCGACCGGCGCTACTGGCTGCCGTTGCGCGCCGAGTTGGAGAAGCTGCGCCACGCCCGATGAACCCCGGCGAGGCGGACTGCAAACAAGCTTCTGAACGCGGTCTTTTTGGGGCGGCGTTTGACTTTTGCCGATTCGATCTCATCATGGGCGCCACCGTTTAAACGGGCATGACCGATACGGAAAAATTGTTGTGCGAACTGATCGCGCTGCCAAGCGTGAACCCGGCGTTTTTGCCGGCGCATGACCGGCGCGCTGGAGAAGGCCCGGTGGCGGATTTTCTGGCCGCCACGGCGGCCCAGGCGGGATTGGATGTGGATTTGCAGTGCGCGCTGCCCGGCCGGGCGAATGTGATCGCGACTCTGCGGCCCACAGGCAAGGCCACGCAACGGGTGCTCCTGGCGCCACACTTGGATACGGTGCCCGGCATTTCGGACGCGCAGTATGTGCCGCGTCTGACCCGCAGCCGGATTTGTGGACGGGGGGCGTGCGACACCAAAGGCTCGGTCGCCGCGATGCTGGCGGCCTTGCTCCAGGCGGCGGGCCACGGTCCCCGTCCGGCGGAGACAGAAATTGTGTTCGCGGGATTGGTGGACGAGGAACACGGCCAGGCCGGCGCGCGCGCGCTGGCGGCCAGCGGCTTGAAGGCGGATTTGGCGATCGTGGGAGAACCGACGCGGCTGAAAATTGTCACCGCCCACAAGGGGAGTCTCTGGCTGTGCCTGGAGACTCGCGGCAAGGCGGCCCACGGCTCGCGGCCGGAGCTGGGTCGAAACGCCGTCCACGAAATGGCCCGCGTCGTCTGCCTTCTGGAAACGGTTTATGCGGAGCGTTTGCGCCGCAGGCGTCATCCGATTCTGGGACATGCCACTGTGAACGTCGGTGCCATCGCAGGGGGCACGCAGCCCAACATTGTGCCGGATGCCTGCCGGATCCGGGTGGACCGCCGGACGCTGCCTGGGGAAACAGGCCGGAGCGTGCGGGCGAAGTTGCTCTGGTTGTTCCGCGCCCATCAATTGCGCGTGAAGGTGGCGGAGGAAAAGCCGTCGGCCTGTTTGCCGATGGAAACGGACGCGCGGTTGCCGCTGGTGCGGCGGTTTTTTCTTGCGGCCGGGCAGAAAAAGGAGGCGGGGGTGGATTATTTCTGCGATGCCTCGGTGCTGGCGGCGGGAGGGATTCCCAGCGTTGTGTTCGGCCCCGGCGACATCGCGCAGGCGCACACGGCGGATGAGTGGATCGCGCGCGGGTCGCTGGAGTCGGCCACCCGGCTGCTGGCCAGGTTTTTGAGGTCGCTGCCATAGCCGGCGGCCAAATAGATCAATGAGTTCAAAACGCCCGTCATCTTTTTTTCGGCAAAGCGGCTGGATGGTGACGGCCACTTTCACCGGGGGCATCTTCATGGCAGCCGTTCAGGCCCTGGCCGGCCAGATGAAAGACACCGACTGCAATAACTTCGTGGCGCTGCTGGGTTTGTCGGTGGTATTTGGCGGGGCGCCGGCCGCGGCCCTGCAGAATATATTCGCGCAGCAAGCCGCCTCCGCCCTGACCGAGGAAAAAAGCGGCCTGATGACCGCCACCGTCCGCGCCCTGCTTCGCAGCACGTTTCTGGTTTGGTTCGTCCTCGCCGGCCTGGCGCTGATATTCCTGCGCCCGGTTTCCGCGGCCTTGGGAGTCAACAATCCCGCCGCCTTGCGCATAATGATCTTGTGCATTCTGCCACTGATCTGGGGGCCGGTTTTCAAAGGGTTGCTGCAAGGGGAGCATCGTTTTGCGCCCTTGGGCTGGTTGCTCATGCTCGAAGGGGTCATCCGGTTGGGAACCTTTATTCTGCTGGTGCTGATTCTCAAAGGCGGAGCGGCTTCGGGGATCTGGGCGGTTTTCACGGGACAATATGTGATTATGGCCCTGGGCATTGGCCTGACTTGGAAGGTGTGGAGCGCCAAAACCTCCATCCCCTTTTCGTGGAAGGAGTGGCTGAAACGGGGCGCGCCACTGACGATGGGCTTCGCGGCTTATGTCATCATGACCAGATTGGATAATGTGTTCGTCCGGAGCCTTTTTTTTGCAAAGGCGTATCAGAAGGAAGTGAAGCTCTACATATGCGCGATGTTAGTGGGATTTGCCATCACGCAATTCATCGCGCCGATCACGACCGTAATGTTCCCAACCATCGTCCGGAATCTGGCGCTCTCCAAGAAAAGCGACACCTTGGTCACGACTCTGGGGGTGACGGGCGTTTTTGCCTGCCTGGCGGCGGTAGGAGGCACGCTGTTTCCCAAGGTGCCGCTGGTGATTTTGCACTACAACATGGAGGCCGCGCCGCTGGTGCCGTGGTTCGCCTGGGCGGTGCTGCCGCTGACGCTGGCCTACGTGTTGATTCAGAATCTGCTGGCGCAGGAGCGATATGCCGCCGCCCCGTGGCTCATTTTGGTCCCCGTTTTGTACGGGCTGACCCTGATGGCGGAAGCGCCCGAACTGGTCAGGATGCCTATGTTTGGCGCCTTTGAGAGGGTGATACTAACGCTGGGTTTGTTCTGCCTGTTGTTATTTGCCGTCGCGGCGTGGTTCACCTGGCACAAGCCCTCCAGCCCGAAGCCGGCGCCGGCAAACATCTGACCCGGCTTGAGACGCTCAAAACTCCCAAACCAAATGGGCGATGAGGTCGAAGCGGTCGGAACTCTGGTTCAATCCGACGGGAATTCCCAGGCCGATCTCCACATGGCGGGCCGCCCGCCAAAGACAGCCCGGAGTCAAGTATAAGTCATTTTCCGCGCCGTGATGGTTCCATTGGTTGTTGGACCAATTGAATTCCATCGTGGCCGCCGCGCGCGGAAACAGGACAAAAAAGCCGCTCCCCAGGTTTAGTTCATGCGCGGCGGGTTCGGCTTCTCCGGCGGCGGCAGGCCGGTTGACTCGTTGCACAAAGCCGGCTCCGATTTCCGTAAAAACCTGGGTGCGATGCAGTTCAGGAAAATCCCTGGCCAGGATCACCGCGGGTTCATATTCGAGGAATCCCTCGCTCAAGTCCTTGTTCACGTCACCCAGCGGAACGCCAAGGGAGAAGCGCGCCGCAATATGATAGAGCGAGCCGCCGATATTCATGAAACTGTACTGGGTGCCCAATTCCAAATCGCCCACCCCGCGCGCCGCGGGCTGATTCCGGGGAAAGCGTTGCACGAGGGCGTCCCATTCCCCTTCCACCTGCCAGCGGTCGGTGAGTCCATACTCCAGGGATACCGGCAGGATCCACGTAGAGACGCCGGCATGGTTTTGATAATCCGAAACCAATTCCATTTCCAACTCTCCGATCTCCTGAGGATAGACGACATCCGTTTTGAAAAGTTCCTCAATCGGCCTGCGCACCCGGTTGGTGCTCCCAAGCGCGTCATCGTCATCGCCGCGCGCCGAAACCGATGCGAACCAGATAACCAGCCCCGCCAAGAGCGCGGGGACACGCGGGAGGAGCGCAACATTAACGCAAGATGACATTCGAGCGAAATGTGCCAGCAAGGCTCGCCATGCAACAAGAACAAAGCGCGGCGGGGCCGCAAGCGGGATCGCCTTTCACTTTGTTGGATGACTCCTGTCGGCGAAGAAGCGCTTTAAGATTTCGGACCTTTCAATTGAGAATTGGTGATTGAAGATTTGTATCGGTTATCGCAAGAGTCGTCTCCAGGCCGTCGCGTCCTGGCGGTCCATGGCGACGGTTTAATTTAAACGGCTCTAATGGAGTTTTGGATCTGGGTTGGGGGGATAGAGGTTGAGTTTCTGATAGAGCCAGGTTTCCGCCGGAGCAAAGAGTTTTCGCAGCGGGTTCAACGGGGAATAGATGGTGCGCAGACGAATGACCGACAGCAGCATGGTGAGGGAGGTCTTGCCCAGGGCGACTTTTGAGCCGGTCTTGTCAGTCCATTCGGTGGGCACTTCCAGGACGCGGAACCCGGCGCGCTTGAGGAGGAAAAGCAGGTTGATGTCGAAGGCCATGTCGGCGATGCAGAGCGAGGCGTGAATTTTTTGGACGGCGGCGGGATGGATGACCTTGGCGCCGCATTGGGTGTCGCGGATGTTCATGCGAAAGAAGAACTGCACAATGCGGTGGAAAACCCGGCTGGCAAACTGGCGGCGGCTGGATTGGCTCTGGTGGATCACCGCGCCCGGAATCCAGCGCGAGCCGATGACGCAATCGGCCTCGCCGGAGCGCCGCACCAAATCCAAAAACGCGGGCGGCTCGGTCGCCCCGTCGGCATCCACGTAACCGACCAGATCGGCGCGCGGGGCCAGGCGCAACCCCTCAATGAGGGCCCCGCCCTTGCCAATCGGGGCGGGAAATTCCAGGGCGCTGACTTCGGGAAAATCGGCGCCGACGCGCCGCACCACGCCGAGGGTGTTGTCGCGGCAGCCGTTGAGCACGACGACGAGTTGAAATTTGCCCTGGTAATGGGCGCGGAAGAATTGGGCGTAACTGCGCAAAACTGGCTCGATGCGGGCTTCTTCATTGTAAGCCGGTATCAATAATAAGACACTGGGAAACACCTCGACCACGAGCGGATTATTTACGCAAGAGGCGCGCCGATGTCGAGGGAAGAGTTTACCCCTTGCCAGCGGCGGGTTCGGGGCTAACCTTGCCCGGTGAACCTGCTTTTCATTGGGGACATCGTGGGCGAACCGGGACGGCGGGCGGTCAAAGAGCTTCTGCCAACATTGCGGGCCGCGCATCGGGTGGACATGGTGGTGGCCAACGGCGAGAACGCGGCGGGCGGGGCGGGCATCACGGTGAACACCGCCAATGAGATATTTGCGGCCGGGGTGGACGTGATGACCACCGGCGACCATCTCTGGGACCAGAGGGAGGTGACGATGCTGCTCCAAACGGAGCCGCGCTTCCTGCGCCCGTTGAATTATCCGGCGGGGGTGATAGGCCGGGGCAGCACCGTGTGTCATTCGGAGGCGCATCCGCCGGTGGCGGTGGTCAATTTGCAGGGCCGGACATTCATGCCGCCGCTGGAGAATCCATTCCTCTGCGGGAAGAGCGAGGTGGATTTGCTGCGCAACATCACCAAGCTCATTTTGGTGGATATGCACGCGGAAGCGACTTCGGAGAAAATCGCGCTCGCCCGGATGCTCGACGGCTGGGTGAGCGCGGTGGTGGGCACGCACACGCACGTGCAAACGGCCGACGAGGAGATTTTTCCCGGGGGCACGGCCTACTTGAGCGACGCGGGATTCACCGGCCCGCACGAGAGCGTGTTGGGCCGGGAAATCGGGCCGGTGATCGAGCGTTTCCGCGCCAACACGCCGCAGAGATTCGAGGTGGCCAAAGGGCGCATACTGTTGCAAGGGGCGTTGATGCAAATTGACGACGCCACAGGCCGCGCCTTGAGCATCCGCCGGATATCCGAGCCGCTGCCCGAGTGATGCCAAAACAAAGTTCACAATGGGATTTCGGGGGAGAACTCTTTCCCCAGGAGGCCGTGCGGCGGGTGCTCTCAGTCACGGAGTTGACGAGGGAGATCCGGCGCGCCCTGGAAAAGCAAGTCGGGGAGATTTGGGTCACCGGAGAGATCACCAATTTGCGGCTGCAAAGTTCGGGGCACATCTATTTCACGCTCAAGGACGCCGGAGCGCAGTTGAGTTGCGTTCTTTTCCGCGGGGATTCGGTCGCCAACCGCGGGGCGCTGGCGGACGGACGGAAAGTGGTGCTCAAAGGCCAGATCACGGTCTATGAACCGCGGGGCCAGTATCAGTTGCAGGTGCAAGCGGTGGAGCTGCAAGGCGTGGGCGCGCTCCAGGCGGCGTTTGAAAAACTCAAGGAACGGCTGGGCGCGGAAGGGCTTTTTGCGCCGGAACGAAAACGCCCCTTGCCGCAGTTCCCGCAACGGATCGGGCTGGTGACATCGCCCACCGGGGCGGCAATTCGCGACATTTTGCACGTCATGCGGCGGCGGAATCCGGCGGTGGAGATCATATTGGCGCCGTGCGCGGTGCAGGGGGCGGGCGCCGCGGGGGAAATCGCGGCGGCCATCGGCCTGCTCAACGAATGGTCGCAACGTTCGCCCGCCCCGCTGGATGTGATCCTGGTGACGCGCGGGGGCGGGAGTCTGGAAGACCTTTGGGCTTTCAACGAGGAAGTGGTGGCGCGCGCGATTTTCGGCTCCGCCGTGCCGGTGATGTCGGCGGTGGGGCATGAGATTGATTTCACGATCAGCGACTTTGTGGCCGATGCGCGGGCGGCCACTCCGAGCGCGGCGGCGGAGATATTGACGGAGGGCGTTTTTTCCAGCGCGCGGCGGGTGCGCGAGGTTCCGGCGCAATTGGCCGAGCTGGTGCGGCGGCGGCTGGCGGGCGAAGAGCGGCACTTTGAGCAGTTGGCGCACCGGCTCCAAACCTTGCATCCGCGCCGGCAGCTCAATGCGCGGCGGCAACAGGCGGATGAATTGCAACTGAGCCTGTCACGCGGGGCGGGACGGGAATTGGACAAGTTGCGCAAGGGCTGGCAAAGCCAGTGCGAGCGGCTGGCGCGCCTGCGCCCGGCGCGGATGCTGACCGCGCGCCGGGAACTGCCGGCCGGCCAGGAGCGGCGGTTGCAAGAGTTGGCGCGCCTGCGCCTTGCGGGTTTGCGGCAGCGCTGCACGGCGCTGGCGGGGCGTTTGCAATTGCTCGGCCCGGAGCAAGTGCTGGCGCGGGGATATTCCATCACCCAGGACGCCGCGACCGGGCGGGTACTCCGCGCCGCCGGCGAAACCCGCCCCGGCCAGGAAATCAAAACCCGGCTCAAGATGGGCGAGGTCCGCAGCGTGGTTCAACTTGCCACATCTCCACCTTCCAGAACGCCCCGGGGCGGAGGCGGCTTCTCGCTGATGGAACTGGTGGTGGTGCTGGCGCTTCTGATCATCATGAGCACGATGATGAGCAGCCATTTGACCGGGGCGCATCGCCGGAGCAACCGGGAATTGTGCCGGAAGAATCTCCAGGAGATATTTGTCGCTTTCAGCCTCTACGCCAACGACAACCAGGGGGCTTTCCCGCAGCTCAAAGAGGCGCGGACATCGGAGGCGCCCCTGAGCCTGTTGGTGCCGCGCAGCACCACCGAGACGGCGATGTTCATTTGTCCCGGCAGCAGCGACAAGGCGCTCCCGGAAGGCGAATCTTTCGCGCAGCGCCGCATCAGCTACGCCTATTACATGGGCCGCTCCACCAATCACAGCGCGGGCGAGGTCCTGCTCACCGACTGGCAGGTGGACACGCGGGCCAAAACGGCCGGGCAGCCGCTTTTTTCCGCCGACGGGAAGAAGCCGGGGAACAATCATGACAAGGACGGCGGCAATCTTCTTCTTGGCAGCGGGGAAGTGCTGGCTTCCGGCCCGAAAGCGGAGCGCGATTTGTCCCTGCCGCCCGGCGTCGCCTTGCTCAACCCCAAGCCGGAGTAAGCTGGCGCTTTTTGATTGGCAGTTTCAATAGCCAGGATTAGGATTGGGATCAGGAGCGGCCAGCGGCCAGTATGAACGTTAAAATTGAATGCCCGTGCGGCGCGCGTTACTCGTTCGAGGTGGAACCGCGCGACGGCCGCATGCCCTCGCCGGTGCAATGCCCCGTCTGCCACGCCGACGGCACCGAGGCGGCCAATAAAATGATCGCCGAAAAGGCGGCGGGGGAGGAAAAGAAGGCGCCGCGTTTGCGCATCCACAGCGCCGCGGCGCAGGAACCCGCCGCGACACCCACCGCGGCCCAGGAAGGCGCGGTGATGTGCGCCCGCCACCCGGGCAGCCCGGCGGCGGACTATTGCGTGGTTTGCCACAAGCCCATCTGCGCCGAGTGCATGGCCAGCTACGGCTATCTCTGCTCGATTGCCTGCCGCCGTGAGGCGGAGCGGGCGGGGATCCAGGTGCCGGTATTCAAAGGGCAAAGACGCCTGGCGGAAGAGGCGTCCATGCGCAGAGGCGCGTGGCTGACCGGGGCCGTGGCGGCGCTGGTTCTGCTGTTGCTGGGCGGGTGGGCCTGGTATGCCTTTTCGGGCTCCAGACCGCATCTCTCTTCCTGGCTGAAAATGACCGGGGCCGGCCCCGCCCATGTTGAGTTCCTGGGGCGGGACAAAATTCTTATTGTCACGGCGGGCGAGGCCGCTTTGCGCGACCTTTCTCTCAAAAAAGTTTTTTGGTCCGCCAAACTGGGCGACACCCCGGCCGCGCCAGGCGCCGCCGCCGCCCTGGCTCCCCCGCAGGTTTTGGTGTTCGGAGCGGACATTTGGATTTGCCTGGGATCCCAGGTGGATCGTTTGGACGCGGCGACGGGAACGATCAAACAAACCATCCCGGTTAAGGGCAATTTCGTCAGTTTTAGCGAGGGCTTCATCTTTCCCACCCCGGCGGACGCCAGCCTTCTGGTCGTCTCCGCCCCGGATGAAACGCGCCGGATCGCGCTGAGCATCAATGTGCAGACGGGCGAGGCTTCGAGCCGGGAAATCGCCGTGCCGCGGAAGGAAAAGCAGACGCTGCCCGACGATCTGCCGCGCAACGTCGCCCCCACCGCCGGCGTTTTGGTTTCGCAGGCGCTGGAGGAGGAGAAATTCAACAAACCGCTGGACGCGATGAGCAGCGAGTTTTTTTCGGCGGGAGTAAACCTGGTCGAACTGCGCGTGAAATTGCTGGAAACCAAACTCACTTACGCGCAAAGCATCAAACCGCACGGTCCTTCCGAGCTCAACGGCCAGACGACCGCCTCGACCAGTTCCTCCAGCGTGGCGGAGGAACTATTCAACGACATCAAGCGCAGCCAGACCGGCGGGGTGAGGCGTGTGGACCAGAGCCGTTACGAAGTCCGCTTGCGGCGCTGGACCGGCGATCAGCCGGTGGAATGGAAGGGCGAAGTCACCGGCACGCCCTCGTTTTTTCCGCTCTCCACCGTGGACCTGCTGACGGCGGGCAACGCCCTTATTGTCTTCGACAAAGAGAACAACAAGCTTTTCGAAAGCAAGCTCACCTACCCGGTCGGCGAGGCCTTCACCACCGGCAATTTGGCCGGTCATTTGACGCCCGCGGCGGAGCGGACCCGCACGCTCTATTTTTTTGACCAGGGCGTCCTGACCGCCCTGGCCCTGCCGTCGGGCGACGTGCGCTGGCGGTTGACCAGTTTTGGGGTCAGCGGCATCCAGTTCGACGATCAGGGCATGCTCTACGCGGACTCCACCACCGCCGGGCCAGAGGACATCCAATACGCGGACACCGTGCGGGTGGAAAAAATCCATCCGGTCCTTCTGAAAGTGGATCCGGCGGACGGCAAAATCCTATGGAAAGCCGAACAGCGCGGGCAGCAATGCCTGGTCTCCGGCAAATATCTCTACGGGGAAAGTGTGGAGCAGGGGGGGCTGGGCATCGCCAACGCGCTGGGCGAGGCCCTGAACGCCCCGCCAAACGACTCGGTCGCATTTCATCTTTACAGGATTGATCCGGCCACCGGCGAGGCGCTTTGGGACCTTTATTACGCCCAGCGCCCGGCAAACCTGGCCGTCCAGGACAACCGCATCCTGCTGCGATTCGGCGACGATCTGGAACTCTTCAAATTCCTCACGTTTTGATGGCGGTGGCGCTGATTTCAGACTTCCAGCGGTTCGAGCAGCCGGCGGGGCAGGTCGCGTCCACCGTGCATCACGCGCTCGATGCTCAACGCCTCGCCGCAGATGCGATAAAAAACAAGGTGAACCCCAAAACGCCCGCCAACTGGAAACGACCGGATGCCCGCCAGTTCCCGTGCGCGAAATTTTCGCGCCTGCCCCAGTCCCGGCTGCCGGGCTAACTTGCCCACCGTGGCGTCAAACCCCGTCAAAAAACGATCCGCCACCTCCACGCCGGCCTTGGCGACGTACCAGCGGTATTGATGCGTGAGGTCCGCCTCGGCCCGGCCTGAGATACTGACGCGCAAACTCATTTGCCAATGCGGGCTGCGTTGCGAATCCGGTTCAGCGTGGCTTTGCCGTAAGGCCGGTGCGAACTGCGCGCCCCTTCGAGCAGCGCCGCCTCCAGCGCGGGTGATTCGTAATCATCGCGCAGTTCGAGCGCTCGGAGCGCGTCGCGCACCACGTCGCTTTCGTCCGCGTAACGTCCGCTGCGCACCTTCTCTTTTACTAGCGTTTCCAGTTCTTCCGTCAACCTGACTTTCATAAAAACAGTGTATCCGTTTTGGGAGGGGGCGGCAATTTCATTTCGCCGCGCTCCCTGGTCGCCCGGCTTGTCCGCCATCCGCTCCGCCTTAGGATGCGCGCTGGCGGAGAAATGGTATTGCAAGTGGGCCGCAAACAGGGATCACTTGGCTCTCAAGCGCCGCCGGGTTTGGAGTCCTGGTTAAGCTCCAGGCGGAGGTAGTCGTAAACGACGCCGGAAGTCAGTTCGCCGGCGGGGACGGTGAGCTGGATTTCGTTTTCGCCCGCATTGAGCAGCGCGGCATCGAAGGTCTGGGTGTACTCACGCCAAACGCCCGTGTCGGTGTTGTAGCGGAGAGCGTTGGTGGATATGAACTTGATCGAGCCGACGCTCTTGCCGTTGACGCCCACCGCGAGACCTCCAGGAGCGCCGGGATTGGCGAGGCCAGCGGTGCCATCGGAGCCGGCCAGAGCCACGCGCAGGAAGGCCTGGCCTTGAGTGGCCTTGTCCATGTTGAATTTGATGGTCCAGGTGGTCGCCCGGCCCCGGCCAATGGTGCGCCACATGTCCTCCTGGCCGGTCGCAGCCTTGACCCAGCCGAAGCGCTGGTTTGCGGGATCCTTGGCGTCGGGATTCAGCCAGGCGGTGGATTCTCCGGGCGGCACCTGCTCGAAGAACCAGTCTTTGTGGTAATCGCTCTTGCCAATGGTGTAGGTGATGTCGTTGGGGAACAGGAGCGGGTAACGCACACACCAGCCCCAGAGCCAATAGTTGGAGCCGTCGCCCTTGAAGAATTTGCCGCCGGTGCGGTCGGGATAACCAATCTCCCACACTTGTTTGCCGAAGCGCACGGGCTTCCACTCAAGTTTGCCCAAGTCCAGGGTCTTGCCCGCCTCGACGGTGATGTTGAAATTGGTGTATTCACCGAGGACGCCGTCGGCAAACGCATGCAGGGTGTAGGAGCCGGGGCGGACGTTGGCAATGGTGAACTTGCCGTCCTCGGCGCCATCGTTCCAGAACTGGTAGTAATTCCCGTCGTGCTCCCAGGTGATCCTGTTGCCGTTGCCCGACCGCTGAGCAAATCCCCTGGCCCCGCTGGTGTACTCCGGGTGGGCCAGGCCGACCGTCAGATGGGGCAGCTTGGTGGTGGCGGCCTGCGGGTCGTTGAGCACCAGTTGTCCGGTGACGCTGCCTCGTTGTTCCTTGTGAGGGTAGTCCACGCCGTTGACCCAGTCGTAGGGCCACAGGGTTCTTTCCTTTTTGGCTTGGGCCAGAGCCTCCTGCCAGAGCGCGGTGGCATTGTCGTGCCAGGCGGGTGGCACAGTGGGGTTGCCGGCTGTGGCGGCCAGAGTGTCCAGATCGGTCTGGGAAGGGACTTTGGGGTCGGCCAGGGCGTTGCAATAGACAAAGATCGGGCCGATGACCTTGTTCCAGTTCTCGCCGGCGGGGATGTTGCAGCCCGCGCCGCCCCCGTAGTGGCCGGCGCACCAATAATCGAGGATGATCGGGTCGGGGTCGTTGTTGGCATCGAAATGGCAGACCAGTTCCATTTTAGAGGCGCCGCCGCTGAGGTATTCGGTCGTGGGGTTGATGAACCAGACGCCAATGTGGTGCTTGGTGCTGGACCAGCCGTAGGCGGGGATTTTGTATTGGACGGCGTTGTAGCTGTATTTGTGTTCGACCGAGTTTTTATAGAAGCCGGTGCTCAAAATGCGCTGTTCCTTGGCGTGGATGACGACGCCCGTGCCCCAGTCCTGCGGCGTGCATTCGAGTAGGTTGCGGTCAGCGTCCACCGAGAGCCAATTAAAGTCATGGTTGAGTTTGGTGATGTAGCGGTTTTCGCCAAATCCGGCGGCGCCGTAGCTGGCCGGGTGGGTGTAAATGGCATAAGCATAAATGCCGCTGGCCCCGCGTTCCATGGCGTAACGAACTTCAATGTCCATGCGTCCGTTCACCCCTTTGACGGCGACCTCGGCGCGCGCGCCGCCGTTTTTCGCGGGGTCAATGGTGAGGGATTGGGTGACTTGACCCGAAGGGTTTTGTTCCCAGTATCCGCCGCCGGCCATGGTCTCGACGCCGAGATAAACCAGCGACGTGAGCCGGCTGTTGCCCTTGTTGATGGTCGCCTTGACGATGCCGTTGTCGAGCGTCCAAGCGCGGTCGTTGTCGGTGACGGTCACGGGGGCCTTGACACCGGATTTGGCGACAACCGGCGGGCCATCGGCGGCGCGTAGCGCCGGCACGGCCAGGGCCATGGAAATGAAGCCAGCGGCAACGAGGCCGCGCGGGGCGGAGCAGAGAGGTGTTTTCATAGGGGAATTATTCAGGGTTAAAACAGGGTTAAGGTGAGGGTGGGGCGGCCTGGAGGGAAAGGGAGGCGGCGGCGAGTCCGGGGGCGGAGGCTGTCAAGGTGATTTTTCCAGAAGGGGCGGAGGCCTTGACGAAGGCCACGCACCAGCCCTGCCAGGCCTTGCGCTCACTGGCTTGGAATGAGTCGTGGCTGGAGTTGTCGGCATTGTCCACCGCCGCAAGGACGCCGGGGCCGGAAATGCTGAAAGTGATGACCGGGCTGGCCGTCGGAACGGTTTCGCCGTTCTCGTCCGCCACGGTGACGAGGACCCGGGAGACATGTTCATAATCCGCCGGGAGGGTTGAGGCGCCGGCGGGGAGGAGTATCCTGGCCGGCTGGCCCGCCGTGCGAAGTTGGTGCGTGGCCACGATGTTGCCGCCGTTCTTGGCGACGGCCTTGATGGCGCCCGGCTCAAAGTCCACAAGCCAGACGCGCGGCGTGGTGCTGTTTTCCAATGGCTTTGAACCGAGGGACCTGCCGTTGAGAAACAATTCGACTTGTTCGCAATTGCTGTAAACATCCACCGTTTCGCGATGGGGCGCGGAACTGGCGGGCGTCCAGTCCACCACCTGGACTTGCTGGGGCCGTCGCGCCTGGGCCGTCTCGGCCGCATCGGCGCCCGGCTCGGCCGCGGCGGCGGGCGCGGCGGGGGCGGTGGAGCGGCGGGTGATGAGAACCATGGGTTTTTGGCTCCACCAACTTTGGCGCTCGGCGGCCTCGGGTTTGAGCTGGCCGACGCGGTCCACCAGCCCTGAGCCGGAGGTGGTGGAGGGCCAGGTGCGCGATTCGCCCAGGTAATCAATGCCGCTCCAGAGGAATTGGCCGGAATAGGCGGGGTTGTCGCGCACAAAGATCCACGGGCCCGCGGCATGGCCGTTTTCGGTGCCGATGATTTTGCGGGTGGGCTTGCTGTTGTGGGCGGCCAGCAATTCGGCGTCGCGATAGTTGGTGCCGATGACATCGAGGAGGTCGGCCAGACCATCGTCGTAGTCGTGACTGGCATTGGGACGGAACAAGGCCTGGGTGACGGGGCGCGAGGGGTCGTTTTCATGGAAGACCTTGACCAGCCCGGCGAGGATGTTGGTGGAGCGCTGGGCGTTGGGGGTGTCGTGGATTTCATTGCCGGCGCTGTAAAGTATAATGCTGGGATGGTTGCGGTCGCGGCGCACTGTGTCGCGGGTGTCAATCAGCGACCAATCGTTGAAATACAAATGGTAGTCCTGATCCTGATACTTGCCGACCGTCCAGCAATCGAACATTTCGTCCATGACCAGGAAGCCCATGCGGTCGCAGAGATCCAGAAAGGCGGGATCGGGAGGATTGTGGGCGGTGCGGATGGCATTGGCGCCGATTTCCTTGAGCGCCTGGAAGCGCTGCTCCCAAACGCCACTCGGCACCGCGATGCCGAAGGCGCCGCCGTCCTGGTGGAGGCAGACGCCCTTGACTTTGATATTTTTGCCGTTGAGCCAAAAGCCGGTGTCGGCCTTAAAGACGGCCTCGCGGATGCCGAAGGGGACCACCGCGTCATCGAGCGCCTTGCCGGCGGAATTGACGGTGGCGCGCGCGCTGTAGAGGAGGGGCGTGTCCAGATCCCACAGTTGCGGAGAGTTGACAACGATGTCCTGGTCAAATTGCGCGGCGCTTCCGGGGGCAAGGGTTTGGGAGGGCGATTCTGTCTGGCCGGCCGCTTTTCCAGCGGGATCGAAGAGGGAGACCTGGAGGGAAATCTGGCGGGGAGCGGCGGACTGGTTGGTGACGGTGGTTTGGACATGCACGGTGGCCTGCGCGGCGGAGACTCGCGGGGTGGTGACGTAGAGGCCCCAATGCTCGATGTGAACCGGATCGGTGGCCAGGAGCCGGACATGACGGTAGATGCCCGCGCCATAATAATACCGGGAGGCGGGTTGGGCGGAAGTGTCGGCTTTGACGGCCAGAACGTTATCCATGCCGGGAGGATTCAAATGGCCGGTCAATTCGTATTGGAAACTCACATAGCCGTAGGGACGGTGGCCCAGGTTAACCCCGTTGATCCAGACATCGCTGTTGGCCATGATGCCGTCGAACTCAACAAAAACGCGCCGGGCGGCGAAGTCGGCGGGGAGCGAAAAATGATGGCGGTACCAACCGATCCCGCTGGGCAGCCAGGCGCCCAGGCCGGTGGAGGGGTTGGACTGGGCAAAAGGCCCTTCAATGCTCCAGTCGTGCGGAAGGTTGAGTTTGCGCCAGGCCGAGTCGTTGAAGGCGGGTTGGTCGGCGCCCGGGGCGTCAGACTTGAGAAACAACCAGTCCGAGTCGAAGGACTGGATGATTCGGGCGGTGGTTGCCGGCATTGCAGCGGCGCCGAGGGCGGTGAGCGAGGCCAGAAAGAGGGCAGGGAGAATTCTTTTCATTTTTTTTACTGGCCGGCTCTCCGGCGGATATAGGTAATTGGATTGGCGCGCATTGTCGTCGTCTCAAGCAATGGCGTCAAGGACGATTCCTGGTTCGAGATGCAGACAGGGCCGGCCGGTGAAGCAACACCTGCCGCCCCATCCGCCGTTTTAAACGTAAACGAGTTGAAAAGCACCCTCGGAACTCGCAGACTGCGGCTATGGAACAAGTTGTCATCATCGGCACCGGCTGCGCCGGATTGACCGCGGCGATTTACGCGGCGAGGTCCAACCTTTCCCCCCTGGTCCTCACCGGCCTGATGCCCGGCGGGTTGCTCACCACCACCAGCACGGTGGAGAATTACCCCGGTTTCCCCGAAGGCATAGACGGCTATGAATTGATGGTCCGGATGCAAAAACAGGCCGAACGCTTTGGCGCGCGCATCCAGGTGCTGCGCGCCCTGGAGGCAGCCGACTTTACCAAACGCCCGTATGTGCTCACGGTGGACGGGGAGAAGATCGAGACCCAAACGGTGATCATCGCCACCGGCGCCAGCCACCGGCGTCTGGGGCTGGAATCTGAACATCTGCTGGAAAAAAAAGGAGTCAGCTATTGCGCCACTTGCGACGGGGCGTGGCCCCTGTTTCGCAATCAGCCGCTGGTGGTGGTGGGCGGAGGCGATTCGGCGTGCGAGGAGGCACTTTACCTGACGCGGTTTGCCTCGCAAATCCACCTGGTTCATCGGCGCGACAGCTTGCGGGCGTCCAAAATCATGGCCGGGCGCGTCCTGGAAAATCCCAAGATCAAGCCGGTCTGGGACTCGGTGGTCACGGAGGTTCTGGACGCGCGGCAGGACAAAGTCACCGCCGTGCGGCTGAAAAACCTCAAGACCGGGGCCGCCACACTGCTGGAGTGCGCGGGGGTATTTGTGGCCATCGGCCACGTTCCCAACACGCAGCTTTTCAAGGGAGTGATAGATCTGGATGAGAACGGTTACATCATTGCCAAGCGGGGCGCGGCCACGCATGTTCCCGGGGTCTTCGTGGCGGGGGATTGCTCCGATCACATCTACCGTCAGGCCATCACCGCCGCCGGTTCCGGGTGCGCCGCCGCCATAGAGGCCGAGCGCTGCCTGGCCGCCTTATAAACTGGAAAACCAAAATGTCCCGCCCCGTGGGACCGCCCGCCCATGCCAAAACGAAAATCCGCCATGAAATCGCGAACCGCCATCCTGCGGCGCACCACCACAGAAACCCGCATTGCCCTGAGGTTGAAACTGGACGGAGCGGGAAAGGCCTCCCTGTCCACGGGCATCCCATTCCTGGACCACATGCTCACGCTCTTCGCCCGGCATGCCACGATGGATTTGAACCTGCGCTGCCAGGGGGATCTGGAGGTGGACGCCCATCACACGGTGGAAGATTGCGGGCTGGCGCTGGGGCAGGCCATCCGCACGGCGCTGGGTGAGAAGAAAGGAATCCGCCGTTACGGAACGGGTTTCGACCCGCGCAATCCGTTGAGCGGCGAGGCCTACGTGCCGATGGATGAGTGCCTGGCCCGGTGCGTGGTGGATTTCGGCGGCAGGCCCTGTTTGGTCTGGCGCGGCCTGGAGGGCTACGCGCACAAGAAGATCACCGCCCCGGAGAAGAACCAGGATAGCTCGTCGGCGTTCCGGTTTGGGCTGGCGCGGGAGTTTTTCCAGGCCTTCACCAACGAGGCCCGGTGCAACTTGCACATGGAATTGCTGTATGGCGACGAACCCCATCACATCGTCGAAGCGCTCTTCAAGGCCTTTGCCCGGGCGGTGGACGCCGCCTGCCAGCGGGACCCGCGGATGGCCGGCCGCTTGCCCAGCACAAAGGGGAAATTGTGATTTTCCCTGAATAGTTTGGGCGCGGCCCCGTCAAATCTATGCCGGATCAGCAGGATATTACCAGTGACATCGCCTTGGTGCGGCTGGCGCAAAAAGGCGAGATGCGGGCCTTTGAGGAACTGGTGGGACGGCACCGGGACAAAGTTTACGCGCGGGCGTTGAGCATGATGCGCAATGAGGACGAGGCGCTTGATCTTTCACAGGATGCATGGGTCAAAGGATGGCAGCGGCTGGGCCAATTCCAGGGCGACTCGAGCTTTGTGACCTGGATGACACGGATCGTCATCAACCTGTGTCTGGACCAACTGCGCAAGCTCAAGCGCAAACGCGCCGAATCGCTGGAGGCGATGGAGGAGGATTCGGGGGGAATCGAACGGCACCTGGAAGTTGTGATGCCCAATCCGACCGCCGGCCTGGAGCTTTCCGAATTGCGCCGGCGCATAGACCGGGCGCTGGGCCTCTTGTCCCACGAACACCGGACGGTGTTGATTTTGCATGAATTTGAGCAGATGGAATACAAAGAAATCGCCAGGCAGATGGGTTGTTCGGTCGGAACGGTCATGTCGCGTTTGTTTTATGCGCGCCGCCGCATGGCCTCGCTCCTGGCGGGATTAAAACGAGAGAAACTGGAATGAAGCAGGATTTGGAATTGAAATTGCAGGCCTGGCTGGATGGAGAACTGCCGTCGGCCGAGGCCCAAGAGATGCGCCTTCTGGCGGCCACCGACCCGGAGGCCAGACGGCTCATGGCCGAACTGCAAGGCATCAAAGCAGCCCTCCTCCAGCATGAGCAGGCCGTGGCCATGCCGGAGACGCGCGAGTTTTATTGGAGCAAGATCCAACAACAAATCCAGCGCCAGGACCGGCTTCATCCGCCCATTCTCGTGCCTTGGTCCCGGCACTGGCGGAGTTGGCTGGCCCCGCTGGCCGCGGCGTGCGCGCTGGCCGCCGCGCTGATCCTGGCCGTCCGTCCCTCGCCGCGGGCGGTGGCGCTGAACCAGGTTTCCATCACGGCGGACGGATATGAGGCGCGAAGCTTCCGCGATCAATCCTCCGGCATGAACTTTGTCTTTTTGCAGGAAACCCCGAAAGCGGCCGCCGGCCAGCCGCAACCCGCGCGCACGCGGGAGGACGGCTCCAGCTTTACGATTGACATTGAATGAACCGTCCGGCGCGCAAACCCTCGCGCCCGCGTTGGCGCGGGCCGCTGCTGCTGGCCGTGGCGCTGGCCGCCGCCAGCGGCGCCGCCCGGGCGGCGGATTTGCGTCTTCAGGCCACCTTGATCTGGGGCGCCAATGACAGCCCTGCCACTGTGAATCATCAGTTGGCCGGCCCGGCCCTGAGCGCGAGCCTGCGTTCCTGCACCGCCTCCAAGTGGACCAACTATTACGAAATCACCAACCTGACCACCGTGATTCCCCTCCAGCAGAGCCGGGATGTCAAGATGAGCGACCGCTGCACCCTGAAAATCCGCAATCTCGGCTCCGGGCAAGTGGCCATTGACTGCATCGCGCGCGGGCAGCAAATCAGCAAAGGCACAAACACCTTGCCGTTGATCCTTGGGAGCAACGAGACGAACAAGACCGCCTGGTTCGTCAGCCTTCGCGCCGCGGATGCCGCCAGCGGGGATACGGCAAATCAAGAAGGCAGGAAATAGCGGCCGCGCCCGACCGATGGATTGTGCCCGATTTGGAAAGATGTTTTCCGGCTCCCTTGATCTTCCGGCGGGGGCTCTGAGGCAAGAATTGGCGGCGAGACATTTGTGGGCAGGGAGCCGGGCCGGTTGACGCCTGAAGAAAGCCCAAGTATGGTATTAAATGGACATGAACATTCAGGCCCGTGCTCTCGCGCTCATGGCTGTGTGGGCCATGATTTCCAATTCCTCCCCGGCTCAAACTCCCGCGACTCCTGGCGCCGCGAATCCGGGAGAACGCATCGAAGGTTTTACAGACACGCCCATGCTGCCGGGCGGCAAATGGCACCAACATGATCCCAATCGCCCGCAACCACTTGTCGTGACGCCGGGGGCGAAGTTCAGCCAGGGCGTTGCGCCGCCCTCGGACGCGGAGGTGCTCTTTGACGGGAAGGACATGTCGAAATGGGAGGGCGGGCTGGAAAAGGATCCGAATTGGAAGGGACAGGCGGCTTCCTGGAAGGTTCAGGATGGCTATGTGCAAGTATCCCCGCCCGATGGCACGGACATCCGCACGCGAGGGAAGTGGTCTGATTTCCAGTTGCACATTGAATGGGCCACGCCCACAGAGACCGCGGGCCTGCACGGGCAGAGCCGCGGCAACAGCGGGGTCTTGATCAATGGCATGTATGAGATCCAAGTGCTCGATTCCTACAACGAGAAGACCTATCCCGATGGCGCAGCCGGAGCGCTTTACGGGCAGATGCCCCCGTTGGTCAACCCCAGCAAGCCGCCCGGCGAATGGCAGACTTACGACATCATCTGGGAATCCCCCCGCTGGGACGTGAAGGGGGAGATGACCCAGAAACCGAGCCTGACGGTGATTTACAACGGGGTGGTGGTGCAGCATGGGACGGAGCCTATTGGCCGCACGGAAGGGATTGGGGCCGGGGTGGCCTACAAGGGGAAGCCGTTTTTCAAGCCGCATGACCCGGCGGTCTTCATTCAATTGCAGAACCACCACAGCAATCCGGTGCGTTTCCGCAACATTTGGATCCGCGATCTCAACGCGGCGGAGCGCCAGTAGCAGGATGAATGGACGAGCGCTCCCGCCCGGAAAACCTCACGGCAGCGTGGGAGGAGAAGGATAAACCCCTTCGTAAACTTTGAGCCAGTCCATGACTTGAGAGGAGTTTACGGCAAGCGGGAAAGGCTCCGGGGGCACGTCCTGCGCAAATTGCGGGAAAGAAATCACGGCCACATGTCCGTCCGCGTAGGAGAATGTCCCGCCCCCGTTGTGCCGGACGCTCGGCGAGTTTTGAAAACCCGTCTTGGCGTTGGCCGACCCCGACGTGGTTTCTTCGCTGTCCATGGCGAGATAGCCATCGTCTATGGTTTGGATAGACTCGTCCACAAAAACGATCGCCAAACCCGGGCCGGGGTTGTTGACGTCGGTTACTTTCTGATTGGAAATGTAAGGGAGGCACAGTCCATCATAACTTCCCCCGTCTGCCTCATCGTAGTCACCCATCCGGCTTATGATGGAACACGTCCTGGTCATCGTGCTTCCGTCGAACTGCGGATTTGCAGTCAACACCAAGCCTTTGGCGGAAGGACATTTGTAGATTGGAATTGATGTATTATAAGGAAAGAGGATGCCCGTGGTGATGCCGCCTGTATTGGTGGCACCGGCCGCAGAATTCATCTCTGGCTGGCTCCCACTGATCCAAGAGTCTGACTGATGGGGCAGATTCGACACGATATAACCCTTGTAATCATCGGAGTACATCTGCCAGGTGAGTTGCAATTGCTTGAAGTTGCTCAGGCACTGGGTCTTCTGGGCGGCAATCCTGGATTTCGCCAGCACCGGCAGCAACAGGGACGCCAGGATGGCAATGATGGCGATGACCACCAGCAACTCGATCAATGTGAAGGAGGGCCATCCGGCCTTCGGGCTTGGTTTGTAATTGACAACGATCATGCGCAAAACTGATAATTAAAGTAATATAAACAAATTTCGGCGCGGACGCAAGCGGAATTGTGAAAAAACTTTGCGGACGTCCTTCGCGCGCCGAAGAAAGGCGTTGACTCCGCGTTCCGGTGTTGCATATTTCTTCATCATGCGCTACCGCAAATTTATGCTCGCCGCGCTGTTCCTCGCCAATGTCGCCCTGGCCGCCGAGGCGCCGTGGCGGCCGCTTTTTAACGGCAAAGACCTGGCTGGCTGGGACACGGAAATGATGATTTTGCCCGATCCGACATGGAATGTGCCGGGGCTCCAGCGCGACGCGAGCGGCAACTATACCGAAGCCGTCGGCAAAAACCGCGATCCGCTCCACGTCTTCACGGTGACCAACCTGGACGGGGGCCCGGCCATCCACGTTTCCGGGCAGGGTTTTGGGGTGATGATGACCACGGCGACGTTCACCAATGTGCATATTCGCCTGCAAATCAAGTGGGGCGATCTCAAATGGGGCAAGAAAATCGGCCAGCCGTTTGACACCGGACTGCTTTATTATTGTCACAGCGAAGCGGGAGTGGCGCCGACTGACAGTCACAAAACCTGGCCGCGCTGCTTTGAATTTCAAATTATGCAGGGTGAGTTTGGCGATCTGTATGCGCTGGGCGCGCAAATCACGGTGCCGGCGCGGCGGGACGGAAGATTGTGGCGTTACGATCCGGCCGGGACGAACACGCTCTTTGTGATGCAACCCCCGGTGAACAATCACTGCGCGCATATCGTGGACCCCGAAAAACCCAAGGGCGATTGGAACACGCTGGACCTGATCACCTTTAATGGCAACAGCATTCATGTGGTCAACGGCCAGGTCGTCATGCGGTTATACAACGCGCAGCGGCTGGACGGCGGCGCGCCCGCGCCGATCGCGTCCGGGAAGATATGTTTGCAGACCGAAGGCGGGGAATGTTACTTTCGCAACGTGGAGTGCCAGCCCATCTCGGAAATCCCCGCTGAATATGCCGAACCGAAACTGTAGGGGCGCGGGTTGGTTGGCCAGGATGGGCACATCCGCCGGACCTGGAGCAATTGCTTGAATCCGCCCCAGATCAGTGTGCTGATTCCGACGTATAATTACGCCCATTTTTTGGCGGAGGCCATCGAGTCGGTTCTGGCGCAAGACTTCCAGGACTTTGAGCTGCTCATCATGGACGATTGTTCGTCCGACAACACGGCGGAGGTGGCCCGGCCCTTTTGCGCGCGGGACGCGCGGGTGCGGTTTGCGGTCAATGCCGCCAATCTGGGGATGGTCAACAATTGGAATCATTGCCTGGAAGAGGCCCGCGGCCAATACGTGAAGTTTCTGTTCGGCGACGACAAGTTGTCCGCCCCCAAGGCTCTGGGCAAAATGGCCGCCCTGCTGCGCGACAATCCTTCGGCCATGCTGGCGGCCTCGGGGAGGCTGATATTGGATGAAAAATCGAACGTGATCTCCACTTGCCGGCGCTGGCGGGATGGGATCCACCAGGGCCGGAAAATCATCGAGGCGTGTCTGATGGAGGACGGAAATCTCATCGGCGAGCCTTCCGCGGTCCTTTTTCGCAAGAGCGACGCCGGGCGCTTTTTTGATCCGAAATACCGGCAGGTGGTGGACCTGGAAATGTGGTTTTATTTGCTGGAAAAAGGGGATCTGGTTTACACCCGCGAACCGCTCTGCGCCTTTCGCCAGCACGGGCGGCAGCAAAGCGCGCACAACGCCGCCAGCGGCCTGGCGCGGAAGGAACATGCGTTGTTTTTTACCAGCTACGCCGCCAAGCCGTGGCTCCCGCCTAAGGCCCGCTTTTCCGTCCTTTACGCCTTGCGCCGCTCGCGCCGCAAAAACCCCGGCGCGGTTGATCCCGAGCTGGCTGAGGCGGAGCAACTCCTGGCCGGGCAGTTGGGCAAAAGGTTGTATGCGATCCACTGGACCGGGCACAAGCTCACCGCTCCCTTTCACAACCTCAAACGGTCAATGGATAAGGCGCGTCATCGGTCTCGCGCTTGACTGCGCGCCCGGCGGGAGACGGATCGGTTTTGATGGACTTTGAGGCGGGAAGCGCCTGAGTTTCAGTTCGCCAACTTCACCCAGATGGGCTACAATCCGGCTGCATGTCTTCTGAATCCGCCAGCGTAAGCAGCGCCGAAATGCCAGAAACCGGTGGCGCGCTTTGGAGCCAGCCCAATAAGTTTGCCCGGCCGCCGGGGATTGAAATACAGGCGGGCAAGGTGACGATTCATGGTTATCAGGAATTCCAACTTTTTGTGAGGGAAGTCAAGCCGCTGCCGATTGATGAGCCGTTGGCACGCAAGAAGCGATTGGTGGAGGTTTATTTCAACCCGGAAATCCTGGCCGGGAAAACGGTGCTGGATCTGGGGGCCAACGGCGGGTTTTTCTCTTTTATGGCCTGCCAAAACGGGGCCCGCCAAGTGGTTTCTTTGGACATGGATCAGGCCTATCTGGACCTGATTCGCCAGGCCCAAAGCGCGTTCGGCTGGAAGACGATTCGTCCGATCAATGGCGCGGTGCAGGATTGGCACGAACCGGCGGATCTGGTCCTGGCCTTTGCCATGGTGCACTGGCTTTATTCCTGCACGGCAAATTACGGCAGTTTGGAAGCGGTGGTGCGGAAACTGGCGGGTTTGAGCCGCGCCATTCTGCTGGTGGAATGGGTGGCTCCGGAGGATCCAGCCATACGTTTCTTCAAACACACGGAATGGAATCCGCAGGTGGACAAAGCCGGTTACAATCGTGAAGCCTTCGAGGGGGCCATGCGCAAACAGTTTCGCAAGGTGGAAGTCATCGGCCCGACTTCGCCCACGCGGATGCTCTATGCCGGCCATTGCCAGCCCCATGAAGTGACGTTGCACGCCGCCTTGCCGCTGCTGGCCCCCGCCGATCATGTCATTTCAAGCCGCTGGCTCTGCGAATATGAGGGGAGGAAGTATTACAGCCGGGTTTATGCCGATGCGTCTCATAATCGCATCATTAAACAAACGACATTTGACCTGGCCCTGCATGAGGCAAAGATATTGAGCCGGCTCCAGGGACCGCATTTCCCCAGGGTCATTTCATCGGAACAACGCGACGGCTGTTCCGTGCTGGTGATGGAACGCATCGCCGGCGCCGGGCTGGCTGAAGCGCGCGCGGTTATTTCCTCCACCCCAAAACGGCTGGCGGCGTTTCTGGAAGAATGCGTGACCATTTTGAGTCAGTTGCGCGCGGCGGCGATTCGTCATCGTGACATCCGGCTGGAGAATTTATGGGTCCGTGACGGTCATGCAGTGCTGATTGATTTTGGCTGGGCGGAAACTGAGGATGAGCCACACCTGAATCCGGGCCACTTGGGGGGGTTGGAACGCATCCCCTCGGGACCCGCCTGCGATACTTATTCGATGGGCAGAGTGTTCGAGCAGATCATTCCCGAAAACTCAAAACTGTTTGCGCCACTGCTGCAGAGCATGCTCAATCCGGACCAGGCGCGCGGGGTGGCGATCCCGGAGTTGGAGCAGGTGTTGAAGAGCCTGGAATTGCCGGAGACATGGGATGTGCCTCTGGTGTTTCCCATTCCGCGCCAATTGGAGGTCCAGCCCGGCGAGCCAGAGATCAGGCCTCGGGGTTTTTCAGCCGCCCGCGCGCGATTTTGGAAGCGCTGCCGCGCGTTTTGCCACCAGATATTCCGGCCTTAAATGAGTCTTTTTTCCCACCAACCCGCCGGGGCGGACTATTACGAGTTGTTGGAGCGCATCCATTCCTTTCTCAAGCCGCGGACGTACGTGGAAATCGGCCTACGGCATGGGCGCTCATTTGAACTTGCCAAAACGGCGACGGCCTGCGTTGGAATTGATCCCGCTCCCAACCTGGAGCATGAGCCGCGGGGCGGGGCGCGAATTTTTCAGACGACCAGCGACGAGTTTTTTGCGCGTCACAATCTGGCCGAAGAGCTGGGCGGTCAGACCGTGGACCTGGCATTTATTGACGGCATGCACCTGTTCGAATTCGCGCTGCGGGATTTTGTCAATGTGGAAAAATACTGCGGGAGGGACTCCACAGTTTTGGTGCATGATTGTTATCCCGTGGACCGGGTCACGGCCTCGCGGGAGCGGACGACACAAATATGGAGCGGAGACGTGTGGAAGCTGATAGTATGCCTGAAGAAATACCGTCCGGACCTGAGGATTGGCACGGTGGCTGTGCCTCCGACGGGCCTGGGCATCATCCGCCGCCTGGATCCGCGCTCGACCGCGCTGCCCGCGCGCCTGGAGAGATTATATGAGGAGTTTATTCCTTACGATTATGGGGAGATGGAACCCGACAAGGCCCGACAATTGAACCACGTGGAAAACCGCTGGAATGAAATTAAACCCATTCTCTCTGCTGACTGGTTGGCGGTCCGGTAGGCCGGTCTCGCGGCCAAAGGCGCTGGGTGTGCTGCTGTGCTACAACGACGCGGACATGCTTCCCGACGCCATTGAGTGGCTGCTCCAGAACAACCATGATTTGGTGGCATGGGACCACGGGTCGGACGACGGAACGGACGGGGTGCTCGACCGCTACGCGGGCCATTTTGTGGAGCGGAAGTATATTGGGCGGGAGTTTGATTTTTACAAATTGTACGGCGAGATGTCGCGGAATTTGCGCAAGAATTACCGCAAACAATATGATTGGATTTCATGGCCGGACCAGGACGAAATCCTGGAAGGCCCGACCCGGGAGAAGACTTACTACGCCTATATCACGGAGGTGGTCAATTCCGAGTATAACTGGGTTCGCTTCGGCAACTTCAACTTCTGGTTTACGGAGGAGGACGACCCGGCGATCCTGTCCCCGACCCAACGAATCCGGCGCTACGGTCTGTTTGCCGACTGTGCTCCGCGCCTCCGGGCATGGCGGGCGTCGGTGACCAACCTCCGCGAATTCAACCACAACCCGCTGGAGGGACTGCCGGACCCGCGCCTGTTCAAATTGCGCCACTATCCGATGCGCACGCGCGAGCAAATGATCAAGCGATTGAACAAAGACCGGGCCGGACTGGAACGGCAGGGCGCCAACTGGCACTATAACAACATGAAAGCCCGGATGGACAAACTCCTGATTCCCGCCGCATCGCTTCACTTTGACGACGGCCATTCGGAGCTCAATCCAGAGCCTATCTTTGACTGGCGGGCCATTTATGGCCACCAGCCGCCCACGCCAGCTTGAATTGCGACGGCCAAAGCCGGCGGATGACGGTTGTCCGGCGACGGTCTGGAGACGACTCTTGCGATAACCGATGACAAATTCTCAATTCTCAATTGAAAGGTCCGAAATCTTAAAGCGCTTCTTCGCCGACAGGAGTCACCCAAAAAAGTGAAATCCACCCCTCCTGCCACCCCAGGGCCAATTGAGTTTGACGGCGCCGGGGCCTTATGGCACATCTGCTGGCCGTGGAGATCATTGCTTGAATCCGCCCAAGGTCAGTGTCCTGATTCCGACGTATAATTACGCCCATTTTTTGGCGGAGGCCATCGAGTCGGTTCTGGCGCAGGACTTCCAGGACTTTGAGCTGCTGATCATGGACGATTGTTCGTCCGACAACACGGCGGAGGTGGCCCGGCCCTTTTGCGCGCGGGACGCGCGGGTGCGGTTTGCGGTCAATGCCGCCAATCTAGGGATGGTCAACAATTGGAATCGTTGCCTGGAAGAGGCCCGCGGCCCATACGTGAAGTTTCTGTTCGGGGATGACAAACTATTCCACCCGCAGGCGCTTGGCAAAATGGTGTCGTTGCTGGAAAGGCATCCTTCGGCGGTGCTGGCCGCCTCGGGGCGGGCAATTCTGGATGAGCGCTCCCAAGTGCTGGATGTTTGGCGGCCGCTGGCGGAAGGGTGTCACAACGGCCGGAAAATCATTGGCGCCTATCTGCTGGAGAACGGAAAAAACCTGGTGGGAGAACCATCGGCAGTCTTGTTTCGCAAGGCGGACGCGCGCCGCGGATTTGACGCCCAATACCGGCAGGTGGTGGATGTGGAGATGTGGTTTCATTTGCTGGAGCAGGGAGATTTGGCTTACACCCGCGAACCGCTCTGCGCTTTTCGCTGTCATCCCCTTCAGCAAACCGAGCGCAACGCGACCGACGAACTAATCTGGAGGGAGCACGCCTTGTTTTTTTGCAATTATGCCATCCAGCCGTGGCTCCCGCAGAAAGTGGTTTTTCCCATCCTCTTTCACTTGCGCCGGTCCCGCCGGAAAATCCGCGCGGCCGCTGGCGCGGAATTCGTGGAGTGGGAGCGTCGCCTGGCCGCGCGCTGGGGGAGGGGATGGCTGTGGCCTTATTGGGGCTATTGGGTTGGCTACCGGGTCGCCAAGCCTTTTCGCAACCTGGCTCATTCGACGCAAAAGCGGCTGTTCCGCCGACGTTGCGCGACCGGTCGGGCCTGGCCTTTTTGAGTTTGGAGCGAGCCGGCGGCACACCTGGGAATTTGCCTGATCCGGCGCCTTGCATAACAGTTATTGACAGAGGGGCGATTCCTCCGCCAGGGCGCGGAGGCGCAGTTCGACTTCCTCGATGACCTCATCCGGCGTGGAGGTTCCGGCGGTGAGTCCCACCGTTTCCGCATCCCTGAGCCATTCGGCGCGCAAGCCGCCGGCGTCTTCGACCTGATGGACGCGGGGACAGAACCGGCGGCAAGTCGCCGCCAATTCGCGGGTGTTGTTGCTGTGCGCGCCGCCCACCACTATGACCACATGGGCCTGCCGCGCCATCTCAATGGCCGCCGCCTGCCGCTGTTTGGTGGGCTGGCAAACGGTGTCCACGAAGCGGATTTCCGAGAGCGGAAAACGGCGGCGCATCAGCCCCACGATCTGGCGGACGCGGTCAATCGGCTGGGTGGTCTGGGCGGCGACGCCAAAACGGGGACGGGCGGCCAGTTGGAGGGCGTCCTGCTCCGTGAGGACGACGTCGAATTCGGCCAGGTCGCCGGTCAATCCGCGCACTTCCACATGGTCGCGCTGGCCGATGATGACGGGGTGGAAATGCTCGCGGACGAGAGATTTGACGGCGTGATGGGCGTAATGAACCAGGGGGCAGGTGGCCTCCAGCAGGCGCAGGCCGCGTTCCTTGACGGCCTGCAAGGTCTTTTCGGAGGCGCCGTGGGCGGTGATCATGACCGACGGGGTGGCGACCCGCTCGAGGCGGTTTTCCATGCGGATGCCGCGGGCGCGCAGGGAGGCCAGGACGGTTTGGTTATGGACCAGATCGCCCAGAATGGTGAGAGGAGGGGAGGGCGGCTGCGCGCGGGCCAGGGCTATGGCGTCGCGGACGCCGAAACACATGCCCCAATGGGCGGCGCGGAGGATGCGGAAGGCGCGGACGGGGGCGGGCGGGGAATCGCATTCACTTTGTATCACAAAGTAATAGGACGCAGTTGGCGCGAAAATGTTCAAAGTTTTGCGGGTTTATTTTTTGGGGCGGGCCTGGCGCACTATCTCCTCCAGCAAATCAATGTAGGCGGCGAAGGCCTTGCGCCCGGCCGGGGTGAGGGCGCAGGTGGTCAGCGGCCGGCGCCGCTGGAAGGACTTGGTGACGGAAACCAGGCCGGCCTCGCGCAAGGTCTTGATGTGCATGCTTAAATTGCCGTCGGTCATGTTGAGCAGGCCGCGCAGGTCGGTGAAGGAAAGCTCCGGCGAGGCGGCCAGGAGGGAGAGGATGGGCAGGCGGCCCTTCTCGTGAATCACGCGGTCGAGTTGAAGGAACGGTTTTGTGTTCACGCGACATTGGGGCGCTTTTCGGTGAAGTGGAGGTAAAGGCCATAGGCGGCGTGCGCTCCGCCGAAGAAGGCCCCCATGCCCAGATTGGCGAAGGGGACGTTCGGCAGGGAAAGATCCGGGCGGGAGACGCAGATGAGATAAGCAGCCACGGCCAGCCCGCAGACAATAAAGCCCCAGCCGAAAAGCCGGAATCCGCGCGGCATGAAGAAGCCGGCCGCATGCATGGCCAAACCATAAAGAATCATCCAGACGGGCACCAGCAGGAGGAGGGTCAGCGGTTCGGTGGGGTTGACGAGCCAGAAGACAATTCCCATCACCAGGCCGGCGAAGAAAGCCGGGGCCAGGGCTTGGGCGACGCGGCGGGCCGGGGGCGTCCAAAACGGCTCCAGTTGTTTGAGGGCCTGCCGCCGGATGATGAAGAAGGCCTGGGTCAAACAGACCAGCGCCACGGCCATCCAATAGCCGACAAAAAGGCGGGGCGGCTCCAAGTTCATGGCGGCGCCGAGCGCGCCGGCGGCCAGGCCGGTGACGCCGACCACGCCCATGACGGGCGCGAGAGCGCGGCGATAGATGGCGGAACATTCCATCAAAACGCGGATGACTTGCAGGTTTTCCTCGGCCCAATTATTTCGCATGGGATGACTTTGTAGAACAAAGCATTTCGTGTCAAGTTCTTTTGAACCAGGGTTTGCGGGCGCGGCAGTTTCCGGCAGGGCCGCGTGATTCGTCACGGCGGCGGCGGCGGTAATATATGGCTGTTTTCAAGCACTTACAGCATTTCCGCCATTTTAAGTCGTTCCGTGAAACATCCCGAAACACTTTGAAAAACGGCGGACAAAAGACCCCACATTTCACAAACAGGTTACGCCCGGACCAGCTTCACCGTCATGTCCTGACGACTTGGCCTCTGACGCAAACGGGACAATGTGCGTAAGATGGTGAGCGGTAACCATGAGGGATACCCATTAGTAGTGGGATTAGGCGAATGTGAGTTGCCGTTTGCTGGGCATGTCGTCCCAAGTGCGGCCCTCAAGTTCGCGTCCATTGCGTTTCTTGAAGACGCCACCCCACTGTTTGAAGTAAAAGGCGACTCCCGCCTTTAGGCACTGGTCGCGAATTTCAGTGACCCATTCCGCAGCCATTGGTCGCGCGCCGGGGCCAGATTCGCCGCCCACAATCGCCCAGTTCATACCACGCAGTTTCAGCTTCGGCATGGCGCCGAGCAGCGGTTCAAGGGAGAGGAATTTGACCTGTGCGCCGGATTTGCGGAGCAGATCAATGCGGTCGTAATAATCCGGGTGTTCAACGGTGACGCCCTGCCAGATGTGCGGCGCCCAGGGCAACTTTGCGTCCAGTTCGATCAACCGTTCCGGCCGCTTGGTGAGAACTTGATACCGATGCCAGTTGGCCCGGTGCATCGTTGCGAATACTTTTTGAATGAACGACAGCGGCACGTCACTATGATAAAGGTCGCTCATGGAGTTCACGAAGATGGTCTGCGGGCGTCGCCAACGGAGCGGCAAGTCCAGCGCCTCTTCGTGAAGCGTGATCTTGAAACCATTGCGGTAGTGGGCGTGCCCCATGGCCTGCAAGCGAAGGGCCATGCGTTCGGCGTAGCAATGTTTGCAACCGGGGCTGATCTTGGAACAGCCCGTGACGGGGTTCCACGTTGCCTCGGTCCATTCGATTGACGATTGAAGTGCCATTTGTGCTACAAGGATAGCTCACGCTGGTTGTCCGGCGCAATCGCGCAGGACTTGGTCCAGAATTTCAATCCCGTTGGGTTTCTTGAGGCGAAAAGCAGATAGTAATAATGCTTCACACGGCGGACATCGGTGTATTCATAGCCTTCGCCACGAAGGCTCTGGTTGTACGTGTCGGCGAATTTCCTCCGCAGATCATCATGGTCGGACAGGTTGGCGAGCTTGATGACATCGGGCTGGTTGCAGAAGCCGGGAACACCAAGAAAATTTTCATACTTCGATTTGGAGGTCATGTGGCTGGGCGAGAGGATGGCCGGGATGATGTTTCGGGTTACATCCGTTCCGAGGGCGACATTGATAAGCAGGTCGGCGTTCTGCAGATGTGCCACAATCTTCTGGATGGTCTGGAATGGAACGTCGCACTCGGTTGGGTCAATGAAAACAAGATTCAGGCACCTGGGCGGCAGTCGGTTAAGTATGCCGCAAATGCCTTGGTCGTCGGTGTAGTCCCCAAGAACAGCCTCTGCGATGTGGGAGGCTTCCAAAGCTTTGATGCGCTGATTGAGGACGTCCACGACGCGCGGGCTGGCGTCAATGAAGATGCCCTTTTTGAGTTTGGGGAACTGTGGGGATCGGATGACGGCCAAAGCGGTGCCGTCCATCTCGGTGCGGTCATTGCGGCTAATGCACCGACCAGGACCACTGCAAATTTCAACGTAGTTCAAGCCGCGCCATTGTTTGCTCATGCCGCCGGCGAAGATGCCGAAGTATTTGACGAGGCGGTAAATTTTAGCGTAGGCCCATTCACCGACGCACCGCACTGGCAAACCGTCAAGGGTGGACATGATTTTGATGCAAAGCCCATCGGCATCAATGTCATCCCTTTCGGAGCGGTCGCAACCCTGACATTGCGGATGGGGGCTTTGACGCAATTCGAGTTGGTGGTTCATATGGCGAAGGAGAGGCTGCGGCGAATCACCGTGCCACTCAAGGCTTATTTCCAACGTTGACCGCATCTCCGCATCCTCGCGGCGAAGCAGCGGAATGCCGAGGCGGACACGAGCGCGTTGGAGAGGGAAATAGACGAGTTGGTGTACGCGCTCTACGGCCATACCCCGGAGGAAAAAAGTGAAATTGAGACTTGCAATGCCCCTCGATTTGTCAGAAAAACAGACTGTATTTCTGACCAGATGAGATCAAATAAAACAGCGCAACCTATCGAGAGCAGGATATTAAGAAGGATCCATGGGATCGGCAAGGGTTCGGTGTTCACCCCGACCCGTTTTTTGGATGTGGGCAGCCGTAAAAGGGGTCTAAAAGGGGTCAGTTCCGAATGGCCCTTAGATAAGACCTAAGACTTTCTTGCCCAGGCATTTGCGTCGCTTCGGATGAGGCATGGTTTCAAACAACACTTGTCGGCTTAACCGTTGCATTTCCTTC
>Ga0187888_1000597_pt1 | contig 38816 bp, 31 predicted proteins | sample June2016WEW_7_40_FD_132987 | JGI IMG/M metagenome (GOLD analysis project Ga0187888, IMG submission 132987) | Peatland microbial communities from SPRUCE experiment site at the Marcell Experimental Forest, Minnesota, USA - June2016WEW_7_40 | ecosystem: Environmental > Terrestrial > Soil > Wetlands...
AAGTTGTGCAGGGCCCGCGCCACCAGATCCTTGCCGGTTCCGGTAGGCCCGGTGATGAGAGCGGAGCGATAATGCGGCGCTACGCGGCGGATGCGGGCGAACAGATCCCACATCAGCGGGCTGCGCCCGATCATGCCTTCAAAGCAGGCCGTTTTCAATAGTTCGTCGTCCAGCGCCAGGGCGCGCTGCCTCAGTCGAATATCGGCTAGAAGTTTCTCTACGCGGCTGCGCAGGGCGGGGATGGATATGGGTTTATTCAGGTAATCGCTGGCGCCTTTTTGGATAGCCTCCACCGCGGTTTCAGTAGTGTAATGCGCCGTCATCAGGATCACGTCGATGGCTGGGTCAAATTCCACAATCCGTTCCAGCACCTGCAGCCCGCTCAACTTGGGCATCACCAAGTCCAGCAGAACAATTTGCGGATGTTCGCGATAAACCAGGTCCAATCCCTCTTCTGGATCGGTGGTCGTCAGGATGGTAAGGCCTTCCTGCTGCAAACACTCGCTTACCAGCTCTAGGCTTGCCGGCGTATCGTCGATCGCCACAATCTTAATGGAAGGAAGCATGAAAGGTAATGTAACCTATGTTACCAAAACTGACAAACTGACTTACTTGTCGGCAATGGAAGAGAAGGCGCGCGCATTTCTTCGCCCAACGGATAAGGTACAGTGAAGGTCAACCTGTGCTGGAAGCAATTATCAAGGCCTCTCCTCTCGCGATCATTGCCGTCGATGCAGAAGATCGTGTCATCCTGTGGAACGAGAGTGCGGAGCGCTTGCTGGGCTGGAAGGAACAAGAAGTCTTAGGCAAATTGTTGCCGATCCTTCCCGCCGAGGCTGAGCCACTGCCACCGGCGGACGGGCCCCATTCCGGCCAGCACGGCTTTGAGACCGTGCGAATCAGTAAGGATGGTGTCCGTGTTCCCGTCAGCATCTGGACCGCGCCCATCGTCAGCCTGGGCGGCCGGCTTTCGGTAATGGCGGATCTTACCGAAGTTCGCGAGGCTGAGCGTTTGCGCGCCGATCTGATTGAAAGCGAACGGACGGCGCGCGAGCTGGCGATCGCAGGACAACGTTTTTCGTTACTACTCGAAGCCGCGCCCGATGCGATTCTCGAGGTGGATCCCCAAGGCCGCATCGTATTAGCGAATACCGAAGCCGAGCGGCTATTTCAGCGCGCGCGTGGGGAGTTAACCGGGTTGCCGGTGGAAGAATTACTACCGGAACGCTATCGCGGAGGACACTTCGCTCATCGCGAACATTACGCCGCTCACCCGGTGCGCCGTCCTATGGGCGCGGGGCTCGATTTGTTTGCTGTCCGCAAAGACGGCACGGAATTTGCGGTCGACATCAACCTGAGCCCCCTCAAGGAAGGAGCCGAGAAGGGGCATGTGATGTGCGTGCTGCGCGATGTCAGCCACCGCCGTAATAGCGAAGAAAAGATCCGAACGCTGAATCACAATTTGGAACGGCGCTCGTCCGAGCTGGCAATGGTGAATGAAGAGCTTTCTCTCAGAAACCAGGAGGTGGAACGGGCCAACCGGCTCAAGAGTGAATTCCTGGCCAGCATGAGTCACGAGCTGCGCACGCCGTTGAACACCATTCTCGGATTCTCAGAATTGCTTTCCGAGCAAAAAGCAGGTGCGCTCAATGAGAAACAGAAGCGCTTCTTGACCCATATCCAGCACGATGCCAGCCATCTGTTGGAGTTGATCAACGACGTACTGGATCTTTCGAAAATCGAAGCCGGCCGTCTGGAACTGCGTTTGGAAGAATTCCCCATGGCGGATGCCGTGACCGAAGTGCTCACCAGCATAAGGCCTCTGGCAGCCACCAAAGATATCAGCCTGGAAAGCGATCTGGACCCTCAATTGGTGTTGCACGCCGATCGCTTACGCGTCAAGGAAATCCTCTACAACTTGCTCAGCAATGCGATCAAATTTACGCCTTCCGGCGGCAGAGTTTGGATCGAATCGTCGGTCGTCGACCGATCGGTCTGCATCCTGGTGGGTGACACGGGAATGGGAATTGCTCCCTCCGATCAGCAACCCATCTTTGAGAGCTTCCGCCAGGCCAGCGCTACAACCAAAGGCGTGCGGGAGGGCACCGGCTTGGGACTGGCCATCACCAAACGGCTGGTGGAGCATCATGGCGGAAGAATTTGGGTCGAAAGCGCGCCGGGCAAGGGAAGCCGTTTCTCTTTCACCTTGCCCCTCAGCGATCAGTCGGCCGCGTTGGCTCCGGCTACACCGTCCCCGCTGCTCCTGGTGGCCAGCGATATCGCTTCCTGGAATGAAGAAATTCTTCCGCGACTGCATCAAGAAGGATTTCGCGTAGACACCGCCGGTTCGGCCGCCGAGGCCGTTCTCAAGGCCAAGGATCTCCGTCCGAATATGATTTTGCTCGACATGGAGCTGCTCGGCCGGAGCTGCTGGGAGACGCTCCACGAACTGAAGGCCTCGCCCGAAACGCACTCCATCCCGGTACTCGTCGCCTCGCCGTCGGACGAGAGCAAAGTGGGCGCAGCCCTGGGCGCCGCCGAGTCGTTGCTGAAGCCTTTGACCGCTACAGCACTGGTCCAGGCCGTTCGCCGCGTTCTGCTGCTGGAGCGCCCCCTCCGGATCCTGATTGTGGATGACGATCTGGAGACCCGCGAACTTCTCATCGATACCTTGGCGAACGAAGGCCATACGCCGGTTACCGCCCGGGACGCCAAGGAGGCGGCGCATATCTTGGCCACCTCGCACGTGGATGCCGTGCTGCTGGACCTCCTGCTCCCTGGCCGTAGTGGTTTCGAGGTGCTGAGCGACATCCGCGCCGACGCGAAACTAAACCAGCTCCCGGTGCTGGTGGTCACCATCAAAGACCTATCGGAGCGTGAGCGGCGCGCGCTGACCGCTCAGGGCGCTCAGGTCTTCGCTAAAGGGGCTGGGTGGCGTCAGGACCTGCTGAAACAACTCCGCCGTCTGCGGCCCGCCAACCACGGCAAACGCGTGCTGGTGGCCGACGATAATCCGGCTGGCCGCGAACTGGTCCGAGAAGGCCTGGCGGAGTACGTCAGTTCGATTATCGAGGCAGCCGATGGGCGGGAAGCGCTGGCGAAAATCCGAGAAACGCGGCCCGACCTGGTGCTGCTGGACATCCAAATGCCCGAAATGGATGGCTATGCGGTGGTGCGGGAAATCCGGAGCGACCCGGCGCTCAACGGCATGCGGGTGGTTGCGCTCACCGCCTTCGCCATGCAGGGCGACCGCGAGCGTGCCCTCGAAGCCGGGTTTGACGACTACATCACTAAGCCGGCGACAGTCGCCAAACTGAAAGCGCAACTGGAGCCGTCACCACCCGAAGCTCCGTTGCCCGCACCGCTGAGCGACCTCGTGAGCGGAAAATTTGAGTAAAAGTGCGCAAAATATGGGGCTAGAAGACACTATTCCGGGAGAATGACGGAATTCGGGCGGTTGAGGGCAACCCTGGTCGTAATCCGCCCTCCACCGTGTGCGGCAGATCACTTGCAAACACGGAGGCAGCGAGGAGGCCTTTTCAGCAGTGACTCGGCGTCAGGGCTTCCAGCGGGTGCAAATCGGCAATCTGGATGTTATTGGCGCGATATCCAAGGCCAGTAGTCCTCTAAGGGCAATATTGGATGCGGGCGTTCAAGTCGATAGTTCTGGCAGAGTCGGTGAAAATCCGATGATAGTCTGACGAATGCTGGGAGCGAGTCCGCAACCGGTGGCACTCGATAACACGGTGTCACACGTTGCCAAGCGGAACGCCTCCCAGCACTCACTCCCTGAGCATGCTGGTGGCCCAACCGAAGCGCTATTTCTTGGCTTGCTTCGCGGCCCGAGCAACGACATCAGCGCCAACTCAGATAAGATCTCGAAGATCATCAAGGTTCTCCTGGATTAATTTACTAATCCGCTCAGCGACATGGTCTCGCTGTTCGCCAGAATCTGATCGATATCCAACAGCATTTTCACGCTGTCCTTGGCTTTCGCCATGCCCAGCAGATACGGCGTCCCCACATCCTCGCCAAAGTCCGGCGTGTCTTCAATCTCACCCGCCGCTAGATTGAGAACCTCGGAGACCTCATCCACAATGACGCCGCTCTGGATGGCTACTCCGCCGCTATGCACTTGCACCACGATGATGCAGGTCCGTTGCGTGTATTCGCGCTCCTCCAGCCCGAACTTGAGCCGCAGATCCACCACCGGGATCACTTTGCCGCGCAAGTTGATGACACCTTTTACGTAGCCGGGCATTTGGGGGACGGACGTGATGTCCTGAATTCCTAAGATTTCGCGAACTTTCAAGACCTGGATGGCGAAATCTTCCTTTCCCAACCGGAACGCCAGATACTTTCCCGCTCGCTGCTCGGCGGACGCGCTTACGTTTGAAACCGCGGCATTTGATTCAGACAGATTTGCGTTGGAAGTCACATTTCCCCCCACTTCCTCATCGTTCGGGAGGCGGAAAGCTTGAATTCCAATCAAATCTGAAGGTGAAATGGATCGGCCCCGATGGTGCCTTCCAGCTCACGCAAGTAAGCCGTCGCGCTCACCCGCGCCAGTTGCGCCTGCGCTTCCTGGACTGATCTGCCCGCCGACTCAAGAGCCTTCACGTGCCGCGTCCACAGCGCCACGTCGCGGTCCTGTTTGACACGCAAGCGCTCGCGATACCAGTCGCTTCGAAGCATCCCCTCGCGCGTAAACAGATCTCGGATCCCGGGAGCGTCCACGCCCTGGCATTCATAGGAGCCGTACGCCATGATGTGCAGCAGCGCCTGGAGCGGCGGGCACGCGGCGTCCACGCTGCCGTCTTCAAAATATTGCAGCGCCACGCGCGTCTGCGTTTCCACAATGGCTTCGACTCCGGCCGCGAATTGTGCCAGGTCCTGCTTCTCCGGCCTCAGCATCCGATCCGGAAACACCGCATCCGGCGTCTCAAAGATACGCCCCAAAAAGTGATCGACAAAGAGCTCCGTGATCCGATAGCCCAGCCGGCTTGCCAGCACCGTTCGGCCGTCCAGACAGAAATCGTAAACCTGTTCCAGATACCCGTGGGCTTTCAGAAATTCCGGATCGCGCTCGTGAACGCGCATACGGCACCAAATCTCCGGGACCAGCAGACTGACATCGTGATCCACTCGAAAACTCGGCCCCACAAAGCCCGCCGATGTCGTAAACCCGGCATAGCCCGTCACGATGGCCGATACCAGCGCGTTGTTTAGATCCACCACCGGCCACAGGGCATTGAAGGGACCCTTGGTCAACGCGCCTTCGCTTCCAAATCCCGTAGTCGCGGGCGATTTGCCGGTTAGGCTGGCCACGAAGTCCATGAACAGCTCAGGCAATTCTTGGTAGTGGACGGGCCCATAAACCGCCAGCGGAGGCAGTCCGGCTTTGGGATCCGCGGGGCTGTTTCTTCGTCCCGCGAGCACCGCGTTCACCGGCTGATAAACCGGACGCGCCGCTGGAATCTCACGCTCCAGGCGCGCCGCGATCTCCGCCAGGTAAGAATCGCGCGGATTCACCAGATCGGGCCGTGGCTGCAGATAGCGTGGGTTGGTGGAAGGCGCTCCATTCACCACGCGCGGATGCGCGGAGGAGACCACATAATCGGCCTGCGGCTGGCGGAGAAAACCTTCCAGCCGTTGCTTCATCGGCTCGGTATAACGATCGAACTCCACCACGTGATCCACTAGCGCACGCGCCCCCTCGGCGTCGAAGGCTTCATAGTTAGAAAAGAAGTTACCGGAGCTTGCGATGTCGGCTTCCGCTTGCCGGTCGGAGCCCCGGCGAATCGCGTCATCTGGTCTTTGGAACAACCGGCGCTCGCAGTTAGCCACCAGCTTGACGCTGGGATTCGGATATTCGGGATCGAGATCGTTCAGGGCTTCGCGCGGCAGCACCACCGATGCAGTGATGTCGTCTTCCACCGCGACTTTGTCGGCGGGATGAAAATCGGGCCGGAGTTTGTAAATGCGCCACGAGCCATCCGGGTCGAAACCCACGCGCAGATAACTGCTCACCAGCGGCTGATTCTCAAACTTCAACTCATGCCCGAGAAAGCCGTTGATGCGATCCACCGTAAAGTGCTCGCGCCAGTTGTTGCCCCACTCCGGCTGATAGTATCGCTTCACTGTGAATAAAAGCTGCCGGATGGTTTGCGGAAGATCGCGCACCCAGGCATTGTGTTCATCGGTATATTCAGGCGATGGCGTCATCAGTTGGATTACCGACCCCAGAGTCCGCTCCGGACTCAAGATAGGCCGGTGCGTCCGCGAATCGGGCACCCGCCCGCGATATGCCGAGGAGAAATCACGCTCGAAAATCTCAGCCACCTGATCCATGTCGCGATGGTAATCTTTGACAAATACCGGCCCCTTGAGCAACGCATTAGCGATGGATTTCGATATCTCCGATTTGCCGCCGCCCGACACGGTACACGGTTTGTGGCACAACGTTCCACGGGGCCGCGCTCCAACGAATCGCCAAGCGGTACCGCCCATTTGCTTCTCCAGCCGGATTCGAAAACCGTTCGGAAGAAAATAAGTAGCGTCGTTGCGCAGCGTCAAATGCTCGTCGACGTCGCCGTGCCGCCACGTGATGGTCCCGTCCAAAACATGAAAGACAGAATCTTCCGGCACATAGAAAATATCGGAAAAGCGCTTGTCTTTGGCATACCCTTCCGGGCGGGGTTCCACCAGATCGCCGAGCAGACACATCGCATCGGAGTATTTCGCTTTCTTCAAGCTCACGGTTCGGCCGGCGTAGAAATCCTGGCCGAGCACATAAGTCGCGAACGCAATGGCGCCGCCCGCGTGCTCCTCCTCGCACATTCCGAACAGATTGGCCGCGAAGCTGATCTGCGTCTTCACTTCTTTTTTGCAATAGCCGTAGTAGTTGTCGGCCAGGATAGTGACCATCACGCCGCGCTGATCCCGGCATGTGATCTTGAAAGCCGATCCACCGTTATAGAGATCCTCTTCTTTGTCCCAACACATCCCATCGCGGCACTGTCGTGCGGTGGCAACGCTCGCGTGCGGCAGGCCGATGTCTTTCTTCTTAACGCCCACGAGGTGTGGCGCCACGACGACGCAGCCCGTATGCCCCGTCCAGTGCATGGCGTCGAGCGCGGCGTCGTTTTCGGGAAGATAGGGATCGCCCGCATTGCCGAAAATGCTTTCGACAAGATCGAGATTGCTGACCAGGCTGCCCGGCACGATGAATCGGATCTCCATGGTCTTTTCCGGATCGCGCCCCGCTGCCGGACACACCAGCGGCCGTAGCAGCAGCGACACAAAGCAGCGGACCAACTCGTCTTGATCGGCGGTGAACGGCAGCACCAGCATGCTGGCCGGCGGCTGGAGCGCCAGGGCCCACAATGCGGCGAAGGTCTGCTTGGGAACGGCCGTCTTGTCCGCCGGAACGGGCAGTCCGCCTTCAGCAATGTGAAACAAACCTTGCGTGGTGCGTTTGTCGTTCTTCGGATTATGGAGCACTCCTTGCGCCACCCGATAGGACTGCAAACACGGCGATGAAAAGACGTCGGCTGTCGCCGGCAGCGACATGACGCGCGCCATTCCCTCGCGATCCAGGACGAAGCTGTCGACAGGCAGCCGCGCGGCGCCGTTCGGGGAGACATCGCCGAGGTAGCTATCGAGAAAGGATTGAATGCGTGTGTCCGCCGGGCACAGCCGGTTGCCCAGCAACTGGTCTTTCTGAAGGTAATTGCGCAGCAGCGGCCCCGCGATCTCCAGGAACTCCGGATCCGCCGTGCTCCGGCTGGTGGGCTGCCCGAGCGCCGCGAGCTTCAGGTTGATGTAGCGGATCAATTCCGGATTGCGATTGGCGGGCGATTTCGCGGCGGTGGTGGCGGCGGCAGGCATGGTGTTCAGCTCCGGTCAGAAAATTGGGGGACGAACATGGGGTCCGCGGGGTCGCTCCACGGGGCGCGGCGGGAAATACTCTACCAGCTTAGTACATCGCTTCTCACCCGATGGTTTCGGAGTCGATTTCTGTGTGCGCTGCGTGGTTCTAAGCTCGAGTCGGTGAGATTTATGTTTCCAATTGAATCTCTTCTATTATTCCCTTGACAGAATAGTGTTCCAATGGAATACTGGTGTCGTGGCCTGGGAGGTCGAGTTCACAGACGAGTTTGAAGACTGGTGGAACGGCCTGAACGAGACCGAACAGATCAAGATCGATGCCACCATCCGAATGCTAGAAGAATACGGCCCCGACCTTCCATTCCCGATGAGTTCAGGCGTGCGCGGCTCGCGACACTCCCATATGCGTGAGCTTCGTATCCAGGTTCAGGGGAAGCCGCTCCGAGTGCTGTACGCGTTCAACCCAAAGCGCGCAGCGATCTTGCTGGTTGGCGGCGACAAGACTGGGGATGACCGCTGGTATGAAATCCATGTTCCAAAAGCGGACAAGTTGTATGACCAGCACCTCAAAGAGTTGCGCAGACAGTCGAAGAAAGAAGGATTCCAAAATGGCGAGGAAGTTTAGCGAACTGCGCGGGAAAATGTCTCCGGCCGCGCGCGCCGCGAGTGAGCAGGAGTTCCGGAAGATGGTGGAAGAGATGCCCTTGCGAAAGTTGCGGGCCGCGCGCGAACTTACGCAGGAGAACCTCGCGAGCGTTCTGCGTGTCGAACAATCCGAAGTGTCAAAAATTGAACGCCGGACAGATATGTACTTGAGCACTCTCGCCAGCTATGTGAAGGCCATGGGCGGGACACTGGAGATTCGGGCGGCCTTCCCAAATGGTGAGGTCGTTAGGATTAATCAGTTCGAGTCTCTCACCGAGCCTGCGCCCGCACCGGCAACTAAGAAGGTCAGGGCGAAATAATGGATCGCGGAGGCGTCTCCTTCGGAAGCCAACGTGCTTACTACATCGTCGATGCCTTCGAAACACCTGCTCCCGTTCCGAATCGGAACATTCGCGCTCGCGTTCTGTGCCATTCTGAACGCCCAAATCGTTATCACTCCCAAATTTCCAACGCCGCATAATAACCACACCCCCACTTGCCTCAACTGCGTCCGCGACTTGAGCGGACAAATCTCGCCCAATCCGGCGCCCGTCCGTGCATTTCGCGCAAAACACCCTTGCCCCGCCACCGGATCGGTGAAGGGCGTCTGTGCCGGCTACCTGGTGGATCACATTAAGCCCCTCAATCGCGGCGGCAGCGACACACCCGAGAACATGCGCTGGCGGACCATCGCGCAAGCGACGAAAGCTCGCCTTAAATGACGAGTTTATGACGCGATTTGCCGTTGGACTCGGTTGCGCATAGACTAGTTAGGTAACCGATCTTCCCCAAAGCTGGTGCGGTTGGCCGGGCCTGTCATAACCCCGTTGTTTGACAAAAGTATCTGACGATAAGGGATCTATTGTCTTACAGGGAGTTTCTAATATGAGTCAAGTGGCCAGCGCTCGTGCTGCCAGTTATGTCCTGACTTTGGAAGAGATCGGCCACCTGGCGGCCGAAGGCGGCAAGCCCGCCGAAACGCTGATGAACGTGGTGGCGTTGATTGCGGGCCGCTTTCAGACCGACGTTTGCTCCGCTTATTTGCTGGAGCCGGATCGCGCGAATCTCGTGCTGGCCGCCACGCTGGGGCTGCGCCCCCAGTGCATCGGCACGCTACGCATGGCGCTGAACGAAGGACTCGCGGGTTTGGTGGCCGAGCAGGTGCGGCCGGTGGCTGTCGAACACGCCACCACTCATCCGCGCTTCAAATACTTCAGCGAGGCTGGCGAAGAGTCCTACCAGTCGTTTTGCGGCGTTCCGCTCATCGATCAAGGCGTGTTGCAGGGCGTGCTGGTGGTACAGACCACCGAAGCTCGCGCCTTCACTGACGACGAAGTGCAGATGCTGGTGGAAGCGGCCGCGCAGGTGGCCCCGGTGGTCAGCGAGGCGCGTGCTCTGGACCGCTTCATCGCTCCGGTGCAAGAGCGTTTGTGGTCGCTCGCTCGTAATCTATGGTGGAGTTGGGACAACGATTCCACCAGCCTGTTCCGCGATCTGGACCCAGTGCGTTTCCGGCAATTGAACCACAACCCCATCGCGCTGTTGTCGGAAATTCCGCTCGCGAAGCTGGAACGCCGCGCCGGAGAACTGGTACTGCACGGCCGCATCAACTACGCCTATCGCCGCCAGCAGGAGTATCTGCGTGCGGATCGCACCTGGGGCGCCACTCATGCCGGCGCTCTGCGGCCCCGTCCCGTGGCCTACTTCTCGGCCGAGTTCGGATTGCACGAGTCTCTCCCCATTTACTCGGGCGGCTTGGGCGTTCTTACGGGAGACCATATCAAGAGCGCGTCGGACCTGGACATTCCCTTAGTCGGCATCGGACTGTTCTACAGCCAGGGCTATTTCCGGCAGCGCCTGGATCGCGACGGCTGGCAGCAGGAGCAATACCTCCAAACCGACGTCAATCAGCTTCCCATGGAGCCGGCCATCGGCAAAAATGGCGAGCCTGTGGAAGTGGATCTCGTAACCCGCAGCGGCGTCATTCGCGCCAAAGTCTGGCGGGCCAAGGTGGGCCGGTGCGACTTGCTGCTTCTGGATTCGAATGTCGAGGGCAACGCTCCCGAGGACCGCGAGCTCACTTCGCGCCTCTATGGGGGCGACGGCCGCGTTCGCATTCGCCAGGAGCTGCTGCTGGGCGTGGGCGGATTCCGCGCGTTGAAGGCCATGGGTATCACGCCCGGGGTTCTGCACCTGAACGAGGGGCACAGCGGATTTGCGGTGCTGGAAGCCATCGCCAATCGGATGCACGAAGAAGGGCTCTCCTTTGAACAAGCCGTCCCCCGCGTCTCGCGCGAAGTGGTTTTTACCACCCACACTCCCGTTCCGGCTGGGCATGACCGCTTTAATGCCGGCCTGATCGAAGAACATCTCGGTCCGCTGCGCGAGCGCCTGGGTCTTTCCGACCGGCAGCTCATGGACCTGGGCCGCGAGATTTCGGGCAACGAGTTCGAAGAGTTTTGCATGACAGTGCTGGGCCTGAAGCTATCGCGGCGCGCCAATGCTGTCTCTGCCCTGCATGGCGAGGTTTCGCGCGCCATGTGGACCGGCCTCTATCCCGGAAAGCTCGAGGACGAAGTGCCGATCGGCCACATCACCAATGGCGTGCACGTGCCCACCTGGCTTGCGCCGCAAATGTTCCGGATCTACGACCGCCATTTGGGTACTGGTTGGCTGGAACATAGCGGGGAATCGCGCACTTGGGAGGGTATTGAGAACATCGACGACGGCGAGTTGTGGGAAACGCACGGCGCTCTGAAGCTGCGTCTGCTCGAATTTGTGCGGCGCCGCGCGGTGGAACAGTCGCAGCGCCGGGCCGAATCGCCCGAAACCCTACAGAGGCTCAGCCGCGTGCTGAGCCCGGATGCGCTCACCATCGGATTTGCGCGCCGTTTCGCCACCTACAAGCGCGCCAATTTGATCCTGGCCGATATCGAGAAGCTGGCATCCATGGTGAACGATCCCAAGCGTCCCGTGCAGTTTGTCTTCGCCGGCAAGGCGCATCCGCGCGACGAACCCGGCAAGCGCGTACTGCAACAGATCGCCGAGCTGATGCGCGATCCTCAGTTCGCTGACAAATTTGTTTTCGTCGAAGACTACGACATCAACGTCGGGCGGCTCTTTGTACAGGGCGTCGACGTATGGCTGAACAATCCACGCCGGCCTTTGGAAGCTTCGGGCACCAGCGGGCAGAAAGTGGTGCTCAACGGCGGCTTGAATCTTTCGGTACTGGACGGCTGGTGGGCCGAGGCTTACGACGGTCTCAACGGCTTCGCCATCGGCACCGGCAGAACGCATTCCAACATGAACGTTCACGACACACGCGACGGCGACGACCTTTACCGGACGCTGCGCGAAGAAGTGATTCCGCTGTATTATCAACGCGACCGGGACGGTCTGCCGCGCGGCTGGATCAAACGCATGAAGCGCACTATCCGCACGTTGGGCTGGCGCTTCAACGCCAATCGCATGGTGATGGATTACACACTGAAGTGCTACGTGCCGGCGGCCGGCGGTACTTCCAGCGAGCTGAACTCCCACGGCTAGTGGCGCCTCCATAGCTGAGCCGCGACCAGAGTAAGCGGTCTTGTCACTTTCGCTAGGGGCTCGCGTCTATCACATGAAGAGTGAGTCCCCATATGGCAGCAACCGCTACCGATCGCGACGGCAAATCCAAAACCGCTTCAGCCGTGGACGCAAAGCATTATCCCGAGCAAAACGAAGTTCCAGAAGATCATCCCCGGGTTTCCGATGCTCCGGCTGTCGAGGAGATCAAGGCGCGGGCTTACGAGCTTTGGATCGAGCGAGTTTGCCCGCATGGTTCCGCGGACGAAGATTGGCATCTAGCCGAACAGGAGCTACGGGCGAAAAACGGCTCCCAACGCATCTCCGACAAGCTGCACGAAAGCTCGGGCTCGGTGCAGCGCTAAGCTTCGCGCTTTAGCCACCAGCCTGCTACTAGAACTCCAATGGTACCCGCTGCTTCGACGGCATACCGCAGTGCGTCGCTGGGCGCGAAGCGTTGAACCACGAATTCATCCGTCATGATCATTTGCCCCGCTACTCTCCCCAGTAGCGCGGCGCCGATGTAAACGATCACCGGATATCGATCCATCAAAGCCGCCAGCAGTCCACTCGCGAAAATCACCAGCGGGATGCTCACGCCGAGCCCGAACAATAACAGCACCAGCTTCCCCTGCGCCAGCGCCGCAATGGCCAGCATATTGTCGGTGGACATGGTGACGTCCGCGACGATGATGAACCACATCGCCTTCCAGAAGCCGGCCAGATGCGCGGCCGATTCTTCGAGCGGCGGCTCCTCGCGAAACAGGCCGACAGCGATCCACAGGACCGCCGCGCCTCCCACTATTTGCAGAAACTTCACGTGCAATAATCGCGCCGCAAAGTACGTCGCGGTAACCAGTGCGATGACAGCGCAAGCGGCTCCGGCGATCATGGCGCGTTTCCGAAGCGGCCAAGGCAGCGATTTGGCGGCCGCCGCAATCACGACCGCATTGTCCCCGCTCAATGTCAGGTCGACCAGGATGATCGAGATCAGACTGGCGATGAACTGCCAATTCCGTTGGATTAGATTCATCGCCCCTAAACGTTACCCGCATCGCCATTCTAACGTGCCCCTTCGATTGGCAGGTAGGGCGCGCTTAACGCCCGGACCGGAAGTGGCGCCTCACCCAAACGTGAAAATCGGGCCAGAACTCCGGCAGAAGATTGGCCATGCCCGATCCGCCGACGCTGGTGCCCCAATTCAAAGCCGCCGCGCGGGGGGTCCTGCTGGCGGCAGGATAATACGCGTTCGAAAGTGCGGCGCTCATGGCGGTCCCGAGCACATTCGACGAATTGAACGCGGCCCCGCCTGCGTCGGTTCGAGTAATCACCGAACGGCTGATCGCATAAGCGATGCGCGGTAGTAGCTTGTGCTCCGGGCCGCGCCGGATATATCGCGTGTCCTGATGAAACGCAGAAGCCAGGAGAAAGTCCCCAAAGAAGTTTTGGCTGACGATATCGCCCACGGCGGAACCGAAGCGCTCCGGATAGGCCGGCCAGAACTCACGCCCATACAATGGCGTGGAGTTGGTTACTTCTGAAACCGCTGCATTGAACGCGCCGGCGCCCAGTGTCAGGGGCGCAAAGGTTTCCGTTTCGAAATGATCCCATTTTTCGGAAACCGAAGCTGGTGGAAGCGTGGCAGGCGTGACCGCCTCAGACGTTTGAGCGCGGATGGTCGGCGCGAGGGCTATCAGGCAGTAGGACGCAAACGACAGCCACCGCATCTCTCTTATGGGACGCATGCACGTGAAAATCGTTGCTCTGGGATTTCCCGGCAGCCGCGCCTCCCAGGAAGCCTTCCTCCCGTCCCACTCGGCCGCGTCACCTGCCCTATCCACCAGCCACCACTAGCCACCAGCCACGCTTCCCGCGTACGATGAAAGTATCCCCATGGGTGCTGCTAGCGTGGACGTCAAGAAAACTGTCAATCTTCCCAAAACCGATTTCCCGATGAAGGCCAATCTGGCTCAAATGGAGCCCAAGACGCTGCTTCGCTGGGAGACCGAGGATCTGTACGCGAAGATTCGCGCCGCGCGCACCGGCAGCCCGATGTACGTGCTGCACGACGGACCGCCCTACGCCAACGGCAACATCCACCTGGGCCATGCGCTCAACAAAATCCTGAAGGATTTCATCGTCAAGCTCAAGACCATGGAGGGCTACGATTCGCCCTACGTCCCCGGCTGGGATTGTCATGGCCTTCCCATCGAGATCAAGGTCGACAGCGAACTGGGGGCCCGCAAGGCGCAGATGACCACCTCGCAGATCCGCGCCGAGTGCCGCAAGTACGCAGAAAAATACGTCGATCTGCAACGCGCCGACTTCATCCGCCTCGGCATCCTCGGCCAATGGCAGGATCCGTATCTCACCATGAGCCCGCAGTATGAAGCGGTGATCGCGGGCGCATTCGTTGAATTCCTGGATCGCGGTTACGTCTATAAAGGCCTGAAGACCGTGAACTGGTGCATGCACGATCGCACCGCGCTGGCCGAGGCCGAGATCGAATATGAGGATCACGCCAGCCCGTCCATCTGGGTGCGCTTTGCCCTGAAATCGGATGCGGCTTCCATCGATCCCGCGCTCGCCGGCCGCAATGTCTACGGGCTCATCTGGACGACAACGCCTTGGACCATTCCTGCCAACGTCGCCATCGCTTATCATCCGAAGTTCGAATATGTCGCGGTGGAGGTTGGCGACGCTGTCTATATCGTCGCCGTCGAATTGCTGAAAGTGACGGCGGAGAAGCTGGGCTGGGACACTCCGAAGGCGATCGCCGCTTTCCCCGGCGCGAAGCTCGAAGGCGCAATCTTTCGCCATCCCTTTCTGGATCGTGATTCACTCGGCATCCTGGCCGATCACGTCACATTGGAACAAGGCACTGGCGCGGTTCACACCGCTCCCGGCCACGGCCAGGAAGATTTCGAGGTCGGCGTGAAGTACGGGCTGCCCGTCTATTGCCCGGTCGATCCCGCCGGAAAGTTCTATCATGCCGAGGGTGCGGCTGGCCGTCTTCCCGAAGAGATCATCGGGAAAACGGTCTGGCAGGCGAATCCGATCGTCAGCGAGATTCTGAAGTCGCATGGCGCGCTGCTGGGCGAGGAAAAGATCAAGCACAGCTATCCGCATTGCTGGCGCTGCCACAACTCGACGATCTTTCGGGCCACCGAACAATGGTTCGTCGGCATGGACCGTAACGATCTCCGCGCGCGGACGCTCAAAGCCATCAAGGATGTGAAGTGGATGCCCGCCTGGGGCGAGGAGCGCATGTCCAACATGATCGCCACTCGTCCCGATTGGTGCATCTCGCGCCAGCGCGTGTGGGGCGTGCCAATCGTTGCGTTCTACTGCGAGAAGTGCCAGGAGCCCATGACGGACCGCAAGGTCTTGGATCGTGTGGTGGAGCTTTTCGGCCAATACACGGCCGACGTTTGGTACGATCGCTCCGCCGCCGAACTAGTTGGCTCGGAAGTCGCCTGCGCGCGCTGCGGCGGACACGAATTCCGCAAAGAGAGCGACATTTTGGACGTCTGGTTCGACTCCGGATCGAGCCATCTTGCGGTGCTCACGCCTGAGAATGGGCTGCCATGGCCATCCAACATGTATTTGGAAGGCGGCGATCAATATCGGGGCTGGTTTCACAGCTCGCTTCTGGTTGGAGTCGCTTTGAAAGGCGCGGCGCCCTATCGCGAGTGCGCCACGAATGGCTGGACCTTGGATGACAAAGGCCGCGCGATGTCCAAATCGCGAGGCATCGGTGTCGAGCCGGAGGAAGTGATTTCCAAATTTGGCGCCGACGTGTTGCGCTTGTGGGTGTCTTCGGTCGATTTCGTCGAAGACGTGCGTCTATCCGACACGATCCTGCAAAGAGTAAGTGAAGCCTACAAAGACTTTCGCAATAAAATCTTCCGCAACCTGCTCGGCAATCTGAACAACTTTAATCCGGATGTGGATGCCGTGGCCGGCGAGAAGCTGAGCGAAATCGATCAGTGGATTCTTCTGAAAACCGAAGAATTAGTTGCGAAATGCCGCGCTTGGTATGACGAATATGCTTTCCACAAGGTCTACAGGGCGGTTTACGACTTCGCCACTACCGATTTGAGCGCCGTCTGGATCGATATCGTTAAAGATCGTCTTTACACCGCCGGCTCGCGCTCGCAATCCCGCCGCTCGGCTCAAACGGCCGTGTACCGCATCGTCTATGCGCTGGTACGTCTGCTCGCGCCCTTGTTGTCCTTCACGACAGAAGAGGTCTGGGGCTACTTGTGCAAGCCCGCGGGCAGCCCGGATAGCGTGCATCTCGCTCTGCTTCCCGATCCCAGCGAACTCACCCAAGGCATCACCAATCTGGAACGCGAACGTCTGACCCATTGGGACAACCTGATGCTAGTCCGCGAGCAAGTATTGAAAGCCCTAGAACTCGCGCGAGAGGAAAAACGCATCGGCAAATCGCTCGAGGCGAAGGTCGTATTGAAGGCCGGCTTCGATATCCATCCTCTGCTCAGTCAGTATGCCGCCGATCTCCCGGCGCTGTTCATCGTCTCGCAGGTCCAATTGGATCAGGGTACAGACAACGGCGTGTCCATTGAGATCCAGCGCGCCGAAGGCGTTAAGTGCGAGCGTTGCTGGAAATACACGCTGGATGTCGGAAGCGATCCCGAATTCCCGACGCTCTGCGCGGCGTGCAGCGATGCCATCAAGTAGCAATGCGATGCGCCACCGGCTGTTTTCCTTTCTGATTGCCGCGATCGTCGTGGTTTTGGATCGCCTCACCAAAGGGAGCATTAAAACGCACATATCCGCCTACGATACGATCACCGTAATCCCCGGGCTATTCAACATCGTCCACACCGAGAACCCGGGTATCGCCTTCGGCATGCTCGCGAACGCCCCAGGCGTTTGGCGTGGTGTACTGCTGATCGGATTTTCCGTCGTCGTACTCATCGCGATTTCCATCCTGCTCCTGCGTCCCAGCAGCCAGCGCGATACAGTGCTTCGTGCCGCCCTGGCATTCATTCTCGGCGGAGCCTTTGGAAACCTGTATGATCGAATTGTCAACGGTACTGTGACCGATTTCATTGAAGTGCACGCCGGCCAGCACTATTTTCCGGCCTTTAACGTTGCCGACAGCGCCATCACAGTAGGCGCCTGCCTGCTGCTGCTGGATATGTGGTGGGCCAAGGAGCGGAGAGTCAGCCATGTTCCCGAAGTTAATATCGATCGGTAGCTTCTTTATTCCGACCTACGGAACCCTAGTCGCCATCGGATTTTTGGCCGCTCTGTGGATAATCATCCGCCTGGCCAAGCGCGCCAGTCTGCCTTCGGAGTTGGTTACCAACCTGGCCATCTATTGCGCGCTCGCCGGACTCGCCGGCGCCAAGCTGTTCATGATCCTGTTCGATTTCAAAACCTATTGGAACGATCCGGCTTCCCTGTTCTCGCTGAGCAGGCTGCAAGCCGCCGGCGTGTATCAAGGTGGTTTCCTGGTGGCGTTCGTGACGGCCATCCTGTACATGCGACGCCAGCATTTGCCGATCCTGGCTACCTGCGACGTGTTCGCGCCGGGCATCGCGCTGGGCCAAGCCATTGGCCGCATCGGATGTTTCTCGGCAGGCTGCTGCTGGGGCGTCGCGACGCACGTACCGTGGGCCATCACGTTCCACAACCCTCAGGCCGCCGACCTGACCGGCGTGCCACTCGGCATTCCGCTGCATCCCACGCAGCTCTATGAGTCCGTCGCCGACGCGCTCATTTTCGCTTTCCTGTATTTTCAGATTGGCAAGACCCACACCGCGGGCACGATTCTCGGATGGTATCTCGCGCTTTATTCCACCGCGCGCTTCATCATCGAGTTTTTCCGCTTCCATGAGCAAGGCCTGCACTTCGGGCTCTCCTACACGCAGTGGATTTCACTTGCAACGCTGGCGGCCGGAGTTGCTTTGCTGATCGTGCGGCGCGGCGCGTCGAAAGCCGCCCTCAGGCCTGTTCACTCGTCCACGTGAATTCTCTTCAGGTGCGACGCTTCACCGGACACGATTCGAATGCGGCTTTTCGCCACTCCCAGGTGCTCCGCAAGAAACTCCACCAGCGCGCGATTCGCTTTACCCTTCTCGGGCGCGGCGGCCACCTTGATCTTCCACGTCCCATCCGGCAACGTACCCGCGAGCTCTGTCTTAGAGCTTTTCGGAATCACCTTTACCCGGAAGTCCATTTTTTGATGCTTTCCAGCAATCGTCTCGATGGACAGGGTTTCGTCAGAACCTCATCCACAGGCAGCGCCGGATCCACTTGGCCGCCCGACAACACGATGATCCGCGCCTTGCCGGCTACCGCCTGGATCAATCGCAATCCGTCTTCTGGTTCCGGAATGCGCATGTCCATGAGCACCACCGGACAACCGTTCCAGCGCTCCAATGCTTCGGATGCATCTTGCGCCGTCACCACCTCATGGCCCGCATGTTCCAGAATCTGTTTGCGAATTTCCAGCTGGCTGGCGTCGTCTTCCACCACCAGAATTCGAGCCATCAGGTAAACTCAATGCGGGCGATCACCAATTGCGGCATCTGGTTGTTCCATCCCGGGGGGATATCATCGAACGGCAGGCGGAACGTTCGCGTCTCGCCGGGCTTTAGCCCGGTTGTCACAATGGGAACGCGTTCGCGCAGGATTACTTCGCCGTAGGTATTGTAGAAGACACAATAGACATCGGCATGCTGGACGGTGCGGGTGCCTGAATTGGCGATCTTGCCCTCAATCTCCGTCACCGTTTGTCCGGCGTAACTTTCGGTGGCCTTCATCGTCACTTCGCTGAGCTGCAAGTTTCGAACGTATGCCTTAGCGTCCGCCGATAGCGGCGCCGCTTGGGCCGTGGCATGCGGCCGATTGACGAACCAGATCAGCCCGCCCGCCAGCGCCAGCGCGATCACGAATGTATATATGCCGGTCTTACTGTTCATCTCAACTTCCGATTTCAACTTCCGCTGACAGTCATCTCCCGGATCAGCAGCGTCGGCGACGCCACCGAACCCCGAAATTCCAGGTCGGAGCCGGCGGCCTCAACGTCCAGCAGCATCTGCCGCAGATTCGCCGCGATGGTGATCTCAGAAACAGGATAGGCGAACTCGCCGTTTTCAATCCACAGCCCGGCCGCGCCGCGCGAATAATCGCCCGTGACGATATTCACGCCGTGACCGATCAATTCCGTTACGTAGAGGCCCTGTCGAATGCCGCGGATTATCTCTTCCGGCGAGTGGGTGCCATTTTTCAGAAAGAAATTTCCGTGCCCCACGCCCGCGTTTCCGGTCAAGCCGCGCGCCGCGTTGCCGGTGGTGCGCATGCCCAGCTTGCGCGCGGTGTAGCTATTCAGCAAATAGCTTTCGAGAACACCGCGTTCGATCACCACGGTGCGTCGCGACGGTACGCCTTCGTCGTCGAACGGGGAGGTGCCGAAGAGTCCCGGCATTCCGCCGTCGTCGATCACCGTGACGTTCTCCGACGCCACGCGCTGGCCGAGTTTCCCCGCCAGGAACGATGCTTTCCGATAGATCGAATTGCCTTCCACCGCCTCGAAAATGTTGTCAATCAGCGAACGCGCGGTAACGGAATCGAAGATCACGGGCACCTTCTGGGTCGGGACTTTACGGGCTCCTAAACGGCGCACGGTACGTTCGGCGGCACGGCGTCCTACCGCGGCGGGACTATCCAGCTTCGAATGACTGCGCGCCGATGAATACCAAGAGTCGCGCTCCATCGCATCGCCCTGGCGCGCTACCGGCGATGTGCTGATCGAACAACTGCTGGTGCGATAGCTGCCTAAGAAGCCACGCGAGTTCGCGAACACGCGTTCGCCAGCATGCGCCTTGAACGAGGCGCCATCGGAGTTTGTAATGCGAGTATCCCAGGAAAGCGCAGCCTCCTCGGTTTCGAGCGCCGCTTGAATGCGCGCGGGCGTATCGATGCTTTGAATATCGTCCGAATAGAGCTTCAAATCCCCGTTGAGCGATCCCATGTCGGAGGCGTCCGGAAGGCCGGCGTACGGATCTTCCGTGGAGATGGCCGCCGTTGCCAGCGCCGATTCCACCATCTGGCGGATGCCCGCGCTCGAAAGGTCCGACGTATGGGACGATCCAACGCGCTTGCCAACTAAAACGCGCAGGCCGGCGCCCCGCGATCCTGCATCCGTCAACTTTTCCAGCGCGCGCATCCGCACTCGCGCCGAGAATTCTTCGCCTTCCGAGACCGTGCATTCGGCGTCGGTCGCGCCATGCTCCAGGGCCAAACGCACCGCCTGACTCGCCATTTCTGGATCGATCATCGCAGGGCAATCATCCTGCCGTGCCACCCACGGTCATGCGGTCGATTTTGATGGTCGGAATCCCCACGCCCACCGGCACGCTTTGCCCTTGTTTGCGGCAGATGCCCACGCCTTCGTCGAGTTTCAAGTCGTGCCCCACCATATTCACATGCTTCAACGCTTCAGGACCGTTGCCGGTCAGCATCGCGCCGCGCACTGGCCGTGTAATGTGGCCGTCTTCGATCAAATAGCTCTCCGACGCACTGAACACGAAATTGCCGCTGGTGATATCCACCTCGCCGCCGCCAAAATTGGCGCAGTACAGCCCGCGCGATGTCGATCGAATGATGTCCTCGGGATCGCTGTCGCCGGCCAGCATAAAGGTGTTCGTCATGCGCGGCATCGGAACGTCCTGATAGCTTTCCCGGCGGCCGCTGCCCGTGGTGCGGGATCGCAGCAGCTTGCTCGAAAGCTTGTCAAAGAGATAACCGCGCAGCACGCCCTTCTCGATGAGAACATTTTCCTGCGTCGTGGCGCCCTCGTCGTCCACGTTGAGCGATCCGCGGCGGTTGAGCATGGTGCCGTCGTCAATCACGGTACATAAGGGACTGGCCACCTGCTGCCCGATCCGATCGCTAAATGCCGAGACTTTCTTGCGATTAAAATCCGCCTCCAGTCCGTGACCGACGGCCTCGTGCAGCAGGACTCCCGGCCATCCCGGCCCCAGAACCACGGTCATCTCGCCCGCCGGCGCGGGCGCGGCATTCAACTGCACGATGGCCTGCCGAACCGCTTCGCGCGCAAAATGTTCGGGCGTCTTCTCGGTCTCGAAAAAGTCCAGGCCCACGCGCCCGCCTCCACCCGAATAGCCGCTTTGGGCGACACCGTCTCCCTCGCGCGCCAGCACGGAGACGCCCAGGCGTGCCAACGGCTGCCGATCCGTGCTCAGAACGCCATCGCTGGTCGCCACCAGCACGTACCGCAGGCTGTCGGCGTAAGCGGCCTGTACCTGGAACACACGCCGGTCCGCTGCACGCGCCGCGCGATCGGCGCGCTTCACGAATTCCACGCGTTCGGCCAGGCTGGTCTCGCTGGGTGCGGTCACAATGGGATAAAGGTCGCGCCGCCGGGCTTCGACAAAGCCGGTTTTATCCACTTTCGAAGGCCCGTTTGCGATGCACGCGGCCACGCGAGCCGCCTTGCGGATCTTCTCCGGGCTCAAGTCGTCGCTATAGGCATAGCCAGTGCGCTCGCCGGATAAAACGCGCACCCCCACGCCCAGCGAGACGCCTTGCACCGCGCTCTTTACGATGGATTCATCGATGCTCAGTTGGCTGGTTGCCAGGTATTCGAAGTACAGATCCGCGTAATCGCCACCGGCCCCCAGGGCTTCCGATAGATAAGACTCGAGATTATGCTCCGTGATGCCAAACTTCTGGCCAAAAAAGGAATCGGAAAGCGGCATGCGTGTAATTCCAGCGTAACATTGGGCTGGGGATTGGCGGATTGAGATGGGGGGCTGGCCCGTTGGGGATGTCTGAAGTGTACGTGTGGATATCCCGGCGCTTCGTTTATGCAGCCGGTGCTCAACCGATAGCATGGAAACGAGGGACGTCCCAACGGAGCCACAGCGGGGCGATGAGCCCCAATTTGCACCTCGGTCACAAGTCTGTCACACTCTAGCTTGATGCCAGGACGTCTTCCCCCACGTCTGGTCGGCGTGTTTTTGGCCCTGTCGCTAATGGCCGCCGATTCCCACCCTCAATCGGTGTTGCTGGCCGACGGCATCTCCTCCAAAGCCTTCGAAGGCGCCTTAGCCCCGTTTCCCTCCGCCGAAAGGCTCTCCTACGACATTGAATGGCGCTTGATTTACGCCGGGAGCGCGCATTTAAGCCTGGCGCCGAAGCCGAGCGATCCCCGCAAGTGGGATTCGCAGCTACACATTGAGTCGGGCGGTCTGGTCTCCAAGCTCTACACGCTGGAAGACACCTACAACGTCGGCATGGATGGTGGCTTTTGCACCACCGCCACCCAGCTCGACGCCGTTGAGGGAAAGCGCCATCGCGAGACCAAAGTGACCTTCGATCACTCGCGCGGCAAGGCTGGCTCCATCGAGCGCGATCTGAATAAGAACGCGCTGATTAAGAGTTCGGAAGTCGAAATCCCCACCTGCGCCATCGATGTTGTCGCCGGGCTCTACAAGCTCCGCATGGATAAGCTGGAACCGGGCCAAAACCTGCAAGTACCCATGAGCGACGGAAAGAAGACGGCCTACGTTCGCGTGGAAGCGCAAGGCCGGGAGCAGCTGAAGATTAAGGCTGGAACGTTCGATACCATCCGCTACGAAGTGTTCCTGTTTAATGGTTCGCTTTATTCGCGCAAAGGCGACATGTTCGTTTGGCTGACAGACGATGCACACCGGTTGCCGGTTGAGATCCGCGCCCGGATGAGCTTCCCGATTGGGACCATTACGTTCGAGCTGACCAAGGACGAGCATCCGTAGACGTACCGCGTTCGTTTGACTGCAAGATTCGGATAGTTCCCCAAACCCGTTCGACATAGCATGATGTTATGCAACCGTTCACAATAGTGGATACAGAGATTGCCATGCCGAATCGCGAGGAAGGGGAATTCTGGCGCGCCAGTTACTGGAATGCCGTGGCCGCGCGCGATCGCGCCATGGATGGCGTCTTCTTCTACGCCGTCATGTCTACCGGCATCTACTGCCGGCCTTCCTGTCCCTCCAAGCGCCCCCGCCGTGAAAACGTGGTCTTCTTTCGTGCGCGCGAAGCAGCCGAACGGGCGGGATTTCGGGCCTGCAAGCGCTGCAAGCCGGACTCCGGCTACCAGCGCGATCCGAACGCGCAGATCGTCGAAAATGTCTGCCGCTACATCGATACGCATCCGGATGAACCGGTGACGCTGGAAGCGCTCGGTCGCGTCCTCGGAATCAGCCCCTTCTATTTGCAGCGTACGTTCAAAACCCTCACAGGAATTACGCCGCGCGCTTATGCCGATTCCCGGCGCTTGAGCTCGCTCAAAGCCGGACTGAGAGAGGGACACTCGGTGACGCGATCGCTTTACGACGCTGGCTACGGGTCCAGCAGCCGCCTCTACGAGCGAGCGTCGTCGCAATTGGGGATGACTCCCTCGCGTTATCGCAAGCAAGGCTCCGGCGTTACCATTCAGTACGCCATCGCGTCCACGCGGATTGGAAACATGTTGCTTGCGGCCACCGAGCGGGGCATCTGCTCCATCCGGTTCGGCGATTCAGTCGCGGACCTGGAACGCGAGCTGCATACCGAGTATCCCAAGGCAGAAATCGCTCGATCGGATCGCAAGCTGGGCGAACAAGTGAAAGCGGTACGAGCCATCATTCAGGGAGAATCCACGGCATCGCTTCCGCTGGACATACAGGCCACAGCGTTCCAGCGGCGCGTGTGGCAAGCACTGCAAGCAATCCCGCGCGGCACCACGAAATCGTACAGCAATATCGCCGCGGATATTGGACAACCGAAAGCGGCTCGCGCCGTGGCACGGGCATGCGCTACAAATCCCGTGGCCGTTGCGATTCCCTGTCATCGTGTGGTGCGCGAGGATGGCAGCATGGGCGGTTACCGGTGGGGGGTAGAACGGAAGAAAAAGCTGCTCGCGTTGGAAGCCGGCTCCTAGCTACCCTTGGATTCAAATGCGAATACGCGCCAAGATTCGCCGTCTTTTTCGATGGGAATCGGGTGGATCACGTCACCATGGAATGCCGCGATGGCGCGCTGCCAGAAATTCAGCGCTCGGTGATTCAACTCCATCACCCGCACTTCCCATAAGCCGGGAAAGCGCTTCCACACTTCGTGCGCTACTTTCATACCGATTCCCTTCCTGCGATACGCCCGCGCGATAAAGAACTCGGCCACGTCCCACACACCTTTTCCTTCTCGTTTCACAAAAACGAATCCAGCCAGTTGGCCGCCCACCTTTACGAGAAAAGGATGGCGCGTCGGGTCGCTCCAGTACAACGGTAGCGGCTTGTACCCAAACCGGCCGTCTGGACCCAGCTCCAAATTGTGAAATTCGCTGAAGTCGTGCGCGTACAACTCAAGCAGATTGGCAAAGATCGATTGTTGTTCTGGCAGGGCCAGGACGACCTCGATGCGGAAGCTCGCTCGTTTTCCCAATTCGTGGGTCCAGTACTTTCCGGGCTCTTAAGGCGGATCTCCGAGAGGAGGCGAAAATCGCCTCCAAACCTTAGAAACTAAAGTACTAATTCGTCAAAAAACGTCGCGGTTGCTTTACTTTTTCCACTGCGCCTTGCGATACTGGGTCCAGAGAGCCGCGATAGAAAATGAACCAGTTGAGCGAGGCCGTCACTCGCTATCACAAAATCCTGGAAGGCGACCACTACAAAAATCTTTCCTGGGCACACGATCTCCAGGAACGCATGAAGGCGCACAATTTGGTCGCCGGTGGAAAGCCCGTGTCTCCGGTTCTGCGTCCGCATTTTATCACGCGCAGACAGTACGCGGGATTGGTGAAGGCGGTGGAGTCGTTTTCAAGTTCACTGCAACGGGTGCAGGCCAAGGCGCTGAGCAGTCCGGCATTGCTGGCGCGCATGGAATTGCTGCCCGCGGAGAAGATGCTTGCGGCGGTGGATCCGGGTTATTCGTTCCCAGCCGTCACTTCGCTTCTCGATACGCACATCAATAACGGCACGCTGCGATTCTCGCGCTATATTCCCGATACTTCGACGGGTGTCGCGTATGGCGAGACGTTGGCTGATATCTTTTACGAAGCGGCGCCTGTCAAGGAATTCCGCAAGCGCTATCGTTTGGAAAAATTGCCCGGCGCCAAGTTTCTGCTGCAGGCCATTCTGAAGGCTTACAAAGAGTGGGGCGGCAAGAACAAGAAACCGAACATCGCGATTCTTGAATTCCGCCAGCCGTTCCAGGCCGGGGAATCAGGCGAAAGCGCCATCATCGCGGAAATGTTCCGGCGAGAAGGTTTGGCGGTGGAAATTGTCACTCCGGAGCAGCTCGAATATCGCGACAATGTTTTACGCCACGGCGATTTCGCCATCGACTTGATTTTTCGCCGGGTGAAAGTCCAGGAATTCCTGGTGCGGTTCGATCTTTCCCATCCGCTGCTGCGCGCCTATCGCGACCAGGCGGTTTGCATGGTGAACAGCTTCCGTTCCGAACTGGCCCAGAAGAAGGCCATCTTTGATCTGCTCACCGACGAAGAGATTACCGCCGATTTTCCCGCGGCGGAGCGTAGAGCCATTAAGGAATTCGTGCCTTGGACGCGCATGGTGCAAGAGACGAAGACGAAATACCGCAACCGGACCGTGGATCTTCCCGACTTTATTTTGCACAACCGCAATAAACTGGTTCTGCGTCCGAACGACGACGGCGCCGATCAACAATCCTTCCGGGGGTCGGAAGTGGACGAGGCGGCCTGGAAGAAAGCTGTGCGCTCCGCGTTGCGCAATCCGTACGTGGTGCAAGAAGCTCTGGAGCCGGTGGTGGACACTTTCCCGGTTCTGCAATATGGTCATCTGGAAATGCAGAAGATGCGCGTGGATGTGCATCCGCACTCCTATCTCGGCAAAGTGCAGGGTTGTTCCAGTTGGCTGACGGCGGTGGGCCCGTCGGGGTTTTCGACTTTGTCGGGGATCGCGCCGACATTCATTCTTGAACAGAAGTAATCTTCGGATTAGCCCGCAGATTCGCCACACCCGCCGTGTAGCGCGAATCCGTTACCGCAACCGCAATCGCATCGTCCACCCAATCATGCGCCGTGCCATCGGCATCGTGCGAAGCGGCAGTGATGGTATATTCGCCGGGGCATAAATCGCAACGGAATGCGAATTCGATTTGCATCCGGACGCCCGCCGTGCAGCTTCCCGTGCTCACCTTCTCCAGTTCGGTATTGGTGCCGTATACTTCCAGGCCGATGCGGGTGCGAATCATGATCCCGACCACCGGCTCTTCCACGGCGTCGTGATAGCGCACTGTCACGCGCACCGTGGCGTTTTCGCCGCTCTGCCAAACCGCGGTTGGATTGCCGTCGGCGCCCAAGGTTTCCAGCGACAGAATCTCGGCCCGGCCGTCGCCTCGCCGCATCGCCGGCAGCAGTGGACTCTTCAGCGTCGCGCCCCACGCCCGCACTTTCTCGGCGATGCTTGCGCGATAGGCGTCCAGAACCTCGCGCGGATCGCCGCGCCTTTCGAGTGCCCCCGCATCCAGCCACCAGATTTCGTCGCAAACAGATTGCAGCAAATCGAGCTCGTGCGAAACCAGCAGCACCGTGCTCCCGCCGCTTCTGAGCCGTCCGATTCCCGCCAGCGCACGCGCGCGCACCAGGGCATCGTGCTGCGCCAGCGAATGTTCCAGCAACAAAAGATCCACAGGCGAGAGCTGCAGCGCGTCCAGCGGTCCCAGGTAGCGGCGCTCGCCTGCCGCGATTACTTCCCCGCCCTCAGGCTGCACGGCTCCCGACGCCAAACGCAGCAGCGCACCCTTGCCCGCTCCCTTTTCTCCGATAATGCCGATCACCGCGCCACTCGGAGCCGAAACCGTCAGATCGCGCAACGGTGCAAACCGCACGCCGCGAAACTCAATCGCCATGTTGTTAGCATGCCAGATAAAGACAGATAGAATAACGCTTGATCCCAATCCTATTAATCGCGCTGCGGTTGCCGCCAACCGGTGTCGTCCGTCTGCCGGCCGGCATCACGGAAATTTCTTCGGAAATAAAGTTGCCTGACGGCGCACACGACCTGACAATTTCAGGCGGCGACCACACCGCGCTCCGCGCCGCAGCCAACTTTCAAGGACGCGCCATTTTCAGTTGCCGCGGCTGTCTGCGGATTCACTTCACTAATTTCTCCATCGACGGCAATCGCGCGGCGCTGGAGAAGGCGCTGCCCCTCGCGCCGTCGGATAAAACTTTCGCGAGCGTGTTTCCCAACAACGGCATTTTGATCGAAGACACGGATGGCGTGACTATCGATCATGTGGACTTCTCGAACATCACGAACTTCGCCGCGCTCATCAGCCATTCGAAGCATGTCGCGATCGATCATGTCTCAGTGAAAGACAGCGGCTCACGCAATGCGAAAGGACGAAACAATACCTCCGGCGGGATTCTTCTCGAGGAAGGGACAGAGCAGTTTTCCGTCGCAGATTCTACATTCCGCAACATTCGCGGTAACAGCGTTTGGACGCACTCGCGCTATATGGCGCCGCGCAATCGCGGTGGAAAAATCCTGCAAAACGAGTTCAGCGACATCGGCCGCGATGCGATTCAAGTGGGCCACGCGGTGGCTATTGAAGTTGCGGACAACCACGGCGTAAGCATCGGATGGCCAGTCGACTTGATCGACGTCGAAAACGGGGGCACGCCGGTTGGAATCGACACGGCTGGCAATGTCGAGCAGTCCACCTACGAGCGCAATCGCTTCGAAGAAATCGATGGAAAATGTATCGACCTGGACGGCTTCCATGACGGCGCGGTGCGCGGCAACACCTGCATCAACCGCCGGCCACCCGAGGATTATCCGTTCGGGCACTTCGGCATTGTGTTCAATAACGCTAACGTCGAGATGCGGTCGCAGAATATTGTGATTGAAGACAACGAACTGGATGGAATGAAATTCGGCGGCATCTTTCTGATCGGGACTGGGCACAAGATTTTGCATAACCGCATGCGCCATACCAACACAGCGCACTGCAATGAAAACCGCGCGAAGTTCGGCTGTTCGGTGCTGGGCGAGACGGAGGTCCTGGAAACCGGCATCTATCTCGGAAGCCATGCCGAGCATCCCGACCCGGCACGCGGCAATCTGATTGAAGGCAACACGATTTCCGGCTGGAAAATGAAAACCCGCTGCATTCAGGCCGCGCCGGGCGTCAAGCTGTCGGACAACACCATCCGCCACAACACCTGCACAAATGAATAAGAGCTTCTCCCGAGCCGGTTTGTTCCTGCTCACTGTGTGGCTCGCGTTGTTGGTCCTGCTGATGGCCCACAGCACGCTGGCCCTGCCCTATTTCTCAGACGATTTCGAGCATGGTCAGTTGATCGCCCAAATCCGCGCCGGACTCGAACCCGGCCGCGATCTGATCATGCTTCCCTTTCATGGGCAGACATTGGTGCTGCTTCGCCTGCTGTTCTGGTTCGGAACGCTGGCCGGCGGCATGAGCCTCACCTGGGTGCGGCTGGGCGTCTGCGCGGTACACATTGCTGGCGCCGTGGGATGCGCGATTCTATGCGCTCGTTGGAGCGGGTCAACATTAGCGGGCTGGCTCTCGGGCACGCTTTACGCAGGCGCGCTGGGCTTCATTGGTGAGCAAATCTGGTGGCCGTCCAGCGCGATCTTTTGCCTGGGTGTTACGTTCCTGATCTGGGCTGTTGTCGCGCTCAATCCCGACGCGAAGAATCCAAGGCTCACCCTCGCTCTGGCGGTGTTGATGCTCACCCTCGCCGCGCTGGGACTCAATGGGGTCCTTGTTGCGGCCCTGGGCATCCCGATCTTTTTACGCCGGCGCGCAGCAGTGGTCTTCCTCGCCGCAATCGTGTCGCTCCTGGTCCTCGCGCTCTGGCAGCAATCGAGCCATCACGATCCGGAACAAGTGAGGCTTTCGCTGCGTGGTCTGGGATTGGGCGCGTGGCTGGTCTTCACCGCTCCATTTCGCTTCTTCAGCGCGTTTACTACTTTCGCGCTTCCCGGCTTCCAGACCATATGGAAGGTTGCTCCGATTGCGTGGCTGCCTTTAGTCGCGTCTTTATGGTTCATGAATGCACGCCAGCGGCGAATCCTACTCGCCGTATGGACGCCGGCGATCTTGCTGGCCTTGCTCACCGGCATGGCGCGCGCCGACTATCCGTTTCGCTTCGGCCCAGGCTCGCTGTACACCGCCGATCGTTATTACTATGTCTTCCTGTTCCCACTCGTCGCGCATTGCATTTTGTTTGCGAGCGCCTTCAAATTGCCCCGCGCCGCGGTTGCTTTGCTCATTATCCTGACCGCGCTGGCGCTTGCAGCAAGCCGCACGCGATACCTGGCAAATATTCCACGTGGCACGTTCGAAGCCGCTGGGCATGCGCTCCAGCGAGGACGCTTGCTGGTAGAGACGATTCGTTCTTCCCCAACCCGTCCGTTGCTCCTTGCCGACGCGCCCATTCCGCTGGACGGCGCTCGCAACAACTCACTCAAGCTGGCCTTCCTGATCTACTCCGAATACCCGCACGGGATGTCCGGCGTTCGGCTCGTCCAGCAACCCTTGAGTCCTCCCCAGGCCGCCATAGAGAATTCGCTCTTGAATGGGTGGACCGCTCGCCCGTCGTCGCAGATCGATTTCCGAAATGCTTCCTACGAAGCAGCCCTGACATCGGGACTCTCCTGGTGGGACGCGCCATTCCGCTGGATGAGCGGGAGCGGATCGCTCCATTTGATTGCGGCCCCGGGCGACTTGGTCGTCTCGGCCTACGCGCCTGTGGATCAACTTCATCGGGCAATTCACGTGAGCGTCACAATCAACGGCCAGCCCGCCGGCACTTTCGCCATCACCTCGGCCGGTGTGCATGAATATCATGTGCAACCTCCCGCAATCGCATCCGGATCCATCGCCAACATCACGCTCACCAGCGATTTCGTCTGGCACGCTCGCGACATCCTGCCGCAAAGCCTGGACGATCGCGACTTGAGCATCGCGCTATCCGCAATCGGCTTCGCGCCGCGATTGCCTTAGCCGTGAGACCTTAAAGGTAGATGGCCGATTCTGAAAGCTCCGTCAGCGAGCGCATGCGCGCCGACTGGAACCAACGCGCGCGCGAAGATGCGCACTATTACGTCGCGTTCGGCAGCCGCGATCAGGCCGAAGAGGACTTCCTGGCCACTGCCGCCGACGTTCTCCGCTCCATCGAAGCGCAGCTCAAGCGAATGCCCGCGAAGGCCAACCGGCGGGCTTGGCGAGCGCTCGAAATCGGGTGTGGGCCGGGCCGTCTGGTGAAACCGCTGAGCCGGCACTTCGGTGAAATCCACGGCGTCGACGTCTCCGACGAAATGATTCGACTAGCGCGAGAGCGCCTGGCCGATATTCCCCACGCCCACTTCCACGCCACCAACGGCGCGAGTTTGGGACTGTTCGCCGACGACTCCTTCGAGTTCATCTATTCCTACGCCGTTTTCCAGCACATCCCCAGCCGCGACGTGGTGCTCGAATACATGCGAGAGATCCGCCGGGTGCTCAAACCGGGTGGCGTCTTCCATGGCCAATTCAATGGCCTGATGCATCCGGGCGATACGAACACCTGGAGCGGCGTGGTCTTCTCGGCGCCGGACATCCGCGCGTTCACGCGCGAGAACGGCCTGCAACTGCTGAACTTGGACGGCGAGCACACGCAGTACATGTGGACCACGTGGCGGCGGCCGCTAACCGCACCGGTCCCAAGTAATGAGCTGATGCCCGAAATTCGGCGCATCACGAATGCTTATACCGGCGAGCCGCTCATCCCGCAGCGCGGACGCCACGCGGCAGTGTCCCTTTGGATCAACAATCTCCCGGCCGATTGCGATCTCAACAATCTCGAAGTACTGGCCGATGGCGACGCTGGCGTCCCAGTCTATGTGGGTCCGGCCGATTCGGAAGGTCTCCAGCAGGTGAACGCGTGGCTTCCCGACGGCGCACGAACGGGCCTGGTGCCGGTTGAACTTCGCGCTAATGGAAAACCACTTTGCCCGCCCGCGATTGCTCGCGTCATTCCTTCGGGCCCGCTAGTGCCGCGCATCGTCTCCGTCACTGATGGCGTCAACCTGGTGCAGCAAAACGCCACCAGCACCGGCCTGCTCAAGATCCAACTGGAAGAAGTGATCTCACCCGATTCGGTGGCCGCCGCCGTGGATGACCAACCCGTGCTTCACCTCGGCATACTGCGCACAGACCCCCGGCCTCCCCGCCACGAACTGAATGTTGAGTTACCCAAAGGCCTTTCCCCCGGCAACCACGCTCTCGAAATCCATATCGGCCGGCGGCGCGTTTTGCGGGCAAATATCGTAGTTCGTTCGTAACGTACTGCACGGCATATAGATATAATCCTTGACGCACCACTACCTATTGGGGCATCATTGCAGACGTGCCCCGCATCCAACTATAGGGGTTACGTTTTGGAGGAAAATAGATATGGGACTGCTCGCAGTCGATCTCAGTAACAGGATCTCTGAATTGCAACCTGTCAGCAAAAGGCCTCTTTCGGCCAATCAGCGCAAGGGCGTCAGCTTTCCTAAATACTTTACTCAGAAGCTGGAACCTGGCAAGACGCCTTACGACGAGATCAACTGGGAGTTGCGCACCGCTGCCATCGCGAGCGACAAAGGCGCCATCATATTCGAACAGGACGAGGTGGAGGTGCCGGCCGATTGGTCCCAGACGGCCACCAACATCGTTGTCAGCAAATATTTCTACGGCAAAATGGGCTCGCCCGAGCGCGAGCGCAGCGTCCGGCAGCTGGTGCATCGCGTGGTGGACACCATCGCGGATTGGGGTGCTTACGGGCGCTATTTCAAGACGCGCGAAGATTCCGAGAACTTCCGTAACGAGCTGGCGCACTTGATGCTCACCCAGAAGGCCTGTTTCAATTCGCCGGTCTGGTTCAACGTGGGCGTCCAGGAGCCGCGCGGCTACGGATACTATTACGACGAAGCCACCGACAACATCGTGAAGCTGAAGAAAGGCGAGTCCCGCCCGCAGTGCTCGGCGTGCTTCATCAACTCGGTGAAGGATTCGCTGGAGTCGATCCTCGATCTCGCCAAAACCGAAGGCATGCTGTTCAAGTGGGGCTCGGGTACCGGCACCAATCTGTCACCGCTGCGCGAAGAAGGCGGTGGACTGGCGGGAGGCGGCACAGCTTCCGGCCCGCTCAGCTTCATGAAAGGCTTCGATGCGTTTGCGGGCGTGATCAAATCCGGCGGTAAGACGCGGCGCGCAGCGAAAATGGTGATCCTGAATGTGGATCATCCCGACATCGAAGCCTTCGTATGGTGCAAAGCCAACGAAGAGAAGAAAGCCCACACGTTGATTGACGCGGGCTACGATGCCGCGATTGATGGCGACGCGTACGGGTCCATCTTCTTCCAGAACGCCAACAACTCGGTGCGCGTGACTGACGAATTCATGGAAGCGGCTGCGGCGGATGGCGATTGGTGGACTCGCTCGGTGGCCAATGGCCAGCCCAAGAAGCGCTACAGCGCGAAGGAATTGCTGCGTGAGATTTCGCAGGCCACGCATCAATGCGGCGATCCGGGCATGCAGTTCGACACGACGATCAATCGCTGGCATACGTCGAAGGCCACCGCACGCATCAACGCCTCGAATCCGTGCTCGGAATACATGTTCCTGGATGATTCGGCCTGCAACCTGGCGTCCTTAAACTTGATGAAGTTTGTGGGGCCAGGCGGCGAGTTCGACGTCGAAGCATTTCGACATGCGTGCGATACCATTACGCTCGCGCAGGAGATCATCGTCGACAGCGCCAGCTATCCGACCGAAAGAATCGCCAAGAATTCGCACGATTTTCGCCCGCTCGGATTGGGCTATGCGAACCTGGGCGCGCTGCTGATGTCGATGGGCATTCCTTATGACAGCCCCTCGGGACGCGACTGGGCTGCTGCCATCACGGCCGTCATGTGCGGCCAGGCGTATCTCACCAGCGCACGCATCGCCGAAGCGGTAGGGCCGTGCCCCGGCTATGCCGTCAACGAAGATTCGTTCCTGGATGTAATTCTGATGCACGGCAAGGCGGTCAGCGGCATCGACAGCAAGCGGGTTCCGGACGATCTCTTCAAGGCTGCGGTGGATTGCTGGAACGATGCGTATACGCTGGGCGAGCGCGCCGGCTTCCGCAACGCGCAGACTACAGTGATCGCGCCAACCGGCACCATCGGCTTCATGATGGATTGCGACACCACAGGTATTGAGCCCGATCTCGCGCTGGTGAAATACAAGAAGCTGGTGGGCGGCGGCATCATCAAGATCGTCAACAACACCGTGCCGCAGGCGCTGATCAAGCTGGGTTACACGCCCGAGCAAGTAGAGATGATCGTCAGCCATATCGATTCCACCGGGACCATCGAAGGCGCGCCCGCGCTCAAGGACGAGCACCTGCCGGTGTTCGATTGCAGCTTCCGGCCGCAGAACGGCAAGCGGTCCATCCACTATATGGGCCACGTGCGGATGATGGCGGCGACGCAGCCGTTTATCTCCGGCGCGATTTCGAAGACCATCAATATGCCCGAAGAGTCCACGGTCGAAGACGTGATGGACGCTTACATGGAAAGCTGGCGCCTGGGTCTGAAGGCGGTGGCTATCTATCGCGATAATTCCAAGCGCGCCCAGCCGCTCAGCTCCGGCACCGGCAAGGGCGAGAAGAAGGCGACGGCCTCGGCAGCGGTGGTTCCGACGGTTACCGAGAAGATCGTTTATCGGCCGATCCGCCGCAAGCTACCCGACGAGCGGCGATCCGTCACGCACAAGTTTTCCATCGGCGGCCACGAAGGCTACATCACTGTGGGCATGTACGAAGACGGAACGCCCGGCGAAGTTTTCATCTCGATGGCCAAGGAAGGGTCGACCATCAGCGGCCTAATGGATAGCTTCGCCACCAGCATCAGCTACGCGCTGCAATATGGCGTGCCGTTGAAGTTCTTCGTCGACAAGTTCAGCCACGTTCGATTTGAGCCGAGCGGCTGGACGGGCAACCCGCAGGTGCCCTACGCCAAGTCGATCATGGATTACATTTTCCGCTGGCTGGGCGCGAAATTCCTGGGCCCCGAGTACGCGGTCAATGAAGCCGGCGACGCGGCCGTTCTGCGGCCCACCGAGCCCGAGCCGCAGCAGGCGCTGCCGTTCGCTCCAGTGGTGAGCGACGCGCCGATGTGCTCGGAATGCGGCGGCTTCATGACCCGCAACGGCAGTTGCTACAAGTGCGAAAACTGCGGCGGGACCAGCGGCTGCAGCTAAGCCGGAGCGCGATTCACAAAGTTTGGTGGGAGGTGTCATTCCTCCTTTTCCTTGGGGCGGCTCGCTTGAGCCGCCTTTTTCATGTGGAGTTCGCAGCTCTCTATTGCAACCCGTCTAACATCAGCTCAACCGATTTCTTGAGTTCAGGAACGTCCCGCTAGGTCACCACCCAGATTCGCTCCATGTCCAACCCAAGATAATCGTGAACTAGGACGTTCCGAAAAGCGCGATGCGCGCCCATTCCACTTGGGGCCACCGCGATCTTAGACTACCGGAGAGCCGCTGAGTGCTCTCGGCAAGGACTTGCAGGTTTCGCATAATAGCGTCTTGAGTTGTTCTTGATGCGTGAAAGGCCGTGGGGCCGCCGCCAGTATCTTCCTCAATTCGTTGAATACATTCCAGGATGTGGCGGAGATAAAAACGGTCGTCCTTCAAACCGGAACGGCCTCGCGCAGCACATCTTCACGAATCAAATGGTTCAACCCGCGCTCCGTAACCACTTCCACTCGCCTACCCAGCAGGCTCTCCAAGTCCTGAACAAGGCCAGCGGGGAACCAGGAACTCGTCACCGGATCGACATCGATCAGGAAATCGACATCGCTGTCTGGCCGTGCCTCGCCGCGTGCCACCGAACCGAAAACGCGAATGTTCCGCGCGCCGTGCTGGGCCGCGATTCGTTGGATCTCCTCGCGCTTCGCCCGGACCAATTCGAAAGTGTCGGTGGCCTGGCTCATTTATTCTTATCTTAGCGCGAGGTAGCAAGACTGCTCCTTCACCATGTGGTACGCCCGCCAGATAGGCCCCGGATTGTCAATATTTGCAACGAGCAGTCGAAATGTCTCAACTTCGACGCCTCATCGGCGATAGGTATAGGTGTGGAGATTGATTCATGTCGATTTCAGCTTTGTCATCCAACTTGATTACTGACTTGTCGCAGCAGCAGCGGCAGAATCCGTTCCAGCAAATCAAGCAGGATTTCCAGCAACTCGCCAGTGCGCTTCAGTCTGGCGATTTGACGGGCGCGCAGTCGGCCTATTCGAACATTCAGCAAGTGCTCGGAGGGAGTGGGGGCTCTTCGGCTTCTAACGGATCGAACACGCTCCAAAGCGATTTCGCCGCGCTGGGTCAAGCGTTGCAGTCGGGCAATCTTGGCCAGGCACAGAGCGCGTTCTCCCAATTGCAAAGTGATTTCCAGACCGGCGGGCAATCCACATCCGCTAACCCCGAGCAGGTGGCTCAGCAAGATTATGCCCAGCTGTCGAGCGACCTGCAGTCCGGCGATCTCGCCGATGCGCAGTCCGCATACTCCAATCTTCAACAGTTGGTGCAAGCGAATCCAGGCCCTTCGAATTCTTCGAGCGCGATCCAAAACGATTTTGCAACGCTCGGCCAGGATCTTCAGGCCGGTAATCTGACGCAATCGCAGAGCGCGTTTTCGCAATTGCAGAGTGACGTTCAGGCCGCCACACAAACTCCGGCCCAGCAGGTTCAGCAAGACTACACGCAACTTGCGAGCGCGCTCGAAACCGGCAATCTGACAGGCGCGCAGTCCGCCTTTGCGGCATTGGAGCAAGCGCTGCAAAGCCAAAACGGGCCGAACTCCGCGTCAACCACCAATTCCGCCAACAACAATGACCCCATCGCGAACGATCTCAATGCACTCGGGCAGGCGCTTTCTTCAGGCAATTTGACTCAGGCGCAGGGCGCGTTCTCTCTACTGCAGAGTGACATTCAGGCCGCCCAGCAGTCCGGGACTACGCAGGCCCAAAGCTCGACGCAAGGACAGAAGGCGGGAGGTCACCACCACCATCATCACGGCGGAGACGGCGATTCAAGCACTCAAAGCTCCAACACGACGACCACCGCGGCAAACGGCTACACTTCCAGCGCTAACAGCTCAACCGTCAGCGTTTACGCGTAAGGATGAACCATCGGCGAGCTGAAGGCATTGCGCGCGCTGCTGGAAGTCACTGTACAACGGATTTCGGCCGCATGGTGGGAATCGCGAGCAGTTCCTTCACCTCCGCGGAATGGAATCCTTGCGGCTCAATGTCCAGATAATGTTGGAGATCGAGCTTGGAAGCTGCGTTGTCTCCAAGCACCGTTTCCACCCCGACGCGCTTATAAACAGATTCTGCTTCCCCGGAGCTGTTGCGAGCGCCATGATACAGATTAATGGCTTTTGTGAGTGAATCCTTAGCGTCCTGAAGCTTGCTCATTTTTAGGCTTACTTCAGCGGATGACGCCAGAAGATTCGCTGCCGTCGTGAACTGCCCTGCCTCAATGGAATACTGGGACGCCCGATTGAGTTTAGGAATTGCCGCGGCACCATTTCCTTTTGCTAGGTCGATATCGGCGGCAGTCGCAAGAGCGGTGGCTCTATCCTTCGGCGCGAGGATGTTGATGTTCGCTAGCACCTTGGAGGATTGCGCTGCAGCCGCGTCTATGGAGCCGACCGCGAGTTGAATACGAGTGGATAGCATGGCCGCTCTGTAGGTGCCCTGTGTATCGTTTACGATAGTGTAAGCTGCGGCGGCGGCCTGCACGTGGCTCTCCGCCGAAAGCGGACGCCCTTGCGCAATTTCACGCGCCGCTACGGTCGCGTTCGCGTCTCCAACGGTCTTCGGATCACTGAAAGCGGACAGCTCAATCACCAGGTCATCCATTCCGCGCTGCATCAGCGCCCGCATCGGACACTGAAGAAGGTTGCGAGTGATAACCGCACTGTACTGATCGCGATTCTTGACTATTTGCCGCGCCCAGGTATACAACTCCACATTAGTCGGATTCTTGGAATTCTTAACCAGGATATCCTTGAGGTCCGATTCAGAAACGGACCCCGCCTTCACCTGCTGATCCAGCCTCCTCATGCGGTCCGAAAGTGGAATCAGATCGAGAAGGGTTTCGCCATCGCTCATCGGAATGTATCGAGCGACAGCCGCGCCAATCCCGACTGTCTCGCGGCAAGTTCCGACCACGCTTCCACTGGGATCCATCAAGGGACCGCCGCTATTGCCTCCGAATGTGGCTTGCGTTACTTGAATGCTGCCGTCTGGTGGAGCAGCCATGAACTTAACAGGCTGTTCGGAGAAGGTGACATTCGGTTCGGCCCCAAGTTGCGGATATCCCATAGCGTAGAGAATCTGATCCACCGCGGGAAATCTGAGGCTTACGTCAACCGGGCGAATATCTTTTACCAAGGACGGGGTGTCGAGTTTCAGGATCGCCAGGTCCGTACCGTTCACGGTGCCATCGGGCCGTACGGTGGCCAACGATTTAACGAGCTTAGCCCTCAGTTTGGTCCCGGCCAATCCAGGGCTAGTGACGTCGATAGACGTACCTGGTCGAGCAGATTCGATGACATGGAATGCCGTGATTACGTAACCGTTTACTGAGTCGATCAAATAGCCCGTGCCGGAGTCTGGAGATCCGGGAACCTGGAGTCGCAAGATCGCGCCTTTGAACTCACTGGTCAAAGAACTCTCACTCATGGGCCCCGGTTCGAAGTTTGCACTGCTGCAAGTTGTCTGGCCTACAAACGGGACCGAAAGTGCGAGGAGTAAGATAATTGCACGCATCGAATGGACCTCACTTCGGGGGCGCATTGGGAGCAGCGAAACTTACCGTCAAGGTTTGGACCGCGGTTTTTGAGAGATCTCCAGTGAAGTCCGCCGTAATGGGCAGAATCGCGATGTTCGCGCCTCCATTCACATCGCCTTTGACGGTAAACCCAAGCTGTATGTCCAGACTGGTGAATTTCAGTGGAATAGGTCCTGCGCCGGCGTTTGTGACGCCCTGCGCCGCACTCACAATAGCCTCCTGCAGCTCTTGAGCGATTGAGACCGAGCCTGCTGGCCTGGCCGCGCCCGGGACAGGCGGTGTAAGAACGATGTCCACTTGTTGGGTCTTATCTTTCTCGTACGTGCCGCCGATGTTGATAACCCACAGCTTGAGCGTTACGCCGCCCTTCTTCGAGGCCGTGGTCTGGAGTGAGATCTTTACCTGCTTGAGAGGCGGCAGACCGCTCGTGGCCAGGGTGGTTTGAACGGACGCGAGCGCTTGCTTCACTTGGCCGACTACAGCCTCAATCGAGGATACCTGTGCGGAGGTTGGACTCGCTGCGGCTGTTGCCGTTGGTGGGTGGCAAAGAAATAAAGCCTGACCGATGAAGCTAGAGAAAGCCAGGACACGCAGAAACCGGCGCAAAGGCATCGGAGGTCTCACATTATATTTACCCAGGGTCGCATTGTAATGTCAGACCGTACTAAATGCAAGTCCTTTGTAGTTATTTGTCGTTAGTATGTGATTTGTCCGGTCGAATGAACAAGTGATCTGTCCGCTCAACCAAGCAGCGACGATGCTGAGGATTGACAAACCCGGGATCGGTAAGCGCTGCGGAACTGGAGCGAACG
>Ga0187888_1000598_pt1 | contig 38785 bp, 15 predicted proteins | sample June2016WEW_7_40_FD_132987 | JGI IMG/M metagenome (GOLD analysis project Ga0187888, IMG submission 132987) | Peatland microbial communities from SPRUCE experiment site at the Marcell Experimental Forest, Minnesota, USA - June2016WEW_7_40 | ecosystem: Environmental > Terrestrial > Soil > Wetlands...
ACGGCGCGACGTTGGTCGTGATCTGCGCGCCGGCCAACTCCCATGCGGGACGTCCAGACGCGAAATCGTCTTCGAGCACCCATTGCCGAAAACTCTCGCAAACAACCGGCGACAGGTCGTGTACCCCGAACTTCCTTGCAACCAACTCGCGATGGGCCTCTGTCGTCTTCGGAGTGATGCGATCGACCATGCTGTTGGGAAACGTGACGTTGCTTTCAATCCAGCGGCGCATTTCCGCGCTCCTCTCATCCGCAAAGGCGAGAAGTGCCTTCCGGGCTGTCGCGCCATTTGACTGCACATTATCGCAGGACAGCAGGGTGAAGGGCGCATGGCCGAGCTGTATGCGTCGATGGGCCGCTTCGGCGACGAAACCAAGCCAGGTTCGCGGTGAATCAGGATGCGCCAGATCGTGCTGGACGTCCGGGTGTTCGCTTAGGAATCGACCGGTTCCATCTTCGAGGAAATATCCGCCTTCGGTGACGGTAAGCGAAACGATCAGGCAATCGGGCGAAGAGAGACGTTCCAGAACGCCGGCTGTGGTTTCGGGCGCGAAGAGGTGTCCGACGAGAGAGCCAATCACGCGATAGTTTCCCCTGTCGCTTTCGAGCTCCAGTACGCCATACAGGAAATCCTGAGTTGCCAGCGCATCGTGGACGTGCTTGTCAGGTGGGAGCAGGCCGATGCCGAACTCGCCCCAGTGCTCTGATGCTCCGCTCGAGAGCAAGTCATCGAGATAAACACAAAGGTGGGACCGATTGAATCCGCCCACTCCGATATGTGCGAGCGCGGGACGCGTGAGGCTGCGGTCGTAGCGAGGACGCGCAACCCGCTGCGGAATGCAGTCAAGCGTAGAATTGCGAAGTAACTGCGCCGGCTCAATCGCCATGGGGAATCATTCGTGATATTGCAGAAGCATTACGGAGGTTCACGAAATGCGAGTCTGAGCGAAAGTGAGCGAAATTGTCAAGTGACTGAGGCGCACCTCACTTCTGGATCAAGCGAGTGGCCACGATGTAGGTCGCGTCGGGTGCGCCGGCAACAGCCTGCGTCCGGATGAGGGCTTCAAAATAGACCGGCTGCGGTGTCGAACTTGTAATTCCCAGGGCCTGAGCGAGCTTTTGGCGATTTCCAGCGTCAGCCAAAAAGATTCCTGCCGCTTCGGTGCCTTCCTGCTGTAGGCCTTGCAGGATCAGTACACTTCCTTGTCCATCAGGTACGGGGAGCAACGAGATGGTGGCGTAGTCCTCCCCTGAACTTCCTGTAAAGCTCAATCCGAGATACTTTTCTTCTTCGCCTGGCTTCGGATGAAGATTCTGAAAGAACTTGAGGCTCTCGCCCACTACACCTTCGCGTTCCTGGAAATTCAGCTTGTCCTGAAAGTAGAAGACCCAGGGGTTAGAGCTGGGGCTACCGACGAAAACATAGCTGCCCTCCTGCAGGTCACGTGGCCGTAGTTCCCGAGCTGAACGAATTACCAGGCGATCACCTTCGCTCCCGCATATGCGGAGAAGGTTGCTGACCACGACAACGTCGGCATACGACGTAAGTAACGACCCCGATAAGTACTTCATCATCCGGGTCTCTCGTTCGGTGGGGTGGGCATTTAATAGATCCTGGCCGCTACGGTAGGAAGGAGCAAGATAGGTATCCAGCGTGAGAGGCCGCTCATCGAGAAGACGCGTCATGCCATAGTTGGCGTCGGCGACTACAACCTGAACAGGCGCACTTCCCGGCCTGAACAGCGAGGATAGTGGCCACGGAGCCTGGGGCTGCGGGCTCTGTCTATGATGAAAGAACCACGCAGCAATGGTGGTGCCCAGAAACAGCGCGGCCAGAGTCCAGGGAACCACACCATGCAGCAGACTGAAGCGAGTCGTCGTGGAATCCTTTGCCGGCGCCGACTGGTCTACCGCCCGAAAAACGGTGGTATAGGACCCCTTGGGAATCTCAACCACGAGCGTTTCATTGCGGCCGTCGCCATCAAAGTACTCGTGTAAGCGCAGACGCAACTGGCGTACGTGCACGCGAACCGAACTGTCCTCGACCACACTATAGTCTTGCGGTTTGCCGAATACGGCGCTTCCGATGCGGTGCTCGGTGAGGTCCTGCGCCTGGTCGTGAAGCGTTCTTTCGGCCATATACCGCAGAAGTTCCCGGATGCGCGCCGATTTTTGGAACGCAGGGCTGGCTGTAATTCTCTCGATCAACTGCCAGCGGGCATCCGCCTTAAGTTCCTGTTCACCTTCCATCGCCCTCGTCCCATCCCGTCCTCTGCAGTGCGCAGAGCCTCCCCCTGACGGGGCGAATGAATGATAGCACGGCGTTTATCTGTATGAAAAAGAGGACGTAACTGGGAAGAGCCTGGAAACTACCCGAAGGAAATCCACCATTCCCGCGCCTGCAGTAAATTGCGATTCACATGTAGATCGCATTGATTTTCATTGTTTTTCGGCGTGAGTACCTTTTCAAACGCGTAGGCGCTCCCTCATCCTTTTGGTTGATTTGCGGCCAATCCCTGAGGCTTATACGCGGTCGCAATGCCTGTATGCTTCCTCCTCGCGTAACCCATGATTTTAGAGGCGTTTCCAACTACGGCTTCAAAAAGGGTGAATGAGACACGACCTGGCAGATCGCTCTGAAAAGAACCCCATCCTGCGGCCGGAGGACCTGCGCCCCAGTCTGGCGGGAATGGAGGTAACCTGTCTGCTCAATCCGGGAGTGTTCGAGTTCGAGGGCAAGACCTGGCTGATCGTCCGCGTGGCTGAGCGTCCAAAACAAACGCCGGGCAAGACATCTTTGCCCGTCCTTACACCCCACGGTCAGGTGGAAATCCTGGAATTCGATTCCAGCGATCCGCGACTCGATTTGAGCGATCCCCGCGTTATCAGTTTTGAAGGTCAGGACTACCTCACGACGCTCTCCCATCTGCGCTTGTTGTCGAGCGACGACGGAATCGACTTCTCCGAAGCGGAACCCTGCAGGCCCCTGACCGGAACGGGCGAATTGGAGACCTTCGGCATCGAGGACTGCCGGGTGGCGAAGATCGACGCGACCTTTTATCTGACCTATACCCAGGTTTCCAGGCATGGCGTAGGGGTGGGCCTGAGGACGACCCGCGATTGGAAGGAATTCGTGCACGAAGGCATGATCTTTCCACCTCACAACAAGGATTGCGCGCTCTTCGAAGAGCGGATCGGGGGCAAATACTACGCCCTGCACCGGCCCAGCAGTCCCGAGCTGGGCGGCAACTACATCTGGCTGGCAGAGTCCCCCGACCTCGTTCATTGGGGCCATCACCGCTGTTTGGCCCACACCCGGCAAGGCTACTGGGACAGCGCACGCGTGGGAGCCGGAGCCTCACCGATCCGAACCGCAGAGGGGTGGCTGGAGATTTATCACGGCGCCACGAAAGACAACCGCTATTGCCTGGGCGCGTTACTTCTCGACCTGAACGAACCGTGGAAGGTTCTGGCGCGTTCAGAGGCGCCGATCATGGAACCTCTGGAGCCATACGAGCAGGAGGGATTCTTTGGGCACGTGATCTTTACCAACGGGCACATCGTGAACGGAGACCGCCTGACGCTTTACTACGGCGCTGCCGACAGCGTGATCTGCGCGGCGACGTTTTCCGTTGAGAGCATCCTTGCCGGGCTGGCGTTGGCGGAGGGGGCTAAGGCGTGAACGGCATTCGCAAAGAAGTTGCTGTCTTTTTCGCCTGTCCGCACTCCATGCGCGTGCTCATGGTCTCGAACATGACCTATGCGCTGGTTTTGCCAGTGATTGAGATTTTTGTCGCAGCATACGTGATGCGAAACTCCAGGGCCGTCGACAAGGTGGTTGCGTATCAACTGTCGATTTATTCAGCCACGCCGCTGGCCTTCTTTATCAATGGGAAGCTCCTGGGCCGGGTCAGCTCAAAGCATTTGTACGCGGTGGGAATGGTGCTTTCCGGGATCGCCATGATGCTCATGATGGAATTGGGGATCCTGAGTCGGCTTGGCATCGCCATCCTGGGATTGACGATGGGCCTCGCGACGGGCATCTTCTGGGCCAACCGGGGCTTCCTGGCGCTGATGGCCACCAACGATGACAATCGCAATTACTTCTATGGCGTGGAAAACTTCGTGGCGACCTTGAACGCCGTTGTTGTTCCGGCGCTCATCGGATGGTTCATCAGCGGTACGGCCCTTTACGGGTGGCTCGGCGGAGTGGCCAACCGCGCCTATCGCGTGATTGCGATGGTGGTCTTTGTTCTGACCATCGCGGCCGCCGCAATCCTGGAGCGCGGCACATTCCGCATGCCCCGGCATACGAGGTTTGTCTACTTCCATTTCCATCCGCTGTGGTGGCGCATGCTCGCGCTTGCGCTGCTGAAGGGACTCGCTCAGGGCTACATCGTCACAGCGCCCGCCACGCTCATCATGCTCCTGGTGGGGCAGGAAGGAACGTTGGGGGCCGTGCAAGCGGTTGGCGGCGTTTTCTCCGCGTGCGTGCTCTATGCGGCCGGCCGCCTCACCGCACCGCGGCATCGCAAGATCATTTTTGCAGTCGGGCTGTCGCTCTTCCTCCTGGGAGCGGTGACCAACGCACTGCTCTTTAGCGCGTTAGGCGTACTCATTTTCATTGCCTGCCTTTTGCTGGCGAAGCCGATGCTCGACCTCGCCTATTTCCCCATCCAGTTGCAGGTGGTCGATACGGTCTCGCAAATCGAGGGACGCAACAGCTACGCCTACATTTTCAATCATGAATTCGGCTTGTTTACAGGAAGAGCCCTGGGATGCGGGCTATTCCTGGCAATCGCGCATTGGGGATCGGGAATTGCAGCACTCAAGTACGCGCTCCCCGTGATTGCACTGCTGCAAATGCTATCGATCTGGGTAAACGCCCGGATTTCCCGGGATCTGGATAAGGCGGGAACCACCTCCTCCGCCTTAAACCTGGCCACTCGAACTTCGGAGGCTTGAAGCAACTTGAAAAGGAGAAATGCAATGACCAACCGCAGTCTAACCGCGCAAAGAACGTGGTGCTTCGCGGCCGCACTGCTGGCAGCATTCTGGCTGTCGGCCGGTATCCCCTGCTTAGCTCAAGCAGGCAGAGGCACTTTAGCTGGCTCGGTCAAGGACGCAACCGGCGCAGTCGTGGCAGGGGCATCGATCGAGCTGAAAGAATCAAACACGGGCAGCTCTTACGACATGAACGCGACCGCCGATGGCCTGTTCAACTTTTCCGAGCTTCCACCCGGGACTTACACCCTGACCGTAACTTCTTCAGGGTTCGAGTCCTACATCCAGAGCGGCATCATCGTGGAGGTTGGTAGCGAGGCCTCTGTCGATGTCGTTTTGAAAGTGGGTGCGGCTAAGGAGAGCGTAACTATCATGAGCGACGCCTCGCACCTGGAGTCCGAATCCTCCGATGTCGGCTACACGATGTCGCCTCAGGTACTGGAATCGCTTCCGCTGCCCTTCGGCGGTGAGATCCGCGACCCGCTCGAGTTTGCAGCACTCTCGCCCGGATTCGCCGGCACTATGTCCAACAACCCCTCCTCGCCACCCGCTGGAGCCTTTAAGCTCAGCGGCGGACAACAGGGCGGCGGCGACATTTTGCTCGACGGCGCCACCACCGAGCTCGCCTCGGCCAACATGCAGGTCACATATAACTTCAGCGTCGAGGCCGTCTCAGAGTTCAAGGTCATGACCAACACCTTCGACGCCCAGTTTGGAAGCGCCAGCGGCGGCGTGGTCAATCTCGTCTCCAAGCAAGGAACGAACGACTATCACGGCTCGGCTTACGACTTGCTCAAGAACCGCGTCCTGGATGCCAACAGCTGGACCAACGACTTCGCTAACGCGGAAGCCGGCAAGATCGTAGACACGAAGCCGATCGACACCCAGAACGACTTCGGCGCAAGCGTCGGCGGGCCGGTGCGCGTTCCCTGGCTTTACAACGGCAAAGACAAGACCTTCTTCTTCTTCAATTACGAGGGCTTCCGGCAAGAGAACGGAGGCACCTCGCTTCTGTCGGCCCCCACCCAGGCCATGCTCGGCGGCGACTTCTCGGCACTTCTAACCCCTATGACCGTCAACGGCCAGACCTTCCCGGCGCACATCCTTTACGATTACTCGACCTGCACTGGAGCCAATCAGGGAAAGGCTTGCATAGCTTATCCGAACAACAAAATCACCGAGGCCCCGGATCCGGTCTTTGCCGCCGCCTCCAAGGTCATGCCCTCCGCCCCCGCCAGCGCCACCGGCCCTTACTTCAACATCAGTGACGTTAGCTCCAACCACGAGCAAGCCGACATGTGGTCCATCCGCATGGACCAGAACATCGGCACGCGCAACAAGATCACAGGCAGTTACTTCACCGGCAACATGCCTTACGTCAGCACCCAAAGCCTGGGGTCGCTTTACACCGGAGGCAACATCCAGGGCAACAAATATGTGCGTCTGGGCTACGACTACTTCATCTCGTCCACCATGCTCAACCACTTCAACGCCGGCTTCACGCGCCGCCGTCGCCTTGAAACCTCGGGCGAGGGCGGATTTGGCGGCAACTGGGCAACCAAGTTCGGGCTCAAGGGCGTAGGCGACGCGGTTTTCCCTAAATTCACCTACAACTACCCCGGCAATGGCATCAACAGCCCCAGCGATGGCCAAAGCATCTTCTATGACAACGTATTTCAATATGACGACGCGGTCTCGTGGCAGAAGGGCCGTCACAGCTTCAGGTTCGGCGGCGAATTTCGCGCCGCGCAGTTCAACCTCGGCATCCTGACCGGCAGCGCCGGCCAGTTCACCTTCAGCCCGGGTCCCACCAGCACTCCGACTGACGGCAACTCAGGCTTTGGCTTCGCCAGCTTCTATCGCGGCGCAGCCTCCCAGGCGTATATTGACATCCCGCAGGTAAATGGATTCCGCGTCAAGTATTTTGCCGTCTTTGCCGCCGACGACTGGAAGGTCGACAACAAGCTCACCGTCAACCTGGGCCTGCGTTACGACATGCCAATCCCGGTGACCGAGGCGCATGACGAAATGTCCTATGTGGATCCAACCCTGGCGAACCCGGGGGCGGGCGGCCTTCCCGGAGCATATGTCTTTGAAGGCAGCGGCACGGGACGCCTCGGCGGGAACTCTCCGCAGTCGATCTTCAAAAAGGCCTTCGGTCCGCGCGTGGGCCTCTCCTATTCGGTTGATCCCAAAACTGTCATTCGCGCCGGCTACGGCATTTACTACTCCACCCAGCGCATCGGAGGCTTCGCCGAGGACGACAGCCAGGGCTTCTCCGGCAGCTACACGTACCCCACCCCGGCCAGTATTCAGACCCCGGCCGTTGTGCTCTCGCAGATCACCGCCTATCCCGGCAACTTGCCGCCCTTCATCGACCCCACGGTCATGAACGGGCAGAACAATGCCCTCTTCCTCGAGTCGAAGGTCGACCGCCCCGGGACCATCCAAAACTGGACCCTCGATGTGCAGCGGCAGCTGCCCTTCCAGACCATTGTGGACGTGGCTTACGTCGGCGCTCATGGCGACCACTTGCAGGCATTCCTGCATGACCCCAATCAGGGAAATCCCGTGAACCAGGCGCGAGGCGCATGTCTTCAAGTCAACATTGCCAACCAGGCGACAAGCCCGGCTTGCGCGGGCCAGTCCTTGGTCGCAGCGCCCTATGCCGGGTTCAGCGGCACCGTCTCTCAGGCCCTGCGTCCTTTCCCGCAGTATGGAACCGTCACGGTGGATTCAGCGACCATGGACGATCCCTTCGGCGATTACACTTACGACGCCATGCAGGCTCAGGTAACCAAGCGTACCAGCGCCGGGCTGACAGTGTTGGCCAGCTACAGTTGGTCGAAGAACATCACCAATGCCGACTCGGAGTATCCGACCGAGGCCGCCTGGGAGGGTAACGACAATTCCGGCGCGCTGAACACCTACAATCTGAAGGCCGAGAAGGCCCTCAGCCAGTTTGACATCCCGCAGCGCGTCGTCCTGGCCTGGACTTACGATCTGCCTTTCGGAAAAGGCAAGCATTTTGCCAATCAGGGTGGGGTTGTTAACGTGCTGGCCGGTGGATGGAAAATTGCCGCCGTCCAGAAGTATCAAAGCGGCACTCCACTCAGCGTAACCTCACCGGGCTGGACCTCGGGCATCTTCGCCGGCGGCGAGGGCGCAACCGGTTCATCCAGCCGTCCCAACATCGTTCCGGGGGTGAATCCGAATGGTGTCAGCAGTAACAGCAAATTCGTCTATGGGAAAAGCCTCCGATTCAACCCAGCGGCGTTTACGCCCGCCCCCAACTTCACCTTTGGCGACGCGCCCAAAGTCCTCGGCGAACGCGAACTCTTCAACACGAGCGAGGACTTCAACGTCGCTAAGGCCATCCCCATGTTTACCGAACGGGTCCACATCGACTTCCGCGTGGAGTTCTTCGATGTGTTCAACCGGCACCGCTTCACCGGCTTTGACACGTCAATCACTTGTGCCCCCACCTCGAGTCAAAGCTGCGCAACCTCAGGCGAAGGGGAGGGCACGGGCCTTGCCTATGGCCCGAGAAACATCCAGGGCGATTTGCGAGTCACCTTCTGACGCCGCCGGGCAAACCAGCCCTGTTACGTCCGACGTTTGAAAACAACCCAATTCTCCCGGACCTCTTCAACGAGGTCCGGGAGAGTTGCACTTTGCGCGCTACACAAACCAGACAGCATGATGATCGGTCCATTAGAAAAAAACCCCGCACCGGGTCACGCAATGACATTCAGCGACGTGAAGATAAACTACTATCAATCCATGTTTCGCATCCGCGGCCGGCGATTTCTGGTTTTCGCTTTAGTGATTCAGATTGCATGCGTGCTCTCGTCAATCGGCACCGCGCAGGTTGCCAATTCACAAATCCAGGATCAAGTTCAGGAACACTTTCTCGCTGCTCAGCAGGCACAGCAGCAGGGCCGGCTTGATGATGCAGTCGGTGAATACAAGGAAGTTCTGCGGCTCCAGCCCGGTTTACCCGAGGTGTACGCAAACATTGGGCTGGTTTACTACGCTCAGGCAAGATTCGGCGATTCCGCGCGAGCTTTGGCTATGGCGGGCAAGTTGAGGCCCGGAATGCGCGGAGTAAGCCTCTGGCTGGGAATTGACGAAGTGAGACTGAACCACCCGTCGCAGGGCGTGGCGTACTTGCGCGAAGCGGTGCGACTCGATCCGAAAGAGAAGTTAGCCCAAAGCTGGCTGGGGACAGCGCTCTGGGATGCGGGGCAGATGGATGCGGCCTTGGTCCAACTGCGCACGGCCGCCGCGCAATTCCCTGACGACCCCGACTTTCTGTTCTCGGCCGGCGAAGCCTATGGCAAGGCGGTACATCAGCAAACTGGCGAACTACTTGAAGCTTCAAGGGGAACGGCGCTTTCCGATCGCATCTACGCCGATATCTACGCCCAAGAGCGGGATTGGACAAAGGCCGAAGGCCATTTGCGCCGCGCTATTCAAAGAGATCCTCGCTCCGTAGATGCGCGCCTGGAGCTCGCCAACGTGTTTTTCAGGCAGGCCAGGTTCTCCGATGCGCTCGAGCTCCTGGATCAAGCCGCGGCCATTCAACCGCATTCCGCGGCGGTACTTGCGCGCAGCGGGGAGATTCTGATTCTTTTGCATCGCCCGGCCGATGGTCTTACGCGAATCGAGCACGCGCTCGTCATCGACCGCAGCGAAGCTCTCGATGCACTGGGCCTTCCGCTGGAAGATGAAATCGAGCAAGCCGATCCCAAGGGTCCGGACGCGCAACTGATACGATCCTGCCGGGAATCGGCAGCGCAGCTTGAAGCAGACCCATCGACAACGCCCGCGAAGTTTGCGGTCCTGGCGGCATTGTATGGGCAAGCTGGAGATCGAGATGCCGCCGCGCAGGCCTACCAGCAGATCGCGGTCTCCAAACCTGCTCCAGCACCGGCTGGCGATGCTCTCGATCGCGCCTTGATCGGTTTTCACCAACATGATTATGAGCAGGCGGAGGATGCGCTCGAACGCTGGGTGACAGCTCATCCGGCAGACCTCGCCGCGCGGTATGATTTGCTGCTGACGCGCCGCTACTTGTCCATGCGGCAAATCTTCAGGCTGGTCGCAGTCGCGCCTGACTCATACCACGTTCACCAGTTGCTCGGGCAGCTTTACGCTGACCACGATGAAGACAAGAAGGCAATCGATGAGTACCTGCTCGTTGCCGCCGCCCGCCCCGATCTTCCGGGAGTTCATTTCTGGCTCGGACATCTCTACTGGAAGCATGCGGATGCGGACCACGCGCTGCCGGAACTGACGCGCGAGCTGGAACTGGATCCCGGCAATGCCGAAGCCAATGCAGAACTTGGCTCCGTTCTGGTCGCAGAGGGCCGCGCCCGCGAGGCCATTCCGCATCTTGAATCGGCACTTAGCAGGAGTCCTGACTTGTGGCCCGCCTACGCGCAATTGGGTAAGGCGTATGCGAACGAAAGGGATTACGCCAAGGCCGAAGCAGTGCTAAGGCGCGCCCTGGCTCACGACAGCGATGGCGCGGTCCACTACCAACTCGGCATGGTTCTGCGGTCCGAGGGCAAAACCGCGCAAGCGCTTCAGGCCTTCGCGCAAGTTAGCGCCATCAAGGAAGAAAAAGACGGCGTCGCTTCCCAAGCCACCCTCGAACCAACGGGGAAACCATGAACTGGCGCGCTTTTATTGTCTTTTTTGCATTCTCTGCACCTCTGGTCGCGCAGAACTCAGCCCTTGACGAGGCCGTGAGTCTAATGCGGGAGTCCCGCTTCAAAGAAGCCCTGGTGAAGCTCGAAGAGGCACACAGAATCTCGCCGCGTAGTACGACGATTGACAATCTTCTCGGCATTACCGAAACGAATCTCGGATTGATCGAGAAGGCAAACGCCGATTACCGTGCCGCGATTCACCTCGATCCGTCGCAGGCTGCACCGCACCGCAACCTGGGCGTCAATCTTCTCAATGCCGGAGATTATTCGGGCGCCTCAGCCGAACTGCGCGAAGCATCGCGCCTTGACCCCAAGGACCAGTTCGCACACTACTATCTGATGTCACTTGATCTAGCCACTGGTAAGGATACCGACGCGATCGAACAAGCATCCCTGTCGGGGAAACTCAGTGATAACGATCCGGAAGCTGCAGCGAGCCTGGCCGGCGCGGAGATTCGGACTGGACATATTGCCGAAGCGGCGGCTCGAATTGATCTCCTGGAGCAGGGCGGCAATCTTCCGCCTGATCGTGCATATAAACTGGCAGTCCTCTTCGCGGAGCAGGGAGCCTGGCCCCAGGCCATTGACTGCTTCCGGCGCATAGCAGCCGCTCATCCTGCCTGGCAGAATCGCTTTAATCTCGCACTGGCATTGCTTTACGGCAACCTGCCCGCGGAGGCCTCAACAATCTTGTCGGCGTTGCACAGTGAGCAGCCCGACAATGCAGACATTCTGATGTTTCTCGGCTCAGCCTTTGAAGCACAGCAGAAGATGCCTGAAGCGTTGGACGCGTATCGCGCTGCAGCTGCGGCAGACCCCTCTAATCCCGATCATGCACTCGATTACACGCGCCTGCTCATGGACACCGATCGCTACGACGAGGCGGTTCAGGTGATCGAGAACGGGTTGGGCAAGACGGCAGAAACTGCGCCGCTCGAATTGAGGCTTGGCGCAATCGAGATGATCAAAGGCAACTATGACGCCGCCCGCGACGCATTTCACGCCGCCCTCGCCCATCACCCTGAATTGGATGTTGCTTATGTCGGACTGGCGCAGACGTACGCCCGGCAGGGCAACGACGCAGAGGCAATCAAGATCCTCGAGTCGGCGCGACGGACGAGCCCTGGGCATTATCTCCTCGAGTACTACTTCGGAATGCTGGCCAACCGTTTGGGACGATACGATGATGCTCGCGCCGCCCTTGAGAATGCAGCAAGCTTGGATCCGCACTCTCCTGATCCGCAATTCGAACTGGGAAAGTTGTTTGAGTCCCTGCAGGACTGGCAAGAAGCGCGAAAGGCTTTCGAACACGTGATTGCCCTCCGTCCCGAATTCGCGCCCGCACACTACCAGCTGAGTCGCATCTATGCACGGCTGGGCCTTCACGCCGAAGCTGAAAAAGAGGCCGAACTCACCAGTTCGCTTGTCGAGGCGCAACGCGATCAGGCATTTCGCGACCAACGCGTGCGTGCTGGAAGCTTCAAGGCCAGCACTGCCGGGTCGCACGCTGAGCAATGACTTCACATTCCCTTAGCGGAATCTTGACTCTGGCGATCTTACTTCTTCTTCGGAGGAGCCTGGCCTGAGGGCAGCGCGGTGCCACTCCCTTCCACCAAAGATACAAATCGATCGCCAGGGCCTCCGGAGAATTGTTCGAGCAAGCCGCTGGGCCAAAGGACTTCGATGCGGTCGAAGGAGGCAGCCGAGCCGAGTCCAAAGTGGAGGCGCGGGTCGCTGGTGGAGAGATAGCTTCCTCCTGCGCGGACTTCATCCACTTGCTTGACGTCGCCGGTCGTGACGGTCACTCGGGCGCCGATCGCCATCCGGTTACTCTTCGTGCCCACCAGGTGCAGCGTGATCCAGTGGTTGTCATTCCTGGTTTCGTTGAGAAAAAGCGAGGGTGGAGCGCCGACGTTGAAGACGAGGATGTCGAGCCGTCCGTCGTTATTGACATCTCCCAAGGCTGTTCCCCGCCGGGATTTCAACGGGCCTGCATTTAAGCCAGTAGCGGCAGCAACCTCGCGGAATTTGCCGTTCGTCTCATTGAGGAAAAGCTCGATCGGCTCGACAAAAGGCGGTTCACCGGGCACCCCATCGAGCAAAGTCGAGAAGTTCCCCGAGGCCATGAAAAGATCCTGCCAGCCGCTGTTGTCGAAGTCTGCGAAGTTTGCTCCCCACTTGACGAGCGGTGAAGTGAGAGCGGCGATTCCGGCGCGATCGGCAACATCGTGAAACTGGTTGTGGCCGTCGTTGATGTAGAGGCTGGCCGGCTGGTCGGCATAACGGGTCACGAACAGGTCGAACCTGCCGTTGTGGTCGAGGTCAGCAAAATCGCATGCCATGTTGCCGTAGGTTTGCCCCATTTCCCCGAAGGCGGTGCCTGAATAGATGCCGATATCCTCAAAGGTTCCGACCCTTTTGTTGTGAAACAGAAAATTGCTGTATGCATCGTTGGTGACAAAGAGATCGGGCCATCCATCGCCGTCGAAATCTCCCCAACAGATTCCCATGCCGTGCGCCTTCTGTGTGTTCTGGACACCGGCTTTCGCCGCGACCTCTTCGAAGGTTCCGTCGCCCCGATTGCGGTAGAGGAGGTTGGTTTCGCCGGGCATCTTATTTGGCAGTTCGGCGAGTGCGTTCTTGTATACCGTCGTTTGAGGGTCGGGAAGATGCCGGGGATCGGTGGAAACATAGCGGGCAACGTAAAGATCCACAAATCCGTCACGGTCGTAGTCGGCCCAGGCGGCTCCGACGCTAAAGCCTCCGCCGGCAACGCCCGCCTTTGCCGTGACGTCGGCGAATTTGCAGCCGCCTAGATTGTGATAGAGCACATTGTGGCCGTAGCCGGTGACATAAATATCAGGAAGGCCGTCGTTGTCGTAATCGGCGATGGCAATCCCGGTGGCCCAGCCCTTGGTTGTCAACCCCGCGGCTGCGGTGACGTCAGTGAAGTGCAGTGTGTTCCCGTTGCCGTCCTCCCGGTAAAGCGTGATCATGGGATCGCCGCCAGCAAGATAGCGGTCGATTGAGGAATCGTTAACCACGGCAATGTCCAATTTGCCGTTGTTATCGCAATCCAGAAAGGCAACTCCTCCGCCGCTCATTGTTTCGATCACGTAGCGCCTGTCGAGATTCGTGTGAGGAAGAGTGCGAAGTCCTACCTCGGCCGAAACGTCTCGAAAATGCGGCACAGAGGGTTGCGCGAGCTGCCTGGGCACGGCCACTGAGGGAGTTTGTGCACTGAGAGTGAAGGCACAAAAGAGCAGTAAGATGCACGCTGACGTTCGATTCCTCATCTTGCCCGGAATTCTAGCACTGCACAGTGCCAGCCAATCGCAGTATGCTGTTTCACCATGAAGCTTCTTCTTCCTTCCATGTTTCTGCTTCTCTCGATTTCATTTTTTGGAGCTCAAACGCCTCCGACGGCAGAAGACACCCTTGCCAAAGCGCACATGTACATGGAGCGCGACCACCCTGACGAGGCCATTGCTCTGCTACAGTAATTGGCCACCGCTGTATCACGTCTCTGAACGGCCTGACGGGGTTCGTTGGGACGGCATGGAGAATTGGGATGCGGTCCGGAAGAATGGCGTGGTTTTCGCTTTCAGAGGCTCAATTGAAAACCAACCGGAGCATCGATTTGTTCTTGCCGGGCTGAATGCAGGAAAGCGGTACCGGCTGCACTATGTGGATGGAAGCTCCGTGGACTCCAAAGTCCCTGGTAGGGATTTGATGGTCGCGGGGCTGCCGGTCCATCTTGGCCAACCGCTAAGCTCGGAGCTAGTTCTATTAAGACATTGGCCAAAACTGCGTGTTCGCTCTTGCTGTCCATGGAGTGCCCAGCACGTCCTGTACAAGGGAGAATGCGACAGACTGGTAGAGTGATGGCCTGCTGCTCGAGGATCGGTCCTGACAAACGCCGTAGCGTCCAAGCATCGGTGGGGACAGAATTGCGGCTACTGATCCGGCATCAGCACGCTCGAAAGGCTGTTTGGGGACCAATCCAAATTAGGTTCAAGCACTTGCCTGGTTGTCGTTGGACACGGTGGGCCGCGAAATGTGCCGTGCGTTTAACGCGTTGCGAATGATTTCCCCTTCCGGGTGCTGGTAGATCATGGCGCTTCTCACGTCGCCGTGGCCCATTGCGTTCATAACAGCTTTCAGATTTCCGGTCTTCGCCAACACGAAGCTGCCGAAGTCGTGGCGCGCACAGTAGAGGACGAGTTCGCGCGGTAACCCCGCGACTTGCCTCGCCCGCGCCCATTGCCGGTATACCATCCCTTCCCCAATGTGCTTTCCCTTATAACGCGACATCCACACCCAGCCCTCGCTCCGTCCCTCACAGCGCGCCGCGAGAATCTGCATCACGCGACTGCTCATAGGGATAAATCGGCGGCCTGACTCCGTCTTGCTATCAGGGGTGAAGATCGTCCCGGCATCGAAGTCCACGTTCTCCACCCGCATGCAATAGAGTTCGCGTGCGTTGCGCATTCCGGTGTCGCGCATCACCACAATGATGTCCTTCAGCGGCTGGTCGGCCACCGCTGACAGCCTCCTTTCTGCTTCGTCGTTGAGGCGGAGCGACCGGCCGTGTTCCTTGAAGAGCGCAAAGTCGGGAGCCTCAAAGACCAGCTTGTCCTCCTTGGCTTTGGAGTACATCCTCCGCAGCGTCCGCAGGGCGTTGTTGCCGTTCGAGGCCGATCCGGCAAACTTGAGCTTCTCGACCTCGTCTTTGGTGATCTGATCCATGCACATTCCGGCGATTTTCGTCTTCTCCAACAGCCGCCAGCCGTTTCTGTAATAGCGGCGGCTGTCGGACTCGAGCCGTCCCGTTTCAACCCATTGAAGGAAATCCTTCGAGTATTCACGAAGCGTGGGCGGCTTCCTGTCGAGCGGGTTGCTGCCCTTAATAGCGGCAGCGAGTTTGAGAGCAGCAGCCTTTTGCGCTCTCGTTTCGCTGGTTTCTTTGGTGGACCCGCGGTAGCGCTCGCCGCGGACCGTGAAGTCATACCAGTAGTACTTCGAGTTGTTCTTGTTGAACAGTTTCACGAGATCACCTCGAAGCAGCCCGCACGGAAGCAACTCGTGTGTTCCGCCGATCGGATCCGAGCAGAACAACAACATCGTACATCAGCTTGACTTCGATCCCAATTCAGTCAGGAGAGCGATTTTAGGCAAATGCCGCGGCCCCGATCGCCATCCACGTGAAGCAAATTGATTCGTTAAACTTTAAACTCGCCGACATTTCATCACCTATTCCGCGTCGGCCGAACCCCTTGACCTGCACCTCTGGTCCCGAACCAGTTTCAGCGAGCTATTGAAAGCTTTTGAAATTGTTAGTTCCCAGCTGCTTTTAATGGAACGTGTTGCGCCGATCATGCGGCGCGCTGCTGTTTTTTGCGGCTCTTGGAGGCTTTTCCCGCTACAAATTCTTCTACAGTCAGAACTCCCTCTGCTGGAAATCTTGCGGCGCGTCTTGCAGTCCTTGCGCGTGGTTTTGGCCGCCGCCGCGAATGAGGTTTGATGGTGATCGATACATCGGTTCCCAGGCGCAGCAAGAAGCGCAGCAGCCTCTCGATCGAAAATCCAGACAGACGGCCTCGGATGAGCGCTGAAACCTTCGGCTGATCCACGCCCAGCACTGCGGCTGCCTGCACCTGCGTCAAGCGGCGCTGTCGAAGAATCTCCGCGATCTTGATCGCCAACTCAGCTTTGGCAAGCATCTCGTCCGCATTTGCGAATCCCAGATCGGCGAAGACGTTGCCGCTACTTTCCACATAATCTCGTTTAGTCATGTTTTTCTTGCTCCCAAATGGTATGCAATTCAATCGCGCGCTTGAGCCGTTGCTTCACTAGGTCGATCTCGGCTTTCGGCGTTGCGATACCGCTCTTCGATTTCTTCTGAAAGGCATGAAGGACATACACTCGGCCCGCCAGCCTTACGATATACACGGCGCGATAGGTATCGCCTCGGTGATCGGAAACAACCTCTAGAACCCCGGGTCCGATATGCCGCAGTGGCTTTGCCTTCACGTGCTTGCCGCCCAACTGCGCATGAAAGAGAGCCGCGCCAACCTCATCTTTCACTTCCTCTGGAAATCCCCGTACGGCCTCAAGCGAATTCGCGATCCAGACCAACGGTTTCGGCACAGGCTTGGCGGTCGCTTTCATCCAATTTCATCCTATGCTATTTATGGCATACCGGGCAAGCGGAAAGGCGTCAAGTCTGATACTGGATGGATATGCTTCGTTTGTTGAGGCTTCTGCCGGCCTTAGCCGCGCGCTTCTTCCGGTCCCGCCGCAATCTTCTCCTCGAAAACCTGGCCCTGCGGCAACAGCTTGCCGTTCTGACACGCCTGCATCCTCATCCGCGCCTGACAGTGCCGGATCGGCTGTTTTGGATTGGCCTCCGTCGATTCTGGACAGGCTGGAAGCAGTCGCTCCTTATCGTCCAACCGGAGACGGTCGTCCGCTGGCATCGGGCGGGATTCAAGGTTTATTGGAAATGGATTTCGCGCAAGCGCACCTGTGTGGGAAGAAGACCGACAAGCAGGGAACTGCGCGCACTGATCTTCCGCATGGTCGCGGAGAATCCAGCCTGGGGCGCGCCGCGTATTCACGGCGAACTCAAGATGCTCGGCTTCGACATCTCCGAGCGAACCGTGCTGCGCTGGATGAGGAAAGCGCCGAGGAATCCCGAGCCGGCGAAGCAATGGGCGGCATTCCTGAGCAACCATCGCGAGGCCATCGCAGCGATGGACTTCTTTACCGTTCCGACGCTTACTTTTGGCGTCCTGTACTGCTTCTTCGTCATAACACATGACCGGCGTCGTATTTTGCAGTTCAACGTGACCAGGCATCCGACGAGCGCCTGGGTGTCGCAACAATTGCGCGAGACATTCCCTTACGACTCCGCGCCTCGCCATCTGATCTTTGATCGTGGCGCGAATTTCAACGACGAAGTTGTCGGTACGATAAAGAGCTTCGGCATCCAACCGAAGCGAACCTGTTTACGCAGTCCGTGGCAAAACGGGATTGCCGAGCGATTCGTAGGCTCGTGTCGTCGTGACCTGCTCGATCATGTGATCGTGCTCAATGAGCGTCATTTGATGAGGCTGATGTCCGAATACATCCGCTACTACCATGACGACCGAACGCACCTTGGCCTGGGCAAGCAAACTCCGGCGGGCCGTAGGGCCGCGGTGGAAAAAGATCCCGGCAGAAAGGTTGTCTCGATGCCACGGCTCGGCGGCATGCATCATCGCTACGACCCCGCGGCTTGAAGTTCTGCGGTTGCGCAAGTTCTGACCGTCGCAGGGAAGAGCAGGTACCGAGGCTTCGGCGCTCGACGCTGAAGTGTGCCCACAACAATACTTCTCGCGGTCAATCCAGCTTCCGCTTCCCTCTCGCCCTCGCAGGGCCACCCATTCGCAAGCTCATCCGCTCGTCTCAACAGTTTGCGCAGCCTATTTTGCGCCCGAATGGAATTTTGGCGAGGGACAGGTAGACTCTGTCGTAAGTCACGATCCGGCGCCGAATTCCCGAACGCAATCGGCAGCGGTCTATTTGGTGCAAGGCAGGCAGGCGTTCCGTGTGCCATTCCATGCCATGCCGCAACCTGCCCTCCCTGACTCGTCGGCGCAGAATTGACGCACACCGTCCACTTTTGGCCTCACCGGGTATGCGTCAATCGTATATCCACCACTCCCGGTCTGGTGACACCACATCCCAAATGCATAACCATCCTCTTTCACATAGTTCCCGACAATATGTTGCCAGTCATTTTCGCTGAAAGGCGGACCGGAATAGTTCGCTTCTAATTCCTGCCCATCACAGATGAGCTCTGGATCAACAGCTCTTTGCCTAGTCTGCTGAGCGGCATTGCTCAATGACTCGAACCGCTCTGCAGCGCTCATTTCATTACGCTCTATCCTCCGAGCAACAAGTGGTGATGTAAGCAAAATAGCAACAGGACCGAATGCAATGCTGCACACAAACAAAATCCAGATGGCAGATCGCCGCTTTTCATTCGTCGCCGACAGCTTGCGCATGGCTAGACTCGCGACAAGCGACACAAGAACTGAAATCGCCGCTGCCGGAACGATGAAGTATCCGACATATCCTCGACCAATCACGTCCTCAGTCGGCCACAACAAGGTGCCGCTGCACAATCCGGAAAGCGAACCAACTGTAGAAGCGACCAGAAAGCGCAGCCACCGCCCGCTTGACAATATAGTTGGTAAGCCAGTCAAAAGCGCGACAAATGCTAACGGAAGCCACCAGGGAAGATCAAGACCTGGCTCCATGCACACCGGCCACCAGCAAAGTGCTGTACCTATAAAGGTCAGGGGCACCAAAAGCACGTCTTTACGCATTGACCCTCCGCAATTCCAAGACGACTCCGTCTCTTTCACCATCCAGGGGCGCTTGGTGGTGCCGTTACGTTTGTGAATCCCACATCGTTTGCAAGTTCGTGCGCGAAGGTGTTGCTATTCGGCGATCCATTGATCTTGTACCATGTGTTTGTATGCTGCGAATTCCAGTTAGTTGCAGACGTTAACAACCCGGCCACTTGATTACATAGATTACTCGACTGCGGTGCGTTCCATGCGGTAGCGTCGCCCGGAACATCCTCGGGGTAATGCCCCACGTTGGGGCCAAAGGGCGGCCAATCAATAAGTAAGCCACATCGATGCCAGGGGGAACAGCCAGGGTCAGCAGGACCAGCGTCGACTATGTGGTTTTCTCCCGAAGCGTCTGTGACGTACCAGAAAGCGTGGTTCCTGCCAGCCATCACGGCCCGGTACTTAAGTTGAGCGAAGCAGCATGGAGGCGGCGGGGGTGCGGGTGGGGGCGCGGGCCGGGCGCCTTTGCCGCCGCATCCGGGAAGATTAGCGGCCGTGGAGTTGCCTTCACACCAAGTGGGGAAACGAATTGGTAGTTTTGGAGGGCTGCCTGCCATTAGCGGCCGGTACTCGGTCAAATCTTCTGTCCCGGTGGGGTCTTGACCATCTACCGGATCAGCGTCGGCGTATTCATAGCGTTTCTCGCCTTGATCCGTGAGCGGGTCGACACCCGTGAACCGGCCGGCAAGCGGGTTGTAGTATCTGGCGCGCAGGTAGTAGAGGTCGAGGTCCGGGTCGAACTGCTCGCCGCGGTAAAGATAGTTGTTGGCCGTCGTGCCGGTGTGATTGACCTCGTTGCCAAACGCATCGTATTCGAAGGTGTCGGTGATTGCACCAACCGCATTCGTCAACTGACGCACATTGCCCCCACCGTCGTAGCCGTAGAAGCTCGGCCTCCATTGATTGCTGACGATCTGCTCTTCGTCAATCCGTTGTAGGCCGTAAGTATAAGTGCGGGTGACCAGACCATTGGTCAATTCATCGAAGACCTGCGGGCGCCCGGTCGGGTTCACATCATCTTCCACGAGATACTTCGTCGTCACCCCATTCACCGTCTTCGAGACTCGGTTGCCGAAGCCGTCGTAGACGACGACGACTGCCGTCCCGCTTCCATTCATCGAAACCAACTCGTTTTGAGAGTCGTAGGTAAACGTCTTGCGCCCCGACGCGATTACGTTCCCGTTCAGATCGTAACTTTCTGAGGAAAGCTCGTCGTCAGCGTTGTACCCGAAGCTTCCCGACGGAACGTCCGCGAGCGACGAAGCCTCCGTGAGCCTGTTGCCCACCGGGTCCAGCCCGTATATCACAGTGCCGTTGGCATGGCTCGGATCGAGGCTGATGGTCTCGTTGGTCAATCGGTAGATTCCGTCATAGCTCCAACTCTCCGTACGTCCGTTCAGTTCCGTCGCGCCGGTGAGATTGCCCGTGGGTCCGCGCTGGTAGGAATAGCTGGCCGGCTGCGAATTGAGACCTGCGATGCGGTTCAACGTGTCGAAGGTGAATGTCGACTGCACGCCGTTGGGATACGTCACCGTAGCCAGGTTGTTGGCCGTGTCGTAGCTGTAGCTGGTGGTCGAACCGAGGCGGTTGTCGACGACCGTGCTCAGGCGGTTCAGGTCGTCGTAGGTGTAGCCGACGTTTGCGCCGCTCGCGTTGGAAGACTGAATCGAAGCCACATGCCCCGCTGCGTCGTAGGTGTAGTTCAGCGTCCCTTCCGGCGTGGCCTTGGCGGTGATGCGGTCCACAGTGTCGTACGTATACGTCGTGGTGCCGCTCGCGTCGGTGGTGGTTCCGTACTTGCCTGTAGGCGTGTAGGTGTGGCTCACCGTTGTCTCGCCCGGCGTCGCGCGCGAGAGGAGCCGGTTGAGCTGATCGTAGGTGTAGGTTGTGATGGCGCCGTTGAAATGCGTCACCGTGGCGAGATTGCCGTTCTGATCGTAAGTGCGGCTCTCGGTCAGCGTGCCGTCTGGCAAAGTCGTCGCGATCGGCTCGTTGAGCAGGTCGAAGCTCTTCGCGGTGGTATGGGAATTAGCGTCATCCAAAGTAATGACGTTGCCGTCCACATCGTATCCATAGACGTTGGTGTTGGCTGGAGAGTTCGGGCTGTCAACCTGGATCGCGCTCGTCAGTTCATTGGCCGCATCATAGGTGTACTGGATCTGGTTGCCGGCCTGATCTGTCGTCGAGATCACATTGCCCGCGCCATCGTAAACGTCGGAACTCGTCGTCTGGTCGGGATAGGTGGTCACTATCAACCGCTTGCGAGCGTCGTACTGATACTGCGTGGTGTTCCCGTCGCCGTCGGTCATCGAAATCTCGTTGCGCGCGTTGTCGTAAGCATAGCTGAAGTTGCCCGCGACACCGGCGACGGAGAGCAGGTTGCCTGCCGCGTCATAGGTGTAATTCGTAACGTGACCAAGGGCGTCGGTTTCGCTTGTCCTTCGCCCGGCGTTGTCGTAGGCGTAGGTTGTGGTCGTAGCATTCGCCGTGCCGTAGGCCATAGTGACCGCGACCTGCCGGCCGGAGATGTCGTACTGGTGCAGCGTGATGTGCCCGCCCTGGTCGGTTTCGGTGACCACGTTGTTGCGGAAGTCGTAGGTCTTGGTCGCTTTGGTGCCGTCGGGGTAGTCGGTCTCGACGAGCCGGTTGAGATTGTCGTACTGGTACTGCGTGGTGTTCGAGCGCGCATCGGTATCAGAAGTCTTGTTGCCGTTGCCATCGTATTGCGAGTTGGTGATGCGGCCGAGCGGCGCCTGGGTCTGGGTGACGTTGCCGAATGCGTCGTAGGTGTAGGTGGTGGTGGCCGCGGCGGCCGAGCTTCCGGCTGGGACCGGCTCAGTCATGGTGATCTTCTGGCCGAGCGAATTGTAGGTATACGATATGGTGCGGCCCAGCGCATCGGTTTTGCCGGTCAAGTCGCCATCAGCGTCGTAAGTGAACTGCGAGGCGCGGGAGGGCGCCTGGGTGATGTCGTAGCCGGTTGCTCCGGCGGCAAGCGTTCCATTGGCATTAAATTGGAAACTCGCCACGGTTCCCAGGCTATCGGTCACGCTCGCCGGGTTGTAGTTGGCGTCGTAGTTGAACGTGCGCACGTTGCCCAGCTCGTCTGTGGTCGAATTTGGCTCACTGTACTGGTTGTAGTTCGTGGTACTGGTCGTGTTGGTTGTGGTGGCCGTTGCCGGGTAGGTTTGTGATGTTTTATTGCCATTCGCGTCGTAGCTATAGCTTGTGGTGTGGCCCAGCGGATCGGTCGTCGAGAGCAGATCCTGGTTGATGTCAAAGGTGTTGGTGGTCGTGAGGTTCAGCGGGTCGGTCGAGCTGATCAAATCACCCAGGCTGTCGTAGACCATGGTGCTGTGGCCGACGTTGCCGTTCGCAATTGGAGGATAAGTGGTCGTGATCGTGTTGGTCGAGAGATTGTAAGCATAGCTGGTCGTCTCACCAAGGCCGTCGGTGACGCTGGCCACGCGCCCGTCGAGCGAGGAGTTGCCATCGTCGTTTGTGCTGTCATAGTACGTCGTCACGGGAAGTGGATCGTTGCGGAAATCCGTGCCGCTCAAGTAGAGATGATTTGAGTTGTAGGTATAGGTGCTCGGGTGGGGCGTGTTCGGATAGTTCACCGTCGCCAAATTGCCGCTCACGTCGTAGCCGTAGAGGTACACATTGCCCTGCGGATCGGTGATCTGCGCAATGCGGCCCTGGCTATCCCGCACGAAGGGCACATTGAGGCCCGTCGTGCTGGTGATGCCGTTGGGCGTAATGGTGAAGCCGTTGCTATTGCGGTCCGTGACGGATTGCAAAGCGCCACTCGCGCTGATGTTATATTGCGTGCCGGTCGGGTCGGTGTAGATGTAGCCGGGCGGCTCATATTGACCAGTGCCGCCATAGCACTCCCACAGCGAGCCGTAGGGCATCACGAGGTCAAGCGGGCAGCCCTGCGAGGAATCGGTAAGCGTTCCATGCAAGCCCGGCTCCGGCGTGAAGGCCACAAAATAATACGGGAACAGGCAGCCTGCGATGGTGCAAGGAGGCGCTTGCGGGGTGAGATAGAAGGTCCTGCGTTGCCCGCCGAGTGTGAAGGTAACATTGCCGCTGGGGTCGACGCTGAGATCGACATTGATGCCGAGATTCCATCCGTAGCCGAAATCGCCCACGGTACCGGCATTGAGGCTGTCGTAGGTGCGCTGGATCTGGATGGGCAGGCCCGTGGCGGGCACGACCAGGTCGGTAACCGTTGTGGTCACGCGGCCCGGCTTGTAGTTGCCGGTGACGGTGACCAGAACAAGGCTGTATGACTGATTGCCATTCGTGTCCGTCGCCTGCATCTGGATCCAGTAAGAGCCGTTTGCAAGCGATGTAGCGTCGAAGGCGCCAATCTGGCCTGTTCCCAACACGTTTGCATTCAGAACGCTCACGCTGTTGACGTTATTTGTCGGCATGTAAGAAAGCGTGCCATTCGCAATAGTGACCCCGGGTGCAAGCGTGATGGGTACGACGCCTGAGACAGCCGAACCATAGATGGGCGATCCGATCCAACCTTGGGATTGCGAAGCGACAGAGGGAGCATTGACGGTCACCGTGAACTGCACTGATCCGGAGTTCACCGAATCGGCGGCCGCGAGCTGCACGACATATGTGCCGACCTCACTAAAAGTGGCTGTTGTAACCGATTGATTGGGGTTGGCGAAGGTGACAGTTCCAGGCCCCGTCACCTCATTCCAGATTATTGATGGGGTCTGTCCGGAGCTGTCTGTCACTGTCCCATTAAGTTGAAGAGCATGCGGCATGGTGACGGTGGTGTTGGCAGAGATGCCGATCGTGATCGTGCCAGCGGTGGTGCTCGATGATCCAGGCGGAGTCGTCCATGAGCCGGTATATGGCGATGTGACGATGACATTTCTATCCACCGTATCCACGGCGAAGACGCTGTAGTTCCCGGATTGAGAATGGTTGTAACTGAAATAGGCTTGTCCGATGTTATTCGTTGACGTCGAAGTCTGGAAATTATCGACCCCGGTGACATACAGGCCCACATTCACATTCGTAAGCACGTTGCCCGATGCATCTTTGGCAAATGCGGAGAAGTTCTGGGCGCTGCCTGAGTTGTTGATGAAATTAAGCGAGAGCGAGCCCACCGTGGGCGGCGTAGGATAGTTGATCCAGTCAATTGCGGTCTGCGCGGAGCTAAGGGTTCCCTGTCCGGTAACCGTCGCCTGTGCCTGCAGGCTGTCATTGCCGGCGTACTGGCCCGTATAGAGGAACGAAGCAGTTCCAGTCGTATCTGTTGTGGCCTGGTACTGGCCGGGATTCGCTCCAGACACGCTGAGCGTCACTTGAGCGTTCGCAATCGGCGCGCCGGTCGAGTCAGTCGCTACCGCGAATTCAGAGATCGGCTGGTTCTGCGGATAATTCGTTCCGGTCGTGTAGAGCGTCGGGAAGTAGGCGCCCTGGAACTCCTGCGTGCCGGTAACAAAGTCCGATTCTCCGTTGGCGTTTACAAGTGGATTGATGGGGTAATCGGACGAAACGGTTCCCCTCTGATAGGCGACGGTGACAGGCTGGCCCGCTGTGAGGCTCGCTGCAGCCACAACCGGATCGGAGCCGTCGTTGACTCCATATTGATAGTTGTTATTGAGGCCTCCGGTCTGCCAGTTCCATGGCATGGCTTTTGGTGGAACCGTAGATTTAACCCCGTTCACCAGGACAACAAAACCTGAACCGCCATTGTTCGCGTAGTAAGTGCTGTTGATGCCCAACTGAAGGCGCGTGGCTCCTGTTGGCGTGATGAACGTTCGCACTGCAGTGCCGACGACAATGGGTTCGATGACGTCACCATTATTGTCAGTGAATGCTCCTACGAGCGCTCCGCGTCCCGGGTTTGGCTGTGGCAGCAGCGTGAGGGTTGGCACCTGCGCCGGAGGTGGAGTCAGCCATGCTGCGGTGAGCGAATTGGATGCGATAAGCGATCCGTCAACGCTTGCGGTCGCCTGCACGGTGTCGGTTCCGCTATTGGCGCCAGTGTAGGTGAACGAAGCTGTGCCACTGGCGTTAGTCGTTGCGGCGCCGACGGATTCGTTCGGGCCCGCCACGGTGAAGTTGATTGCGACTCCACTGAGCGGATTGTTCTGTAGGTCGAGCAGCGTAGCCGTGAAGGAATGCGTTGCGCCTACTTGATAAGGCGACGGGCTGGATGCCACAAGTGTAAGCGGCCGTGGAGCGGGCAGAAGCGTGACTTGAGCCGAGCCGAGACTGGAATTGTTGGATTGGCTTGTTGCGCTGACGGTCACGCTCTGCTGTGTCGAGATTGCTGACGGTGCCGTGTAAAGGCCGCCGGCTGTTAGTGTGCCGGGAGAACCAGCCGGCAACGACCATGTAATGGTCGCGTCGCATGTAGCGGGAACCGCGAACTGCTCGCTTTGCGAGGCGTAGAGGCTGATCGATGAGGGCGCAACCTGGACCGCATTTGGTGAATAGAACGTGTAGAAAGTGGATGGCGAGCTCTGGTTGTTGTATTGGGTCTGGGTCCAATCGCCGGAACGCGCGATGCTCGACACGTTGATCTCATCGACCTGCCCGGGCAGGTATTTCCATGGCTGCGAATCGAGAGTGGAGTCGTCCGTTTCAACGTCGGCAGTGCCTACGAAATAGGCGTAAGTCGGGCTATAGCCGAACGTCGATGATTGACCGCTTCCAACAGGCTGGCCGTCGGCATAGAGGTTACCGACGCCGTTCTGGTAGGTGACAACTGCATAGTGCCAGTTGTTGTCGTTGTAGGTTTGGGTAGTCGTAGCTCCTCGACTGGTTAGTTGCCCGTTGAAGTTAATATCGAGCAGTCCAGCCCAGCTGCCAAATGGAACCTCGCCTGGCTGTTCGGGCGTCAATAGGAGCGCGCACAGGAACGTATCTTCACAACCTTCACCCGAAGTTTGATCGAGGAGGCCGCCCCATCCGGTGGTCTTGAACCAAATCCCGAAGGTTGCGGAGAACGAGTTGCCGTTGCCGGAGGCACTCGTCGGGAAGGAGCTGGGAATGACACTAATCGGATACGACGGGAATGCAGTCGATGGTATTTGCAGGAAGCTTGAAATGCCATCGAGGCTTGCAGCTCCGTCGATCAGACCTGGGCTTGCCGTGAAGTTGGTAAACGGCGCGTTGTTGGCGTAATTCGTCGAGTCGGATGCAATGTCAGTGGCTGGCAGGTTGCCGAGATGGTAGACCGCTTGATAGTTGCTGTCCCAAACGCCGGAAGGGTTGGCTTGCGACACGGTGATCGACGGATTTCCGTAAAAGACATAAATGATCGTGTCGGAAGTATGTGAGAGAGTTGGAATCCGGATCCAAGCCACTACTTGGCCAGTCGCAGGATTGTACTGCTCAATCTCGAAATCGAGTCGGGTTTGTCCGTTCGGATCCGTGCTAAAGATGATGTCGTAGCCGTTGGAATTGGTCACATGTCCGCCATTGCCCACTGTGGCCAGGTCGGGATCGGTGGTGTTGAACAGGAACGGGAAGTTGATCTGGTCTGTGTTGTAAACCTTGGTGTGATCGATTACGACGACGCGCTGATACCCGTATCCAGTCGAGGCACACTGAGTTGCAGTGAGCGTGACCATGGCCGAAGCGGAAAGGGCCGGATTGGTCTGGCTTGTCGCAGTGATCGTAACTGTTTCCTGGGATGCGATCGTTTCAGGGGCAGTGTAGAGCCCTGAATCAGAGATGACTCCCGTTCCTGACGGACTGATCGACCAAGTGACTGATGTACTGCCGGCGTTCGTCACGGTTGCATTGAACTGTTCCGCTTGACCAGCGGAAAGTGTCACTGCCGGAGGGTTGACCGCGATTGCAGGGCCGGTCGAAGTGTTCGGAACGACCAAAACCGTGGCCGATGCCGACTGCGTTGGATCCGCCTGACTGGTGGCGATGACACTGACGGTTTGCTGGCCGTTGAGCGTTGCAGGCGCAGTAAAGAGACCGCTGGGGCTCACTGTGCCCGTTCCGGCGGGATCAATTGACCAGCTGACAGCTGTGTTGGTGGTGTTGGTTACGCGGGCCGTCAACTGTTCCGTTCCACCCGCTGGAAGCGTAGACGAACCGGGCGAAACGGTCATGGCCACAGGCGGCATGAGCGTGATTGAAGCTGTGAGGGGCGTGGAGCCTGTTCCAAGCGTGCTCGCAGTGATCGTCACATTCTGCTGCGTGTTAATCGTTGCCGGTGAAGTGTATAGACCCGAAGGGCTGAGCGTGCCTGGACTGCCGGATGGCATGGACCACGTGGCTCCGCCTGCATTGCAGGAGCCGGTTTCTAGAACGGTGAACTGCTGGCTTTGGGATTGATACAGCGTGACGGCGAGCGGGTTCAGACTGCCGCTTGAATCGGCTTCTGGACTGAAGGCGAAGAACGTGGACGGCGAGCTCTGATTGTTGTACTCCGCCTGCACCCATCCGCTTGACCGCGCGATGGACGAAACTTCGATTTCATCAAGTAAGCCATTGAAGTAAAGCCACCCATTGTTACTGGAGGTGACATCCGTAGCCGGCCAATCCTGCTGCCGTAGGGGCCGACGTAACCGTCGCCGAGATAGTAAGAGTATGCGGAGTAGCTTCCGCTGGGCATCGCGGCGGTCTGTGAGCCGACTACACTTCCATCGACATAGAGGGTCTCGATACCGCTGGTCGTGGAGGATACCGAGCCACCAATCCCCACGGAGTTTTGCACAGCATTGGTGTCGAAGGTAAGGACGGCATGATGCCAATTGTTGTCGTTCAAAGCCGTGGACGAGACGATCTGCTGCGCATTCTGCAAACTGAAGAAGGTTGCCCTCAGATCGCCGTTGTTATCAACGTATAGTGCGGGCGTATATACCCCTGGATTCGAACTCGAATCGGGATTTTCAGCTGAAACCTGCGATCCCACCTGACCAAGGATCACACCGGAAGATGAGGTCTTAAACCACACGCCGAAGGTTGCATTGAAATCCGGAGCCGACACACTGGAGTACGGGAATGAGGCAAAATCGCTCGTGGGAAGCACGGCGTAACTGGTCGCTCCGTCGAAGATGCCGGCACCACCCGGTTGACCGGAAGTGTTCTGGACGTCGTTGTAGGTTGCGTTGTTGCCATTCGCCGTCGTGTCGAGCAAAGTGCCGCTCTGGAAATTACCGACGGCCTGCAGATTCTCGAATTGATAGACGGCAGCGTACTTGCTCTCCCACACACCCGCTGGATTCTGTTGCGAACCCGTGATGGTCGAGTTGCCGTAGAACATGTAGATAACCGTTTCTTGCATATGCGACAAGGCAGGAACCTGCACCCAGGCTGCGATCTGTCCAGTCACTGGGTTGTACCGCTCAATTTCGTAGCTGAGAATCTGCTGGCCAGAGGGATCGGAACTGAATTCGATGTCGTATCCGTTCGGACTAGCCATGTGCCCGCCATTGGAGGTGGAGGCCAATAGCGGATCGGTCACCGCGAAGTAGAACGGGAAGTTGACCTGATCTGTGCTCGGAACCTTGGTGTGATCGATGACGATCGACCGCACATAACTGTATGCCTTCGCGGCACATTGTGCAGGCTGGAGCGTAAGAACTGCTGAAGCAGTGAGGGATGGCTCAGCTTGGCTCGTTGCGGTGATGGTGATGACCTGCTGGGAGTTGAGTACCGGTGGCGCCGTATACAGTCCGGCGGCACTGAGCGTCCCCGTGCCTGTTGGGCTCATGGTCCAAGTGACCGCATTGTTGGTGAGGTTGGCGATGGAAGCGTAGTACTGCTCAGATTGCCCTCCAGTGAGCGTGACCGATGCGGGCTCGACGGCGATCGTCGGCGAGTTTGGAATCAGAGTCACGGTTGCGGTGGAGCTCTCGGTAACTCCGTCGACAGTGATGGTGCCGGTGACCGTGACAGTTTGGCCGGGAGCAATATTTGCCGGTGCAGTGTAAAAACCGCCGAAGAAGCCATTCGTAATGGAACCCAATGACGCCGGACTGATGGACCAAGCCACGCAAGACGGACTGTTGCACTGAAGTGTAGGAGCGAAAACGGTCGCAGAGAATTGCAGGTTTTGGCTTGCGGCGAGAAGTCCGGTCGTGGGCGTAATCGAGATGGTGACGGTTGGCAGCAAGGTGACGGTAGCAGAGGCTGAGATTGAGGGATTGGCTTCGAGAGTGGCTGTGACAATAAGGGTCGTAGCCTGTTGGATGATGGCCGGGGCCGAGAAGAGCCCTGTGGAGCCGATGCTTCCGGTGCCAGTAGAGCTCAACGACCACAACACCGCGGAGTTGCTGGCATTTGCAACAGTCGCTGTGAACTGCTGCGTCTGGCCGGACAAGAGTGTGATCGAAGCGGGAGCAACGCCGATCGTGATGGCGGGGAGGAGTGAAACGGTTGCTGTGCCGCTCGTAGTTCCGCTGCTCAAGCTCGTTGCGGTTACTGTGATCGACTGTGGCGTGGCAATACTTGGCGGCGCCGTGTAGAGACCACCTGTCGACAAGGCACCCGGGGATCCTGCAGGCATCGACCACGTGACCGCCGCCACGCACGCGTTCAGGGACGTGAATTGTTCTGACTGTGCTGCGTAGAGCGTCGCCGAAGACGGAACAACGCTCTGTGGATTCTCGGGATAGAGCTGATAGAAGGTAGACGGCGAGCTTTGATTCACATACTCCGTTGCGATCCAATCGGGAGAGCGCGCGATGGTCGAGACTCGGAATTCGTCGATTGCGCCACCTGTCCAGAAGTTCGAAGTGCCGATCATGTACATATCGCTGGCAGCTGCCAACGGTGATGTATCGGAACCGGACGAAAGGGATACCGGCGCTGATACCGGCACGCCGTCGACGTAGATCGAGAATTGGCTGGGTGCGATGCTTGCCCCGGAAGGCGCAGAGAAGGCGCCGACAACGTGATGCCAATTGCCGTCATTGACGGGCGTGGTACTTTCAACGCCGATGAAATCGCCCGCACCCTGATCACCGAAAAGAAGCTCACCGATTGGATTCGTCGCGTGGCCTAGGACGCCGCATCCACGGCCGGGTCCGCATCCGCCATAACCATCGAGTGCCAATGTAAGCGAATGATCGTTGCTTGTTTGTTGGTTCGACTTGAGGGCCGCAAAATACTGATCAGTTGTGTTGACCCAAGCCTCCACCGTGTAGGCTGTTGCCGCATTCTGAACGTAATTGCTCGTGATCTGCCCGCCGCCATAGCCACTAATGTAGGCGGCTCCGTCGATTTCGCCAGGTGTAGAAACTACTCCCAGCGCGGTCCCGTTAAATCCGTTCGCTGTGGAATCGAGCGCGGTCCCCAATCCCGCATTTGCCATATGGAAGACGGTCTGATAATTGCTGTCCCAGACAGTGGTGGGGTGTTGCTGCGGAGCCGTGATACTCGAATTCCCATAGAACATATAGATAACCGTGTCGGAGGTGTGCGACACGCTGGGAATCCCGATCCAGGCGGTCACCGTACCGGCGACGGGATCGTACTCTTCAAGTTCGTAATTCAGCGGATTCTGCCCCGCAGGATCGGAGGTGAAGGTCAGATCCCAGGCTTTCAGGTTGGTCATGTGGCCACCGTTGGCGGTTGTCGCGAACAGCGGGTCGGTTGTATTGAACAGGAACGGGAAGCTCGTCTGATCAGTATTCGGCACCAGGTTGTGGTTGATGACAATGGGCCGCATGAAACTATAGCTGCTGGTAGCACAGATGGGCGGAGGCAGGGACGCAGGAGCGAGCGTGACCCTGGCCGAGCCCGACTTGGTGGGATCGAACTGGCTGGTGGCCGTAATAGTCACGATTTGCTGGCTCGGAATGCCGCCCGGCGCAGTGTAAAGGCCTGTTTGATCAACAGTGCCTGCACCGGACGGACTCAGGCTCCAGGTAACTGCAGTGTTGCCGGTATAGAGGACAGTTGCTGTGAACTGCTGTTGCTGACCGCCATTGCTGATCGTCGCGGTTGCGGGACTGACACTGACCGCGACGGGAGGGATTAGAATTATCGTGCCTCTGGCGGATGCGCCCGACTGACTTGCTGCCGTAACGGTGACCGTTTCCTCGGTAGCCAGGCTTGAAGGTGCAGTGTAGAGCCCGTTCTGCGTGATCGATCCGGTGCTGGCGGGCGAGATGGACCATGTAATACCGCCGCTGACGCAGCTATTCAGTGCGGTTGCAGTGAACTGCTGGGTCCCGGATTCATACAGAGTGGCTGAACCTGGACTGATTGCAAGACCTTCTCCGGAGAAGTTGTAGAAGGTGGCCGGCGAACTCTGATTGGCATACTCGGTCGCAATCCAATCGGCAGAACGAATGGTGTTCGAGATCCTGAACTCGTCGGTAAGACCGTTAAGAGGCTGATTTGCAGCGTCACCGAACGTTGCGTTGGCAAGATAGAGGATGTCCGCGGAGTCGTCAGTAGTTTGCGCAACGCCACCGATACTGCTATTGCTCGGAACTCCGTTGACGTAGACGGTTCCCACGGCCTGCGTTGAAGTTCCGGCCATAGTTACGACTACATAGGTCCATTGACCACTTGGAATCGGTTGTTGGCTGTAAAGTTCGAAGTTCGCGTTATTGAAAATGACCGAGAAGTCGACATCATTAGAACTGTCGAGTCCTAGTGTCCAACCGGAGCTGATGTCAGCGTCGTCTTTGGCCATGATGACGCCGCCATTCGGATTGACGGCCGCATTCACCCAAGCCGAGAATGTCGCGTTGCCCTGGGCAAGATTTGCCAAATCGGCCGGCGTGCCGATGGTTGCATAAGTCGAGCCGTTGGTTGACATGCCGCCGTCAATCTGGCCGGACGCCGCAAGGGCGCCGTTGTCGGTGCCATTGTTCCCGTTGCTTGTGCTGTCTACCAAGGACAACTGTGTCCCATTGGGAACATGCCATACAGCCTTGTAATTCGGATCCCAAACTGAAGTGGGTTTCTGTTGCGAAACGGTGATGATGGAGTTTCCGTAGAACAGGTAAATGGTAGTGTCGGTGGTATGTGAGAGATCGGGGATCTGCACCCACGCGATGACCTGCCCAGTCGCTGGGCTGTACTCCTCCATTTCGTAGTTCAGGGGATTCTGACCTGCCGCGTCCGAAGTAAAGATAATGTCGTAGCCGTTGGGATTGGCGACATGGCCGCCATTGGCTGTCGTGGCTAGCAGAGGATCCGAAACGCTGAATAGGAATGGGAAGTTGATCTGATCGGTGTTGGGAACATTTGTGTGGGGAATCGTGATCGTTCGGAGATAGCGGTACCCATTCGCGTTGTTGCACTGCGTGGTTGGCATCAACGTCACTGTTGCCGTCGCCGTGGCTGAGGAACTTGCCTGGCTGGTAGCGGTGAGCGTCACCGTCTGTTGCGTCGTGATGCTGGCCGGGGCCGTGTATAGGCCCGAGGAGTTGATGCTACCCACTCCCCCCGGAGTGATCGTCCAGTTTACGGTTGTATTGCTGGTGTTGGTCACCGTGGCGGTGAACTGCTGTGTTTGACTGGCAGTGAGCGTGGCACTGGACGGAGTTACTGTAATTGATACGGGCGGGTTGACAAGAATGCTCTGCGTTACTTGCGGAGCTGCCGAGTAATCAGCATCGCCCGGTTGATTGGCCGCGACAACCAAAGTGCCCGGCCCGGTGAATGTCAGTGTGCTGCCTGAGACGGTGCCCGGCCCGGAGACTACGCTGAAGGTAACCGCCAAGCCGGAACTCGCGGAAGCTGAGAGCGTGATCGGTGCGGCGCCGTAAGTCACAGGCGATGCTGGAGCAGTAAAGGTGATGGTTTGTGCTTCCGCAGCCACCGTGAAGGATGCGTTTTGCGTTCCGACAGTGTAATTGCCACTGGCCGCCTCCGAGGCTTGCAGGACGACTGTGCCCACTCCAGTGACGGTAACTGTCGATCCGGAAATGGTTGCCGGGCCGGAGACCACCGAGTAGATGATGGCGCCAGATGAGTTGGAAGTGGCGGACACCGAAAACGGCGCTACTCCGTAAGTTTGGTTGGGCACCAAGAAGCTGATCGTCGGTGCTTCCGCAGCCACCGTGAAGGATGTGTTTTGCGTTCCGGCGGTGTAATTGCCACTGGCCGCCTGCGAGGTTTGCAGTACGACCGTGCCCACTCCGGTAATGGTAACCGTCGATCCTGAGATGGTTGCCGGGCCAGAGACCACCGAGTAGGTAATAGCGCCCGAAGAGTTGGAGGTGACCGAGACCGTGAATGGCGCGACACCGTAGGTCTGATTTGGCACCGAAAAACTGATCGTCGGTGCTTCCGCAGCCACCGTGAAGGATGCGTTTTGCGTTCCGGCTGTGTAATTGCCACTGGCCGCCTGCGATGCTTGCAAAACCACCGTGCCCACTCCAGTGATGGTGACCGTCGTGCCATTGATAGTCGCCGGGCCGGAGACCACCGAGTAGGTAATAGCGCCCGAAGAGTTGGAAATGGCAGACACCGCGAACGGCGCCACACCGTAAGTCTGGTTTGGCACCGTGAAAGTGATCGTGGGAGCTTCAGCTGCGACTGTGAAGCTCGCGTTCTGTGTGCCTGCGGCGTAGTTGCCGCTGGCTGCTTGCGAAGCTTCGAGGACGACGGTGCCCACTCCGGTGATGGTGACCGTCGTGCCAGAGATAGTCGCCGGGCCGGAAACCATCGAGTAGGTAATAGCGCCCGCAGAGTTGGAGGTGGCCGAGACCGTGAACGGCGCCACACCGTAGGTCTTGTTGGGCACTGTGAAAGTGATCGTCGGCGCTTCGGCAGCGACCGTGAAGGATGCGGTTTGCGTTCCGGCTGTGTAATTGCCACTGGCTGCCTGCGATGCTTGCAAAACCACCGTGCCCACTCCGGTGATGGTGACCGTCGATCCCGAGATAGTCGCCGGACCGGAGACCACCGAATAGGTGATGGCGCCAGATGAGTTGGAGGTGGCCGAGACCGCGAATGGCGCGACACCGTAGGTCTTGTTGGGCACAGTGAAAGTGATCGTCGGCGTTGCAGGCGGCATCAGAGTCACTGTCGCGGTTCCGGACTTGGTGTTGTCGGCCTGGCTGGTTGCTGTTACCGTCACTGGTTGCTGCGCGGTAATGGAGGAAGGAGCTGTATAAAGACCGGAAGAATTGATGCTTCCCGCGCTCGAGGGAGAGATGGTCCACGAAACTGCCGTGTTGGCGGTGTTATTAACGGTGGCGGTGAATTGCTGCGTCTGGCTGGCGAAAAGCGAGGCTGTCGAAGGGCTCACGCTTACCGTGATGTCGTCGAAAGGACTGCCGTTCTCGCCAAAGTTGGAATTGCCATTGATGTAGATCTTGTCGGCCACCAGCATGGTGTAGCCGCTGGCATTTGAGCCGGTAATTTCGATTTTGTCGCTCTTAAAATAGAGGGCGCCATTCAGGATTGCGGTCGACCCGCCGTTAATCTGGTCGACACAGGAGCCGACTGTTGAGCAGCCGGTGCGATTGCCGAAAAAGAGAATGCCTTCGAAAGCGCCGGTGGTGGGCGCGCTCAACATCGCATTTACTTGGCCGCTGATCGTAATCGGTGTGTAACTAGAGCTGCCCGAACACCCCCATCCCGTGCTTGATGTGTTATAAAACGTGACTCCTGTGCCGCTGACTTTGGCCTGAGAGTTCAGCGTCAGACCGCCGCCCGCCATAATATAAACGCCTGGACTGAATGTGAATGTTGTCCCGTTCGTGTTCCCGATTGTGAGGCCGCCGCAATAAATGCCGGGTGAAATTGTATTGTTCTGCGGCTTCGAATTCATGTCGTAGTTGGTGTGGCTTCGGCCGACAATCGTCCCTGAAGTCGGAGGCGACAGGCTGGACAGCGGATCACCGGGGCTGGTGGTCTGTACCGCCGAAACATCTTTGCTGCTGATCGTGTCGTAAAGATAGGTCTGCCCGGTAAGAGCTGCCGCGCCAACCACACTTACCTGCGCGTGATTCTCAAGGTAGAGTGTCTCCGACCCCTCCATTTCGAAAGCACTGCTCGCACTTGATTCCGAAACCACGCCGCATGCTGTATACACCGATTGCGCGCCGGCAATCTGAAAGGCATCTGCGGCAGTCGGATCGAGAGCATACAGACACGCCCCCGGCGGCACGCTGCCCGGAGCGGCGATCGACTTTTCTGAGTGAAGAAGAAGGCAGGTTGCAGACAGCAGAACGGCAAAGCGAACGGAACCCACAACTTTCATCCGATCCTCCGAGCAGAAGCTCTGGAAGAAATGGTGCTTGTTCAATTCGCTTTACAGCTCGTGGGTAGATTAAACAAGTCCAGATCGACGCAGATTCTGAAATAGCGCGGCCAATTGTTCACTCTCGTTAAGACTCACTGCGTTATTTGAACGGCGATGGCGTTGAGGTCCGGATTATGATCTCACTCGTTACAAGATTCGCCTTACAGACGCGGCCTCACTGTGCCTGAACTTAGAACCGAGAACGCAGTTGACGAAAGGAAGGAACGAGTGGGATTAGGTCACAGTTTGGTTGTGGAAATCAAGAGAAAACCGATTTATGACAATTGTTATTGGTTAGTAACCTGAAACATAACTCTTAAGTAAACATGCCTATGAAGGGCAAAGGGGCTGAGATCGAGGATCGACTTCTTTCAATAGGAAACACCTTCCAATAGAACCTGATCGACCTGTCGATTCACTTAAAAGCCGTGATCAGAATATCTGGCATTTGGTCGGCTCCGATGTTGTTGAGCCGCACGGAGAGCTGGTCATCGGCTAGTCTCAGCTGCAGCAAAATCGTCGATACCTTGCTTGACCCATCTGGTCCGGGTGATGAAAGTGGCGAATGTCCATCGTTTTTTCCTCCGCCAGTTCGACACTGTCTGAAGGCCGACCATATGGTGCAAACCCAGGTGCTCAGCCCGAGGATTTCCTGACAAATTCAATTCACTCAGAGTTCTATAGCATGCCAGAAGAGATTCAGATGGCGATCGTGGTCGATTCTGTGGCTGTCAGATCCTCAAGAACCAACAGGGTTCAATGGGCGGAGGCAGATTGTGGCCGACGCCGATACTGTAACTGGTAAGGTACGCGCGAATCTCTACCTTTATGAGCGATTAGGGTTGTCACACGCTAGGTTGCCAAACCGGGATCACCTTTGCGCCGGTCTGAACATGAGACTGCACGTGGTAATTATCGAGCGCTCGCAGATCATCATCGATCGACTGTCCCACCGCTTCATGTATGAGTCGCATGCGTGAAAATCATTCGCAAGAAGGCAACCAACATAGCTTTGAATCAGCTGTGCCGTAGACTGTGCCTTGCCATGCGTGCCCGAGTGTGTCAAATCAGTACCTTAGGCGACCAGATTACATTGCTTCCGTGCGGGCCTATTCTAAAGGTAAGTGCTTGATTCCATACCGGCGGTCCCCGGCGGTCCGAGCTCCGGTATGCTGATCCGGCATCAGCCGGCCCGGGCCATAAAATTGCGAGTTTTGCTGTGTTACGTCTGGCGGGTGTGCAAAAAGTGAGCCGGGAGAACGGAAGCCTTTCCTGAAGGACACCACGATCGGAGCAATCGAATCTACGAGTCTCTGACCCCCGATAACATGAAACTCCCGGAAGCCACGCCCGGGGAACCAGCGTCAACCCCAGTTCCTCTTCATTCACTCTTCATCCATGTGTGTCTCTTATCCCAGTTCCTGGCACCGCCTGGTTTAGATCAATCCAACCCGGCGACTCAGGAGAAGGTCTTCCTCCGCTCTGTAGAGAGCCGAATGGCGAACGTTTCCGTCAGGCAGGACAAGTAATGACCAATTAGCAAGCCAAATGGCGAGCCATCCGTGCGACCCAGTATCAGGATCGACGGAATCGGGTGGTCGCTTACTTTCGATGAGCTGTGCTACGGACGCATTCCGTGGAGCCGGCGGCCATGATGGTAGAGTTCCGTCAATCTCCGCTTCGGCTAAGTGTCGATATGCCTGGCGAACTATGGCCGCTCCCACACTCGGCGACACACCCTGCTCGTCCAACCAATCACAAATCAGCTTTGAGCCCTTTTCAGCCTCCAGCTTGCGCTTTTTATCGAGCGCTTCCTTTTCCTTCAGCGCGCTCCGTTTCTTGCTCGCCTCAAATCGTCGCACCACTTCTCTTGTGCTAACTTGGCCTCTCTGCGCCATGAATCGGTCGAATATATCGGCCTGTGCCGCTTTGTCGAGGTTACGAACCTGGGATTCGCTGCAGGGCAGCACTTTCGCTAGTTCCCGGAAACTCACTCCTGCCTCGTGAATTTTATGGATCGCTTCGCCACGACCCACTGCGCCGAGCTGATCCCATTTCTTTTGTAAATCGGCCAAAGCGGCGGAAGCGTCGAAACCTGATATTGTGCTTACCTAAGGCGGCCTTTCTCTTCAGTTGAGTGAAAATCGTCTGGTAATGGTTGCGTTGCGCTGTTCAGAGAACGCGGTCCGCACCACTTCCACCTGAATTTTGGGGTGGTGCGCACAGATTTTTCGAGTCTGCGCACCACTTGTAGTTGAAAAATGTGGTGTTGCGCAGTGATTTGTGGCACGGTGCGCAGCGATGCCGGCCTCCGAAGGCCTTCGAGGGGCGCGCGAATGCCAGATCTCTCCCTTAACTGATCGAAACTGCACCATTCTCAATGCAGCGGAGAGCCGTCACCGAGAATTCATTCGAAATACCTATACTGGTTCCTAAAGGCCCTTTTGAGGTGTTTTGGAGGCAAAGGGCCCTTGGAGGCGTTTTGACTGGTAAATAACGCACAAGTCAACCCCGGAACCCTATAGGGTCCCGACTTCGAGAGGGATAAATCGAGCCAGAGGTCAGAAGGCATTTTTCCTGGCCGACCATTCTAAAGTAATCTCCATTTTGTTACCCGGTTTCGAGCGCCGGATCAGCCCTTCAGGGGGCAGGCGGCGCGGCGCTTGAGAACCGTTTCAGCTGACGCAGCCCGAGCCTCATTTCAAGATCTACACCTTCAGACTCAGCTCTCCAAAGACCCGGAAGATCACCCTGCCCTCTGTCTCTCTCTATGTACGCAATACGCCACACCGGCGAACCCAGAGCAGCACAGGGCAGGAAACACCTGTCAGCCCAGCCAGAACCTGGAGCGAAGCCTGAGTCCAGGGAGCGGGGCCGCACAGTCTACACCCGCTGATCGTGGTCCCCAAAGCTCCGGGCCCCGCCCAACTGAGGCCTGGGACTGGCTCCCGCCCGCGCGCGCGAAATTTATGTGCGCCGAGCGGGGAGGGACCTGGTTCCATCGGCCAACCGATCCCTGGCCCAGGCTGACAGAAAGAGTCGGCGCGTCGCCTCCTGCTGGGTAGAGCAGAAGCTGGGAACGCACGAGCCAGTTCTTATCGGGAACGACCTGGGTTTGCGCTGCCAGGCTCTTGGTGATTCCTGTAACGCCGGTGAGGTTCAACCCGCTGATCCCGGTGTAGCTGATCGTCAGGCCGGAGACCAGCGCCTTGCCGGTAGGGAGGAACTCGCTCACGTCACTCAGTGGAAGTGTGGTGGCGCCGGAGGAGACCTGCGCTGTGGTGGTAGCGAAGTACGGGTCGCCCAGATAAACGGTGCTCGATTTCGTCACGCCCGCAATCCGCGCAGGCCCTACATATCTCAGATATGTATGGTATCCTAAATCACTGCCATGAAGCGCGCCGCGATCTACCTCAGAGTCAGCACTTCCGATCAGCATCCCGA
>Ga0187888_1000616_pt1 | contig 38192 bp, 36 predicted proteins | sample June2016WEW_7_40_FD_132987 | JGI IMG/M metagenome (GOLD analysis project Ga0187888, IMG submission 132987) | Peatland microbial communities from SPRUCE experiment site at the Marcell Experimental Forest, Minnesota, USA - June2016WEW_7_40 | ecosystem: Environmental > Terrestrial > Soil > Wetlands...
ATCGGGTCTTTGAATATCTGGTCCCATTTCGAGAACACCAGATTGCTGCTGATCAGCACGCTGCGCCGCTCGTAGCGCTCGGCCAGAAAGGTGAACAGAACCTCCATCTCCTGGCGATCCTGTTGCACGTATCCTATATCGTCAAGTATAACCGCGGCGTAGCGGTCCAGGCGCTGAAGTTGGCTTTCCAAGCGCAGTTCCTTTTTGGCCGCCAACAGCTCCTGCACGAGTTTGAAGGTCGGCGTGAACAACACCGGGTAACGGTGGCGCAGGATCAACTCGCGGCCCAGCGCGGCTAAAAAATGGCTCTTGCCCCGGCCCGGCAAACCAAAGGCCAAGAGGTTCTCGGCCCGGTCCACAAAGTGGCCTTCCAGCAGCGTCGGCAGCAGCCGGCGGATTTTGGCCGGCAGGAGCTTTTCGTCCAGATTGCCCAGGGTCTTGCCGTCCGGCAACCCGGACTCTTTCAACAGCCGCCGCGTCTTGCGCTCGCGCCGATCCTGTTCTTCGCTTTCACACAGGCGCTGTAACAGGCGCCGGTAGCCCCAGTTTTCCCGCTCGGCTTGCGCCACGCTCTCCTCCCATAAGGCCGCCATGGTGGGCAGCCGGAAGGAGCGCAACAGTCCCGTCAGTCCTTCAGCCGGCATGGCTCACCTCCTGTTCCAAACTCAACAGCGCGTCATAGGAACGGCATTCGGGCTGCAGTTCCTCCAGTTCCACATGGCACTGCGGCCGGGGCCGCAAGATCCGCCCCAACTCGGCCACGCTCCAGGCCGGATACGGCGGACTCAAATAATCGGCCAGCATCACCTCCACTTGGCTTTCTCCCACCTCGCCGGCCAGCTTCAGCAATCGCAGATAGTCCGCCGACCCGCGCCGCTGCCCCTGTTCGGCCACCAGGTGATCGTAAGCTTGACGGAACAACAGCCCCGGAAACAATTGCTCCCGATACCGGTAGCGCTCGAAAGCGCCGGGCTTGCGCAACAGGTGGTCAATCACATGCCGGTAATCCAGCACCACGCCCCGGTCCCCGCAGCAGCGCGGCAGGCTCATCAGCAGTTCCCGCCCGCTGTAAAGTCGAAGTTCCCGCTCATACACTTCCACTTTGAGTTGCTGGCCTATCAGTCGCGCCGGCACCGAGTAGCCCACTTTCTTGACCCGAATCGTGCTGGACCAGCCCACCGTGCAAGTCACCTCGTCATATTCGCTCAACCGGGTCGGCGGCAGCGGCTTCATCACCGCCAACTCCGCCGCCAGCTTCTCCCGCCGCCCGTGATTGCCGCGCTCCAACACCTCTTGCAAAAACTGTCCATAGGCCGCTTCCGATTCGAAATCCCGGCTGCCGCGCAAGAGCAAACGTTGCCGCATCCGCCGCTTCAAATGGCCGTTGCTCGATTCCACGTCGCCGTTTTCATTCGGACAGTTGATGCCAATGGTCCGCGCCATCAGTCCAAAATGCTCGCACAACGAAAGGAACTGCTGGTTGAACTCCCGACCGGCTCCCCCGCCGCCGATCCGATGCGTGGCCGCGCTGCTGTTATCCACCCGCAACTCCCTCGGAACCTTGCCCAGCCGGTGCAAGGCTTCCTGCAGCCCCTGCTTGCACGACAGCAGCGACTCGGACAGACAGGGCGTGGCCCATTCCCAGTTGGAATGCGGCAACACGCAATGACAGAGCAGATGGTCGTAAGCTTGGCCGCTGAGCGTGACCGCCAGTTCGGCGGCGTGGGTCCAATCCATTTGCAGGGCCCGTCCCGCCTCCCAGTCCTGCGGAAAAAACACTTCCCGATCAGGCCCATGGCGTAATCGCCACAGCTTGACCCGGCGCTGAAAAGTCCGCAGATGCTTTTCCTGCGCCGCCCAGGGCGAACGTTCCCACAAATACTCGAAGAGCATTTTGGCTTCCAAATCCGGCGCTTCCGCCAGCATCGCTTCGGCCTGCGGCCAGATCTCGCCCAGCGGATCTTCCCGCGTGCGCCAAGTGTGTTTGACTTGCAGTTCCTGGGGCGTTTGGGTTGCTGCAATATACTTGCGGGCCGTCGGGCGGCTCACGTCCGCCCTCAGGGCGCTGTTCGTTACGTTTCCAGTCTCTTGATAGGTGTTCATCAGTTTTCGGTATTGCTGTTTGGTGATCATTGCCGGCAGCGCCGCCCAAGCCCTTTGGCCTTGGGGGAAGCCGCCGCCTGATCATTCCCAAACCACCGGCAAACCGATAATCGTCACTGGAAAATTTTAATTGTCGCTGCGCACGCATCCGCCATACGAGTTGCGCCTTAGGATTCTCGCTAACTGCGCCAAGTTGTTGGGATGGGAAAAGGAAGCGGTTCCATTGGACTGGATGTTGCAGAAATGGGAGCACAGAAAGGCTGAGTTGCCAAATTACAATTATTATGTCGCCCTGACCCCTCGTGATCTTATGGACGAAGCAATAACATGGGCACTCACCGGGTGCCGAAGTTGGAGAATTCCGCGGTGTGATCGAGCGGCCCTCTTGGCCATCGCGGACCGTCGTCAAAAGATGCTGCACGTAGATTCTGCTTTCGAGTTGATCGTGAGTGCCGCTCTGCTCTTTGAGCAAGATCCACAGAATTACGCAGTTTGGGAATCCACGACGGTGCGATCCCTGTGCTCGGAATTAAACGGGGATGCCTGAAATTCTGTAGGAACGAGACAATTGAAGAGCGCCCGAATCTGCAATGTGAAGCGTCCACGGGAGACTCTGGCCCATATCGAGTTTAGTAAAACACATATCGGCTTCCCAAACAAGGTCACGCGCGACATTTTCACGTTTGGCAATGCCCGCGATATCCTGAATTCTGAATTTCAATGGCATTGCAGTCCCTTGCGAAAGGTATGGTTGGCCGGTAGTGCAAAGAAGACCTTCATTCGCAGATGGAAATGGGAAGCAGCAATAGCCGACTAGGGGATTCTCAATTTTTCGATTAAATTGCATAACCCGCCAACCGTCCCCCGCCTTCATGATCTCGACAGTTGTCCAAGTAGCTGAAGCGCTAATCCATTCTTTTGACCTACAGTGGTGGAACAAACGGGTAAGTGCTTCCATCTCATTCCATTCTTCGCCGTCACCGAGCAATTGCCCGTCGCGCATTATCAAGACACGCTCGAGATTTGGCTTCTCGCCTGTTAATTCCAATGCATCGCGAGTTTCTTCAAGAAGTCTGACCAAGCCAAGAAAGAGCGAATCAGGGGGAATGGGTTCTTTGCCCTGAGGATTCATCTCGATCTCCACCGGCCTAAAGAGAAGCCCGCCGTTTGGATTCTCAAAACCGTAACCAATACTGGCGACGACAGTGCTGTTCAGTTTCCCGCCAACATCGATTCCGATGTGGACATTGTAATTTGCGGCTTGAGCGGGAATAAACGGAAACCATTGCGCTTTGACCAAAAGATTCAGCAGGCAAAGCTCAAGCTGGCTCTTCATCCTCCGAGCGAGGCGCTGATCTTGTCGCAGCGCTTGATCGAATACCGTGCCACGAAGCACTCCGGGAAAAGCATTATCATGACAAATGCATTGCGATGGCACAGGAACTCGCTGTTTGATCAATTCGTGCGTGTCATGGTCTCCGTACCTTTGATTTCGCCCTTCCGGCAAGACGCATAAAAGCGCATCGTACTTGCCATTTTGGATCTCTCTGCTAAGTGCGCCGACGTCTCGATAAGAAAAAGCCTCAGGAAACCGAAACGCAATGTTCCTTTCTTTAAGCAACTGATTCAAAAGCGATCTTAGGGTTTCACCGTCCCGCTTTTCCATTCTCGCAGGAATAGCTAATAACGGGGAGATTGGTCTCTGTTCATAAAAACCGAAACGCTTGACGTGGTTGTCGCGTTTCTTTGCCCGATCGTACAATTCGTTTGCTGTGGCATTGGTCGGTGCCTCCAACACAGTCAGGCCAAAGGAATCTCGGATATGCACCGGCGGTGGTAAAAAGTGAATATGCTCAAAATCGGCATCACTTAGAGGCGCGTCGGCAAGCTGAAGTTTCTTCCCAAAAATTTCGCAACCATTGCTCAAATCCCGCAGCTTTTTAGCCCAGTCAGCACGCTCTGCTGGTTCTAAAATGGTCACATCATGATCCTCTTGGGTAATCTGCGAATCAAGAATTAGATGACAATGTGCCTTTGAAACCGCAATGGCGCCGGCAACAAAATCATGGCACTGGAGAGGCAGATTCGCCCGTTCTTTCTGCTCTGGAACGGACAATTTAGCCTCATCCAGCATCTGTTCCGGTGTAAACAGATCAAGCACACGCGCGTTGCGCTCGCCATTCTGAGTGTTTCCGTACAGCACGCGTACGTTCACTGGGTGCCCCCTTCGACTTGTTCGCTGAACCAGTTTCGCATGGATGAAGTCAGCGAGATCTCCAACGCGCCCTTCGGCGTAATATTGAGCAATCGGAAGGGCGTCGATTGACGCAGTTGATGCCATGAATCGCAGTGCCCATCGCCTGTTGGCTAAAGGTTTGGGGTCGAAATCAAATCTGCGACAGAAAGCAAAATCATTTTGGGTTTTTGCATTCGGGATTTGACAAAGGCTGCCGTAATCTTGCCATAGGGGTCCGAGAACGGCGGGGCCAACTTTCTTCAGGTGAGATCTTAGTGCATCTTTTATTATCCGTGCAAAAAGAAGCGAATACCTCATTTCGGCTCCGTTCGTTTCAATCTCCTCCATGCGTTTGAATGAATGGCCATCCCACTCTGCTCCAGCGGGAATCGTCCATTCTGCGGGAACCGCCACCTTGGTTTCATTCATCTCTACGACAAATCCAAACCCAGGACACAAATCACGGTGAGATTTCTTGAAGCTCCACATCACCTCCTTGACGTTTGCACGGGTTGAATGGGCGACTGGTGCGGTGGGCTTTACCTCGTAAACAGCGGCCTTCCATCGGAGGACCTCCAAATCCGCGATCAGGTACCCATTAAGTACGATGCGGTGAGCTTTGGGGTTATGAGAAGATTGATTGACATTTGTGTTCATGATCGTTCTTTCGTGAAGTAGTATGTGGTTGCGGACCCTACAAGGCCGGAAACAACCGGAAACCAGATGTTGAAAACTCGGTTTAATTCCTCTACGCCTGCGGTTTTGTCGTTCAGTTCCAACGCGAAGATTGCGAGATAATGGAGGGCCGCCGAAATACCCAAGATCCATATCAAAGCGAGTGCAATTGTCCGAGCAGTTGCCTCCCGCACACGGCGGGATTTGACTTCGATGTCCTCGAAGCCCTCAACCACGCCGCCCTCAATCGTAGCGCCACTTTGAACCTCAGAGCTATCTTCTGCCAATTCGCCGGATTTCTGGATTGCATCAGCCATACATGGACGTGTTAGAGGTTTGGGATTATCAGGACACGCTCTTCCTTGGTCTCCGGGTTCCTTACGACAACTTCGCTGTAACCCTGTTCCTTTTGCTGTTGCAGAGCCCGATTCACTTGCAGTGAACTGCGGACTGCATCTGCCAGCGAATTGAACTTGGCTTGGCTTTTGAGTTGTTCCAAGCTCTCCAAGCTCCGCTCATCGAACGTGAATACGACTCGTTTTTTGGTGCTCATGCGATTTATTGTGCTGATGATTTCATAATTTCATTCGATCCGATGCTCCATAGCGCATCGAACTGTGACCAATATGACATCATATATGATGTCTTGTAAAGCACTGATTTGATTTTTTGTTGAAACAAACTCGAAAATCAGTTGACATCGTTCACAAAATAGTTATCTTGTGTGTCATGGAAAAGAAACTCGTAGGCATATCAGAAATAGCCGAAATGGCTAACCCGCCTGTCACCAAACAGGCGGTCGCCAACTGGCGCACACGTTACGATGACTTCCCTCAGCCCGTCCAAACACTCCAGAGCGGCCCGGTCTGGGACGCCGAGGTCATACAAGAGTGGCTCAAGGCAAAGGCCGGCAACTCGCCCGTCGTAATCAGCTTCATCAACCTCAAAGGCGGCGTGGCCAAGACCACCACCTCCGTCGCCGTCGCTGAAATCCTCGCCAAAGATTTTCGCAAACACGTTCTGTTCATTGACCTCGACCCCCAAACCAGCGCCACCGTCAACCTCATCAAAGAGGACGAATGGCAGAAGCGCAACCAGGACGGCCGCACCCTTGCCCAGCTTTTCAAGGACAAGCTCGATCGCGAGCAGAAGTTTGACATCGAAAAATCCATCATCCGTGGCGTGTCGAGCGTGGACGGCGGCATTTCCCGGCTCGAGCTCCTCCCCTCCAGCATCCAGTTCATCGACATCCAGGAGAAGCTCCCCTTCATCGCCATGCAGGGCAACTACGACACCAATCCCCAGGACATCCTCCGCCGCGCCCTGCAACCCGTCATTGACCGATACGACTTTGTCATCATCGACTGCCCGCCAAGCCTCGGTATCGTGACCAAGAACGGCCTCAGGTTCTCCACCCACTACGTCATCCCCACCATCCCGGACATTCTCTCCACCTGGGGCATCTTCCAGATCGTCAGCAGCGTCGCCGCCTTTTCCGAGGACATCAATCGCCACATCAAAGCCCTCGGCATCGTCGCCACCAAGGTCCAGGGCAACATGGACCTCCATACTCGCATCATGCGCGAACTCAGCGAAGGTCGGCTCTTCTCTGGCAAATCAACAGACCTCAAACAACCCCCGCTCTTCAAGCACTTCATCAAACAGAACGTTGATACCGCCCGCGGCGCCGAGCCAGAATCTTACATTCGCACGTTCAAAAAGAAGTACGGTCCCAACTACGATGACTTTTACGGCGTAACCACAGAAATCCTCGAATCATGCAACCCACCAAAAAGCTGACCGCTGTCCTGCACGACCTGGTGGCGCTCCTCGAAGACGAGGCGGCGCGCAACCCCCAATTCGCCGCCAGCCTGGACGATATCCTCGCCAGCCTGCCTTCTCGCGCCCAAAGGGCCCGGCGCTCCGACAGGCAAATTCTGCCGCCCACGGACATCCCCGATGTCTTTGCCGCGCTGGCCGCAAAAGGAGAAGAGGAATTTCGCTTCTGGCTTCGCAGTATCGATCTCCCCGCGCTCAAGGCCATCATCAAAATGCACGGTTTCGACCCCGGAAAGGCGGCGCAGCACTGGACCGATCCAGACAAATTCCTTGCCTTGGTCGCGGATCAGACCATTTCTCGCACGAAGCGCGGCTCCGCCTTCCTACGGCCCAAAGCCGCCCCAAGCCAACAAACCGACACCACCACTGAGAATCCTAACAAATGAACTGCTCCCTCTTTTCCCGTCTTTTTGGCCAAGTCTAGGCCGCCTTCGCCACGCGCCTGCTCACCATGGGCAAATGTTTTTACCCGTGGCGACGGGAAGGCGCGGTGCAAGAAAGCTGTGAAGAATATGTCAACACTACGAGCAATCCAAGCAGCTGAACGACGCCGGCAGCGTGAGGCTCAAAGGCAACTGCGCGAACTGGAGAGTCAGGCCAGAGAACAAGCCAAACTTTCGGCCATCGAACAGGCGAGGCTGGAGGTTGAGAATTATGAAAGCCGGGTCGAGTTGCTCAGGTCGGTTCACAAAGAACAAGGTGAGGTGTGGGACTGGCCAGCGATCGCTGCTTCTCTGCCTCCACCTCGTCCGCAAAAGACTTCCTACCACCAACAAAGAGCAAGTCAACAATTCACAGTCCTGCCAGCCGCAAAAAAGGAAGCTGCGCAATTTATGCTTGAACAAGCCCGGGTGCAGGACGAGCAGGATTTCCAGACCTCGATTAAAGGGGGTCCCCCGCATCAGCATCTCGATGGATTGGAAGGAAGTTCCGGGAAGCTCGGAATGCCACTGCGTGGGGGTCCCAGCCGGTCGTTTTCTGGAGCCAAGCGAAAGCTCCCCCGATTCGGCCCCCCATGATGAACGCCAGTAACCCAGGTTTGCGATTAACCATCAAATCTTGAATGAAGAAATAATGGTGGTTTTGCAACACCTGTCCATCCGTGGTCAAAAGAACCAGCGGATCAGAAGGTACATGCCGACAAAAACGACAGCCCATCCCACCAACGAAATGGCATAGGCCAGCCAGATCACCCGGCAACGGCGCCACTGGTGCAGGGATTTCACGTCCCGGTATCGGAACAGATGAGGGTCATGCCGGGCCACGAGGCGCACCAGCATGACGAACGGCAGGATGCAGATGATTCTCATAAACCTACAGGGGCGGATTCCATCAATGGCGTAAACGACCGCCGCAACTTCAGGCAAACAGGGACTTCGTTTGATAGTTTTTCATTGCCTGGTCGCAAGCCGCAAGGTCGAAGCGCACAAATCTGCCGATCTTCACAAACGGCAAAATGCGGCGGTTCATCAGCTTGTTGACGTGTCGGATGCTGCACCTGAAGTGGTGGGCGATTTCCGCTTTGTTTATCCACTGAATTCCGGTCGGAACGGTGTTTTCTTGGGGTTGCATGGGGAGTTTGGGGTTTGTTGCGCTCAATTTGATTCGATTCGTGAAACTGTTCTCCTTGGTGAGAATTGGCGGTGCGCCGAGAAGGTTGAAGTGTGATAGCGGCGTGGATTTCTCCGCGCCCATGCTGGAATCAGAAGCCGGCTCGCATGCCTTCCGCGAATCAGCAGCCTTTTGCTCACTGATGCCTCAAAGCGCATCAAGACGGGTGAGGACGGAAGCAGAAAATCGAGCCGCAGGCCAACGATTACAATTCTGGAATGGCGTCCGCGCCGGAATCGCCTGAATAGGGCCGTGGCCAAAAGGTGGCAAATTGGCTTCGTCCGCGCAAAATGGCGGCGCAGTTTTCCAGTCGCAGAAGTCAGAACGATGCGGTTCGCATCCGTGCGATCAAAAGACGTCTTGGCCTTCAGCTCGAACACAAACAGGTGATCATCCCGAAGGCGCCGCAGCAGTTGGTCCGGATATCCTTTACCGGGACACTCACTGAGCGAGTGGCGCTGCAGAACCTTGTTAAAGCCGTTTGCGGCTTCCTTTTCAACCCTGTTTCCCAAGGCTGAATCCGAGATGCCGGCCGGAACGTCAAACTGGACCTGGCATTTATTGGCAGCAGCCCGAAAGTCGTTTGTTATCGACTTGATGTTCTCCGGACTCCAAGGGGAAATCAGCTTCCTGGCCGGGCTTCCCTCATATGCGGTCAGCTCGGAAAAGTAAGTCTTAAGGTCATTCATAATTGATCGTCACTTTCCGGCGGCCCATTCGCGTCCTACTGCGCGTGTCTGCGTTCGCAAAAGCGACGTGATCAACGGGCCGCCACCCAGAATAGCTAAAGTGGCGGGAATTTTGTACATGCGGAGCCCGGTTTCCGACCAAACGAAGCTCTATCCAGGTGAAGTTCTCCTTTGTGGCGTCTGAATCCCGTCTGACATATTAACACAACGCGTGCATCTGCGCTGCCTCTTGCCAAAATAGTCCCGTTCCGCTTGCGACTCGAAGAGACCAGTGGACGCAGCCAAGAATGTTCTCACCCCGAGACAAGTAATCCTCCAAAGATAAGTTTCACCACCTCTGCGGGCCGGCGACTCCCTCTCGGAGAGTTCATTGCCAAACAAAAGGCATATGAAAACTCGCTCTGGTCGGAAGTTGGGGCCCCTCTGTGAAGCTCGTTTGAACGAAATCGAGGAGGCCGACAGGGCCAACCTCCAGGAATACGCGGAATGCCGGCTCGTTGTCTTAGGCGCCTCGCCACGTTACGGCGAGGACGTGACACAGCGAGCGTTCCAGTTGGTTCTGCAAGGTCTGGAGATGGGACAAGACGGTCGCAAGCCGCGCATGACCGACGTGGTGAACAAGCCGGCGTTTCTTAACTATCTGCGCGGTGTCATTTCATCGGTCGCATACGGGATAATACGCAAAAGCGGATTTCGTGCGGAACACAAGCCGTGGGATGACGATCGCCCTGGAACCGCTGCTCCCGGCAATTCACCCGAACAGAATGCAGAGTTGAACGAATTTCGATATCAGTTCTTTCAGCGTCTGCGGAAGCGAGCTCCAGAACGATTATTGTCCACCATCGACGCGTGGGAGTCTGTGTTTACAGAGACCGACCGCATCCCTGCGCCATCGCGGCGTGAATATGTCGCTGAGGTCCGGAATCTCGCCAAAGAGGTCATCTCTGAGATTGAGGGCATCAATTAACAACGCCTGCTTGATGGAGTGCGGTGGCCGGGCAAAAGCGGAGTTCCTGCTCAAAATCCCCTGTCAGATGCCGCCACCTGCGGGAGAGACCGGAGTTCGTCCACCAAGTCGGGACGCTCCAGAACCAGCCGGGCCCAATGCTCCCCACGCAGCGGCCTCCAAAGCGACGGATAAATCGACAGGTTTATCGTTTCGGGCACAACCGTTGCGCCGTCGCCCCACCAATTTGACGGAGGAATCAGGGTGGGCCACAAGAAACCTGACCGAAGCGAGACCTCTTCCACAATTCCCGCCAGTTTGTGTCGTTTGACCAAGCCGATGAATCCCAAGAGCCAGCAGGAAGGAAGCGTTTCAAGTCCTTTTATGGCCAGGATTTTGCCGGACTCGATGAGCTGATTGCGGGAAATCGAGGGGACGCACATTGCCCACGCGGCGGCAACCACATTTGGCGTCAGGAATAAGCGATGGGATCGGAGGTGCATATGGATGAGAAACGGGCGCGCGGCTGGTGCCTGCGTGGGTTGATCCGGTCCACTGGCCCGCAACGCCGCCATTGCCTCGGCCAGGTCATTCCGCGCGGCTGCAACAGCCGTTTTGGGGGCGGTAAAGAAGAGTGGTTCAAGCCAGACGGGCATTTCCGTGCGAGTGCCATCAGCCAACCTCGCAAAAGCCTGGTGTTGGTTTAATCGGACCAGCGAGCCTGGCGGGCAGACGGGTTGCAGTATGTGGGATTCAAAGTGTTGCATGACTCGCAGGTCGCCTTGTTCTTGATCGAGCCGCTGGCGCTTTCGCGCCTCCTTTGTCCCAAGGGTGATCATCGCATACTCATCCAGCGCGTTTTCCCTCGACGTGAAAAAAAACACGTTGTTAAAATTGGCGAGCAATGCTTCCCGTCCGCGCCATCCCAGGATATCATCAAGCCCACTGAGAGATTGCGCCGCTGCAAGAACAAATCCGTTTTTTGCTCGGATGACAGACAATGCTTCCACATCCTCCGGCATTACTGACAGCGGCAATTCGTCAGCGACCAATCCACACAAGCGGTCCTCGTCAGGCCTTGCCACCGGGCGGGATTGGACAGCCATGTAAAAATCACGCCGCACAACGCGGAAGATCAAACGAGCCAGATCAGGATGCGAAATCGCATCCAGAGCAACAACCAGAATCTTGCCATCAAGGACTGCCTGGGGTTTAAACAGAACCGGCTTGGGTGCGAGAAGTCCCTGGGCTGCGGCTGACAGCAACGGACGGAGAGCGTTGTTGAGGGCGCTCCGATGCAACTCTTTGGTTTTTCCGTCAAGGCTGGCCCAATTCTTGGCCTCACTCAGCGCAAGCTCAAGGCGTCGGCGGGAAAACGGGCTGAGATGGCCGTGAGAAAGAATCTGCTTCACGAATTCCAGCTTGGTTTCAACGATCCCCGGTTCGGACGAAAACCACCAGGACTGCATGAACGTGATCGCTTCGCCAAATTGAACCGGGGCGCCGTTGGCGAGCAGAATTACCAACGCTGTCTCGACCAAGCCATTCCGCGCCTCGGTCCAATAAACATTCTCGCGTCCCATGTCACGAGTTCCAGAAAGAAGCCGGCGTGCATAACCTTCCACTTGCTCCAGCCGCTCGAATCCGCCAAGAAGATTGTACCAGGCGTTGCCATCAGTGGACAAAACAACAACGTCATCTTCTCTTCCCGCTTCCTTTGCATACGCGCGCACCTTGGCCGCGGAGTCGTCCAATTTTGGGTCAAGAATGAGAAGGCCAGGCACCAAGCGGGGATCGTCGGCCTTCCAGCCAATGATCTGCCGAAGAAGTGGATTTATGAGTGCGGTCGTTTTCCCCCCGCCGGTCGCGCCAAAACCGATTATGTGGCGAGTCAGGTCATCTGGACTTAACTCCAACACACCCCCGGCAGGTTCAAAGCAAGTCAACCGCAGCATGGCGTTCTCCAAATAGGCTAAAATGGCGGGGTTTGCTGGTCCCCATCCAAGGTGGACTCCGGCTCCGTTTTGCCAGTCAAGTCGTTGGCCTTCGGGCCAGAGGGAATGATCTGGACCTGCTCTGCGACCATAACCAGCCGGGATCGGGCTGCCCCGTCCTCTTGCCAGGATTCTGTCCGCAAACGGCCAACGACGACAAGATTGTCGCCCTTTTGCTTTTGCGCCAATTGCTCGGCCGTGCGCGCAAAGGCCACACAGGGGACGAATGCACGCTCGTCCGTCCATTCCCGGTTTGCACTTTGACGCCGATGGTTCGCCGCCACGCAAAACGCGGCGACAGCGGTTCCCGTCGGTGCAAAACGCATTGCAGGGGCGCGAACCAGCCGGCCCATCAGGATCACATTGTTGAAATCGCTCATGCGTATTTCCTTTCATATAGAATAGCTAAAGAGACCCGAATTTTGTACGCGAGGCTCGAAACAAAGGGGCGAATTTCCGGCAAACACGATTCCAAAAATCATGAAAATCCTGCTTTGCCACAGCAATCCCAAGGCAATGGCCCAGCTTATGGAAAGTCCGCTTGCCGCGGGTAACCTCGTAATCCAGTGCCTTCATGGCCGGGATCTGATTCCCACGCTCGCCGCCACTGAACCTCATCTGGTTGTCATCGGCGGCGACAAGCTCGGTTCCTCCCCTGAAGAGATTGAAACCGGCCTTCGCATGGCAGGTTTCCGGACGCGGACGATCGTTTTGCGGGATAATTCCCAAAAGGACGGCTTTCAGGATGTTTGGCGCTCGCTGCTGTCCAGCCCTTGTGCATCAATGCCCGTGGAATACGATTTGCAGAACTACATTGTTCTCGCCGAGAAGAGTATCGGGGACCGAGACGAATTTGATCCTCCATCTGGCGATGCCTTGGAAAAGCAAGAAAACCGCCTTCTGGCACTCTTGGGCGCTGGCGCAACCCTTCATGCCCAGGCAGACCTATACCTGAAGACGGCGATTGAAACAGAACGGAATTACCAGGGGGAATGGGCATTGGGGGTGCTCACCGGGGATGCCAAGGCGTATCTTTGGAGGGCTCAACTCTTTCGCTACGTCAGCGCGCTCGCGCACTACGTCCCTGGCGTCGACGCCAGTTGTCTGCCCTTGCCGAATCCGCCATCCACGAAAATGGACTTTCTTCCCGCGGCCCTTTCGGGAGAAGCGTTCTACGCGCTGAACGCCGTCCGCGCGTTCGGCATGAATCGCAAAGTCGAAAATGGGCTGTGGAAGGTGGGTCAATTTGAAACCACCCAAGATTCACGCTTGGCAGAGGATATCTCCCGCTTGTCGGGTTGGGCATCCATAGTGCGGGAAGCCGCGATCTCCCATGTTCAGGTGCTGGGTGCCTGCCTCCCAAAAAATCCCGCGCGATTGGCCGAATTGGACGAGAATCGACACACCCGAATTGGCCAAAAGATCTTCGCTGAGTTTTGGGGGTTGAAGGATGCTTTAGGTTCTTCCGGCGCGCTGCATCGGCTTGCGAAGGAATTTCACAACGGTCGAAGAGCCGTTGGCATTCGCGGGTTCTGCTCGTTTTCCGAGTTTGTCGATCGAACGCAGCAGGAGGCACAAGTTCATCTCTCCAGAAACTGACCTCGTTCTTTGTAAGAAGCTGCTGATCTTGAACTTGAGTCAGAAGCTTACGCTCAACAAGAAAGATCAAAATCGGGGCGGTGGTCGTCTTTCAAGTCCACGATTCCTCCGGTCGAGACCCGAGGATGCGCTTGGCTTTGTTGCGACCGCCGTCCTGATAAATAAACCAAAACAACCAACGGAGTATATATGGACGAAAGAAAGAAGCTCGAAGAACAGTGGAATGCAGTCGCCCAACCGGGCGCACAATTCACAGAACAATCACTCACGCATTTCATCCGCGGCCGGGGCAGGGGGCGGACTGTTTTGAACTGCGCGGTTCCAATGACGCGGGCCCATGCGCTGATGGATTTCCAGTTGCCGAGCGGGTTGACCGCCGGCGATTGCATTGCCGCGTCCGTCACCGGCAATTTCCCCGAGGCGCTCCAGGGTTGGGAATACGAATTGAAGTTTCAACCGGAGCGGCAGCTCCAGCAGATGGTAACGCTGCCGCCGGAGGCCGCCACCCTCGAAGGCAACCCCTGGTTTGAATCCCCCTCCCAATCCACCGGGATGGGGATCAACGCCCGCCATGTCCGATACCACCACAGCCTCTGGCAGGAATTGAAGCCGAAGGTTCTGCAAGGCGTCAATACAACCCTCGTCATCGCACTCCCGCAGATTGGGTTTGCCCTCACACCCCACATTCAACTTGAGAAGGTGTTCTTGTTCCTCGGTTCGCTCGGACGCGGCCTGTGTGCCGCCCAGTTGTTTCCCGCGCGCTATCTCTATCCGGACGCTCAATTGGGCAGGCTGGCCAACCTGCCGGCCCCAATATTCGCGGACATCCTGCCTACAACCGGGGGATTTGCCTTTCCGTGCGTGGACTGCGAGCCCGACCCGTGGCGTGTCCTGGCACGGTTCGGCAACGGGGATCGCTTTTACGGTTACCCCTTTCGAGCGGCCACCGACGCCGCGAAGGACTTCACTCTCAATAATTACTTGGATGGGGCCATGCTGTTGCCCAGCGGCCGGCGGGTTGGGGCGCATCACAGCCAGAGTTTCGTTTATGCCACGTTGGAACCGGAATTGAAACAGGAGTTGGTGTTGGATCGCGAAGGATTTGAACTGGCCACCTGCCTGCTCCGGGGCGCGGTGACTCATGATGGCCTGCCCTTTGAGCTTCCACCTCCCATGCAGCCCATGGTCTTCGCCATCATTCTGACCCATTGGAGAATGGATCTGGACCGGCCCGGCGATTTGAGTTCATACGCGGTATTCACCAAACACGCCGCCATCCGGGGATTCAACTTTTTTCAACGGATAGAGCCTTGTTACTCCAATTTCATGCGTCTCATCCACAATATTTCTGCCGACCCCAACTTCCGCTCCTACCCGCTCTCCAACCATCTGACATATTCCTGGCTGGGCGAAAATCTTCGGCTCGGCAATCATTTGAGCCAGTCCGAGTCCGACTTGGGATGCGAGCTGATGCGCGCCTACTACCACCAGCAGCTCGACTGGCAGGCGGGAATGGTCAGCCTCATGAACCACGTTCCCTTTCGGACCAAGAACGCCCCGGGCGGGCCGGTCTCTCGCACCGGCCAGGAGATCGAGGATCTGGTGGGACGGGACGGCCTGGCCTTTCATCAAATGCGCCGGTTGCTGCGGTTCGATTCGCATCTGTTTCCAAGGCCGACGAAGCGCGCATCGTTCTGGCCGGACCATAATCCGGCTTTTGAAGAACTCGACCAGCAACTCCTGACGGAAGCACTGCCCAAACTCTAAGCACGAAAACTCAAACAACTCCGTTCCAAAAAGCCTGCGAAATATGAAAACAACAGACGACAAACCAAAATCCGCCATTGTGGACGAGGCACTCCAAACCGTTATCGAGCGCGTCCAAACAAAATATGAAGTCCGCTTAAAGGAAGGGGAACCCATCAAGCTTTTCGTAGACGGACTTTGCGAGAATCCCGGGGCCATGCATCTCGGCCTCTTTGCCCGACAAGGGGAGCAATGTCTGTTCGCCGAGCACATGTATGTCGGCCACGGCACTTGCAACGAAGCTGAGTACCTGGCGTTGAAATGCGGCCTGCAAATCTTGCAGAGTATTTACCCGGAGCCAGGCACGCTGGTTATTCCACCAGCGATCTCCGCCACGGACATCAAAGACGTAACCTCGTTGGTGGCCAAGTTCCGGCATCCGACAGATGCCGTATCTGATCGCATTGCCAGAAGATTGCCTGAAACCATGAAGCAACCTCCTGCCAACCCGGGGGCCGAGCAGGATGAATTCCAAGCCCGCCTGGCTGCGGAACTGAATGGGATTATCCACGGACCGCCCATTTACGACGAGGAGGAATTCTCCAAGTCTGAGATCAAATTGCGGCCGGCCACGCTACAGCTCTTGGATCAAAACCCGCGGGACACCGCCCTGGCCCGGCTCAATCGACTCCTCCTGGAAGACGTGTACGCGATGGATATTGTGCCCAGGGCGCCAGTCCAGACGTTCTCCGACTCGCAGCTCGTCACCAAGCAGGTTGCCGGTCTTTGGCGTGCAAATTCATCCATGCAGCCTTATTGCATGTTTCTTCGCAAGCTGCGCAAGACGTATTTCTATGACCTGACCAAGATCTGTCGCGAACAGAACCAGATCGCCGACAGCCTGGCCCAGAAATACATCGAAAAAAACTCCGGGCGCAACATGAGCCTCGAAAATGGACGGTTTAACACCGTCATGGCGGTGCCTCCGGCAATGAAAAAGGACGACCTGTTCAACGCCGTGGTTTCGCAAGAGACCAAGGACTTTCTGAAAACGCACAACCTGCGCCGTTTGCTCCTGGAGGTGGTTCAACTGGCCGGCGGAGGTCAAGTGGACGAGGCTGTTAAGGCGGCCTTAGAACTTGAGGCTGAAGCCAGAAAGATTTTGGACTCCGCGCCAAAATCGAATGAGATGCTCAACCTCTGGCTGCGGAACACCAGGGACATCATTCAGAGAAGTGTCCCAATAATGATTGATGCGATCAAACGCGGCGACGCGCCGGATCTGGCCTACGTTGCCGAAGAACTCTCGCGAACCGAAAGCACCGGCTCGGAAATCTACGATGTTCAGGTGGAAATGGCCATGAGCGGTCTCGCTTCCCCTCGGGATGATGCAGATGAGCCGGATGGCGAGTTAAGCTGGAACCGGGGTTAGTGCCCCAATCAGGGAGGACCAAACCCAGGAGATTAAACAACAAGACGCCGGCGTGCGCTGATGGGTCTTTTCTGCCAGACAACGCTTGCAGGGCGAATGGCAGTCAAACAAAAAACATGAAGACAATGACTTTAATCCATGAATTCGATTTGGCCTTATCCAAGTTCGACCATCGCCTGCCACGACAAGGAAGGATCAGCGCTGCGCTCTGGCGCGCTCTGGCCGGCAACGCGGATTTTGATCCGCGCGACGAACGTTTGCAGGAGCTTGGCTGGGCCTATGTGTTTGCGCGGGGCGGTTTGACTTCGGCTGTGCGGTGTCCAGAAGGATTGGTGTTCCAGATGGCCTTTGATGTGCCGTCCGGACCGGACACGTTCCGCCTGTTGGCCGTGATGGCTCCAGACCAACAAACCATCTCATTTTCGCTATTTGAGGCGCCGGCCTAAAAAGAGTGCGCTTGGCGCTCTCGCATCGCACCCGAGTTCCGCTGATATCCGGGCAGACACTTTAGAAAATCGAGTTTGGAGCACGATATCTTAAAATGGTTGGACAAACTTGATTGCCACCGAAGCGCCAATTTCATCGGGGCCGACGATTACAGGAACCGCCAGACGTGCAACAAAGACCGTGTTTGACAGACCTCTGTCGTCAGGACCGATTGGAAACTGCTCAACCGTTCCGACGCGAACCGTAATGCGAACAGGTCTCAGATGTTTCGCCCATGTTTAGGCTCCGTCGACTTGTTCTATCTGCCCCACATTTCTTCCACGCTAAACATGTCCGGCTGGATCCCAAGTTGTGAAATGCTTTTAGAAGGCTCTTTTCGAGGAATCCGTTGGCATTGGCGTACCACAAAATTGTAGCTCACTTCGATGCGTTGCAGGCGGACGTTGTCCTCATCTTTGGCGCTGATCGTGGTCCAATTCTTGCAGGCGCCACCCTGATTCTTGGATCCGAAGCTGTTCGGAACCTCGGTGGTCTTGAACTGATTCGCGGCAAGGATGGCCTCCCAATCTTTGCGTGCCTTGGACCGAGCCAGAGCCTCAAGGGCGGTGCGATTCCTTTCGGCCTTGGCCCGTTCCTTGGCATTCAGGAATCCCTGCAGTTCCAGATCTAGCATAAAATCGCATTCAAGATGCACAAAATCGTGTTCGTCGAGGTCCGGGTCATCCAGGAACCGATGCACTTCCCAAAGCAAGTCCGCCAATTCGTAGTCCCTCCATAGCGCAAAGAAGTTCCAACCTGTGGATCGCTCCCGGAACAAACCCTCGTAGCCGATGAGAACCTTCTTGCACGAAGCCGCGTCTATGGCATCGCGCGTGCGGACTCCGACCAATTCAGCCGCCTCCACGAACAAGGCGGGACACTGGTTTTCTTTGCCGAAGGGAGACAGGGGTTTCAGAACTTTGGCCCAGTCTTTCGGTTGTAGAACGCTCACCGGCGCTGCTGTTTCGATTTTCGGCTTAAGGTCCTCTACGTTGAGATTGGAGTTCTCTTCCAGCCAATGTTGCAGTTTGTGCCGTCGGTCCTCCGTGAAGGTGAGTCCGCCAGCCATCTCGTGGCCCCCCCCTTCAAGGATCTCTTCCTTGTCCTTTGCCCTCTGCAACAGTTTTCCCAAATCGCAGGCATCAGTGCTTCGGGCGGAACCCTTCCAGATTCCTCTGCCATAACTGGTGGAAACAAAGACCGGACGGTCATAACGGTCGCGAATTCGAGCGGCCACAATCCCGACGACACCGGGATGCCACTCAGGATGGCACACAAAAATGATATGGCGATCGGGATTGTCCGCCATTTGGGCCTTCGCCTGCTTCATGGCAGAATTCAAGATGACTCGCTCGGTGGCCTTACGCCACCCGTTGCTCCGCAGGCATTTGCAGGCATATTTGGCCGCTTTTTTCGGGTCCATCGCGGTCAGCAAGACAACCGAATCGTCCGCCTGTCCCATCCGTCCTGGAGCATTCAGGCAAGGACCCCAAGCGTAACTGTATGCCTCTTCATTAAACGCTCCTCGTATCGTCATGCGTTCCTTCAGCGCTTCCAATCCCGGCACCAAGCATACTTTTTCGGGGTCCCGCGCGAGGCTCAGGGAGTGCTTGAGAAGCCTCCGGTTGACGCCCAAAAGAGGGACGACATCAGCGCAGGTGGCCAAGCCGGCCAGGAGAATCGCCCGCTCCCGGTTCCATGGGGCCTGGCCGTTTCGATGCAGCGCATCAGCGACGAAAAAAGTCATGCCGGCAGCGCAAAAACGGGTGTGCTTTTTCTTCTCATCCCACCACAGGCCTGGATTCAAATGAATCAGCCCCTTCTCCTGCGGAAGCCGTTCTGTGTCGCTGAGATGGTGATGGTCAATTACGATCACGTCGATGCCGCAGTCGAGGAGGCGTTTGACTTCCTTCGGTGAATTGCTGCCACAATCCATCGCGATCAGCAGGTCCGGATAGCAGGGTTCGCCATGCTCTCCCTCGTGCTTAAAAAAAGCCTCGAGTTTCGGCCATTTCAGGCCGTATCCATCAAGCAGCCGGTGTGGGATAATATAATTGACCAGACCTGAACTGGCTCCAAGCGCTTGCAGCGCATCCAGCATCAGCGTGATCGAGGTCACGCCGTCGCAGTCGTAGTCCCCATAGAGGAGAATGCTCTCCATTAAAGTTACCGCCCTGCGCAGCCGCTCGCAGGCCAACGAACATTCTGGAATTTCGGCAAGCGGATTTGGGATATCCGATCGGCGGGCGGTGAAAAACTCCGTCGCGTTGACGGGGTCCCGTTTTGCCGCCACCTCCCATTTCAATCGATCTGGCGTGGGCTTCGAGGTTCTGCAGAGCGGCTGGAGGAGGCGATAACGGTCGCACCTGACAGGCGGCCCGCCAATTTTCTCATTGTAATTATTCATTGGTTGCGTTGTGGTTTACTCCAAGATGGCCCAATTCCGCTGGGCGATGGCCATCGCGCATCCGTTCCGCTTTACCCAAATCAGGAGTCGGCAGATTTCAGCCCAGACTGAAATCTGCCGATTTCATTGCTGATGAACTATCCGACTCCATTCCCGCGCGAAGAGGCGGCGGAACGACTGTTTGCCAAGAGTTTGCTGGAGCCAAATGCGCAATGGCTTCTGCTCGGAAGGCAGTTCCAAATCTCCGGCGGACCGGAACGCCTTGATCTTCTGGCCTTGGATCGCGATGCCGTGCCCTGGATTTTTGAGTTCAAACGCGACATCGCCACTGAGGAAGCAGTGGGGCAATTGCTTTCCTATGGTGCCTTTGTGGCCCCTCTGAGTCGCGGCCACCTCGCCGACATGTTTGCCGAGCAGCACAAAAACCTGACCTTGTCCGAGGCCTTTCAAAATCAGTTCGGTTGCAAGCTGCCAGAGCGCCTTTCGGGAAGGGTGAACCTGGTGCTGGCCGCCTTTGTTTTCTCGGATCGCTGCAATCGGGTTATACTCTTTTTGGAACGGGGGGCCGGCTTGGTCATCGGACAAATGCACTCCCAATTCAAGCCTGACACGATCAGACCGAGGTTCGTGGATTTCAACCTCATCAAACCTCCCAAGCCCAGTTTGCCCATCTCCCAGCCCATTGGAAACGCGCAGCCCGAGGAGTATTTTCTGTTGTTCGTTGAGGAGACCGACCTGGCACTGCCTTGGGATGAGTGTCGAGAGCGAAACTTGATTGTGCTGCGGGATGGCCAAATTCGGCGACACCGCGCGCCGGGACCCTCTTCCGGACTGTTCGTCTACCTTCGCTCCCACGGTCTGGTTGGTTACGGCATTGTCGCCAAGCGCGGCCGACTCTTGTTGGAGGCTGAATCGTTAAATGGGTCCGCCGAAGGCGAAGATCCGCCCCCTGTGCAGGCCGAACTAACCTGGCAGGCCCAAGTCATATGGCACCGAACCCACCCCTTCGGCGACGCGGTCCCGACGATAACCTCCCTTTTCCCCGTCCAGAGCGGACTCTTCAAGATCACCAACCCCGACCAACTTCTGGATTTCCAGGCATCGATCGGAGTTGATTAAGACTGGAGTCTCCCATGCCTGATTTGGCCGAACCGCCTGCCGCCGTAAAGAAGCGTGATTTGGCCGGGCTTCGCTCGCGGCGCCTTAAGGCGGCCGAACTCTTCGAGCAAGGCGCTATGCCGGCCAGCGTCGCCGCCACTTTAGGGGTGAGTGTCCAGTCAGCCGCTCGTTGGCGACAACGGTGGGAACAGCATGGCTCCGCAGCCCTTGGCCGGAGAGTCAAGCAGGGGCGGCCAATGCGGATCAGCCGGCGGACATTCGAGGAACTGGGACAGATCATTGCGCGGACGGCACCCGGTTTTTCCAGCTTGCGACGATTCAGATGGACCCCGAGAGTATTGCAGGACTTTATCCTCCGACATTATGGGGTGGCCTATCATCTGTCGCATTGCTGGCGTCTGCTGCGACGACTTTCCAAATACGTCCACCGGAAATACCCCCCACCTCGCGAACCGGCTGCGCCCATCTGGGTAGACCATAGCGACGACCTTCCATTTTGAGTCCATCAGCAGATCCCATCTGGTGAACTGTCCCGTTGCGGACAGAATTCTCGACTTCGAACCTGAAGGGGGGGGCAATTAATTCACTCAATTATGAGACGGCAAAAAACTTAGAACTCCTCCACACATCTGCCGCTGGCAGATAGCGTAACAAATTGCCAGCAATTTGTCATTAAATTTCCCCCAATCCCCACACTTTTCAGTATCTCTTATCCATTAAAGAAACACTTCTTATCCTTTCCAGGTAACGCAATTGGCTCCGCCCAACAACTTTAACCTGGAAATGAACAACAACTCATTACAGCAAACAGCGGCAGGCAATCCCAGCACTGATCCAGTTTTTCTACGGCTCCCCACCGGTTCGAAACGGGATGTCTGGCGGTGGTCACCCCTCACTTATTGGGAACTGCGCACGCTGATATCACCCGGCCCGTGGAACAACCATAACCCCGTGATTCGAGCCTACTCCCTGTGCAAGCCGGGAGCCCAGCGCGGAACGGTGCTGATTGAACATCTCGACTTGGCCAAGTGGTGGAACACACAGTTTGAAAAGCGTTACCCGTCTCTCGCACCCGTCCCACTTCCCCAAATTCAACCTCCTCCGGTGCTTCGAATTCCGCCCTCGGGCGGGGTGTGTCCGTTCACCCAGCTCAAGCACACGACCCTGTATGAATTGTCGCTCCCACAATCCCCCTACGGCCAGACTAAAATCTACATGACTCGTTATGCCGTTCCCGGCAGGGGCATCAACCCCATCGTCATGGAAACCCAATCCCTCCTCCAATACATCCGCTCCTGTCCTCCACCACGGTATAAGATCACTCCCCGAATTTTCCCTCTGCCTCAAAAAACACCCCCCGGGCAACCCGTCCGGATTCAGGCATGAAGCCGAAACCACGTCAAACATAAAACTAAATATGACCTGCATAAAAAACGACCTGAGCGCCTCCAAAAGGCAAGCCGGCGGAAGGCCGGCACCAACCCCGGACCGCCTCCATCGTCCGCTCCGCAAAACACTGATGTTTAGAAGTTCCATCAAAACAAAACACAACAAATGAAAGCGAAACACACCATGAAAAAAGAAAACCACTCCGCACCACGGCAACCGTCCCTGCCCCAACTCCACAGCATTGTGCTGAACAACTGCCAAGTCGACGAGCCTCCGTTCAAATCCTTCCTGCACCAGCATGACCAGTTTACCCATATCGCCGCCACCCCCGGCGTTTCGTTTAAGATCGGGACGAACCTCTTTAAAGTCCAAATAGTGTATTTCGACGGCAGTGCCGTCCTGTTTGTGATAGGTAACTCAAACCCCAGCGCGCTGGCGTTCATGGCCTGGACAAAATCCGTCCAGGAGGACCCGTGGGAAGAACTGCTGATCGCGCTCAACGAGAAGCCGACCAACTTCCGACTGCCCCTGCCAAACCTACTGAACCTGCGACCGCCCGCACTGCCTTGGATCGGCATCTCTATGCTGCACAATTATAGGTCAAATGACTTGGATCGCGAAACGGATGACACGTTGCGGGTGACCTGGGCGGCGGCCTACGGAATTTTACAACACATCCACGACCGTGCCTCCCAAACCGAACCCGGCATCCAGCCCAACCCGCAACGCAATCCGGATTCGAATAACCCGGCCGAAACGCCCCCGCATCCAACGGCAGAAAACCAGCCCACAAATCCTAGCGGACCAGACCAAAGTGATTGTAGTCAACCATAAACCAAGAAAGCCAACCAAACATAAAACAAAGAAAGGACTAAATCATGCAACCAAATACTCCAACTGAACAAGACAACAAAACAGATCCCCAGCGCCTGCAGCATTTCAATGTGAACACCGGCGAAAAGCGGCTCCTGCTCCGCAGCGAGGTGTCCGATGAGGAGCTTGACCGGCTGCGGCCCCTCAGTGTCATCGGCGGACCCATCGCCGGCACTCCCGACCTCATGCTCTCGCTCATGCGCGTCCAAGGCGCCGTGCTGTTCACGCTCTGGCAGGGCTGCATTCCGATGGAGACTTGTGGCGTCGCTTGGACGGCCGCCGGCGCGGAAGCCATCTGGCCCAGGATGGTTGAGCTGCACCACCATCTCTTTGGCGAAACACTCCCGGCCGACCGAAAACCTGCGAAGCTGCCGTGGCTGGGGGCGATGATATGGCCGTCCATCCTGGAATTGGAGACATGGGAGGCTGGGCCGCTTCTCGACAAATTGCAAAAAGAGCTGGCTTGGGTCTATCTCGAGGCCGGGGACAGCCCCATCCAAAGCCCCCCCTGGCGCCAAGCTGCTCACCGCCTCGGGGCAGTCCATCCCGGTCGCGCCGAAAAACGGAGCCGTCTTCAGCGTGGCGGAACTGGAATCGATGGTCAAAGGCAGCATCGAGATAGCCCTGCCCGACAACCCCCGAGGGGCTGTGCTGGTGGTGAACAAAGACGCGAAACTCCGAAATTTGCCCTTGAACAAACTTGCGACCGAAATGCGCCGGCAGTCTTCCCCGCCGGGCGGCCCCCCCAACTCCAAACCAATGCTCGGCGACGTGGTGCTCTGCCATATCAGCCAGTTGCGGTGAACCGCAAAACTCATAGTTCCCATGAGTCCACTCCCCAAAACAAATCCCGACCACCCGTTGCCCAGGCGCTGCTCGAAACCGAAAAGCCTCAATCGAGAACTACGTCAAACATAAAACCAAGAAAGAACCGGATCATGCAACCAAACACGTCAAACATAAAACCAAGAAAGGACAGAATCATGAAATCAAGCATTGCAAAGGACAGGGACAGGAGCGCGGCGCTCCGCGGCCTGCAGCATTACACCTTGAACACCGGCCACACGCGGTTGTCGCCTCGAAACGAGGTGTGCGAAGAGGCGATCAAGGCTTTGCTGCCCCTCGTTCAACGCGGCGGGCCCATCCCCAAAACTCCGGGCTTCAGGCTCATGCTGACAAGGCGTGAGGGCGGGGCACTTTTCACGTTTTCGAAATCGGGCCTGCCCGTTGTCACTTGTGGTGTGGCCTGGACGAAGGATGCCGAAAAGAAATTCTGGACGTCCCTGTCGGAACTTTATGAAACGGTGTTTCGCGGCTCCATGCAACCAGCCCGAAAGCCCGCGCCTCTGCCCTGGCTGGCGGTGATGCTCCTGCCCGGCATCTTGTTCTTGACTCATGAGGATGTCTCCATGCTGGGCGACCTGGAGCGCTGCATTGCCTGGACGCTGTTTGAAGACGAGGCCAGACAGGCCAATAACCCCGGAGAATCGAGTCAAACATAAAACCAAACATGGCCACCATCCGAAAACACAAGCGCAGCCGATACTGGATCGCGAATCTGACGATGCCCAATGGGCGAAGGACGACCCGATCCACCCGGATCTTGGTCGGCGCCCCCACCGCTGAGGAGCGCAGGGACAGGCGCGAGCAGGCCCTCGAAATCGCCGGCAAATGGGAACGCGCGGGACGGACCGCCAAACGCACAGGGCTGACTCCGGACCAGGCCCGCGCAGTCCTCAACGACATTCTGCGGAGCGCCGGCGCGGATGAAATCGGCTCCGTCACCACCCGCGCCTTCTTCAAGGATTGGCTGGCCGGAAAAACCAACGCCGGCACCCACGAACGCTACGGCCACACCGCCGAACTGTTCTTGAATCACATCAACGGCCTGGCCGACCGGTCGATGGACAAGGTGACTTACAAGGACATTCTCAGCTTCATTCAGTTGCGCCGGGATTCCGGCGCGGCGCCCAAGACCATCAAGGTCGACGTGAAGACCTTGAACAACCCCTTCAACCTGGCGCGCCGGCTGGACCACATCAAAACCAACCCGGTCGAGCAGGCCCTGGCCTTGCAGCCGATCGATGTCGAATCCTCCGTCAAGGGCGTCTTCACGCCCGACCAGATTGCAAGCCTGGTTGCTGCTGCCCAGGGCGACTGGCTGACCTGCGTTCTGCTTGGCTACTATACCGCAGCCCGGCTCCGGGACTGCGCCAATTTGACGGCCGGCCAAATCGATTGGAAGCAGATGATCGTCCTGATCCAGCAGCGCAAGACCAAGAAACGCGCCTGGGTGCCGGTCCATCCCTGCCTCGCACGACATCTCGAAAGAATTCTCGAAGGCAAATCCCCGAGCGACGCAGTCTGTCCGGCCCTGGCCGGGCGGAGGACCGGCGGCAAGACCGGGCTGAGCCGGGAGTTTGCGGCCATCATGCGGGGGGCGGGCATTGACCAGGGATTGATGCCGGGCAAGGGCAGGCGCCGCTTCAGTAGGCTTTCCTTCCATTCGCTTCGGCACTCCTTTAATTCGCATCTGGCCAACTTGGGGGTGGACCAGGAAACCCGGCAGGTCATGACCGGTCATGGCACGGTCGCAGCCAACAACGACTACACCCATCTCGAATTGCCCAAACTCCGGGCCGCGGTGGCCCTGCTCCCGGACGTTTATGATGCATCCGGACCCGGCAGGGATGGACCAGCCTCCACTGCCCATTCTGGTCCAACCCCGGCAAACCATTCACCCATCCCCGGAGGGGACCGAAACCCATGAACCCTTCCCTAAACCGCAACCTGTATGAAGCCTGTATGAACGGCGCGGTCCCGCCAGAGCCTTTTGGCGCCCATTTCGCCGGCTTTTCGCGGAAAAACCATCCGTCGGGCGGCAGGCACACAGGCGAACCAGCGGGCACCGGCGCGACCCACCGGCACCTTGGCGGAAAGGCCTTTGGGACCATGCGGCTACGCTCAAAAACTCCAAAAAGCATGATTTTGGCCCCGGTAAAAACCGCTCTGATTTCAACCTAAAATGCTGCCAAACAAGAACTTACGAATGAACACGCACAACAAACCTGAGTTTAGGAGAAAAGCTGTATGAAGGAGAATATGAAGACTGAACACACCGGCAAACCGGTTCAAAGCAAGACAAGGGGCAAGCCCTGGAAGATCGTTAAGGGTGCCTGCCGCAGTGTGCCCGTTTATAGCTGGGTGAGTGGCGGGCGCACTTTCTTCCGGGTGCCCATCTCGGGCGGCACCCCGCCGTGCAGAACCACGACCAACCAAAAGACCGCCTTGGATCTGGCAAAAGTCCAGGCCGACAGCCCTGCGCAGGTCGCGCCCACCCTGGGCAACCTCCCGACAGCCCTGTTGGTCAGCACGGCCCAAGCGATCCAAAAGCTCGAGCCGATCCTCACGCCGCTGCAAATCTCGATCACCGCCGGGTTGGAGGAATATGCTCATCTTAAAGCGAGGACCGGGAAGCTCGGGTTGGGCGAACTCTTTGACGGAGTTTTGGCAGTATCCTCAGCGGCGGAAAACACCCCTTTGCCTGACCGCTTGCGTGAAATCGCCGGCGCCATCGCCAAACTCACTCCGGTCCTTGCGCCTTTGAACGTCTCCATCACAAGCGGCATCGAGGAATACGCGGCCGTCAAGGAGCGCGCCGGCCAGGCCGACCTCCGTCAACTCTTCGAAAAACTCCTGGACACGCCTTGGCTAAAGAACAGCCAGACCGGAATCCTTGAAGTTGCCAAAGCATTCCTTAAGGAGAGAAAGGATGTATCGCATATCTCGTTTGAGTATTACAAAGGCCTCTACTACAACCTGTCGAAGTTGGTGGAGCAAGTTGGGCCCGGAACACCCATCGGTGCCGTCACCAAGGATCAGCTTCAACAAGTCATCGACCGTCCAGATCACAAAGCCCGATCCAACAAAGCTTTACGGGGCCACATTCTGACATTCTTTGGCTGGTGTCAGACCAACCAATACCTGGACTACACCAAGCCCACCGCTGCCGACGCCCTGCCAGCCATTCATGTTCCTGAGCCAACTCCCCGAATCCTGACGGCGCAGGAAGCCAAAGCCATCCTCATGGAGGTCAATGATCCATGGTGCCTCCTCTATCTTGTCATGGGCCTTTTCACGGGAATTCGCCATGACGAGTTGCAGCGCCTCACCTTCAACCACATCAACCCCGGAGAAAACGTCGTCCTTCCGGCTGAGATTACCAAGACCAAGAAACCGCGCACCATCCCGATCCAGCCGGCGCTCGATGCGTGGCTGGCGCCTTTCTACAGCCGCGCCGGACTGGTCATCCCAGTGGCCACGATTCAGGACAAGGTCCGCAGAATCCTGATCAAGTCGCCGCAGCCCGGGGTTCCTCATGACTGGAAGCGCAACTCGCTCCGCCAATCCTATGCCAGCTACCGCCTCGCTCAATGCCGGGACTGCTACACAACGGCACAGGAAGACGGACATTATGTTTACGTTCTGGAGAGAGTCTACAAGGGTCTCTCGACAAAAGAGGAGGCCGCGAAGTTTTTCAACCTCACGCCTCGGGCGTGCGGCAAACCCGATTGGAACAAGAGGATTAAAGCATTTCTGGCCGACGAGCCCGAACTCCAATCCCGCCCGGAGATTACCGGTGAAAATTGGAAAGACCTGGGCTCCAAGGTCCGGACCCGAAAAACCAGGAGGTCGACTCTGTCGCAGTCGGAACCCCTCCGGCAAGCCGCATGAACCCAGTTGTTAGTCATATCTAAAATTAAGGCCGAAATAATCAAACCATATGAAAACTCTCACTCTTGATATAGGAACCGACACCGGATGGGTCGTCATGGAGGATGGTTTGCCGCTCCGTTCGGGCACACTCCACCTGGCGACCGACGATGAACTGGAACTCCAGCGCAAGGAGGGCAGGGAACGCACACTGGATATTCGATATTCCCGAATCTATGCCTTCATCAAGGAGCAGGTCCAGGAAGGGGTTGTTCGGATCGTCTTTGAAGATGTCGAATTCGCCAGCACGCGCATGCAGGCGCAGCTTTGGACCAGCCTCAGAACTGCCATCTGGGCCGCGGCGCTGCTCAACCCGCACATCAGCGTCTTCGGCGTGCCTGTCGCCACCTTAAAGCAATTTGCCGCCGGAAACGGGCACGTCCAGAAACCGGAGATGGCCCGGGCGCTGGTGAATCTGCTGCCCGGCAGCTACCAACTGGACGGCGAACAGGTCCGCAAACTGGACGGAAGTCCCGCCGATCATAATGAAGTGGACGCCATTTGGCTTGCCCTCTACACGCAGGCGGTCGATCGCGGACAAAGAAGCTTCCTGGGTCTCCATCAGCGCAAAATGCTGCGGGCTGCCGAACGCCGGAAAAGGAAAGCTGAGCGGAGGCAACTCCGCAGGGAGAAAAAAGCGGCCGGGCGCGCCAAGGTCAGAGCCAACCGGCAGCGAATCAAGGAAGCCATCCGATCCCTGGGCTGGTGCTGCGGCGTGCTGCGAAAGCAGCGGGGCCGCTGGGCTGTTTGCCCAAAGTGCGATTCCAAAACCGCCATTCCCAAGCGCCCAGACAGCCCCGTCGGCCTTCTCGAAACTACGTCAAACATAAATATGGATGGAAATGAACAAAACACAAATTGCAGTCATACATAAACATAGCAACCCAAAAACACCATGAAGAAACAAAACACCAAAAACCAAGTCATCCGGGCCTGCGTCTGTCTGGAACGTGGCGATTCTCCCGGCGCGGAGCGGCTGGCCCGGCAAATCTTGGCCGCCGAGCCGGCCAACCGGTCCGCGCTCCACATCCTGGCGGGGATCTACCTCAGCACCGGCCGCCAAGAGCAAGCCGCCAAGATGTTTCGGCGCATCCTCAAAATCGAGCCGGGCAACGCCGACGCCCAATTCAATCTGGCAAGCCTTCTGCACGCCAGCCAGCAACCTGAGGAGTCCCTTGCCCTCCTCGAACAGCTTTTCGGCACAGTCGAACGCTCTTCGCCTGGCACGGCTGAAATCCTCCGCCGCGCCTACCCCCTCTGCGAGGAGGTGCAGCGCGCGCTTGCGGTCAAAAACCATCAGGCGGCGTGCCAGGCAGTTGAAGCCCTCCGCAAAGAGACGGAGGCGCTCAGCGGCCATCCAGTCATCGTGGCGCTCGACAATTTGACATCCGGCGTCGGCGCCTTGACTGCATCTGCCCACATTTCCGGGCAGCCCTGGCACCTCATCCGCTTTGATCGGTCTGTTCCGGATATCCTGCAGCCTCCTATTCTCGCCCACGAGTTGTTGCATATCCAGCTTGAGGCAAGATCCCTTCACGCCGGCAAGGCAAAGACTTTTCATCTCACTGACAAAAGCCTTCAATTCGTGCTCCGTTTTTACCGACCCTGGATGAACCAACTTCGCCGCCAGGGTTGGTCTGGCGAAGCGGTGCGTATTGCCGCCTCACAAAGTGCCAACAACCTCATCGATACCCTATACAACGCCCCGCTAGACCTTATTGTTGAAACCCAAGTCCGCCAACAAGTCCCCGAGATGTATGCAGCGCAATTCCTGGCAGCGGCGAAGTTCCGGGCAGAGGTTTCGCAGCCCAGTCTGCTTTTGAGCATTGAGGAGGAGATGTCTCGACGCCTCGCTTGCATCGGATTGGCGCTTGACTGCGTTCGGGCCCGCCAACACGATCGGCTCTTCGGCCGGACCACGGCCTTCGCTTCAGCCTACGACTATACGGAAGTCTCCCCCCTGGCTGCCAAACTTTGGGACCGGTGGGAGGCGTTTGTCTTTCCCCCCGCTCCCGCTGACGAATACCGCCTCGTGGATGACTTCGCGGAAATCCTCGGCCTGCGCCAAGGCTATGAATGGCGCACCGGCGCGGCAACCTCAAGACGCGTGAAACCGCCGCAACCACGGAACACGGCACAACCATCCACCAACTCAAGCCCCGCGCAGCAGTTGCTCCCGCAATCGAAACAACAAGGATACTAAGATGAAACAGGCAGGCAGCCCAACCACAGACTTTCGCCGCAGAACCGCAACATCAACAACATTAACCCAATACCCAAATATGAAAGAAATCAACATCAGTCGAACAGTTGGCAGGGAATACGGGCATGTGCCCGGCAACAATTACAACGATGTGCAGGTCACCGTGAGCCGATCCAAAAACGGACGGTGGAGGGTCGAGGTGCTCGAAACCTGGGGCAGTGACCAAGGCTACGAGGAAGAGCACGGACGCAACGAGGTCTATGCCTGCTCCCAGAGTCTCGAGAGCGCCGGCAAAGATGCCGGGAACGCGGGCCGGACTGCCGGGATAACGGAGAAGTATCTGGTGCAGGCGCTGACCAAGGCAATCCACGCCGCTGACGAAGCGGCAGAGGAGGACGACTCCAATCTCATGGAGGACATTCCGACCTCCGACCTCGAGGCTGAGTTGGCCCGGCGGCAGAGTGCGACCCGATAGGCCAATCCAAAGATGCCGACCAGCTCCGGCGGCTTCGGCCCCCGCGCGGCCGGCCAGAAATCGTGATGCAAAAAATGAACACAAACTCAACCATCGAAGCAGTCGCTGAATTCGTTGGACTGTCGAATCGGGCCACCCACCCGGATGGGGATTTTGACAAAGCAGGCCGTTGGTATCCGCACCATAAGTGTGCGTGTTGTAGTCATATCCGTGCTCCGAGTCGGGCTTACCCATACAGCCTCCTGGTCCATTGCCGCACAGCGGAGCATGTTAACCGAAACTTCAACCTGTCCTGCACCCTGGAGCAGTTTAGGCGTGCGTGCCGTGCAGCCAACAAGCAGTTCCGCCTCTCGCGGTGCAAGGCATCAAATACGGCTCAACTGCTGGCCGCCGCCGTCGTGGCGGACTTGCTCCCAATGTGCGCGGATCCGGCCACACCAGGCCTACCCACCTCCCAAACCGGAAACGACAGCTCACGCTTGGGATGCCCAGAAATCGGCGGCTCCTAATATAAAATGAAACGCACTTCCAATTACACCCAAACTTCCCTGCCGTTGGAGGACCCGATTGCGGCGGGATCGTCCGGCAAGGTTTCGGATACGCCGGCCAAGTCAACCGCGTTCGAAATTTTCCACGGGGATTGTGTTCGGGGAATGGAAATATTGGATGATCGTTCCGTTGACGTGGTGGTCACCTCCCCGCCCTACAACATCCGCAAGGCATACAGCGCATACCAGGATGACAAAAAACCGGAAGAGTATTTGGTCTGGTGCGAGGAGTGGGCTCTTGGCATCAGACGCGTCTTGAAGCTCGACGGCTCTTTCTTCCTCAACCTTGGAAACTCCTCGGCAAATCCCTTTTTCGCCTTTGATGTCGCGCGAGTCATGAAACGGATGTTTATATTGCAGAACACCATTCACTGGGTCAAATCCATCGCCATTGATAAGGACACGGGCACTGAGTGTTGCGGCCATTTCAAACCGATCAATTCATCAAGGCACCTCAACGACTGCCACGAATACGTGTTCCATTTCACGCCGGAGGGCAACACCCCCTTGGACCGTCTGGCCATTGGCGTTCCTTACGCTGACAAAAGCAATATCAAGCGATGGGCGCACACGGCGGGCCGCGACAGGCGGTGCCGGGGAAACACCTGGTTCATCCCCTACAAAACGATTCACCAAAGGGCAAAGCAGCGGCCGCACCCGGCCACCTTTCCAACGGAATTGGCCGTCAAGTGCATCCGGCTTCACGGTCGGGACAATGCCGTCGTGCTCGACCCGTTTCTTGGGATCGGACATTCGGCGTTTGCGGCGAAAGAATGCGCCGACGTGGTTTCCCGCTTCATCGGCTTCGACATTGACCCGGAATACATCCGTGTCGCCTGTGAGGTCTTGGGATGCAAACCAAAGTCGATTTAAGTCCGGCCTGCGACCACTAAAAAAAACTATGAACGCCAAATCTGCCGCCCAACTCGGCGGCGCCATTCAAACAAATTCAAGAAAACACCCCAATGTGAAAACTGTTATGGGATCCCGATGCGCTTTGCCGCCCGGGCATGGTCCAACGCGAGTCAGAACATGAATTCCCGTCAAACAAAAAAATACAACCAAAGATCATTATGAAAAACAGCAAATACGAAAACCACGAGACCCGGGTCGACCGGGCCTGCGAATGCATGGACCGCGGCGATTTCGTCCGGGCGCAACGCCTGCTCCGCCAGGTCTTGGCTGCCAGTCCCGCCAACAGCCTGGCACTCAATTCCCTGGCCGTGCTCTACTGCCTTACTGGCCGCCATAGGCAGGCCAACGAGACGCTTCGGCACATTCTGGAAATCCACCCCGGCAACCTCAACGCCTATTTCAATCTCGCCAGCTTCCTGCACTACAATCTGCAACAAACGGAGGAGTCCCTGGCCGTTCTGGAGGAGCTGTTCGCCTGCGCGGATCACAATTCCCCGCAGGCCACCTCACTTTTCGACTCTGCCTTCGTGCTCTGCCGGGAAGTTCAAGGCTCGCTTGCAGCCAAAAACCATCTGGCCGCGTGCCAGGCCGTGGCAGAACTTCGCACCGAAACCGAGACCCTCACCGGCCATCCCGTGGCAGTGGTGTTCGAGGACCTGCCCCCCGCTTCGGAAGCCTTTACCGAACTAACCCTGCACAATGGGCAGAATCAACACCTCATTCACTGCAACCGATCCTATCCCAATACCGTGCAACAGCACTCGATCGCCCACGAGTTGATGCGTCTCCATCTGATGGCTCAGGCGCAACATGCCGGCAAGTCCAAAGACTTCAGAATGACCGGATCGAGCTTGCAATCCCTGTTCGGCCACTTCGGTCCGCAAATGAACCAGCTGCGCAGCCGTGGTTGGAGTGAGGAAGCAATCCAGCGCGAAGTATCGCAAGGCGTGCATAGCCTTCTCTCGGCCCTCTGGCATTGCCCGCTTGCCTTGATTATTGAAACCAAGCTGCGCCGCCATATTCCCGCACTGTCGGCGGCCCAGTTCCTGGCCGGGTGGACACTTCTCGAGCAAGTCCCACCCGTCAATCAGATATTGGATGCTCCGAGCATCATGCCGCGCAATCTCATATCCGCCGGACTCGCGTTAAATGATGTTCGATCCCGCCTGCAGGATAATTTGTTCGGGGGCACTACGGCCTTTGCCTCAAACTATTTTGACACGGAGGTATTCCCGCTGGGCACCAAGCTATGGGAGCGATGGCAGGCATTTGATTTCCTACCCGCCCCAGGCGACGAGTATCGCCTGGTGGACGAGTTCGCCGAAACGCTCGGCTTGCGCCAAGGCTACGAATGGCGCGATCACCTCGACAACTCAGGAGATGTTCAATGACCCGGAGGCCCATTGGAGATGCCCCAGCCTGCCTTCCTTGCCGGCGAAAAAGGAGAAAAAGCCGCCAAACTTACAACGCATGAACAACACGAATGAACAACAAAATCCGGCTTTGCCTGAGACTAAAGCTCCAGCGCAGGCGTCCGCCGCGGCATGAAAATCGCGCCAAACTACAATTTGCAATCAAACCACAACACATCATCCCATCTATGAAAACAAAAAATTACAGCACCGCGGAAAATCGCCTGGAAAGGCAACAGGAGAATCTCGCCATCGCCAACCAAGAGGAGGCACACCGCACTGTGCAAGCCTTTCGCTTCGATTTGGAGCACCGCTATGGCATCCCGATTGTCCTGGAACACATGGACAACGTCGATCCGGCCGCAGGCGGTGTCAAGTCTTATTGGGAACAATATACCGACCGCCGATGCCACTCTATGGACCTGCCTGAGTGCGTTCCCTGGCTGCAAGTCCATAACTTTGCCTTTGGATTGGTTCATATTCGCCTGGAGTGTGAGGCCCAAGCTGCCGGCAAAAGACGAACCCATTGGATCACATGCTCCCAGCGCGATGGACTGCTGGCCCAATGCCAGGCGATCGAGCCGCTGGCCAAACTGCTTTTCAACCTGTCCTACATCATCCCGTCCGACATGGTGGTTGAGTCCATCGTCCGGCGCGATTTCCCCGTTCTGGCACCGGCGCAGTGGGTCAATATCAATCGGCAACAAAAAGTAAATATTAAAGACGCCCTTGCCCCGTGCCACTTGCCTCCCAATATCGGGCTGGCCTTGCAGGCGCTGGCCGGCGTTTCCGCCTTGTTCTCCGATTCTTTGTTCCCGGGCACAACCAAACACTTCGCGCCTTTTGATCACTCGGCGGCGGGCACGCTGGCGACACAACTCCACGAAGAGTTCCAGACCGCATTTCCGAATTTGGGCCCCGGCGGCCACTATCAACTGGTGGATCGATTTGCCGAGATTTTGGGCTTCCCCGCCCTGCATAATTGGGTTCCAGAAGCCGCCTGGGAGCTGATGGCTTTGGACGCGCCAGATGAAGAGATCGTCCCGTCCAAGCCTTCCGGTCCTGCGGATTTATGATAGAGCGACAGGGGAGGTATGCCGGACAAGCAATTAACGCGGCGGCGCGGAGAAATCAAGCCACCCTCGGGTCCGGGGAATGAAACCGCCGTGAAAATAGAGGTGGCCAATTGACTCGCGAACCGCTGCTTTATCCCTTGCCAAGTGGACGGATTGCGGGGGCCTTTGCTCTCGGGTGGCTGGCTTTAATCTCTTTTGGGTCACACATGAGCAAATACCGCGAATCTCCGCGTTTCACATAGCCTGTTCGAGAGCCTGGCCCCGACAGCCCTTATTTCTTCAAGTGCCCGGACACCAGCTTCGTCATCTCGAACATGCTGACTTGCTTCTTGCCGTTGAACACGGCCTTCAAGTTCTCGTCGGCGTTAATCTGGGTCTTCTTTTTGGCGTCCTGCAACCCGTTTTTGCGGATGTAGGCCCAGAGCTTTTTGGTCAGCTCGGTCCTTGGCAATGGTTTTTCACCCACGATCAGAGCCAGCTTGTCGTCGGGCTGGACCGGCTTCATGAATGCTGCGTTGGGCGTTCGTTGTTCTTCTTTTGGTGTTTGAGCCATGTCCGTAGTCTGCCCTTCTGCCGGGCAAAAGGCAATCTCCAATCTTCGGGTGCCGCCCGTTGCCGGCCAGGAGAGTCTTCTCGCGCCAATAATGAGGTTGTCGATGATCTTGGGGATAGAGGTGTCCCAGGGGAAGGCGAGATGGTCGGCCATCCACTCTTTTGCAGCGAGTTGGAAAACCGGATTGACCGAAACAGGAATGAAGAACCCCGAAATGATTTCCCGCATCAATTGCCACTCCTTGTTGAGGTCGTTGACGATATTGGTATTCCCAACCAAAAACCTCAGCGTGTATTCTCGATCAATTGGAGGAACGATACTGGGGAGGAGGTGAGCCATAACCTTGGAGTTTCCCACTATGCTGGTGCGACTTTTCATGACCTTGATGCCGCGGAAAAGGGCTTCCATCTTGATCCAGTCATTTGCGCCAATTTCGCCGGCTTTGATTCTCGCCACCTCGCTGATTAGACCCTTCAGCGGCATCAGGCTCCTTTGAAATTCGTCGAAGGGCAGCATCTTTGAACCCCCTCGTCCCATTCGGTGCATTCCCCAAGCGGCAAGTGTCGCGTAAATGAGTTCCAAGCGATGGGCGAAATCCGCGTCATCCTCCAATGCCCTTCGGTGAAAATAAAGGCTCGGCCCATCGAATGTCTTAGCCGCGTAAAAGGCTGCATGGTATGGCTCTGCCTGGTTGAGGATTTCGGAGATCCTCTGCCCATATTCACGCATGTGGAAAAAATGGAGGAATTTGGGGTGAAAGCCAACTCAATTCCTTGAGCACAACCCTCAACTCTCCCTCACCACCGCCTCATGCCAGAACAGGGACATCCACTCTCTCGCTTCTCCACGGTCCTCCTTCGATCCGCCCTTCAGTTCGAGCTTTCCGTCCAGGCGCTTGATCAATTTGGCCCCACCCCATGAAGCAATCACCTCGCCTTCGTCTTTAAAATTCGGAAGGAAATTTCGGTTCATGGTGTCCTCCTCATTTCTGCACAATCGCGCCGGTCCTTCCATCCAACACCCGAAGGGCAGCGATGCGAACTTGTTTGGCCCAAGGATGATTCCATGCTCCTTTGGACAGGGCTTCCAATTCCCTCAACGCCTCATCCGCTTCTCCCAGCATCAACCAGAGTTCGGCGCTCCTGACCCGGATGGCGTGGGAGAGGGAGAGCCGGTTTTTGGGGGCGGCTGGCTGCGTTTTGCATTTTCCAATGTTCATGCACGCCATTGTGGCGGGGATGGTTGGACAACGGCTGTCCAACCTGAATTGTCTTCTTGCGGCTCTGTCCGGGTGCAACTTGACCGCGCTAATCGGCATGCATCCAACAATCAACCGGCCAATATCGCAAGTGACCACAAGAAACCTGACGGACTTACGGTTATTTCTGACCAGGAAAAGGTTTCATGTTTGCGGCCGCGAACATTAGGACGCCGCCCAGCAACCGGCCCTCGCCCACCACATCGGACATTCGCATCCAGACGTAGATAGTGCGGCCGCCTTGCAGCGGTGGTGTGCGGTGCTCCACGTATGCCATGCCGTCGCCATAGTTGTGGCCATTTGCGTCAGTCAACCGCGCGAGCGGCACATAAATATCGCCGGGATGGGTGGCATCGCGGACAGCCGGGCGCCAGCGCAGATCGCCGCCGGACGGGAAAGGGGCCTTCGCCGGAAAATCCAAAAGGGCATGGGTGTCGAACTGGAATGTCAATTGTGCGCCGTCAGGCGGGAGTTCCCAACCTTGCTTGACGGGGAGGCCGACCCGGTCAGCCATCGGCGCCGCCTTGTCCGACACCGTGTCGTAATAAAACGGAAAGGGGCCATTGGGCAGGCTGATAAGAAAACCGCCTTGTGCGAGATAGTGCTGGAGGGCGGGCACCACATCCCCCGCGACCTTGCCTGTGGACGAATAGTGTTCGCCGCCCGTTTGCACAACCAATGGGAAATTGCGGGGATTGAAGACCGCTGGATCAGCCACATCCGCCCAGGACAATTCCCTGACATGCAAACCAGCGTCGTTCAGCCAGAACGCCGCCTCCCCAATGTCGGGCAGCACGCCGACGGTGTATCCGGAGAATTGAGCCTGGAGATTGGCGGCGATGGCCGGCGCGGGTTCAGCGCCCGCGGCCAAGCGCGCGGATTTGGCCGCCAAAAAGCCCGGCGCATATTTGGCCGTCAGCTTGAGATACTGATCGCCGTCTTCCCAACTCGGCTCAATCTCGGAGCCTTCGTGCCATTCGTTCCAAGAGGTGATCAGCACCCAATCCGGCTGGGCGCGAATGGCTTCCTCCCACAACACGGCGTCAGTTTGGCCATCCTGTCGGGACGCCATCAGACCGGGCTTGCGGATCTTCGTGTCGTCGTAGCCGGGAATTACCGTCACACAACTGATCCGCCGGCGTTGACGCGCAAGACTAACCGCCTCAGCGTAATTCCGTGCAGCCCAGGCGCGGAGGACCTCGGGCGACTTGCCTTGCACCTCCGCGCAATTGTTGTAAGTATGCACGCCGTCGAATAAGCGCGCGAAAGTCGGCTGATAACCGTCGGCGATGAGCAGAAAATCTCCAGCCTTGGCGCGAGCGCCCTCGATAATCATCGGCCAGGAGGCCAGCGGCACCTGGCCCATCACGCGGCCATAGACAAATATCACCGGCTTTTGGTCCACTTTCAGAAACGCCCGGTTCGTCCCGTAACGCGAAAGCACACAAACCAAGTCGGCGATTGCCCCGTCAATTTGTTCGCGGCCTGACCCGGGCGCGGTTTCCCAATAGATGCTGGCTTTGAAATCTCTTTGCTCCGCGCGGGCCAGCAAGAGCGCAAAACTGCGGTCTTCGTAAGATCCCTGTCCCCACCAAGTGGCAATGAAACCGGACAAACCACAGCTTTTCGCCTCCAGGATGTGTGCGTCCACCAAGGCCGGGTCTTGTGAATCGTAGGCGCCGCGCGCCGGATAATGCGTCGTCTGGGGTGTCGAATGGTCCGTCGTGTTCTCCCCACCCCAATGCACCCAATGATTCTGCCGTTCCGGGCGCCCGTACCACGTATAATAAAACGCCAGCACTTCATGCGGCACGCCGTCGAAGTGCCGGTCGCGG
>Ga0187888_1000620_pt1 | contig 38141 bp, 32 predicted proteins | sample June2016WEW_7_40_FD_132987 | JGI IMG/M metagenome (GOLD analysis project Ga0187888, IMG submission 132987) | Peatland microbial communities from SPRUCE experiment site at the Marcell Experimental Forest, Minnesota, USA - June2016WEW_7_40 | ecosystem: Environmental > Terrestrial > Soil > Wetlands...
ATCCGGATAGGCTTCGACGGGAATGTCGTGGAAGGCTTCTGCTCCGCAGAAAATAAACACACCCATCAACACCACCACGATGGCGCGATTGTGCAGAACCTTGGTTGTGAGTTCACTGATCATGCTTGGTCGAGGCGGTCAGTCATGCGTGGCGAGTGGCTAGGACTCCGGTTGTTCGACCAGCGCCTGCAACAGGAGCGCCCCTTCCACCACCACTTTTTGGCCGGGGCTGACGCCGTCGTAAATGGGCACTTTGTTGTCCTTTTCAATCCCCACTTTCACCTGCTTGCGCTCATAAGCGCCCGGCGCTTCTTCGATGAAAACAAACGAATCGTCGCCTTTCATAAACAGCGCCTTGGAGGAAATCTCCACGCCCAACTCCCCCGCCCGGGCCGTCTCCTCCACCACATCCACCAGCACATACATCTCGGCCTTGAGCAACTTGTCCGGATTGTTGACACTCCCGCGCACTTTGATGGTGCGGGTGCTCGGATCCATCGTGTCTCCAATCCGCTCCACCTCGCCGTCAAACACTTTGTTTGGATAGGAACGGGAGGAGATTTGCAGGCGCTGTCCCGGCTGCAGGCTGCTCAAATCCGACTCCGCCACATCGAGTTGCAGCCACAATTTGGTCGGATCGCTCACCACGAAACTGGGCGCGAATAAATTCGGGGCATTGGCCAGCATGAGATCCGCCCGCAGTTCCTGGCCGGGGTTGATGTTCTTGTCCACCAGCACGCCGGAGATCGGACTGCGCAAGAGGTAAAGCGAATTGGTGCTCTGGTCGCTTCCTCCGTAGTTGGCCAGCACCGCTTCCGCCCTGTCCCGCTCCGCCCGCGCGGCCACGTAGGCCGCTTGCGCCGCTTCCACATCCTTTTGCGCCGCCGCGCCGTGATCGAACAATTCCTGGGCGCGGGCGTACGCCTTGTCCGCCGCCGCCAGGTTGCCCACCGCCGTCCGCGCGTTGGCCAGCGCCTGGGCCAGATCCGGCGAATCCAACTCGGCCAGCGGGGTGCCCTTGGCCACCGGTTGGCCCAGGTCGGCCAGCAGGCGGGTCACCCGCCCGGCCACCGGCGTAAACACTCCGACCGTCGTGTCCCCATTCCAGTAGAGCCGGCCGGTCACGTGCGTGACTGCCTTGGTGCGGGCTTGCGCCGGTTGCACCGAAATGGAGGCCAATTGCGGAGCGTTGGTTTCAAAAGTAACCTTCGCTCCATTCACTTTGGGGTCCGCCGGCGGTTCGAATACCGCCGCTTTCTCCGGGCTGCACCCCACCAGCCCGATCATAGCCAGCAAACTGAAAAACTGCGCCAGACCGGCTGAGCGGCATGAGCACATGGGAAATGTCTTGGTTAATCTGTCATTTGTTGTTTTCATATTTGGGGCTTTCCTCATTTTTTGCGCGCCTCCAATTCGTTTTCAGAAAGAACATTCTGGGCCGCCGCCAGGTCGGCGATGGCGCTGCTGGTGTCTGACATGGCCTGGACGGTGGCCAGGCGGATGTCGTTGTCCGTCCGCTCGGCGTCCAGCAAGTCCAACAGCGCCGCGCCGCCCTTGTCATACGCGAACTGCACCGACTTGAGCACCTGCGCCGATTTGGGGGCGGTCACGTCGCGGTAACGCGCCCAGCGGGCGGTCGCTTCCTTGTATTCCACTTGGGCGTTGGCCAGATCGGCCATCGCCTGCGCCCGGGCCTTGCCCAGCGCCTCCTCCAATTGCTCCACGCTGGCTTGCGCCGCTTTGATGTTGCCCCCGTTCTGGTTCCAAAGAGGCAGCGGAAACGACAGGCCGATCAAAAATGTGTCCGAGGCAGGGCCGCTGTCGGGAGGGTTGTGCTCCCCTCCGATCGTGAAGGTTGGGTCGGGAATCCGCATCGCTCTCTGCAATTGCAGTTGCGCCCGGCCTCCGCGCAAATCCGCTTCCGCCGCCAGCACGTCCGGCCGCGCCGCCGCGGAGTTTGTTCCGGGAGCGGGCGGGGTCCATTCGGCGACTAATTTATCGAGGGAGTCGGCCGGGGTCCAACCCCCAGCCGGCCCGGGCGCGCCCATCAGAATCTCCACCGCGATCCGGGCCTGCACCGCCGCCGCTTCGGCGGATTTGGCTTGCAGTTCATATTGTTCGGCGTTGATTTCGATCTGCTTCATGTCCGAGTCGGAGAGGTCTCCCGCTTTGTTCCGTTGCGCCGCAATCCCCGCCTCCCGCAGGAGCAGGCCGGAAGATTCTTTGAGAATCCGCACATTCTCTCCGGCCAGCAGGGCGCCGATGTAAGCCTTGGTCACGCCCTGGTCCAGGGTGCGTTTGGCGTCGTAGAAACGGGCCTTGGCGCCGATCACCCCCGCCCGGCCCGCCATCTGGCGGTCTTTGCGTTTGCCCCCAATCTCAATCAGTTGGTTGACCGATAAGATCGTATCGTAACTGCGGTGCCAGAGGTTGTTGCCCAGGTCCGTGCCGGCGTTGTGGGTGCCAATCTTGGCGGTGGAGAGAGAGGCGCTGGGATTGGGAAATTCCTTGGCGACGATAAGCTGTGCCGTGGCCGCATCAATCCCGCTCTTGGCTGCCAGCAAATCCCAATTCCTCTCCAAGGCAACCTCTTTCGCCTGGGCTAGGCTCAAAACTTCCATGCCCGTGTTCGCGTTGGCGCCCATTGGCTGAAGCGGCGGGTTCGTCTGAGCCGCCGCGCCAAAGCCCACACACATCAGCAATAGCCACAGCCCCCAAGATCTCAAACATTTCATCATTTTGCGCCTTACGACATCAAGCTTAACTATAGGGGAAGTTCCATGTTGTCAGATGATCAGAGCGCTGATTCTCCTTTCTCGTCGGTGCGAATGCGCACCACATCATCAATTGAAGAAATGAAGACTTTGCCGTCGCCGATCTTGCCGGTTTTGGCCGCCAGGACGATGGCCTTAACGGCCGCGTCCACCGCGAAATCCGCCAAAACGATATCCAGCTTGAGCTTGGGCAGGAAGTCGGCCGTGTATTCGCTTCCGCGGTAGATTTCGGTATGCCCCTTTTGGCGGCCGAACCCTTTGACCTCGGTGACCGTCATCCCTTCTATGCCAAGATTGTGCAGGGCGCTTTTGACTTCCTCCAGTCGAAAGGGCTTGATGATGGCCTCAATTTTTTTCATGGCTATTCATATTCATGCTGCTCATGGTGATGCGGACTCAACCCAACAACGGACGATCTGGATTTTGGGAGAAAGGAATGGGCGCCGGGGTACGACACTATGGCTAATGCCCTCGCCAATATATCGTGGAGGAACCGATCCGGCGCCCAAATTTTTGTAGCTCATAATTTATTTGCGGTCCAGGCGCCATCTCTCACGCTTTTGGGCGGGCGCTTGGGAACCGGCCCTGCTCACTCAGGGCCGGCCCCAAGGGGCCACGCCAGCAGGACGTGGCCGATTTCGCCTTAGAAGTGATAGATCACGTCGAACTGCGCTGTGAACTGCGATGACCGCGTGCCATTGTCATACGGCATGGATTCCTCTCCGCCCGTGGCGGGGACGGGACCCATTTGGCTGTTATGCGTGCCGTAAGAATGTTCAAAGCGAAGTTCGGGCCGGAACGTGATAATGCTGGAGGGCCACCACGTTAGGCCGATGGAGTGTTCGGAGTACAGCGTCGCATACCCGGTGCGCTGGCCGTCACAGTCATCGAACATTTCATTGCGAACGGTGAAGAACAAGTTTGGCCCAAGCCGGAACATGGTGTAGTTGAGCGTCGCCCATTCCCCGGCAAAGCCAGGTTTGACCGGAATTGCCGCGTCGGTGTAACCCAGGCCGCCGTTTTGTGAGAGTGGCTCATCACCGCCAATAACATCAGCTCCCGTGTACCGCCCCTTGGTGCCGTTCCAATTCTCGGGTTCCTGACCGGGACATTGTGTCTGATACATGTACCACGTTTCATGCGACGTCCAAATCGTGTCGCTGAACTTGTAGGTGAAGGTGCCGACGTACTGCTGAATATTGTTGAAACCCCAGTGCGCGTTATTTATCGCGTTGCCCCCGCCGTAAAAACCAAATTTATTGTTGGGGGACTGGTATTGGAACATGACCGACAAGGTGGGCTGGGTTCCCGGGTCCTGGGTTTCCCACGGCGTCACGTCGTTGCCCGCCGACGGGCCGATCTGCACCGTCCAGCAGTCGTTGAGCTTGAGGGTGGCAAACAAACCCCATTGGCAGTAAGGATCGAAGCCATAGAGCAAGGAATGGCTCGACATGAGGTTGTTGGGCGCCAGTTGCGCTTCGATGTCCGCTTCCGAGATGATGCGTCCGAAGGTTAGGTTCAGGCCATCGGCGATCTTGGGAGTGTACCAGGTTAAGTACATCATCGGGTCGTCCATGCCGAGAAACCTATTGTCATGGGTCAGTTGATGGTCATCCCATCCGCGCGAGATCATGTAGCGGTAATCCAAGCCGTAAACCCACGACATCCGAAAGCCCCAATCCGGATGGTCGGTCTGGAACTCATCCGGCGTGCGCTCCAAATAGAGCACAAACTGATTCTGCGACATGGAGTTGGGGGTTTGATCATACACTTCCGGGAAGTTGGCGGCATTGCCTGTCCAACTGGTTCCAGGTTGGTGAGAGGTGCTGACGTTGCCCGAAAAATCCTCCCAGCCGTAGAACTTGATCTTGCTGTCTCGAAAGAACTGCCCGTGCGGGCCGTCGTAGAGGGCCTGCATAAACGGATAATCCGGTGTCTCGTTCTTATCCCCAATGGTCTCGGTGCCGCCGATCTGCCATTCCCCGTTGGGGTACGGCGGCGAATCAAACGGCGCCGCATTGCCGCGGCGGGTGACGGGAGCATTTGTTGCCGGCGGCGTATATGCCGGCGAGCTTAACGCCTCCGAGTTGGCTTCCTCAAAGCGCTTCCAGAAGCTTTCTTCTTTACGGCGGCCGGTGACATCGGGGCCGGGCGGCGCCGCGTTCGTTCCGTCTGCCAGGGCGGAATAGGCCAGGCCAATGCATCCAACAGCCAGGCCCAACGCCGCTGGATGGAACTTCATTCGTGTCAATCTTCGCATTATTTTCATTTTTTTGTTGTTATCTCCAGTTGTTGATCTTCAGGTCATTCCTCGCTCCAACTCACCAATTTGATCTTGATTCTTCGCCTTGCGGCCAATGGCGTGCTTTTCGCCGCCGGCGCGCCCCGCTTGGACGCGCCCACCCCGTCCGCTTTGGGCGCCGCAGAAACGCCGAACAACCGCAGCAATTTTGCGCTGCTGGCGAGAAGACACGGCAACTTCGCCTGAATGCCGCTCCCGTATTTGTTCTCGTTCTCTGTTCGCATATTTCTAGCACAGCAGACTATATTGTTCGCCGCGTCCCCTCGATAATAAATACGAGGCCATTCCGGCTTAAAATACCCTCAAAACTCCAGCCTTTTCTATTACTAGCCGCCATCTTTGCTATCCCGTTTCCCAGTGCTTTGTTCCTTATTTTCATTTCTCGTGCGGCTCAACAAACCGCGATCGGCGACCTGTTAGCAGTTCGGATGCCACCTGGCGGCATGCCTGCTTGACAACCAAAGGAAAGGGGCGCGCGGGAAGCAACACGGATTCACCGGCTGCGCCGGAAGCAAAAGATATGTTGACAGGTCTTGCTATTATCTTTCACTTTTTTGAGGAAGAGACCGGCTCGGCGTGTAGGACGAAATCGTACAAGTTGCGGCGTTTTGCCCATCTTGGATATGATTTTAGCAAGAGGGGACCAACCCTGGAGGAACAGAGGGTTGGTCCCCGTTGGGACAAGCCAGGCTAATGCGGGCCTGGCTCGACGTTGTATTAAAATTTATTAATTACATCAATGCGCCCCGGCTGGAAGCCTGCTCCTGGCGGAACAGTTTCCCAGACGGGCGCGATTTCTCTTGCCTTAGAAGTGATAGGTGATGTCCACCGCAAAGGTGATCTGGTTTTGCTTGGTGCCGTTGTCGTAAGGACCGGCCTGGTGGACGATGGTGCCGGGATCGGGGTTGGAGAACGAGCTTGTACTGGCCAGTCCATCATGCTTGAAGGCATGTTCGAAGCGAATCTCCGGCCGGAGCATGATCAGTTTGCTGGGCCAATACTGCATCCCGATGGAATTCTCATCGTAAGAGGACGTATAGCCCGACCGGTAGGCGTCAGGATCGTCCCACCATTCGTTGCGGAGGGTGAGGAACACGTTGGGCGCGACGCGGAACAGGGTGTAATTGAGAATGCCTCCAGCCCAGACATAGCCGGCTTTCGTGGGGTAGAACCCGTCCTCGACGGGCACTTTGGCCGACGGCCCGGTCGTGCAGTTCTCCGTGTACATGTACTGTCCTTCGAACGTGGTCCACACCGTATCGTTGAATTTGTGGGTATAGCTTTCAATGCACTCCTGGAGGTTGTTGAAGCCGAAGGTGCCGTTGTTGAACGAGTTCATCCCCACGTAAAACGAGTCATGCCCGCCCGATCCGATATACTGAATCATCGCCGAGCCGGTGGGCTGGTCGCCCGGATCCTGCGTCTCCCAGGGCGCGATATCCACCCCGTCCAGCAGCGACAACTGAATTAACCAGTTTTCGTTGAGCTTGGTGGAGGTGAAGATGCCCCACGTCGTGTAGTCGTCGAAACTATAGACCAGCGAGTGGCTGGCCATGAGGTTGTTGGGCGCCAGTTGTTGCTCGATGTCGGGCAAGGAGATGATGCGCCCAAGGATGACGTTCATGCCGTCGGCCACTTTGGGAATGTAAACATTGAAGTACATCATCGGCGTGTCGAAGCCCACGTTGTGGTTGTTCTGCAGCAGGTTCACGTCGTTGAGGTAACCTCGTGACGCCATGAAACGGTAGTCCAGACCGAAGAGCAAGGCCACGCGAAAGCCCCAGTCAATATGGTCGGTCTGGTTCTCATCGGCCATGCGTTCGATATACGTTACGAACTGGTCCAGTTCCACGCGATCCGAACGCTCATCATAGACTTCAGGGTAATTGGGATATTGTCCCAGAGAATAGTTGTGCGAACTGCTGATGTTTCCGCTGACCGTCCACCAACCGTAAATCTGCACCCGGCTGTCGTACCATCCTTTGCCGTTGGGGCCGTCATAGATCGCCTGCATGAGCGGGAACGGACTGTCCCGCAGGGCGCCCGGGTCGCCGATGACGTTGGGGCCGCCGCCGAGCTGCCAATCCTGGTCCGGATAAGGCGGTGAATCAAAGGGCGGGGCGCCAATGCGGCGCACCGGCGCGGCGGGCGCGTTGGTGTCGGGCGGCGGGTTGGAGGGCGTGCCGGCTTGCTCGAGTTCCGCCTGGTCAAGCCGTTTCCAAAAGCCTTCGTTGGCCCTCTTGCCGTAGGGCGGGGGCGCCGGGGCATTGGTCGAGGCCATGGCATTGGTTGCCGTTTGAGCCAGCGTCGCCGTGGCCAGGCCGAGACATCCAACCGCCATGCCCAAAGCCGATGGATGGATCTTCATACGCTTGAATCTTCGCATTGTCTTCATGTTTTGTTGTTGTTATTTCGAGTTTCTGTTTCTTGGGTCATCCCTCATTTCAATTCACCGCTTTGCTCTTGTTCTCCGTTCTCACGCTGGCGCCGCCGATTGACTTCAACAGGTCATCCTCCGGCGCATAAATATGGGGGTCAAAACGCCTAAAAAAACTCTTAAATCTGCCGGCTCTTTTTGCAACGCCACTCGCTTTTGGATTTCTGCTCCCCGCGTATGTCTCCACAAATATGACCGTTTTCTTGCTCATGTTACTTATATCTTTTATATGGCGGTCGTATAAAACGCACTCATTGAGCCGTTAGCAATTCGGATGCCAGCCGGAAATCAGAATCATTCTCTGTCTCGCTAATGGTCCGACAAAATCGCCCGCTATAGAAACGACCTTCTAAAATACTTTTGTCTGAAAAAAGGAATGCTGCCGGCGTGTAATCAGAACGCGCAATCTGCGGCGTTTTGCTCACATTGGATAAAAATGCCAAAACCGCACTAACACTATCGCCTTCTCGTTGCTGCGCATCGCACCTAATCACATGGACGCTCACAACCTTGCCCCGGCCAGCCGCAAACAAATAAAAATACAATCAAATCACAGCTGAATGCTATTAACAAACTACTAATTATTCAACGCGCGCAATACTACCAGTTTGCATTCTATTCGCGGACGTGGGTATTGACACCTCTTGCCCCAAAAAGACGAAGGCCGATCCGGTGCTTTTCCGGATCGGCCTGGCTTCAGGCGCGGCGCGGCGCGCTATTTCAGCGGAGCAATGTAAAAGGAGAGGTCGGCTTTCTGTTTGGGAGAGCCGTTCTGGCAACGGATGCTGGCGGCCAAGTCGCGGTCCGTTCCAGCCTTGGCGGGTAGGCACACATACAGGTCCGGCTTTGCTTTGGGCGAGCCATTCTGATTGCGCACTTGGGCAACCAGGTTGACATCGCTGCCTTCCGGATAGGGGACGAGCGTGCGTTCGAACTGCGGATCGTGCTTCTGGACGGCCAGCGCGACACTGGTCGCGCTGGAGGCAGCCACCAATGCCGCCAATACTGTCAAGTATTTCATTTTCATAGGCGCTTTCATGTTCGTATCTTGTTCTCTGTTCTCACCTTGGCGCCGCTGATTGCCCTCAACGGGGCATCCTCCGGCGCCTAAAACTACTCTTAAATTCCCGAGCTCTTTTTTGGAACGCCACTCGCTTTTAACTGTGCGCTCCCCGCGTATGTCTCCACAAATATGACCGTTTTCTTGCTCATGTTGCTTCTATCTCTCAAATGGCGGTCGTATAAGACGCGCTCATTGATCCTTTAGCAGTTCGGATGCCAGCCCGGAATTGGGGCGGCTCGGCGAATGTTCCTTCCGCGGCGCCGGCGAGGCCGCCCCGCGCCGATAGACACCCGATTGATCAAGGACGCTCACAACTTTGCCCTAGCCAGCCGCAATCAAATAAAAATACAGTCAAATTACATCTACAAACTATTAATAAACGATTAATCATTCAACGCGCACAATACTACTCGTTTGGATTCTATTCGCAGACGTGGATATTGACACCGCTTGCCGCAACCAGACGAAGGCCATCCGGTGCTTTTCCGGATCGGCCGGGCTCCAAGTAAAGGCGTGGCAGAGCATGGTTCTTCAATCCCAAGCGACTTTGCTGTTCATCGCCGTCCCTTTTCTATGGAACCTAACGGGTTCCTAACGCCTGCTAACGGCAATTCTAACGGGTCAAACCTCAAAAATCCCCAATATTTACTGGGGTCCTAACGGGTTAACGGCTCCAGATCCCCAAAGGGCTCCCTCCCACCCAAACCGGCGTCCCGCCATCGCCGCATCGTGAAGCCGAATGAAGGTCAATCAACGTCAATCAAGGTGGACCAGCCTCTCGATCTCGCTTTCCATTCCACTGAAAATGTCGAGAAGCCTAAAATATTCTTAAAAAGAGCCGGCCCGGAGGGAAACATGCTGAAACATGCTGAATTATGACATAAAATAGAATCGCCGCATGAACGAAAAGATGCAAGCAGCACAAACCCAGCAGTCCGGCAAACCGGAGCAGCGGTTGCTTGTGGCGGTAGCTCCCGGATTGGTTTCAGAACAACTGGTGCATTGGACACATCGCCTGGCCCGCAGTTTGGACTGCCCGTGGGGCGCGATCTATGTGGATGACTCCGCCATTCTGCCCGAGCAGGATCAATTGCAGTTGGCTCGAACGCTCGCTGTGGCGCGCGCCTTGGGCGCTGAAGTCGTCACCACCAGCGACCCCGACCTGGCGCGAGGTCTGCTGCGCTCGGCCACCGAGCGCGGTGTCACTCAGATTGTCCTCAGCCAGCCAACCGCGACATCGTATGGGCGGCTCTTCCGACGCGGCAAATTGTTGAAAAAACTCCTGCGGGAGAGCGGCACGCTGGATATTCACGTTGTCCATTTCAAGGAGGAATCTTCGGGGCCGGTTTTTTCCCCGGCGCGGTCGCTCGGATCAACTTGGCGGGAGTATCTCGTGGCCGCGGCAATCATCTGCGCCGTGTCCTGGGTGATGACCTACACCAGAACGCTGATGGCCTTTCAAGCGGTTGCCTGGGTGTTTCTTGCGGCCGTGGTGCTCATGGCGCCCGTGGTGGGCCGCGGCGCCACCCTGCTGGCGGCCGTCATGAGCGCCCTGCTTTGGGACTATTATTTTGAGCCGCCCATTCACAGCTTTTCCATCCTCGCCCCCCGGGACCAGTTCCTCTTCGGCATGTTCATCTTGATCGCGGTTGTCTTGGGCCAGCTCACCGCCAAAATCCGCCGGCAGGAAAAAGTGGAGCGCGAGCGCAAAGAGCGCGCCGAGGCTCTCCAACGGTTGACGCGCGAAGTGACGGAGGCGGCCGGGTATGACGACATGCTCGCCCAGGCCGTGCGGCAGACGGCCTTCGTCTTCAAAGCTCCAGTGGCGCTGATCCTGCCCTCTTCGTCCGGGGAGATGAGCCTGCACCCCGTAAGCACATTTCAAGTCACGGAGGAAGAAATCCGCGTTGCCGCCTGGGTCCATGAAAGAGGTCTCATGGCGGGCAGATTCACCGCCGACTTCCCGCTGGCCACCGCTCTTTACCTGCCGCTGAGCGCGTACGGCGCGAAATGGGGAGTGATGGCTCTGCAACTCAGCCAGGCTGAGGCCCCCACCATTCATCAACGAACTCTCATGGACGCTTTTGCCGAGCAGATTGCCATGGCCATCCAACGCTGCCGCATGCAGGAGATCTCGGAAAAATCCAAGCTGCTGGCCGAATCGGAGCGCTTGAGCAAAACGCTCCTAAACTCCATCTCGCACGAAGTTCGGACCCCGCTGACTGTCATCCAAAGCGCCGCCGACTGCCTGGCCGATTTTCCGAAACCCGGCGCATCCATTTCTCCAAAGGCCATGATCGCGGAAATTCAGGAGGCAGCCAAACGATTAAACCGGCTGGTGGGAAAGGTGATCGAGGCCACCCGGCTCGAAACCGGTCACGTCCAGCCCAAGTTCGAACCCTGTGAGGTGGGCGAATTGGTTCAAGTGGTCGAGGAGGCGACCTTGAAAGAACTGGCCCATCATAAAGTGAGGATCAAGATTGCCTCGAATCTGCCGCCGGTCCCAATGGACTTCGAGTTGATGGTCCATGCCCTGGCCAACCTCCTCTCCAACGCCGCCTTTCACACCCCCGCTGGCACCGAAGTGCAATTGCTGGCAAGGGTCGAGGATGTCAATTTACTCCTGGTCGTGGCCGACAACGGGCCTGGCATCCCTCCCGAATCCATCCCCCGGCTGTTCGAGAAATTCTATCGGGCGCCCGGCGCGCCGACCGGGGGCACCGGACTTGGGCTGTCCCTTGTGAAGGGTTTTGTCGAGGCCCAAGGCGGCCAAGTGACGGTCGAAAACCGTCCGGAGGGCGGCGCCGCATTTACCATCCGCCTGCCCCTGAAGCAAATCAGCACCCCCGCCGGTTGCGTCCCAGTTTGAAACCGCCAGGGGGCCGCCCGTATTGGAGTGAAGCGAAGTTTGGCGCGCTTGCATTTTGCGATGGATTTTTGCCGCCAGAAGGATAGAATTTTTCCCATGCCAGAGAAACCTTTCAGCCAAATCTCGCGGCCGCTCCGCGAGCAATACGAAAAAGGCAAAAAGGCGCTAGATCGGCGCAATTACGATTACGCCATCGCCATTTTCACCGGCGTGCTCGACCAGGAGCCGGCCTTTTTTGATTGCCGCCAGCTCCTGCGCGTCACCCAGCACAAGAGAATGGAAGGTGGCGGCAGCGGCTTTTTCAAGAAAATGTTCAGTGGCGCCAGTTCCTCTCCGCTCCTGGCCAAGGGCCATGTCGCCTTGCGCGGCGATCCTCTGGAAGCCCTGAAGATCGCCGAGCAAATCCTCAATTCCAATCCGACCAGCGCCTCAGCACACAAGCTGCTGGCCGACGCCGCCCTGGCCGCCGATCTGCCCAAAACCGCCGTTCTCTCCCTGGAAATCCTGGCCAAAAATTCGCCCAAGGACCAGGATTTGCAAAAGGACCTTGCCCGCGCCTACGCCCAGACCGGCCACGCGGACAAGGCGGAGAAAATCTTCGCCGAACTGGTGCGCCTGAATCCCGGCGACACCCGCCTGACCGAGGAGCTCAAAGACGCCTCCGCCCGCAAAACCCTCGCCGAAGGCGGTTACGACGCCCTTTCCGACGGCAAAGGTTCCTACCGCGATATTTTGAAGGACAAGGACCAGGCCATCGCTCTGGAGCAGGAAAACCGGCAGGTGAAGGACACCCCCACCGCCGAGCGCCTCATCAAGGAAAAGGAAGCCCAACTGGCCAACGACCCCAAGAACCTGAAGCTGCTTCGCACCATCGGCGAGCTTTACGCCCAGCAAAAGGAATGGGACCGCGCCCTGGAAGCTTACAACCGGATCATCGCCACCGAAGGGGCGACCGATCCCGCCCTGCAAAAGACGATCTCCGAAGTGACCATCCGCAAGTTGGATCACGCCCTTTCCCAACTGGATCCGCAGGCCCCCGATTACGCCCAACAATCCGCCCGCCTCAAGGCGGAGCGCGATGATTTTATGCTGGCGGAATGCAAGGAACGGGCCGACAAGTATCCCAGCGACCTGCTCATCCGCTTTGAACTCGGCCAGCTCTATTATCAGGCCGGCAAAACCAGCGAAGCCATCCAGGAACTCCAGAAGGCCCAGAACAATCCCAACCGCCGCATCCAGGCCCTGAGCCTTCTGGGCCAGTGCTTCGCCCGCCGCAACATGAACGACCTGGCCGCCAAAACCCTCGAAAAAGCCATCGCCGAAAAAGTCGTGTTCGACGACGAAAAAAAGGAAATCATTTACGCCCTGGGGGTGGTCCTGGAAAAAATGGGCAAACCCCAGGAAGCCATCGAACAATTCAAACAGATTTACGAAGTGGACGCCGCATTCAAGGACGTGAGCGCCAAAGTGGACGCCTTTTACGCCGGCAGCTGAGGCCTCGGGCCATGCTCAACCCCGCACGATATAAGCCGCAAACTCCCAGCGGAAATGCGGCGGAATGCGCGCCTTGAGCCGCGTCGTCTCCCCCGCGTAATCCCGCTCCAGAACTTGCGCCACCTGATGCAGCCGCGCAATCACCGCCGAGTCCCGGTGCGGCACGCATAAATCCACCAATTCGCGGGACGGCCGCAATTGCGTCCCCAATTCCTGGATCAACCCGGCGATCCCTTCGCCGGTTTTGGCCGAAAGCCCGACGCTGTTGGGGAATTGCTCCAGATACTTATCGAGCGGGCCGCGCGCCCCATCCAGCCGGTCTATCTTATTGAAGACCATGATGGTGGGCTTGCCCTCCGCCCCGATTTCCCCCAGCACCACGTTGACCGCGGCGATCTGCTCCGCCGCCTGCGCATGGCCCGCGTCCACCACATGCAGGAGCAAATCCGCCTGCGCCACCTCCTCCAGCGTCGCCTTGAAGGCCTCCACCAGCCCGTGCGGCAGCTTGCGGATGAAGCCCACCGTGTCAGTTAAGAACAAATTCTGGTTCGTGGGCAGCCGCAGCCGCCGCGTCGTCGGATCCAGCGTCGCGAAAAGCTTGTCCTCCTCCAGCGCCTCCGCGCCCGTCAACGCGTTGAGCAGGGTGGATTTGCCCGCGTTGGTATAGCCGACGATGGAAGCCAGCGGCCAAAGGCGCCGTTGCCGGCCCGTGCGTTGCGTGGCCCGATGCCGCCGCACGGCCTGGAGGTCCTGGGTGATCCGTTCAATCCGTTCCTGCACCCGCCGCCGGTCCGTTTCCAACTGCGACTCCCCTTCGCCCCCGCGCATCCCGATGCCCCCGCTTTGCCGGGAGAGGTGGCCCCAGAACCGCGTCAAGCGCGGGAGCAAATGCTGCAACTGCGCCAATTCCACCTGCAGCTTCCCTTCCCGCGTCCGCGCCCGTTGCGCGAAAATGTCCAGAATCAGCGCCGTGCGGTCCAGCACTTTGCAGCCGAAAACGTTCTCCAAATTCCGGCTTTGCGCCGGCGAAAGCTCATCATCGAACACCACGGTATCCACGTCGTTTTCCCGGCAATGCCTGGCGAACTCGTGGGCTTTCCCGCTGCCGATGAACGTTCCCGCCACAGGCGACTCCAGTTTTTGCGTGCCCGTTCCCACCACCGCCCCGCCCGCCGTGGCCGCCAATTCCGCCAACTCCTCCAGGGACTCCATCAACTGCCAGCTTGTTCCAGCCTTTAATTCCAATCCGACGAGAAAAACCCTTTCCACCGGCTTGGAGTTCGAGATCAGCGCTTTCAATTTTTCTTATTGTCGCCTTTAAGGTAGCATCTCCCAGGCCCTCCGCAAGAAGGTTAAGAGACTGGTGGCAAACTAACGCGCCGGAGTTGCCAGTTTTGAGGCGAGCCTCGCGGCCGCCGCCTCGCAGGATCGGCCTTCCAACGAAATCCATTCCAGGCGCATTTGCCGGCGAAACCAGGTCCATTGCCGCCTGGCGAATTGGCGCGTGCGGATTTTCACCAGTTCCACTGTTTCGGGCAGCGGCCGCTTTCCGCGCAAATGTTCCACCACCTGGCGGTATCCCAGCGCCTGCATCGCCGTGCGATTCTGTTCCAGGCCGCGCGCCAGCAATGCGGCCGTCTCCGCCACCAAGCCTCGGTCGAACATCTCCTCCACGCGTCGCGCGATGCGCCCGTGCAGTTCACCCGCCGGCAGGGACAAGCCGATCCAACGACCCGGCTCCCCGCTCCCCGCGCTCCGCCAACGGGCCCGTTGTTCGGAAAACGGCATGCCCGTCAGCCGGATGACCTCCAACGCGCGGATCACCCGGCGCGGATTCCAGGTGTCGATCCTTTGGAAAGTGACGGGATCGCCTTTCTCCAATTCGGCGAGCAATTCCGCCAGCGGCCGGGCTTCCAACTCCGCCCGAAGCGCTGCCTCCGCCGGCGGCGCATCGCCCAGCCCTTCCTCAAACGCCTTGAAGTAAAAGCCTGTCCCGCCGCAGAAAATCGGGAGATGCCCTCGCGCCTGGATTTCGGCGACCGCCGCACGCGCCAGACGGACAAATTGCGCCGCGTCAAACATCTCCTCCAATCCCGCCACATCAATCAGATGATGCCGCACCCGCTTCAACTCGGCCGCCCCCGGTTTGGCCGTGCCGATGTCCAGTCCCCGATAGACCTGCATCGAGTCCACGGAAATGATTTCGCCCCCGACCCTCTCCGCCAAGGCCAGGGCCACGCCGGATTTGCCCACCGCCGTCGGACCCGCCAGATAAATGGGACGCAAATGCGGGATGGAAGGATCGCTTTTCACTTCTTTGGTTCTTGGCTCTTAATCCTGATTGTAATCGGAATCGTTTAGAGTGCCTTGCCATGCACGATCCTCGCGCCCCTCCTGGGCAGCAGCACCAACAGCAACACCCCGGCCAGCAGCGTGAAGATGCTGACCACTTGCGCGGGCGTGGCCCATCCCCCAAAATAACGCGCCGGGTAATCCCCTCGAAAGTATTCCACGAAAGAACGCAGCACCGAATAGCAAACCAGGTAAAGCGCAAACACCTGCCCATCAAACTTCTTGCGCCGGTAAAACCAGGCCAGCCCGGCGAACAATCCCAGATTCAACAAGGAATCGTAAATCTCCGTCGGATGCACGTAATGCGGATAGGTCTCATGATCTGGTGGAAACTGAATGCCCCAGGGCAGATTCGTTGGCCGGCCGTAGCAGCAGCCGTTCATCAGACAACCCCAGCGGCCAAAAAAGGAGCCCAACGCGACGCCCGGCGCCAGGATGTCCGCCAATTTCCACAACGGAACCCGAATTTTCCGGGCGAAAAGGACGCACGCAGCCGAGGCCCCCATCAATCCCCCGTAATAAACCAGCCCGCCATGCTGCACCATGAAAATTTCCAGCGCAGGGGAGTCATGGTAAACATTCTTCGCGTCCTCAACAATATTCGTCCAATAGGACACCACATAGAGCGCGCGGGCGCCCACGATGGCTCCGATCAGCAGCCATGTTCCGCAATCGAAGATCGTCTCCGGGTGGATTTTCTCCCGCATGGCGCGGCGGCTGGAATTCCACAACCCAAAGGCAAAACCCGCCACTAAGAATATCCCGTACCAGTGGATGGTGAGCGGCCCCAATTCAAAAGCGATTTTATGCACCGCCGACAAATTAGAATCCCCCCGTTCAAAGCGCAAGGCGGGCCTTCCGCCGCGCGTTGACTTCCGGGGTCTTTTGCGGCAGGTTGTGTCCGGACTATCACCAATGAATTTCGGAGCCAGATTTTACAAGGCGATGCTGGCCGGGGTGGCGGCGGTTCTGTTTTGCGGCGTGGCTCAGATGCAGAATCTCCTCAACACCGACCGGCAGCAGCTTGGCTTCACCGTCCTGAAGCCGTTGGAGAACGCGCCCCCTTTTCTGGCCTTCACCACCGTCGCCCTGGGCGGCTTTCGCGGACTCATTTCCAACTTCCTCTGGATCCGCGCCGGCGAATTGCAGGACCAGGAACGGTATTTCGAAATGGTGCAACTGTCCGACTGGATTTCCAAGCTGGAACCCCATTTTGCCACCGTCTGGACGCATCAGGCCTGGAACATGGCCTTCAACATCTCTGTCAAGTGCAAGGACTTCGACGAACGCTGGCGCTGGGTGCAGCGCGGCATGCAGCTGCTCCGCGAGGGCCTGAAATACAACCCCGGCGAAGTCCAGATTTACAAGGAACTCTCCTGGTTTTTCCGCTTTAAAATCGGCCAAAACCTCGACGACGCCCACCTGTTTTACAAATACCACTGGGCCCAGCAAATGCAGGACATCCTCGGCGGCCATCCCGACTTTGCCGTCCTGCTCGACCCCCAAACACCCGAAGACCGCGAGCGCGTCCGCAAATTGCGCGAGGTTTACCAGATGGACCCCGCCATCATTCAGGAAATTGACACCAACTACGGCCCGCTGGACTGGCGTTTGCCGGACGCCCACGCCATCTACTGGGCCGAAATGGGAATGCGCAACGGGAATGAGAGCAAGGATAAAGACATCCTGCGCCGCTTTCCCGCCCAGGAGATGCAGGCCGTCTGTTTTCGCGGCAGCGCCCTGCCCCCGTGGGTCAAAAGGGTCACGCCGGAGAATTTCATTCTTTGGCCCAATTTGGACATGGTGACCAATGTCAACGCCGCCTACGAGAGAATGGAATTCACGGACGAAAGTCAGAAGAAAACCGCCCAGGGCGCCCAAAAGAATTTTCTCAAGGACGCGGTGGTCCTTTTATATGAATTCAACCACAACCGGGAAGCGGTGTATTGGTTCAACTATTTGAAACAGAATTTCACCAACGCCCTGACCGGCGCGCAAGCCAATATGAGCGTCGGAGATTACGCCCTGTCGGAAATCGAAGCCGACATCAACGACACCGATCAAAACAAGGCGACCATGCTGGTGCTCGGCATGCTCAGTCAGGAATACCTTCAGCTCATCGCCGGCGATGACGATGCCGCCCAGAGACGCAATCTCATGGCCCATGCCATCTGGCAGCACTACCAATCAAGGCTCCCTCCCGGCCCCAAAGCGAACGCGGAGCGCATTCAACTCTTGCCCTTTGAGGTGCTGGCCGGAATGGAGTATGATGACATGCTCAGACGCGTTTCCCCCGAATCCGCCGCCATTCTGCGCGCCAAAATTGGCGTCCCCACCCCCGCCAATCCGCCCGCGACCAACACACCACCCCCGGCAGTTTCCCCATGACGGGCCGGTGGATTTACCCCAGCCGGAAGGAAATCCGGCTGATCAGATCGCGCCCAAAACTGTTTTGCAGGCGTTCCAGGATTTCCCGGCGCCGATACCGCACTATCTCATCCAGCCATGCGCTGCTGTCCACGTTCACAAACAAGGTTCCTTTGCGGATGCCCGCCGGCTGGGCGTGCGCCACGATGTTCGGATCCAGTTGGTGGTTCCAAACCCTCAAGATTTCCGCTTCGGACTGCCGCCGGTCCATCCGCAAATCCGCCAGCACGCGTGGCATGATGTCCGCGGATTTCTTACCGGTGACCTGCCGCGCCGTTTCCTCGCCGCTCCAATTCCAGCCCCGCCATTGCGCCAAAGCCCGCTGCCGGGCCGATGACCGCGGTGCCCAGGGGCGTCGCGGAAGGACTGAAAACGGGCCGTTCACAGAGGGACGCTTGCGGGATCAGTCCGCCTGTGCCGCCGCCGCCGGCATCCCGCTGCCGACTTGGGCCTGGTCGGCGGGCTTTTCCGCCACTTTTTCGTCCAGCACCAGAACGCCGTGGGGGGGGAGATCGTAATTGCCGGAGAAGGTCCGCTCCGTGAGGAAATCATGCATGGGCTTGTAAAAGGTAATTCGCACCGAAGTGCTCTGGTGGTTGAGCAGAAAGAAAATCCGGGTGCCGGCCTTCTCCCGCATGCTCACTTCCACAGTGTCGGGAACTTTGAGCAACTGGCGCAATGAACAGATGGCGCGCAGCCACGCGATCAAGTCATAGTAAAACGGCTGGTCCAAAATCGTCCCGATATAGATTGCCTTGCCCAAGCCGAACTGGTGCATGGTCACCGCCGGCTGGCCGGCGTAGAAATCCTGGGTGTAGGTGGCCAAAACCTGGCAACCCGCCGGGGCGATGACATCGCACCACAGGCGCGCGCGGTGCAGGTGCGTTCCTTGAAACGCCCCTTTGAACGCCAGATGATTCTCCCGCTCCGGCGACATGGGATCGAATTCCAGGACTTCCAGCCCGAACAAATCTGTCAAATTACTGGGGAAACCAGTGTCCGACGCGATGTGGTGCTCGTCCACCAGCCCGGAGTTGCACGTCGCCACCAAGGTGCCGCCATTTTGCACATAGAGCTTGAGCGCGTCTCCTTGCGCTGCCGAGAGCAGGCTTAACGAGGGCGCCAGCACCAGCTTGTAGCGGGAGAGATCCTCCGCGGGATGCGCGAAATCCACCGGGATGTTCCGGTCGTGCAGCGCCGTGTGGAACAATTGCACATGGTCCCGCAGATTGAACAGCTTGGTGGGCTGGCCCGGCAGGGAGAGCGACCAGTCGTTGTCATGGCTGTAGAGGATGCACGTTTCAGCCACCACTTTGGTCCCCGCCAGCACTGGCGCCAGGCTTTTGATTTCCTCGCCGATTTCGCTGATCTCCTGGTACACCCGGTTTTCCCCGCGTCCATTGTGCGTCAGCACGCCGCCATAAAACTTCTCCGGCCCGATGCGCGGCTGACGCCAAAAAAAATAGAGCACTCCATCCGCCCCGCGCGAAAGCAACTGATAAGTGAACAAACGCACCACGCCGGGACGCACCAGAGAATTGACCGCCTGCCAATTGACGTGGCCGGCCTTTTGTTCGATCACCCAGAAGCCCTCGCCGCCAGAGGGCGTTCTGCTCCCGCTCTTTTTGAGGGAGCGCAGGAAATCCACTTCACACGCGTTGACGGCCGGCGTGGATTGAATGGTCGCGTTGCTGTTGAGCGAGGCAAAATCCAGCACCCCGGCCAGATCGAAAAGATCCACCTGGTGGCCAAACGCCCGCACGTTGGACGTGGTCGGCGCCTGCGGCGTCAATTCCCGCAGCAAGTCCGCCTGCATCCGCACAAAAGCCACAATGGTATCGCTGGTGAACCGCCGCCAATCCATCAACAACGCGGGGTTGTGCGGCGCGGCGGCGGCCATCGGCATCGGCACCTGCGCCCAATCATTGACCGTCTGGCCCCAAAACCGCAGCCCCATCATATCATTCAGGCGGCCCAGAGTCTCATATTTGGCCTGCACCCACGCCTGCCAATCCCGTTGCGTCTCCCGATTAAAACAGGTCAGGATGGAATGGACCCCCACATTGTTGTGAATCTGCCAGGCAATCAACTGCGGATGGCGCCCCAGCGCTTCGGCCATGGCGCGAACTATTTTTTTCGAGTAATCCCAATAAATATCGCTGTTCAAGCAGCAGGAGAACCGGGTGCCATCACCGAGCACAAGCCCCCGCTCATCCACGGGCAGGATGCTCGGATGCCGGCGGGTGAGCCAGATGGGTGGCGCGGCCGTGGGAGTGCCCAGCACCACCTTGATGCCGGCCTCCCCCATCAGATCCATGATCCGCCTGAGCCAGTCAAAGTCGTAGCTCCCTTCCTGCGGTTCGCAAAGGCCCCAGCAAAATTCGCCCATGCGCACCGCATTGATGCCGGCAGCCAGCATCAATTCGACGTCCCGTTTCCAGCGGGCTTCCGGATCCGCCGCGGACCCCGCGTAAGGGTGGACCCAGTGTTCTGGATGGTAATCGGCTCCGAAATACATGGATTTGATTTGTGTAATCGCAGCAATCGTCGGTGCTTAACAAAGCATAATGCGGCCACCTGTCCCACGCAAGCCCGTTTCAACAATTTCACGGATTTTCTTTCATCCCGCTTTTTCTTGCGCGAGAGGGGAGGGGTGAGGCAAGGGGAGGGTGGGTGAGGGGGAAACTCGTTTTTTTGTGGCTAAAAGCGATGGAATACTGTTGACTTCAATGGTAATGGCGGCTCCCAAGAATACGACCAAAGCGGGCGATCCTACCCCGCCAGGGCTGGCGAGTCCTTTTGCCGGCTTGCAGACTGATGGGCTGCCGCCAGGGGAAATAACGGCGGCGCCGGCCCAAACTACCCCCGGTAAACTGCGACGGGGACGCGTGGTGCTGCGACGGGAAACGGCGCATCGGGGCGGGAAAACGGTGATCGTGGTGGATGACTTTGCCTCTTCCATCCCGATGTCGCTGATCGAGGAGTTGGCGCGCAAGCTCCGCAATGCCTGCGGCTGCGGCGGCACCACGCGCCAGCGCAGGATCGAGCTTCAGGGGGAACAAGCGGCCAAAATCCGCTCGTTTCTCGAAGGGGAGGGATTCCAGGTGGCCGGGGTCAAGTGAGGGATTCTCCCTTGTTTTCCCGTCCCCATTTCCAGTTCGGCGATTTCTCGCGCGAGTTTGGTGGCGATGTCAAATTCATCGGAGTTGGTGAGGACAATGACGGCCAGGCCCGTTTCGGGGAAACGCTGCAGGCTGGCGGAAAAGCCCGCTGTGGAGCCGCTGTGGCCGATGTTGGCATGGCCTCGCCAGGGTTGGAGGAACCAACCGAAACCGTAGTCGTGGGTGGCACCCTCGTTCAGCCGCACGGGGGCCCACATTTGCCGGCGGCTGGCGGGGGTGAGGATTTTGCCGGTGTCCAGGGCGGCGTTCCATTTGGCCAGATCGCCGACGGTGGAGGCCAGGGCGCCGGCGGCGAAGATGTCGGTCAGGTCGTAATCGCGGTTGATGAATTGGCCGGCGGTGTTGGTTTGGTAGCCGCGGGCGCGGTTGGGCAGGAGGGCCTGGGGGTCGCGATCGGCGGTGGCGGTCATTTGCAGGGGGGCGAGGATGCGCTGGCGGAGGAAATCCCAGTAAGTTCGGCCGCTGACGTTTTCAATGATGTACCCGAGCAGATTGTAGCCGGTGTTGCAATAGGCCCATTTCCCGCCGGGCTGGAATTCGAGCGGGTAGGCGGCGATTTGCTGGATGAACTGGGCCTGCGTCAGATGGCGGGTCAGTTCAAATCCAGGCAGCCCGGTGTAGTTCTTGAGGCCGGAGGTGTGTGTCAACAATTGGCGGAGGGTGATCTGGCTCCAGCCGGCCGGGGCCTCTTTGAGGTATTGGACGATTTTATTATCGAGGCTGAGTTTGCCGTCCTGGGCGAGGAGGAGGACGGCGGCGGCGGTGAATTGTTTGGTGATGGAGCCGATTTCAAACACCGTATCCGTCGTCACGGGCGTGTGCGATTCCAGATCGGCCATTCCATAGGCGGCGGTTTTGACCGTTTGCCCGTTCTTGACGACCGTCAGGGCCAGGCCCGGAATCGGGTGCCGCCGCATCTCGGACTGGATCAGGTCATCGACCGCATCGCCCTGGGCCGGGGCCGCCAGGCCTAGACTGAAGATCAGGGCAATGAGCGCGCCTCGCATGGGGTGATGACTCCGTTCAAGACAATCACCATTTCTCCGCCCGCATCAGTGGTGGGACCACGCTCACGCCACAACGTCCTTGTCCTCCAACTTCTGCCAGAACAAGCCATAAAGGGCGATGAGCGCGAAGCACACCAGCGGCACCGCAAAGCCAACGCGCATCGAATAAATATCCGCGATTCGGCCCATTCGCGGCGGCGCAATCGCCCCGCCCACGATGGACATGACGATGAGGGAGGAGCCGAGTTTGGTGTAGTCGCCCAGCCCGCGGATGCCCAGCGCAAAAATCGTCGGGAACATGATGGACATGAAGAAGAACGTGCCGTACACCGCATACAAACCCAGCTTGCCGCCGCCTATCGCCACTGCGCTCAGCACCACGTTGATGGCAGCGTAAGCCGCCAGCACCAGATGCGGTTTTGACAGGCTGATCACAGCGCTTCCACACAGGCGGCCGGAGGCGAACAAGACGAAACCAACCGCGCCCAGCCAGGCGGACGCTTGCAGTTTGGTCACGCCCGGGTCGTTTTCCAGGACGTAATTGACGAAGAAGCTGAAAATGCCCGTCTGCGCCGCGACATAGAGAAATTGCGTGGCGATGCCCAGCGTAAAATGTTTGCGACGGAACAGATCCCAGTTCTTTGACACCAGCATGAAGGCGGCAATGTAGGCGACAACCACCAGCCCGTATTCCATCATCTGGAACAAGGCCTGATTCAAATTAAGCAAGGTGCAAAGCAATCCCAAAATCTGGGAAATAAAGTAGTAGAGCAGCCCGCAAACCACCAACAAAGTGATGCCAATGGCCACAATTTGCCCTGTTGAAGGTTTAAGACTGATCCTTTGTTCCCCAGATTTCCGACTTTCATCCTGGGTGCGCAAATCCGGGACATTGGAAAAAATGAAGACCACGAGCAGGATGGAAACAAACACGCCGATCCCCAGATAAGGAATGTGCAGGCCGGAGTTGACGTTCGCCCCTTCACCTCCGGAGAAGACATAATATCCACCCACAATCGGGCCGAGAATCCAGCCCCCGCCGTTGATCGTCTGGGCGATGTTGATGCGAGTCGCGCCGCTTTCAGGCGGACCCAGAACCGTGGTGTAAGGATTGGCAATGCTCTCCAGGCATGTCATGCCCGAGGCGATGATAAACAAACCCAGCAGAAAAGCCCAATAGACGCCGAGGCTGATCGCATGCAGCATCCAAAACGCGCCCGTGGCAATCAACACCAGGCCAACCAGAATGCCCCCCTTGTATCCAAATCTCCTCGCAATCAAGCCGGCGGGAATCGCCAACAGGAAGTATGCCAGGTAATTGGCGAACTGCACCAGCCCCGATTGTTCCTTGTTGATGTGGAGCGAGTCCTGAAAATGCTTGTTCAGTATGTCAATCATCCCGTTGCAAAAGCCCCACAGCAGGAACAGCGTGGTCACCAGCACAAAGGTGACGAAAAGGCTTTTGCCGTCTTCCGTTTCAAACAGGCCCTTTTTCTTGGAGTTCATAGATTAATAATAACGGGTGTGTTGGCGACACACCAGCGTGGGGAGATTTGTGGTCATTTTGAGGACGCACCGTACCCGCTTGCCGCTCCATTGGCAAACCTAAAATTTCACTTTTCCGGGCCGCCTTCAGTCTGCGGGAGTTCGCATGCCTCTGCCCTTCCGGCAAACCCCTTTGTCAAGGAAGGCAGTCAGGCATCGTGTCTCGGCGTTTCCTGTTCTAATCTGGCGCGACGAAAATACGAGAAGCCGCCCATCAGCCGCCCCACCACAGCAACCAGCCTTCTGTGATAAGAGGCGCGATGGGGCTGAGGCGGAACCGCGCCAAGGTGGGCCTGGCGCACGCGTTGTATCTGCGGGGCAATCGCCGAAACATCAAAGCCTGTTCCCTGCCACTGTTTTTCGCGATCCCGTCGTCTGGCTTCTTGCTCGCGGCGCCGCAGCCCAACGCTCCAGCACATATATGCGACAAGCGCCGCCAGGACAACCAACCAGAAAGCAGAGGATTCCACCATGACGCAAGATGCCTGCCGGACATGCCGCCGCGAAAACACCGCATCACGCGAGCCGGCCACGGCCAGGCGTTGACGGCGTTTTCCGCCGCCATTTTGTCAATGGCAAAGATAGCGCGGTGCCCGCGCAAAATCAAGTGTTCAATGGGTTTGAATTCTTGATGCCGAAACATCAGCGGCGCGCTCGCGGACTCACCCAAAAAGGCGGGCCAGTTTCGGAGGAAAGATTCCGCCGGCGGGACGCCGACGGAGGCGGTCGAGAAGTCAGAACAACAGCAGGCTGGCCCGCAGAGCGTGCGGACCGCCCTCCCGAAGCAGTCTCCGATGATCGGGGTCTCGCACGATTTATCATTTATGCGCTGGCATAGGCCGGACGGGTGCTGTACTATGTTTGCGCTTGGTCTTGCGCGCAATAGTCTTGCTGAGCAGCGGCGCGCGAGGCGCGACACCAATTGGCAAATCATAGATGATAGAGGGCAAATCGAGATGAGGCGCATTATCCATGGGGTGACCGGTTCCATCGCCGCCTATAAAGCGGCCGATTTGACCAGTCTGCTGGTCAAAGGGGGGTGCGACGTCTCTGTGGTGATGACCGCCGATGCGCTGCGGTTCATCACGGCGCTGCCCTTCAAGACGCTTTCGCGTCATCCGGTGGTGACGGATTTGTATGACGAATTTGAGGGATGGAAGCCAACCCACATCCAACTGGCAGACGAGGCGGATTTGCTTCTGATTGCCCCGGCCACGGCCAATACGATCGCCAAACTGGCCCAGGGACTGGCCGATGACGCGCTGAGTTGCATTGCGCTGGCGCTCAACCCGGAGGCCAAAGTGCTCGTCGCCCCCGCCATGAACGGCAAAATGTGGCTTCATGGCGCCACGCAGCGCAATGTGGCGACCTTAAAAAAACGCGGGGTGGAATTCATCGGCCCGGAGAAAGGGCTGCTTTCCTGCGGATACGAGGGCCTGGGCCGGCTCTGGCCGGTGGAGCAAATCGCCAAGCGGGCCGCCAGCCTGACGCGGTAACCCCCAGTCTGCCATGTCTCTGAGCAGCAACGACACATTCCAAAAACTGGCCCGGCTGCTCGTCGCCCCCACCGTCGAACCCAGCCAGCGGGCGGCGCGCATTCAAACCGTCGAGAGGGATATCATTCTGCCGCTGCGCGTGCTGGTCATCGCCATCCTGGGCTATTTCTTTTTCCTCAATGATTGGCGCGATGTCCAGGGCAGCGCGCGCGACATTGGCCATCGCTGGCTCGAAGATTACTTTTGGTTTTACCTGGCGGCCAACCTGCTTTCTGGGGCGGGTTTCATCTGGGTGCGCCAAATGTCTTTGAGAGCCACGCAGTGGATCGTTTTTAGCATTGGTCTGATGGACGTAATTTTGATGTCGGGGCTGGTGTTCATCGTGGACGGTTTCGACAGCAACCTTTACTGGGTATTTCTGGTGTTGATCCTCCATAATGCCCTGGCCATCCCGCTGGCGCTGCCTCAGATCTTGCTCAATCTTCTGGCGCTGGGCGGGTTCCTCGCCGGCGGCATACTGGACCAGAGGTTGATTGCCTTCAAGGACGCCACTTGGGAGATCCGCTCGGAAACCAAGATACTGAATGATCGCGTCATCGTCTTGATCATCTGGGCCGCCTGCTGCTACGGCATCCAAGTGCTCTTTGAGCGGCAACGGCGCATCGAGGCCGAAGCCACCGAATTGGCGGTGCGCCAGGAGCGCCTCCGCACCGCAGGCCGGCTGGCCGCGGAAATCGCCCATAAGATCAAGAACCCGCTTGGGATCATCACCAACGCCTGCTTTTGTCTCCAGCGTACCGTGGACGAGGGCCAGATCGCCTACGAGGAGCAGATCGGCATCGTCCAGGAGCAGAGCGGCATCATCCGCGAGGAGGTGGTCAAGGCCGACCAAATCCTCACTGAGCTGATGGGCTACGCCCAACTGGCGGAGGGACGGGTCGAGCGCCTGGAGCTGGCGGCGGAAATTGACGACGCCATCCAGCAAGTTTTTCCCCCGGCCGCCAAATACGAGGTGCGCGTCCTGCGCTATTACTCCCCGGAACTGCCGGCCGTGCTCATGCAACGGCAGCATCTTTCCAGCGTCCTGGTCAATTTGCTGCAAAACGCCCGCGAGGCCCTGGGCGGGCGCGGACAGATCGAAGTTTCCACGCGCTACGGCAACCAGGATTCCATCATCATCTCCATCGCCGACGACGGCCCCGGCATCCCGCCCGACAAAATCGACAAAATCTTTGACGCCTACTTCACCACCCGCGCCAAGGGCACCGGGCTGGGGCTTGCAATTGTCAAACACAACACCGAAATGTATGGGGGCCTGGTGCGCGTGCAATCGGTGCTTGGAAAAGGGACTCGTTTCATCCTAGAGTTCCCCGCTCGAATTTTGATGAGGTTAACCACATGAGCCAGTCCCTGCCTCCCATCCTGGTCGTTGACGACGAGAAGAACATGCGCGTTTCATTGCGCTCCATCCTCATCGGGGAGGGCTACGAGGTGGAGATGGTCGAATCGGCTGAGGAGGCGCTCGCCTTGCTGGAAAAACAGGAGATCTTCATGGTCATCACCGATGCCCGGCTGGGGAAGATGAGCGGCTACGAGTTCCTGGCGCAGTCGTGCAAACGCTGGCCGCACATTCCTTTCCTGATGATCACCGCCTACGCCACGCCCAAGCTGGCGGTGGAGGCGATCAAGGCCGGGGCCATTGATTATCTGGCCAAGCCCTTCGCTCCCGAAGAACTCCTGCACGCCGTTTCCCGCTGCGCGGAACGTCATAGCCTGATCCGTGAAAACGCCACGCTGCGCGCCCGCACCACGGAGGTTTACCAGTTGGAGCAGATCGTCGGGGATTCCCCAAAAATGGTCGAACTGCGCCAGCTTATCCAAAGCGTCGCCCCCACTAACGCCACCGTGCTGATCCTCGGGGAAAGCGGCACCGGCAAGGAACTGGTGGCCGGGGCGCTGCACGGCCTGAGCCTGCGCCGCCAAAACAATTATATCCGCATCAACTGCGCCGCCATCCCGGAAAACCTCCTGGAAAGTGAATTGTTCGGGCATGAAAAAGGCGCCTTCACCGGCGCCATCCGCCAAAAACTCGGCCGCGTGGAGGAAGCCCACGACGGCACGATTTTCCTGGATGAAATCGGCGACATGAGCCGCTCCCTCCAGGCCAAATTGCTCCGCTTCCTGGAAGACGGCACCTTCACGCGCGTCGGCGGCAACGATGAATTGCATGTGGACGTGCGCCTCATCGCCGCGACCAATCGCGACATCATCGAAGCCATCCGCCAGAACAATTTTCGCGAGGATTTGTTCCACCGCTTGAACGTCGTCCAATTCCGCCCCCCGCCCCTGCGGGAGCGGGGAGGGGACATCGTGATCCTGGCCGAGAATTTTTTGCGCCACTACAACAGCTTCATGAACAAACACATTCGCGGCCTCACCGCCGCCTCGCGCCAAAAACTGCTCGGCCATCACTGGCCCGGCAACGTGCGGGAGCTGCGCAATGTCATCGAGCGGGCCGTCATTCTGGAAACCAGCCTGGAAATCGAGCCGGGCAGCTTGCCCGATTTCCACCTGGAAGGCCGGTTGCGCAAGGCCGAACTGCCAACCGTCACCGGGGCGCGATCCTTGGATGAACTGATGGCCGATTTCGAGCGGCAGTTGATCCAAAGCGCGCTGGAGCAAACGCGCTACAACATTTCCAGGACCTCTGAGCAGTTGAAAATCAGCCGCCACGCCCTGCGCTACCGCATGCAGCGGCTTAACATTAACCTGGACGCGGAGGAGGAGCCGGCCGCGCCGCCGGGCCAAGACGCGGGGGCATGAGCCAGCACAGCACAACCATCACCCGCAAAAGCGCCTCCAACCTGGCGTGGGCCTTCGTGCTGCTGCCAAAGCCCAAACGCGACGCCATGTCCGTCCTCTACGCCTTTTGCCGTCAAGTTGATGACGTGGCCGACACCGAATCCGAGCCTGTGGCCGCCCGGCGTGCCGCCCTGGCCGCCTGGCGCGAGGATGTCCGCCGCGCCTGCGACGGGATGACTCCGGCCTTTCCCGTCGCGCGCGAGCTTCTGCCTGTCATCTCCCGCTACCATCTGCCCTTCGCCTGCTTTGACGAACTCATCCGGGGCGTCGAGATGGACCTGGACATCAAGCGTTACGACACCTACCAGGCCCTGGAACAATACTGCTACCGCGTGGCTTCGGTCGTCGGCCTTCTGAGCGTGGAGATTTTTGGCTACCAGGACCCCGCTTGCCGCGACTACGCCGTCCATTTGGGCAAGGCCCTGCAACTGACCAACATCCTGCGTGATGTGCGCACGGACGCCGGGCGCGGCCGGATTTATCTCCCGCAATCCGAGTTGGAGCGGTGCCGGGTTTCCCCCCAGGAAATACTGCGGCTGGAATACTCGGAGCGATTTGAGCAACTGGCCGCCGGGGTCGCGCGCGAGGCCAAAAAATACTACAGCCTGGCCCGGCAAACCCTGCCCGCCGCCGACCGCCGTTCCATGGCCGCCGCCGAGTTGATGGGTTCGGTTTATTGGCGTCTGCTCAAAAAACTCGAACGCCAGGCTTTCAACGTCTTTGGCCCCACCCCCACCCGATTGACCAAGAGCCAGAAAATCCTGCTCATCCTGCGCACCTGGTATCGCCTCTGCTCCGGCGCCACCGCCGCCAACTATGGCAGTGTGTAAGAGCGTGTCTTGATCAACTCCACGCATTTCCTGATCGGGCGCAGACTGGCGAAAGCGGCGACGGAGTCAAAGGTGTCGTAACCCGCCAGCTCCAAGCGGGGCCGGTAAACTTTTTGAAACAGCTCGACCACCGCCAGGACATCGTTCCTGGCGTGATGACTGCGCGAGGGGGCAATGCGAAAGTATTGTTTCAACGCGTCGAGGCGGCAACTGCGCGATTCCGGGGCCAGCCGCCGGGCCAGCATCAGGCAGCAGAACCCGCGCCGCCCGATCCGGGGAATGCCCAGCCTAGCCCACTCCGGTTCCAGGCAGCGGTCCCAGTCGAAGCTCAGATTGTGCGCGACCAGGGGCAAGTCCCGCGCAAACTCCCGAAACGCTTCATGGACGGCCCGCGGCTCCCGGCCGTGTTTGCGCAGAAACCCCCGGGTGTAACCGTGAATCGCCACAGTTTCTGCGGGAATTGGAACCTCGTGGTTCAAAAACATCTGGAATGGTTCTCCCGCCGGTTCCCATCCTTCCATCATCTGGCCGCAGAGTTCGACCACATGAATGGGTGGCATCAGCCCGTCCGTCTCCGTGTCAATAATTACCCAGCGCGATCCTTTCATGGCAGTTCAGATTAAATTAAAAGCAGGTCTCTGAATACCAAAAACCATCGGGAAAACCATCCCCGATCCCAAAACGCAGATCATCCTCTACTGCCGAACCATGCGACGGGCGCATGGGACTTTCTTGCGAAGCCGTTTTCAGACTTCAACGCTCAGGCCCGGCTGGGGCTGGATGATCTTGATCCTGGGCCAGCGTTGGCGAATTTGCCGCTCAAACCATTGGCGCGCGGCCGAGCCGCCGTGGCCCAGCAGGACGGCACGCGGGGACACCACCCCCACAAAATCCACCAGCGCCTCCCGGCTGGCATGGGCTGTCAAGTCAAAGTCTTCCAGCGCACAGCGGCGGGTCAATTCGCCCCCGCTGCCGCTGAAGAGGAACGGCACGCCCGGCTGGGAGGCCTTTAACCGGCCGCCCGGGGTGTCCGGGTCGGCGTAGCCCACGAAAAAAATGGCATGGCGTGGATCACCCGCCATGCGAATGGCCAGTTCGTGGGCGGGCGTTCCCTCCGTCATCATGCCCGCGGTGAGGACAAAAATGCGGCCGTCGGCGAGCTTCATGTTCAAAAGCGACTCTCGTTCCAAAACAATGAGTTGCAGGGCCTCGGTCAATCGCAAATCAGGCTGGCCGCGATGGGTCAAATGGGCTTTCAAATCGTAAGTTTCGGTGAAGACCCGGCCCAAACCGCCGATGTAGATGGGCTGGCGGCGAAGTTGGCGGTCTTCCATCATCAAAGCCAATTGGGCCAGGATTTCCTGGGTGCGGCCCAGGGCGAAGGTGGGAATCAAGATGCAGCCGCCTTTGGCCAGAAGGCGCTCCATGGCCTGGGCCAGGCGCTGGGCTTCGGCCGCGCGGGTGAAACCGGGCGGGGTGGCGCGGTCGCCCCGGGTGGTTTCCATAATGAGGACGTCGGCGCGGATGTCCGAAAAACGGGCGGCTTTGAGGAGGGTCTGGTCATGGAAGCAGACATCGCCGGTGTAAAAGAGGGTTTCTGATTTTCCGCGCACCAAGATGCCAGCCGAGCCGAGCGCGTGGCCCGCATCGAAGAATTCCAGGGTTGGGGAGGGCCGGCCGGCGCGGACTTTGGCGTGGGAGTTCCATTCAATTTCGCGGTGGTATTTGAATCCCTGGAACTGAGGCTCCAATTCCTCCAGTTCATTGTGGGTGTAAAGGGGGTAATCTTTGACGCCGTTTTCGTCGCGCTGGCGGAGCATGACGTTGACCGAATTGTGCAACACGCGGCCTATCAGGTAATAGCTCAATTCGGTCATCAGGACGCAAGCTCTGGGGAAATGGCGCAGAGCCACGGGCAGGGAGCCGACATGATCGTGGTGGCAATGGGAAAGAGCAATCGCATCAAGGTCTTCGCCGGCGACGATGGAATAAAGCGGCAGACTGGCGAGACCTTCGCGTTTGGGGTGGGCGCCGGCGTCCATGAGCAGGCGGTTGCCGCCCAGGTCCACAAACCAGGCGCTGGCGCCAATATCGGTATCGGGATTCAGGTTAATAATGCGCATGGAGGGTGGGGGTGGGCCATGGCGGCGGCGGGAAAACCAGGGCGGAGAACCGGAAAAAATGGCGCATAAATAATTTTGAACATTTGGATGGAATGCAGCGTCATATATGTTGAGTCCTGAATCGGGGCTGGATGGGTTTTTGGTTTTCCCGTCCGGCCAACCGTTCAGGCTCAAGGGTTGGTTAGTTTGGTTGTTGGGAGGGCGGACGCTGCAACGGCGTCCGCCCTTTTTTGTTTCATGCGGGGTGAAATCTCTCGTTTTTTAGGGTTCAAGCAGCGCCCAATAACGCAGGCCGCGGGTGCTGATTTCCAGCCGTAAAAAGCCAAATCGTTCCATGATGGCTTCGTAAATGGCGATGCCTGTTGCGATCACGTCCGCCCGGTCCGGCGGGAGGCCAGGGATGTTCCGGCGAGAGGCCAGAGGCAGTTGCCACAGCTGTTCCAACATCTGGCGAACCCGGCTCAGCGGGAGGACGGTGGATTCGATTTGCCGGCGGTTGAAATCCAGGGCCTGGGCCTCCATCCGGGCCAGGATGGCGGCGGTTCCGCTGGTGCCGACCAATTGCGCCTGGCGGGTGCATCGCCGCAAGGCGAGTTCCAGAGCCGGGGCGACTTGTTGGTCCAGATAACTCTTCAAAAACGCGCGGCACCCGGCCAGGGCGTCCGGGCCAGGGGGATCGGCTGGCTTTGATTGCTCCAGCAACCGCACGGTGCCGAGGGGATAACTGACGCAATACCACGGAAGGGTGTTCTCGCCTACAATGAATTCCGTGCTGCCTCCGCCAACATCCAGAACCAGCACGGGGGCTTGCGCGAACTTCGGATCGCTGGCCACGCCTCGAAAGACCCAATCGGCTTCCTGGTCCCCTGTGAGAATCTCCATTTTCAACCCCGAGGCCTGGCGGATGGCGCTGACCAGTTGGTCTGAATTGAGCGCGTCGCGCGCGGCGCTGGTGGCAATGACGCGGACGGAGGAGGCTCCCAGTTGCGCGGCCCGGGCCAAATAAATGGCCACCGCGCCGGCGGTCTTGGCGATGGCGGCGCTTTGCAATTGCCGTGTGGCATAGAAACCGGCGCCCAGGCGGGTTTGGTTGCTTTCTTCAGAAACCGGGGTGATCAGCAGGCCGGCCACGTCGGCCACCAGCAATTTGACGGAATTGGTGCCGACATCAATGACGGCCCGGCGATGCGAAAGCTCGTTGTTCATCCGTCATTTCCATAGGCGGCGGGCGAGGACGGCGCCGCCGGTGATGCCGGCGTCGTCGCCTTTCTTGCTGGCCATGATTTCCACGCCCTTGGATGCGGCATCCAGGGAGTAATCCCGCGCGGTTTCCAGGACAATGGCCATCATTTCATCGCCCAAGGCATCAATGACGCCGCCGCCCAGGACGACGACTTGGGGATTCAAAAGGTTGATGAGGTTGGCGACGGCCACGCCGGTGTATTCGGCGGCTTCCTCGACAATTTGCTCGACCAATTTGTCGCCTTTTTTGATGGCCTTGCGCAGATCGCCGCTGCGCAAATCCTTCAAATCCGGGCCGAGGGATTCAGTCAGGAGGGTCTTCTTGCCATCGGACACGGCTTCGGAGAGTTTGCGGAAAATAGCGGTGCGGCTGGCCAGGGCCTCAAAGCAGCCGCGGCTGCCGCAATTGCACTTGGGGCCGCCGACTTCCAGGACCATGTGGCCGATTTCCCCCGCGGTGCCGCTGGAGCCGGCGTAGAGTTTGCCGTCCAAAATGAGGCCGCCGCCGATGCCGGTGCCCAGAAAAACGCCGACGACATGCCGCGGTTTTGCCCCCAATTCTGTTTCATAAATCCCCAGCACGGCGGCGTTGGCGTCGTTTTCCACGAAGACCGGGACGCCCAGTTGCTTTTCGAGGGTTTTTTTCAGGGCGACATCCTCCCATTGGAGGTTGGGGGCAAAAAGCACGCGCCCGGCCTCCGCATCCACCGTGCCGGGGGCGCCAATGCCAACGGCCCGGATTTGCTTCAGGTCCAGATCATACTCGTCCACCGCGTCCCGCACGCAGCGGGCGATGCGGCCGATGACTTCGTCGGCCCCGCGCTCGGACTTGGTGCTGAGCTTGACGCGGCCCAGGCAGTTGAGAGCGGCATCGAAGACCGCGGCGAGGATTTTCGTCCCGCCTAGGTCAACGCCAACGAAGAAGTCGCTTTTGTTGGTGGATTCGGCCATGATTATTTGCCGGCTAAAACGGTTTCAATGCGTTTGCGCAACTCGATGTTGATTTCCCCCGGAGTGCGGTGGCCGTCCACAATGGTAAATCCATAGGTGGCCTGCAATTCTTTGAATTTGACGGCGACCAGGGATTGGTACTGCAGGAAGCTGTCGAACATATCGCGCGAGAGGCCCAAGTCCATGCCGCTCTCCCAGAAGTCGAGGGCCTGTTTTTTGGCGAAATTGCGCTCGACCAGCGCTTCGGGCAGGACATTGAGATAAAACACCACGTCTGGCACGACCGCGATGCCGTAGAGGTTCTTGAGCCACGCCAGGTCCATCCCGCGAACCATGTCGCGCACCATCAGGGTGTAAATGTAGCGGTCGGCCAGGACCATCAGGCCGGCGCGCAGGCCGGGCAAAATGATGTTTTCCAACTGGTCGGCGAAATCGGTGGCATAAAAGAGGCTCAGGGTGGTGCGGCTCAAAATGTTGCCCTGCTGGGCCTTGTCCAGTTCTTCACTCACCAGGGTGGAGCGTTTGAGGCCGACTTGGACGGTGGCATGGCCGGACCCCTCCAGCCATTCGACCAGGCGGGCGATCTGGGTGGAACGGCCCGAGCCGTCGGCGCCTTCGACGACGATGAGTTTGCCGCCCAATTTGGAAAGGTCCATGCCCGGAACGCCCTGGCCGTAAAACTGGCGGGGTTTGACCCGCGGGACCAGGATGCGCCGGGAACTGCCCGAGATGGGATTGGGGTTGGAACTCTTCATGGGTGGGGAAGCGGCTTGTGGAGAGCGTATTTCTTGAGGTCCAATTTGGCGGCGACCAGATCGCGCACGATGGCCTGCTGGGCCTCGATCTGTTGATTGGCGTCAATGACCAGGAAGTTGAATTCCGCGCTCATGGCCAGGTATTCCTCCAAAATCCGCCCCTGGAAAATACGGAAACTTTCGTAAGGATCCTGGGAGAGGCGCAAATCCATGCCCGCCTCAAAGTACTTCAACTGGGGCCGGCCTTCGAGGATGCGTTGGAGGGAGATTTCCAGCGAGGCCTTGAAAAAGAAGACCAGGTCGGGGAGCGCCGCGAAATTATAGATGCCGCGCACCCATTCCGGGGGGCATCCGCGAACGGTGTCGCGGCCGAAGGCGGTGAAGATATAGCGGTCGCACAAGACGATGTAGCCGGCGCGCACCAGGGGCACGACCTGGCGTTCGTAGCGATCGGCGAAATCGGTGGCGTGAATGAGGCTGAAAGTCGTGGGGGAGAGAAGCTCGCGCTTTTTGCCCTTGCTGGTGGCGTTCTTGACCAGCTCGGAGGAATTCCATTCGCTGAAGAAAACTTTAAGCCCCTGTAATTCGAGCCATCGCTTGAGGAGGTAAACCTGGGTGGATTTGCCCGAGCCGTCCAGGCCTTCCACGGCGATGAGGCGTCCGGGAAATCCAAGTTCGGCAAAAGTCTTCATCGGCGCCTATTAAAAGCCATTTGCGCCCAAACACAAATGAAAATCTTGCCGCGATGGGGAAACGACGCCGGCAGGGCTTTTTCTTTGTTCTCTTTCTCTCCGACTGGCCGGGCTATGTTCCCTGGAGTTGCAGGACGGTGATGGAGTAGGGCGGAAAGGCGCGGGTGAAACTTTTGCCAACACCGGTCACTGTGGTGGCGACGGGCACCACTTTTTTGGGGGCGTCAATGGTGTTGGTGTCGTCGAGGTTTTCCGCGCTCAAGACGGTGGATTTTGCCGATGGCTCAATGCCGGACAGTCCGCTGATTTGGAAATGGACCTCCTGCGGCGCGCCCAGGCTGTTGACCACCTTCAAGTATATCGCCTTGGTTTGGCTGTCGCGCGTGGCGTCCACAAAGAGAGTGGGCACCTGCCGCGGCGGCGGCGGGTTGCCGCCCCCGCGACGGCCCGCGGCCTGATAGGGCCGGGTAGGGAAGTCCTGCGTGGTGGTTGGCAGGATCTGGTCGCCGTGGTTGTTGCTGAAAATCTTCTGGGCGTAATAGGATGGGGAGCCGTAACTGCCCAGGGCGTCGTAGCCGATCAAATCGGACGGCCATTGCATGGAGCCGCCTCTGTTCAAGTCGCTCACGTTGACCAAAAGGGGCGCGTAGGAGGAAATGATGACCAGGTCTGAATTTCGTTCCATGCCGGTCATCCAGGCGGCGTCGCCCAGGGCGGCGGCCATGGTGGGTGTGGGCCGGCCGACCCGCGTGGCCCATTCGCCGACAAACACCTTCTGGCCCGTGCGCGGCCGGCTGTCGAAATTGTGCGCGCGCGATTCCATGTCGAGTTCGGTGTTGGGATAGAGATGCTCGTCAATCAGATCGGGCACGCTGTTGGTCACGCGGGGAGAGGTGGCAATGACCTGGAGCCTGGGGTATTTGGCTTTGATGGCTTTGAAGAACTGGGTGAAGCGTCCATCATAGGTCCTGGGGCCGGTGCCAAGGTTGTCTTCGTTGCCGATCTCGACGTAGTTCAGCGCGAAGGACGCGGGATGGCCGTCGGCGATTCGTTGCCCGCCCCAAGTAGAGTCCGGACCGCCGGTGACGTATTCGATTTCGTCCAAGCCGTCCTGGACATAAGGGTCCAGGTCAGGCCCAGGTTCAATGCCGCCGGAGGCCATGGAATAGCCGGCGTAAATGGCGAGGACGGGTTGCATGTGCAGGTCTTCGCACCATTCCAGGAATTCCAGCAAGCCCATGCCGTCGGTGGACCAGTAACCCCATCCATCGTTCAGATGGCCGGGGCGCCGGGAGATGTCGTGGATGGTGTTTTTCCAGTTGAAACGATTGGCAAATGTCCTGCCTTCCAAATAATTGCCGCCCGGAAAACGGAGGAACGACGGCTTCATGTCGGCCAGCAATTGCATCAGGTCCGGGCGATTGCCGTTGGGACGGTTGTTGAACGTCGGCGGGAATAAGGAAACGAATGTAAAGTAGATTGTGCCCGGCTTGGCGACGGAGACCAGCAGGTGGTTGTCCTTGGAGGGTCCCGCTTCGCCGGTGGTCAGGGTCAGGGCGTACTTCTTCCAATCCGCGGTGATGCTGGAAACCTGCGCGGCGGCAAAAACAGCGGCGTTGGCGCCGTCGCGGACGAGGGAGACGGTGACCGGGCCGGTGAAGCCGCCCGCGGCTTTGGCATAAAAGGATGCGTGGTATTCCGTGTGGGGCCGGACAGGGATTCCCCAAAAGCCGTCATTGGCGATTCCGACCGGTTGAGATTCCGTCGCCGCCGCCACCTCCAGTTTGAGGCTGTTGGTTTGGGCGTCATTGAGAGGCTGGTCGCTGACGACGGACATGGAGTTGGCGGCGCCCTCCGGCTGCACCAGTTGCCAGTGGCGCATATTGTTGGTTTCTGGGCGGAAGGAGCGATTGTTCACCAACTCCCCGTAGAGGCCGCCGTCGTAAGAGTAATTGATCTCCTCGGTCATCAGGCCGTAGAGGATGGGGCTGACGCGGGCGGTTGCCTGGTCGGCCTGGATGGTCACCAGCGGAGTTGGAGGATTGGCGGGTGTGGGGGCGGCCGCGGGGGCGGCGTCTTGGGCGCCAGCCACGCGGCCGATGAGGACAAGCAAGAGGGCCATCCGCCACACATTGCTCTTTTGCTCATCGCGATCAAACCACTGGAGGAATGTTGGGTTCATGGAAATCTAATATGGCCGGAGAGAGCGGATGTCCATGCAAATGATTGGCTGCGCAACGCCCGGCACTCCGGCGACTGGCCCGCCGGCCGAGTCCCGGTCTCCCCTTCCATCGGCCTGGTATGGCACGGGTAAAAGAACGGAGAAATCGGAGAAATCGGAGGTTTTTTCACTATCAAATACTATTAAATAATATTATTTGAAAGAAAAAGGTTGCAAAAGACAGCAAATGATGTATATTGATACTAATTAGAACGCTTTTACCTATGGAAAAGATTGAAGATACGAAGAAAACGAAGTGGTATTCGATCCGGGAAGCCGCCGAATATCTGGATGTCGGCGAGCAGACTCTTTACCGCTGGATGCGCGAGGGCAAAATCACTTTCCGCAAGGTCGGGGATTCCACGCGGTTCTGGCAGGAGGACCTGGATTCGGTCATGCAGATCTCCCACAGCACGAAGGACTTGGATAAGGCGCGGGAGGTCTGCCCGGTCTGCCGGCACGACGAATTGGTGGAGGGCAAGGTGCGGGGCACCGGATTGGTTTATTTCGTGCCCAAGAAAACGAGATTCTGGACGCTCAAGGACAGTTTTGTCGAAACGACGGGGCGGATGTGTACGAGGTGCGGGGCGATTGCCTGGTTTGGCGACACGGCCAAACTGGCCAAACTGCGCGTGCCATCGCCCGCAAAAGCAACCCAGGAAAGCGCACCTCTGGCTGAAGAAGAAGCATCGGCCAAACGCCCTGAACTTCAAGGGACAGGGAAATGAATGTGCCTGCGACAAACCCGGGAAAGTTCTCCATGTCAATGAGAAGTTGGCCGATGAACTTTGAACAGGAGATAACAGAGACAACGGAGAAAGCCATGTTTCCCTCTGTTTCCTCTGTGCCCTCCTGTTCAAAAAATCCGGAGACCGGTTTTGACAGATGGCGGAAGTTTGGTTGGGCAACCTTGAATCATACAAAGAAGCGCGAAAGGAGATTATGAAAGCAAACCTGTATAAACGGCAGATGGCGTTCACGCTCATTGAATTGGGCGTGGTGATTCTTGTTCTCTTGCTACTTGTCTCAATGCTTTTGGGAAACATGAACCGGCCCAGGGGGCATAAGGGCTCACCTCGCATTAGTTGCTTAAACAACCTCAAAGTTATCGGCACCGCTTATCGCATCTGGGCCGGTGACAACGGTGGTTTAGTGCCATCCCAGGCCTCCGTGACCAATGGCGGCTGGAAAGAACTTTTGACCAACGCCGATCAAGGCGCAGTTTGCTGTACCAACTACGCTCTCATCCACCGGGTTGCGAATGAATTGTGAGGCAAACACGAAGCACTGAGAAGAAGAGACGCAAAGGGCACCCGCCGTCGCTAAAGCTATGGCGCGGCAAGAGACGCAAGGGCGCAGCGCGGCTGAAGCGGCAACCAAAGGGCTGGATCTGAATTGAGAATTTGTCATTGAGGATTTGTCACAGTCATCCCATAGAGGGGAAAAACTCGATCTGTGGCCCTTGGTTTTCAAGGGGTTAGCATAAGCGATTTCAGAATGTGCTTTAAGGATTTTTC
>Ga0187888_1000621_pt1 | contig 38092 bp, 35 predicted proteins | sample June2016WEW_7_40_FD_132987 | JGI IMG/M metagenome (GOLD analysis project Ga0187888, IMG submission 132987) | Peatland microbial communities from SPRUCE experiment site at the Marcell Experimental Forest, Minnesota, USA - June2016WEW_7_40 | ecosystem: Environmental > Terrestrial > Soil > Wetlands...
CCAATCGCTCCCATTCCACGGTTTGTCCGTGAAGGACATCATCAATATTGATCGGCAAGCGCATCACATGTGGAGGCTAAATCAAAACCGCTTCCGAGAAAACCAGATTGTTCCGACTTTGAGCGTCACCGCCCCGACCACTTTATCCCGAAAATCCCCCGTCTTCCCTCGTAAATTGTGCAGACTTAGAATCTAGGCGCGCTGAAGGGTAATCTGTGGAGAGGTGTGTCATCCGTTCTCAGGCCGCGCATTCGCCTCCCTGCGTTCCGGCCGAGAAGTCCCGGTCAGCGCCCAGATCTCGATAGGCAGCGGGTTCGATGTCAGGAGCGGGCACATGAATCAATGCCTGGATATGGTTCCGAGCGTGCGAAACCCCCACACGCCCGATAAACGCGGAGAATGACTCACCCGTCGCGCGTTGATCCCGATAAAGCCGCAGCACTTCTTCCACCGCCCGCGACAGGCGGAACGCAGGGATTTCAATTGCCCGCGCACCGAACGCCTCGCCGGATTCCACGCCGCCCAATAGCACAGCGTAGTGCGGCATTGGCCGGCCGTTTATCCGCTTGGAAACACCAAAAAGCCCGATGTCCGCCGCGTGATGATGGCCGCACGAATTGGGGCAGCCTGAAATGCGAATGCGGAGATTGCGCAGTACTGGGTCGGCTAAAAATTCCGTTGCGATTGCCGAAATGACAGCTTCGGCGGCTGACTTGGGATTGGTGATGGCGGAGAGGCAGGCGGTCGCGCCGACGCAACGGGTAATGTCCGGCAACCGTCCAACTCCGTCATCCGCCAAGTGTGCCGTGTGGAGGAACTCGTAAAGCTCCGGCAGTGAATCCTCGCGCACCAAGCGCAGGACCAGGTTCTGGTCAATGGAGGTGCGAACGCCGCCAGCGAATTTTCGCGCAGCTTCCGCCACAATGCGAAGTTGAGCAGGCAACAAATCGCCCAGAGGACAACGGACAAAGACCGCCGCAAAACCGGACTGTTTCTGAGGCCGAATATTCGATTCACGCCATGCTTGAGACGCACCCGCTTGCCCATCTGGAATTCTCGCACTTTCCAATGCGCAGGCTGGCGGTTGACTTTCAACGACCAGTGGCAATGCCACTTTGCCGGATTGAGATTCCTGGCCGATCCGCTCCAGTTCCATCAGGACTTCGGCCCGGAACCTCTCAATCCCCCACTCTGCCAGCAGCCATTTCAACCGGGCGCGGGCGCGATTGTCGCGATGGCCATGCCGGTTGAATACCCGCAAGATGGCTTCGAGCCAGGGAAACAAATCCTCGCGCGGAATGAATTGTTCCAGCACCAACGCCGTCTTTGGCGACGCTCCAAGTCCGCCGCCAACCGCAATCCCAAACCCACTCTGGCCGTTCTTACAAATAGCCCGAACACCAATGTCAGAAACAAGCGTGCGGACGTGATCGTGAGGGCAGCTTTCAAAGGAGATTTTGATTTTACGGGGAAGCTGTTGAAAGGAACCGTGCTGGCGCAAATGACGGTCAGCCGCAAGGGCGCACGGCGTCACGTCAAAAACTTCATCCGCGGCAACACCCGAAAGCGGGCAGCAGACGACCCCACGCACCACCGGCCCGCCCGTTCGCAAAGTGGTCAGACCGGCAGCCTCAATGCGCCGCAAAAATTTCGTGACTTGCCCGGCGGGCACACCGGCAATTTCGATTCCCTGGCGCGTGGTCAAATGCGCGCCTGCCGGCCACTTGCATTGTTCGGCCAGGTCAGCGACTGATTCCAATTGTTCCGGCGTCAGAATGCCGGCCGGGACCCGGACGCGGATGATATAACGGCGCGGCTGCCCGCGGAGGCTGTAAATGCCATGCCATACGCGAATGCGCTTGGTGTCGTCACTCGCGCCCTGTTGGGCTTCCTTGCTCAATGCTTCGTCGAGTGCGATGAAGTCGTGCTGGTTCATTTAAATTCAGCCTTATACACGGTCATGGATGTGCGTCAATCCCCTGGGTGGCCAGACCGACTTTGGTGATATCCAATTGGCGCAGCACGTCGAGGACGTTGACCACGTTCTGATAGGCGATGCTGTCGGCGGCTTTAACCACCACGGCGGGATCGGGATCGGCGCCCTTCAATTGGCGCAGTTTTTCGCGAAGCGCCGGGATGATGAGGGGTTCGTCGTTGAAAAACGTGCGGCCCTGGTCGTCAATGGTAATTCGGTTGATTTTCGGTTCCGGTTCGTTGGGATTGCGCGGCGGAAGATGGGCGGAGGGAAGCGACATCTCCAGATTATTCATCATTTGCGGGGTGGTGATGATGAAAATCACGAGCAACACAAACACGAGGTCCAGAAGCGGCGTAATGTTCAATTCCGCGAGGGTGCCGTGATGAAAGTGTCCAGGTCTTTTCATTAGTTTTGCACAACGGGTTCGATGCCGTCCTGCACATCGAAACGGACAAGAAAGCGCGGGGGAAAATCCGGCGGCGGCGGACGGTCAACCTTCCGGGTATCGGCAACGGCCTGGCGCACCGACGCATCCCATCGCGCATCCCCGGAGTTTTTCTTCCAAACGGGATCACTGATTTGCCCTTGCCGATCAATGGCAACATCAACTTCGACGACGTAGTTATCATCCGCGATTCCAACCGGGCGATGCCATTTGGAACGAAACTCGTTTTCTACCGCGCCTTTGTAGAGTTGTACGGGGTCGGAACTGGTTTGAACGGCCAGGCCACCGCCAAAAGCGAACGATGGCAGGTCCGCCGCGGGCGGGGCGGCTGCGGCAGGGGCGGCGGCTGCGATGGCGGGCGGGGCCACGGATATTTGTTTGGGCGCTTCGATTCGGGCGGTCTCGACTTTGGGGGCTTCAATCGTCTTGGGCGGCGGCTCCTGTTTTGGGGGTTCCGTTTTGGGTTTTTCCGGTTCTTTCGGCTTTTCCGGCGGCTTTTCCTTGACCATCTGGATGGTGATTTTCTTGAACTGCTCTCCGAGCAATCCTTGTCGCGCCGCGAAGAAACCGAGCAGGGCGATAATCAACAAATGGAAGAACAGCGAGAAAAGCAGGTTCACTCTCGTCGAGTTGTCTGATTTCGGTTGCGGAGCTTGAGGAAGCATATGAGTCAGTGGATTGGATCGGTGGCCAGATCTATCTTGGCGACGTTGGCCTGCTGGCAGGCGTCGAGCACGGCGCGGACGCGGCCGTAGGGAGTCTGGCCGTCACCGCGCAGAATGACACTGAGGTCCGGATCATCCGTACGCAGGCCGGCGAGAACCGGCTGGAGATCGGAGAATTCAACCAGCTTCCTGTTGACATAAATGCCGCCTCCTGAATCCACGGTAATGTAGTTGGCCTTGCGCGGAGGATCCTTCTCGTGCTTTTCGGCGGTTGGCAATTTCAAATCCAGATCATTCACGATGGGCGTGGTGGTGATGATGAAAATGACCAGGAGTACGAACGCGAGGTCAAGCAGCGGGGTGATGTTCAACTCCGTGAGCGTGCGATGGGCGGTATGGGAGCACTTTTTCATGCTACAACGAAGGCGGCGGCATTGCGGTTTTGTTCGGCGCGCTGGATGGCGCCGGCGATCTTGTCCTCAATGTCGCGATTATCCACATAGACATGCTCAATTTGCGTGGCGTAGCGGGTGGCGAAACCGTCCAATTCCTGGGTGATCGCGCGAATGGTGGTGACCATGAAATTATAGGCAAACATGGCGGGAATGGCGACGAGCAAGCCGGTGACGGTGGCAATGAGCGCGCCGGCAACCCCGGGAGCCATCGCGGTGAGCGAAGCGGAATTGGCACGGGCAATTCCCGAGAAGGTCTCCATCACGCCCCACACCGTGCCCAGCAGGCCGATGAACGGTCCCCCCGCCACAGCCGTGGACAGGATGATCATGCCCTTTTCGAGCGACATGGCCGAGGCGGACGCGGCCTCTTCGAGTGCGACCTTCACCGCTTCAAATGAGGCGGCGCTGATTCGTTTTTTGCCGTTGATGGTGACGGGGTTTTGTTTGAGGTGGTATTCGAGTTCATCAGCCCCGCGAACGTAAAGCTGGTAGGCGGGCGCGCCGGGGAACGACTCCGCCCTGCGCCGGATGTCAAGCGGGTCGCGGGTCGTGTTGTAGGCCTCGAAAAACCGCCGCGCCCATTTCCTGGCCCGGTAAAGCTGCCGAAATTTGGTGATGATGATCGTCCAGCTAAACATCGAAAGGACGAACAGGGTCAAAATGGTGATCTTGCCCTCGATGGTCGCTTTCTGGAACGCGAATTGAAGCGCCCCGTCAGCGAGAATTGGAGTAATGGCTGGATAGATCATGGGTGGTTGCTTATTTCTTTGCCGGCAAAATGACGGTCACGCGACCGGATTTTTGCGCGAGGGTGATAGTGCTGTTTTTTTTCTTCTTGTCGTCGTCGCCGGTTTCCTGGTTGTCCGTGGTTGCGACGGTGGTGCTGGCGTCTTCGGCGACCTTGGAATCGGCCTTGGTGACGTTGGAGGCGGGAACGCCGACGTTTGCCTGGGAGGTGTTCCCGGATGCCGAGACGGATTGGGCGATCAGACTGGCGGTGATGGTTTCGCCGCTTACGTTTGCGTTGCCGCCGCTGATGACGGTGCCGCTGACGGTGCCGGCGGCGGAAATGCTGACGCCGCCGCCGCCAAACGCCGTGACGTTGACGCTGGACTGCGAATTGACGTTGATCGTTCCGGTGCCGACCAAAATGCCGTTGACCTCGCCGCCAGCGGTGAGTCGAAGGTCGCCGCCAATCACACCGGAACCGCTCGCGTTGATATCTTTGCCGGCGTTCAGGTCAATGAAGGCCCCAGGCGGATTGCGGCCATTGAGGGAGATTTGAATGATGCCTCCGGCGTTGGCGTTAATGCTCCCATCCGGCGTTTCGACGGTGATATTGCCAAGCTCTCCGTGCGAACCCGGAAGCGTCGTGGCGAGAATGCCGCTGCCCGCCACGGTTGCGGGAATGGAAATCAACTGCCCGGTCACGGGATTCAATTCGACGCCCTGCATGCTCACATAACCAACGCCGCCTGTTCCGGCATTGACATCGCCCGTGGCGGAACGCACGTCAATGTTGCCTCCGTCGTAGGCGGCAATGCGCGAACTGTCCACATTGATGTCGTCTTGGGCGGTGACGGAAATGTTCCCGCCGCTGGTGGTGAAAATTCCCTTGGGGGAATTGGGATCGCCAAGCGAGGTGAGCTGGCCGCCGACATCCAGCGTTCCGCCGACAGTCAGTTGGATGTCACCGTTCAGACCCGCGTCGGTGATTTTTGAGGAGGTCATTTCCAGGTTTCCTGCAGCATTGACGTTGAGAGTCGCCCCATGGGTAGAGATGGCGGCCAGCGCCGAATCCGGCGCGAGCACTGAGATGCCGCCGGAGATTCCCAAGTCAATCTCTTGCGCGCTGATAGTGAATTTGCCCGGCCCCGCAATCGCCAGGCCTTGACCACCCAGCGTCGCCGACTGGCTGGCGGTGTATAGTTCTTGAATCGAGGTCTGTTGCGCGGCGGTGAGGGTGAGCGGTTGTGTGACGGGCTGGCCATTGGCGTCAAGGACAGGCTGGCCCGCTGCATTCAAAACGATTTTGGTTGGGTTGAGGAGGAAGGACAGATCGCTGGAAGACATTGGACCAATGAACGTGAGGACGCCAGTGGCGGCGGCGTAAAGAAGTTTGCCGGTCACTTCGGGATCGCCGCTCAATCCCGGATTCAACAGCGCCGCAGGCAGCGGGCTGGGCAACGTCACCGTAGTCAGGTCCCCGCGATAGGTCAGGTTGCCACCCACTTTGATGGAAGTGGTTTGGGATGGGGATAGATTCTGGCCCAGAAAACCGAAGTTGTAAGCATCCCCGGATACGGTGACTTGGGCAGATGTTGGCACGGTCAGTCCAAATGAATTGATGCTCCCGGAGATGTCTAGTACCACCTGATTGGGATCGGCCAAGTGCAACGGGGTGATGGCGTGACCCTGAGAGAATGTTTCATAGCCCGGCAGCCCACTGTCCGACATGGTGATGCCAACCAATGTTCCCTGCTGGAAAGTCCCCGTGAGATTGCCGCCACCGATGGTGGTGACTTGCAACGCGCCCTGGCTGGAAGGATAAAGAACGATTGGATTATTGACTGTGATGCCGCCGGCTCCGGCGGTCAGCGTGAGGATCGGCGGGTAAATGGGCGGCATGTCATCGTTCTCGTTGTTGAGCCGCGGGAGATTGGCGCCCGTCAGGGTGATCGCGTCGCCCGCCCATAAGTTGGCGGTCGCATTGGGTGCGTAGTTGAAGAGGAACTGGCTCCGGGCAGGTATTGTCGAGTTGTCGGTATTTCCTGCAAACTGGCCCGCCGACACCGCGACGGTATTGTCATTGAAGGTTCCGCTGGGGTTGCGCACTTCGGCCAGGAAAATGTCATCTCCGGCCCATACATTCCAAGTGCCGGCAATCAGGCTCAGACTGACGGGATGGATTGACGAGCCGACATCGGCGCTGGAATTCAGAATTTGCGTGACCTGCCCATTTTGCACCCGCACCCCTGCGAGAATCTCGCCAACGCCGTTGGCCACAATGAAATTGCCCAGGATTTGATTGCCAGCGCTGAGGGTCACATTGCCAGGCTGGCTCCCATAAGCGCCGGACGCGCCAGGCGTCTGGCCTGCCGGCACGGTGGGCGCGCTGATGATGTCGTTGCCAGCTTGCAGTGTAACATTGCCTCCCGCAGCCGTGGCGATGCCGCCCAAATTCGGGCTGACCGTGGAACCGAATACAGAAAACACATAACTGCCATTGGCTGTCCCCGCATTGATGTTGCCCGCCAACGCTTGCAGGTCAACATTGCCGCCGCCTGTCGTACGGATGGAACCCGATCCGACCAGGATGTCCTGACCCGCCGTCATATTGATGGAGCCAGCGGAAGTTTGCACCGTTCCCCCTGCCGTGCCGGTGCTGCTGCCGCTTAGATAAACCGAGCCGGCGCCTGATTGCACTGCGCCGGAGGCAAAATTCACCCCCGCCTCCAGATTGACCGACCAATTGTTGGCGTCCGTAATCTGCGAATTATTCCCGAATATAATGTTGCCCCCCGCCTCCAGCGTCAGTGCGCCGGTATTGACTCCAGTGCTCTTGCTCAGGTTCCAGGTCGTGCCCGGCGAAAGCGTTATATTGGCCGTTGCCTCCAGCGTGATTTGAGAAAAGTTCTTGTTGGCAAAGGCGGTGTTCACGTCCAAGGCAAGCGTCCCTGAGCCGCTGCCTGCTGTCACCGTGCCGCCGCCGGCGCTGCCACTGCCGGTCGTGCCCAGGGTGATGTTGGCCGGGTCGAGGGTCAATTGTCCCCCGGTTGAGCCTGCCTGCGCGCTGGCGTTCATGGTCGAGTCGAGGGAGAGAATATTCGGCGCGCTGACTTCCACGTTGCCGCCATTTCCACCAAGCGCGCCGCCGGCCGTAATGATCTGGCTGCCCGGATTGTCGCTGAAACTGTTGCCGGATTTGAGTGTGACACTGCCTCCAGAACTGCCAGGAGATGTATTATCGCCTTGCGCCGCGATTTGGGAATTCGGGCCGAGATTCAATTGGTCGGAGGCCACGAGTTCGATGACGCCGTTGACATTGCGGACGGAGTTGGCCTGGATCAGGCCGTCCTGGTTCACCACTTGCGCCTGTAAGGCGATAGTTCCGGCGTCAGCGATGATGCGGCCTGAATTGTCTACCGAACCGGACGGCAGTTTCACCGTGGCGCTCAAACCGCGGCCATCGGCGCGGTCGCTAACGAGCACTTCCTTGCCCGAATAGAGTCCGATGCTGCCGCCCGGCGCGGTCAGGCTGCCGTGGTTGTCGAGATCTTCGGCGATGAGAAAAAGCGAATGGCCCTGGCCGGTGGAAATTTGGCCGTAATTGACAATGCTCGCCAGCGGCGGCATTCCGCTGAACTGCCAACCGGAGCCAAGGCCGAAATCAGGCGCGAGGGGGGCTGTCGTGGCGATGAAATTGCCGCCTACGGCGATCATTGAGCTTGGCCCGAAATAAAAGCCATGCGAGTTGGCCAGCACGACAGTGCCGTTGGCGTTCAAGCTGCCGAAAATTTGGGAAGGACTCGAAGAGTCGATGATGTTGAAAACCACAGAATTGGCGGACGGCTGGACAAACGAGGTGGTTTCGCCCGGCTGGATATTGAAACTGCTCCAAGTGAGCAGGGTCAGCGGGCTGGTATTCACGGTCAGAACCGAGCCACTGGTTTGGCTGGTGGCCGCGCCGGAGCGCACCGTCATGCCGTTCGGGTTGGCAAACGCATGGGCGGCGGCGAGCATTGCGAGCGCAGGCCACAATCGGAGCGTGGATGGCATGGTTGCTGTTTTCATCAGAACTGGGTTCCCATGCTGAAATAGGCCTGAATTCCGCCCACGCTCGTAACCGGCGTGCCGTGCAGTGCCCAACCGAGTGAGAGACGGGCTTCGAAGTGCTGCCCCGCCGTCAGAAACACCCCAAACCCGGTGCCCCATTGTCGATCGGGTGCCGGGGTCTGGCGCTCCAGTTGATAACCTTCACCGTAATCCATGAATATGGACGGCCGGGCGAAAGCCGGCACGGAGCCGCCAGCCACGGGAAATGCGCCGACCTGATGGGGTGGCGCGCGCAAATCCAGGGACAAGCGCCACCCGGCGTCACTGTAATTCTCGCCTTCCTGGTAGCCGCGGACGCCGGCAGTGCCGCCGAGGGGAAATTGTTCGTTGCTGATCAGCGGCGCCGTAGCCCAGTGTCCGGAGGAGCGCATCAGCAGCGACCAGTTGTCCGGCAGCTTTTCTTCGCGGCTCACGCCAAGGGAGAAACTGGCGTAAGTGCCGCCCGCCGCGCTGGTGCCGGCGGTGCTTTGAAAATTCGTCCGAGCCGAAGCCAGCGGCGCAAGAAATATGTTCTGTCCGTAGTCAAAATTCCAACTGCCCCATTTGTCTGCCCGGTCTCCCGACCATCCGAACGAGAGGGGTTCGTAACTGAGGTCGTGATGGGTGTTGGAGGGAAGCGCCACCGTGAAGTTGGTGCTGCTGGCAACGCCATTGTTGGTGATTGGCGTCGCAAAATAGGAGAGATTGGTGCTGAAACCGGTCGCCCGAAAATTCTTGAAATCAATGCCAAAGGACAGCGACGAACGAATGCCCGCCCATTCCCGGAGGGGGATGTTGTATTTCGCCCCCAGATTCTCCGTCACGGTCAGATCATGTTCGGCGGACTGCGACGTGATCTGCACCAGGGGGCTGGAGACGATGGTTGCGAGCGGGCTAAAATTCAGACTGGTGTCGGAGGCGGAACGCGAGGCATAGAAAAGCAACTCCGGGCTGCCGCTGGCTGGAGGCAGGTTGAACCGGTGGGTGACCTGGTCATAACCGAAGTCCACAGGCATCCTTTCGTAGTCCTCGCGCAAACCAGGCCCGGAACCGAAGGGGATTCTGTAAAAGGCGCTGTAGCTGTCAACCATCGGCCGATCGTAGAAATGCGGCAGACCGTCCTCCGGCTTCGTCGTTTCGGGAGAGGCATTGTATTCCAATCCAATTTGATGGTTGAGCTGCCAAAGGTTGTTGTATTGCAGCGCGCTGTCAATTCGCAGCAGCGGCGTCTGCGGCGTGGACTTGTCGTTTGCCTCGATATGGCCGTGGAGCGGAAACCGGTCTTTGACATCCAGGTCCAGGCCGGTGTAGCCAGGCTCCAGGCCCGGTGAAATGACGGGGTAAATCTGGCGGTCAGGATTCAGGTTGGCGCGATCCAATTCGGGTTGGAGCCATTTGGTGTTGATAAGAATGTTGGTGGTCAGGCTGGGCAGTGCGCGCAAGATGTTGTTCGAGGAGAAGAACCGGTTGCTGACGACGTTGATGCTCTCCAACTTGCCTTCAATTACCTTGACCTCGACGATTCCGTTGGTCAGGCGCTGTTGCGGCAGTGTGACGCTGATGGTCGGATAGCCCAGGTTGCGGTATAGCAGTTGCAGTTCCCCCAATCCTTCGCGCAAACGGGCGAGGCTTACGGCTGACCCGGTGTAGTTGGTGAGAAAATCAAGTTTCTCCGCCGGCAACACCGTGTTGCCGTCAACATGATAACCGTTCACGTTGAATGCCGTCTCCACCGCCGGCGCGGAGTTTGTGGCGGAAGGGGGATTCGTTGGCTGCGCCGTAAGGTGGCAGGTCTTCGCGAACACCAGAGTGGCGGATATCAGCATTTTGATTTTCATTTGTTGTGGTTGTCCTCTCGACAAATGGAACGGACAACGGCAGCCCCCCAGGAGAAAGGGGCTGCCGTGCTCTGAGTCCCGGCTACGGCGAATACACCACCTCGAAGTAGCCCGCACTATCCGCAGTCGTGTTCGTGTAAGTAAGCGATTGGTTGCCGCCGTTGCCGGCAACAGGTCCGCTGACCACTGTCCATGCCGATACCGGGCTGCCCAGCGTGGTGGTGTAGGCCAGCGAATAGGTGCCGACTGGCAATGTTGTGAATGTTACCGAGGCCACATTCCCAGCCTGTGTGATCCCCACAATCGTCGGTTCCGGCGGCCCAACGATAAAGGTGAGATTGCCGCTGGCGTCAATGTAGAAGCTGCCCAGTTGGGTGGCAGCCGGTTCTGGAGTCGCGTGAGGCTGGATGGCCCAAAACCCGAATAATCCAGGGATGACCTGTTCCACCGTGAAGTTCACGTTGCCTCCCAGTTGCGGGAGGTCGAATTCATTCTGTCCGCCGCCGGAAGCAATGTAGTCGTAGGACGCCACGCCGCCCGGATCGAGCGAGTAAGGAAACGTCTCCTTCGGAAGGTACGTCTTCGGCCTGTTGCCGATGGCGTTGATAACACTCCACAGGTTGCCCTGCCAGATGGTGGGAGTCACGTCGCTGATGGTTGCCGTCGGATTGCCGCTGCTCAACCAGGATGTCCGATTGGCATTAGTCAGGCTCGTGGTCGAGGCGATGATGACGCTCACGCCGGTCAGGTCCGATCCGAACACGCCCGTCGCCACATTGGGGTCCCATCCCGTAACCGCCGCCGCATAGCCGTTGGGATGGTTGGTGAACTGGCTGATGTTTCCGATGTCGTATTCCACATCGTTCTGTCCCGTCTGCCGGAAGATGAGCAGGACATCGCCGTCCTGATACGTCGTGCCGCCTCGCAACGGAGACGCTCCCAGCAGCGCCAGCCCGACGAGTGTTAATTGAAAAATATTTTTCATGGATTTCCGCAAGGGTTGAAGGTCGGAACGATCAGTAGTTGTTGGACAATATTTTTCCTCCGTCCGAAGTCTGTTCGCGGTACCACTGCATGCCGCTTAACGGCGCGTAGTTGTTAATAAAGAGCGAACTGGTGGACTGATAAGTCGAGTTGGTGATCGCTCCGATGAGCAGGTTGATAATCACCAGTTGGTTCGCGCTCGGCGTGGTCGCCCCGCTGCTTTGATAATAGTAATTCTCGTAAAACCAAAGCGGATAACTGCCGTTCTCCACGTTCGCTATCGAATACGGCACGCCCTCGTAGGCCAGCGGCGTGAATGAGCCGATGTCCGATGCCGCCAGTGTGGCGATGGTGTTGGTGAGCACATTCAACAACGCCTTGACAGCCGTCCCGCTGTTTTGGCCTGGATCGGACTGGTTGGGGTCCTGTGTGGCCTGGCCGGAGGAGTTGGTTACAAAGCTGGAAATAGTGCCGCTGAAGTTGATATTGGCGTCAATTTCGGTGCGAACGGCCGATTCGAGGTTTCGTCCGACGAAATATACGGTATCACTCGTGCTGGCGCCTCCCAAGGCGGCCGAGGGGAAAAGGCCGGCGTTGGCTTCCAGGAACTGCGCCTGCCGCGCCGTCAGGTTCGTCACGTTGGCCAGATTGGCCGAGGCGGAGGACTTTTTGACGTAGGCGTAGGGCGCCACCAGGGTTGGGCCGACTCGGGTCAGTACGCCGCCATTCACGGCGACCGCGCCGGGTGAAGTGGAGGAAACGGCCACCGTCGGAACCGCCGAAGCGCCCGTGGCCAGAGTTTCGGTGTTGACTCCCACGTCCTGCAATCCCTGCACGGCCCCCAGCAGTGAGGTGTCAATCGTGATCGCTCCCAAACCGGAGCCAGGTCCGGATGAGATGGATCCAACGAATCGTCGGACAGTGGAATTGGTTGCCGATATCGTGTAATTGGTGACTCCGCCGGAGAGGATGTTGGTGATGCGGTCATAAATGATATTTTGGCTGGCGTTTCCGCCCGCCAGAAAGATCTCCACATCGGCGCGAACGCCCGTGGCCAAGCCCAGTCCCGCCAGCACAAGTCCGGCAGCCGCAATTCTATTCAGTTTCAGCTTTTTCATATGTCCAAATTTCCAATGGTTGATTCAGTTTTGTTTCTTCATCGCGGAACTTCCGGGAAACCGGTCAGTTCCAATGTTGTTTTGTTTAGGCCACTCTCTCGTGAGGAAGGCAAATTTCATGTTGGATTTAGAGGTTTTGAGCGTAAGCAATGAACTTGCGGTAGCCGGCCAATATGGATTGCAAGGCGGCCACAAACGCACTCTCCGTCAAGAACGCCGGTTGCCCCTTGGGCGCCTCAAGGACGATTTCAAACGGGCGCGACCGGACAACCGGCGGGGCGCTGAGCACTCCGGGGAAAGTCTCACGAACAACGGATTGGCGCGCGGGGAATCCATCAATCAGCGCCCGGCGATCCAGCGGCAGAAACGCATCCGCCGCCTTCAGCGCCGGCTCGATCAGATGCTTGGTCAGAGTTGCCCCGCCCACAATGCCGTAGAACCCGTCACTGGTGTCATCCACATGCAGCGAAATGATTCCATGAAAGGAGCGCGAGACCAGATCCGCCTGCAACAACCCCACTTCCGGCTCCCGGGATTTGCTCCAAAATTCGCGGTTCAAATCCTTCCCCCGGCGCGAGTGGCGCGTGTTGTCCTCAAAACCGGTCGGATTGCAGACCGGATAAACCGACAGGCAATAACCCGCGGCCAAATCAGCATAATTCTCCAAGAATTGGAGGAACCGAACCGCCGCGTAGGCTCCTTCCGGCTCATCCCCGTGGATCGCGGCAAAAATCCCAATCCGAATGGGCGCGTCGCCGCTCTTGGGGCCGATGAAAAGATAACGCGGCAGGACGTAAGATTCGCCGTCCGCCTCAAATCGGGCGTCACGATTGACGACAATGTTCGGCGACTTCGCGGCAGCCTGCTCCAACGGCGCCAGCAAATCGGCGATGGATCGCCGTGTCGCCGCCCTAAGATTTCCAGCCTCCGAAATGGCGCCGGGCCGGACCACACTCAAAGTATTCTTCATAAACTACTCGTTTTGCTCTCACGGGAGGCTTCGGTGGACCGTTCAGCCTCCGCTAATTTTCATCATGATAATTATTAGCCGCCGCCTGGTTCTGGTTTCTCAAAGCGCAGCTTTTCGACTCGTTCAACTTGGACAACACGCGAGTCATGGACCGTGACCTGCACCGTCCCGAACTTCAGAGACCCGACGTGCTCGCGCACCAATTGCAACCAAGCCGGGAGTTTTTCCGGGGTCTGGCCTCCGGCCTTATCCGATTCAATTTTCACGATATTGTTCATTTGAACGTGGTGATAATACAACAAATCTCTACTATGTCAATAGACTTTATTATGTATTTTTCGAAATAGTTGGAATATTTTGGAAAGCGACACCTTGCAGGTATATGTTCAATGTCAATTGTCGCAATACGAGGCGCAGCGCGGAGCTCCAGGGCAGTGGTGCGGCAGATTCCGCCCGTTGGGGATGACGCGCGGCCCCGTCACGCGCTCAATGAGGCGTCCCAGTCCTTCCAGACGGGTTCATACCCAAGGCGGCGCAACATGGCGGCCACTTGGGCGGAAGACCGGGTATCGGCGATTTCGAACTGCCCCGTTGCGGACGTTCCCCCGTCCTGTGCTTGCTTTTCGCGTGCCGGGGTGGCCAGGGCCACAACGCGACCGCGCTCGGTGTGATGAAGGTGTTCCCGGCCTGCGCCCGTGTAGCCGCCCGGTTCAGTGTGGCTGCCAGCGCTGATCATCGTGATGCCCAGAGGGAACAGCCCGTCCCGGAATTCGGCGCGTTCCCGCGTGGAAAGCACAATGCCCACGTCCGGCAGGAACAGCCGCAAGGCGCACACCAGTTGCGCGATGTCGCGCTCGCTTATATGTGTGACGGGCTGGAATTCGCCCGCGCAGGGCCGCAGACGGGGCAACGAGATGGTCAACTGCGCCTTCCAGCAATGGCGCAACAGGTATTCCGCGTGGGCCGCCAAACAAATGGCTTCCGAGCGCCAGTCGGACAACCCATACAACGCGCCAATACCCAGACGTCGAAAGCCCGCCGCATAAGCTCGTTCCGGCGTTTCCAGGCGCCATTCGAAATTGCGCTTGGGCCCTGACGTGTGCATTTCGCCATAAATGGCGCGGTTATATGTTTCCTGAAAAACGACCAGACAGTCGGCACCCGCCTCCACCAATGACCGATAATCCTCCGTTTCCATCGGTCCAATCTCTAGCGAGACCGACGGAAATTCCCCGTGCAGCGCCGTGATGCAATCCACCAGATATCGGCGGCTGACAAATTTTGGATGTTCCCCCGCGACCAGCAAAATGTTGCGGAATCCTTCCGCTTGCAGGGCCTTGGCCTCGCGCCTGGTCTCCTCCACGCTCAACGTCACGCGCAGAATTGGGTTGTTGCGCGAAAACCCGCAATACTTGCAGTTGTTGACACACTCGTTGGAAAGGTAGAGCGGGGCAAAAAGCCGCATGACATTGCCAAACCGGCGGCGCGTCACCGCTTGCGAACGCCGGGCCATCGGTTCCAGCAATTCACACGCCGCGGGCGAAAGCAAGCTGGCGAAATCGTCCAGAGCCAGCTTCGATTTTCCAAGGCTTCGCCGTGCCTCATCCGTGGATGTCTGGCTGCATCGCTTCGCCAAGGCCTCTTGCGGCAGGCGGTTCAATTCTGCTACAAAACTCGTTGTTCCTCCCGGTGTCTAAATGGCAAAATCCATCGCTCCCGCTGCAGGGTTCCCCAAACGCCTCGCCCGGTCGCGCAAATCCGCCAGCGTCAAGCTTTCCATGACCTTGACCACCGCCTCGCGGGCCTGCTTCATCACATCACGGATGGGGCATAGTGCTTCGTCGGGGCATGTGCAGCGTTTGTAGAAGTGTTCGCTCACGCAGCTTACCGGGGCCATCGCCCCCTCCACATGCCGCACAATGGAGGCCAGCGTGATTCTCTCCGGTGGGCGTGCCAGACGATAGCCGCCCCGTGCGCCGCGCCTGCTTTCCACAGCCCCCAGAGTTTTCAGATCGTTGAGGATCTGCGACAGGAATTTCTTCGGAATCCTCTGCTCCGCAGAAATCGTCTGGATATGCACGACGTTTTCACCGTAGTGCAAGGTCAAGACCAACAGGGCGCGCAAGGCATATTCTCCGCGAACAGAGAGTTTCATGGCCTGTACATTATCATCTCTATTGATTTAATCAACATCCGTGACCGGCAATCCAAAAGCCGTCATTTTGACTTGCAGCGGTTTAGGGGTATATTTTCAATGATACTAATACGATATATGATTAAGTCTAAATCTTATTTATTGTGTCTTCTCCTGGCTGGTGGTTGCTGTTCTACTTCGACCATGAAAAATCAACCCGGTGGCAATCCATCTGCATCGGCTCAAGAGCCGAAGCAGGCGTCAAAGGAAGCATCTCTCCCACGGTACTCACACGAGACAGTGACCGAGGCTACGGATGGCGGCACCAAATTCCTTGAGTTGGTTTCAAGCCCTGCGGAATGAGCGTTGGTGATCAAGCTCGATCCGCGGCACATAAAATTCGGATCGGCTGACCAAAGCCATATTGACCGTCCATGCCAGTCCGCATCAATGGCCGCGTCCCCTGGCTCTCTCGCGCAGCTTGAGCAGCCGTTCGCCGGCGGCTTGCAACGTCGGGGTCTGTTTGGCGAAATGGAACCGGATCAGGTGTTTCACCGGCTCGCGAAAGAAGCTTGATCCGGGCACCGCCGCCACCCCAGCCTCGCGCGCCAGCCATTCGCAGAACGCCGTGTCGTCGTTCCAGCCGAACTCCGTGATGTCCACCATCACGTAATAAGCGCCCTGCGGCTTGGTGTAGGTCAGGCCGGCTTGGTCGAGATATTTCAGAAACACGTCGCGCTTTTCGGCATAGACGGCTTGCAGTTCGTGGTAGTAGCTTTCGGGCAACTCCAATCCTGCCACGGCCGCTTCCTGCAACGGAGCCGCCGCGCCCACGGTGAGAAAGTCATGAACCTTTCGGGCGGAGTGGATCACCTCCGGCGGCGCAATGACATAGCCAAGCCGCCAGCCTGTGATGGAGTAGGTCTTGGACAGCGAGCTGCACGAAATCGTCCGCTCGAACATTCCGGGCAGCGCCGCAAAATAGACGTGCTCGTGCGGCGCGTAAATAATGTGCTCATAGACTTCGTCCGTGATGACAAAGGTGTCGTGTTCGGCCGCCAGCTTTGCGATGAAGAGCAACTCCTCCCGCGTGAAAACCTTGCCCGACGGGTTTGACGGGTTGCATAGGATCAGCGCCTTTGGCTTCTGTTCGAAGGCCCGGCGCAATTCGTCCGTATCGAACGCAAAATCAGGCGGGCGGAGTGCGACATAGACCGGTTCAGCGCCGGACAGAATCATATCCGCGACGTAATTCTCATAGAACGGCGAGAACACGATGACTTTGTCGCCCGGATTGCAGGCGGTCATCATCGCCGCCATCATGGCCTCAGTGCTGCCGCAGGTGACGACGAAATGCGCGTCGGGATCGAGCGGCAACCCCATGAATCGCGATTGCTTTCGCGCCAGGGCCTGCCGGAAGTTCGGCGCGCCCCATGTGACGGCGTATTGGTGCGGGCCGTGGCGGGCGGCCCGTTCGGCAGCCTTCAACAAAGCCTCCGGCGGATCAAAATCGGGAAACCCCTGGGACAGATTGATCGCGCCGTGCGCATTGGCAACGCGGGTCATCCGCCGGATGACGGACTCACCGAAGACGCTTGTTCTCTTGCTGGCTTGGGGCAATGGAATTACTCCTTCAATGCGTTGACCAGATCGGCTTCCAAATCCGAGGCGTTTTCCAGGCCGACAGAAAGCCGGACTAAATTGTCATGAATACCACGCCGCGCGCGCTCCTCAGGCGACAGCGCGGCATGGGTCATGCGCGGCGGATAGCAGAGCAGCGATTCCACGCCGCCGAGGCTCTCCGCGAGCACAAATAATTTCAGGCGCGACACCAGCCGTTCGACGGCTGGAAATCCGCCCTTGAGTTCAAAACTGATCATGCCGCCGAAACCGCGCATCTGGCGTTTTGCCAACTCGTGTTGCGGATGGCTTGGCAGGCCGGGATAATAAACGCGATTCACCGACGGATGTTTTTCCAGAACCTGTGCCAGATGCATGGCGCTGGCGGTTTGTTCGCACATTCGCACCTTCAACGTTTTCAGCCCGCGCAACACCAGCCATGAATCCCATGGTCCGGGGACGGCGCCAGCGGCGTTCTGATAATACTTTACGGTTTCATAGACCGCCTGGTCGGAGGTGATGAACGCGCCGCCCACGACATCGCTGTGGCCGCCGAGATACTTCGTTGTGCTGTGAACCACGGCGTGCGCGCCGAGGTTGAGCGGCTGCTGGAGGTACGGACTGGCGAATGTGTTGTCCACGACGAGCAGAAGATGGTGCTGATTGGCCAGCTTGGCCAGCGCGGCGATGTCCGCCAGCTTGAGCAGCGGATTGGTCGGCGTTTCGATCCAAATCAGCCGCGTCGCCGGCGTGATGCCTTCGGCAAACCGGCCGGTGTCGGAGGCGTCCCCATAGCGGGTGTCCACGCCCCACGGACGGAGAATGCGCTCAAAGACGCGATACGTGCCGCCGTAGGAGTCATTGCCGGCGAGAATCTGGTCGCCCGGTTTCAGCACTTGGAGCGCCCCCACCGTCGCCGCGACGCCGGAAGCAAAGGCGAGACCGTGTTTCCCGTTTTCCACCAGCGCCAGCGCCGATTCCAACGCCTGGCGCGTGGGATTGATGCTGCGCGAGTAATCATATCCGAGCCGCGGGCGGCCGATGCCGTCCTGTTCGTAGGTTGAAGTCTGGTAAATGGGCACACTGACCGCGCCGGTACGGGGTTCGGGCGCCTGGCCGTCGTGAATAGCGAGAGTTTCAAATTCCATAAGTGTCCTGATTTATGAGTGCGTTGATAAAGTCAAACCGGCTGATCAGGCCGAAGGGCGTTTCGCCGCGCAAAACAACGATAGCCGGTGAGCCGCCCAGCAGCAAGCGGTAGGCTTCCGCGATGTCGGTGTTCTCATCGAGCACCGGCAGCGGCTTGCCCATGACCGCGCGGATTTCCTGGTTGTTCAAATCCACGCCATCATGGAGGGTTTTCATGATGGAAGCCTCATTCAGGCTGCCGACGACCCGGTTGTTCTCAATGACCGGCAGTTGCGAAATGTTGTGCTGCTGGAAGAGTTGGATGGCGGCCTTCAACTTGTCCTGTGGCTGCACGGAAATCAGCGGCGGCAGGACTTTTTTCTGGCCGAGCACCTGGGCGATTTTGACCGGGCGCGCGACGCGGTCCTGCCAGAAACCGTTTTCCCGCATCCATTCGTCCGAGAAGATTTTGCTGATGTAATTGCGGCCCGTGTCGGGAAGCAGGACCACGATCTCGCGCGGTTGGGTCAGGCGTTGGGCATATTTGAGCGCCGCCGCCAATGCGGTGCCTGACGAACCGCCGACCAGAATGCCCTCCTCGCGCGCCAGACGCCGCGCGGTGTTGAACGAATCCTTGTCGCTCACGCGCACCATTTCGTCCACGACCTGGCGGTTGAAGGTTTTGGGGATGAAATCCTCGCCAATTCCCTCCACTTTGTAGGAATGCGGGGCGTCTCCTGAAAGAATGGAGCCTTCGGGGTCAGCGCCGACAATGGTAATGGCCGGGTTGCGTTCCTTCAAGTATCGCGCTGTTCCCGAAATGGTGCCGCCAGTGCCCATGCTGGCGACAAACACCTCAACATGCCCCTCGCTGTCCGTCCAGATTTCCTGTCCGGTGGTCAAATAATGCGCCAGCGGATTGTTCGGGTTGCTGAACTGATCCGGCCGGTACGCGCCTGGGATTTCCCGCGCGAGCCGGTCAGCGACTCCGTTGTAGCTTTCCGGGGAATCCGGCGGCACGTTGGTGGCGGTGATGACCACTTCCGCGCCATAAGCCCGCAAGAGGGAAATTTTTTCGGCGCTCATTTTGTCGGGCAGCACCACGATCAAGCGGTAGCCCTTGACCGCCGCCACGAGCGCCAATCCCATGCCGGTATTTCCGGCGGTCGCCTCAACGATGGTGCCGTCGGGTTTGAGCAACCCGGCTTTTTCCGCCGCCTCAACCATCGCAAACCCAACGCGGTCTTTCACGCTGCCACCGGGATTCAACGATTCGACTTTGGCGTAAATGGGCGATGCGATGTCCGTGCCGATCCGGCGCAGGCGGATGAGCGGCGTGCGTCCGATCGCCTGTAAAATATTTTCGTATCTGGCCATAAGGATGATGGGTTAGATTGCGTTGTCCGTCACAGTTTTTGCCCCGGCTGCAAGAGCCGCTGATAATAGAAATTGCTCGTGTAAAGCGCGGCGGCGGGATTATGGCCAAGCACTCGGTCCTTTGTAATCAGGGTCGTCACCGGCGCATCGGAGTGCTTGATGAACAGGGAATCGTGCCCGACACACAAACCGACAATGACGTTGAGATCGGTTTTCTGTTCATTGAGCAGCCGCGCTTGGAGGATTGGGTTGCAAATCGCCTCGTAGGAACCTCTCTTGACCTTGAGTTCATCAGGAATGCCGATCTCCGTTTTGTCCACAGAGCCGACTTTGCAAAGCACGGTATAAGGCAGGAGACCGTGCGCCTTGAGGACTTTGACAAAAACCCGTGTTTCCTGAATCAGCCCGATGCACGTCGCGATCCCGATCCGTTTCGCGCCGATGCGATTGGCGAAGGCGATGATTTCCTCGACGCGCGTCAGCTTGCCGTAATAGACGCCTTCGACTTCCGCCGCCGCGCGGGCGATGACCGCGTCCGATTTCCGTCCGCGATAACGCTTGGAAACATTGCGGACCATTTCGCGGTTCGCCCCCTTAGTCAGGCAGAAATCCGGGAACCGCTTGTCCTTGCGATGGCAGTTGAGCAGTCCGCAATCCGAACAGGAGATGGATGGCTTTTTGGGCATAATCAGAAGGAAAGGGCCTGAACGAAGGTTTTCTGGAACGCCGGATCATTGGCCAATTCGAGCACGCGCACCCGTTGCGCGAGTTGTTTCAATTTGTCCCGCAAACGGCGGTTGAGCAGAAAGGCCCGCGCCCCGGACTTGGAGGTGTTGCCGACAAACTCCACACGGTCCCCGAACTCGCGCGGCAAAAGACCCAGATGAATCAAGCTGGCCGTGCGCAAATGAAAGCCAAACGAGCCGGCGATCAGGACACGATCCACTTGGGCGGCGGCCAGACCGTTGGCGCGGAGCATAAGATCAATCCCGGCGCGAACAGCGGCCTTGGCCAATTGCACCTGCCGCACGTCTTTCTGCGACAAATAAACCGGATCGGCGATGCAGAAGAAGAGCTTGCCGTTGAGCGACCCAAACTGGTTTTTCCAGGGGCGCTCCGGCAAGGTGCCGTTGCTTTGAAAGCGGCCGTTTTTGTCCACCCCGCCGTGCGCCGCCAGTTCCCCGACCACGTCCAGCAGCCCGCTGCCGCATAACCCGACCGGAGGCGCGTTGCCGATGGTCTTGATCTCGATGTTGTCCCCGGAAAGGGACACCATTTCAATTGCGCCCCGGCTCGCTCTCATGCCACATGAGATGTTCATCCCCTCGAATGCCGGACCGGCGGCGGTGGACGTCGCGGTCAATTGCCCATTCACGGCCAGCACCATCTCGCCGTTGGTGCCGATGTCCACAAACAGCGTCACCCCGCGCAACTCCGCCAGCCTTGTTGCGAGAATGCCGGAAGTGATGTCCGCGCCGACATAGGCTGACATGATTGGCGGCAGATAAATTTGACCTTGCGGCGCGATGGCCAGCCCCACGTCCGCCGCACGGATTTGTCCGCCGCATTTCAGGGCGGGAATGTAAGGATACTTTCCGAGCGACGCCGGGTTTGTCCCCGCCGCCAGATGGAGCATGGTAGTGTTACCGCTGAAAACCGCTTCGTAGATATGGCGGTCCGGGACGTTGGACTCTGCCGCCGCCTCGCTGATGAGCCGATTAAGTTCTTCGATCAATTCGCCCTGAAGCAGTCGCAGCCCGTCCGGTTGCGAACCGATCTTGATGCGGGACAGCACGTCCTGGGCGCGCCGCGCCTGTGGATTCAGGCTCGACGCCACGGAAAGCTCGCGTCCGTCGCGCAAGTCTATCAGAGCCACCACGAGTGTCGTTGTGCCAATATCCACCGCCACGCCAAACGGCGACCGCGTGGTATCGCCCGGCTCGTTCCCTATTGAAACTCCGCCCGCGTTGACGGTTGTTTGTCCGGTGGAAGCGTCAAAGGTCTTGGTGATCCACGCATCCAATTCGACGGCGACGGCCTGGCCCTCGCTGAGAATCTTCAGATCATCATCGGCGCATTCACCCGGCTCGACTTCGAGATTTCCGTGAACGGTGCTCTGGCAGGCCAGTACCCAACCCTCGGCGCGCTCCGCCGGCGTCAGTAATCCGTGTGGCGCTTCCTGGAAATTCCCGCGTTGCGCCTCCGGGATTTTCACATGGCACTTCCCGCAAGTTCCCGATCCGTCGCATGGCGCGGCGATGAACACGCCCGTCTTTCGCGCGGCTTCCAGCAGGTTGGTTCCGTCTGGGACAACGACACTCCTGTCTCCGGGAATAAAGCGAATCACCGCCATGTCACGCCCCTCCGTTCTTCACCTCGCCGGTCATGACGCGGATGGTCTCCAGCTTCGTGGACGTGCTGAGGCCGCAAGCGGGCGAGATAATGTTCACGCCGTTGTTCACCAAATTGCGGGTCATGCGCCGGATTTTTTCCGGCTCATTCCACTCAAGAGCGAACGTGCTGACGTTTCCCATCGTGGTAATCGCGGGAAAATCCTCTTTCAAAACTGTCAGGCTGACGAGGGCATCCGTGCTCAGGGCGTCGCAGCGCAATTGCGGCAGAAGACGCCAGACGCATTTAAGATCGCCGCAGATGTGGACGATCAACGGAAAACCGAGCGCGTGAACGCGATCCGCCAGTTGGTTCAAATATCGCACGGCGAATTTCTCAAACATCGCCGGCCCCAGAATTTCACCCGTCGCGGACGGGTCGCCGACCGCAATGGCCGTCGCGCCGTGATCGGCGACCAGCCGCTCGGCAAAAGCGCCAAGCAGATTAGTCACGTAATCCAGCAACCGGTCCGCGCTGGTCGGATTCTTCCGCAACTCCTTGTAGAAAGTCAGCGGATCAACGATGGAAGCCGCCGTGCTGACGGGTCCGGTGAGACTGGCAATCACCGGCACATCCGGGTTTGCGCGGGCAATGCGATGCGCCGCCTCGACAACGACCTCGATCCTCCCGGAACGAACCAGTTGGGCCACATCGCGGAATTCCACCGCGCCAACGGACGAAAAAACTTCCCGCACAATCTTCGGTTCGCACTCCAGCGTCCCGTGGTTGATTTCGCTGCCAAGCAATTCCGCCTCGACGGTCATGCAGAACGGCACGCCGATATTTTCAAAACCCGTGTGCGTGTGGATGTCCTGTGCCAGGTCCGCCATGCGTTGCGGGTCAAAATGAGCATCGGGCAGCGTGTGGCCGGTGGCGCGCATGATCTCGACGATGGCGGCGTTCATCATGCCGCCGGTGCAAACGACGGGCGGACGATCCACCGTTTCCTTGAGCAGCACGCGCAGCAGGCGTTGTTTGGGTGTGAGCGCGCTCATGCGGCCAACTCCATTTCGAGTTTTCCGGCGTCCACCGGCCAGCCGATTTCGCGCACCGCGTCGAGCATGGCGTCAATATTCGCAAACGGAGTTTCCACAGGGAGACTGCAACCGGACGCCACCACCAATCCCTTGGGATTGTCATGCGCTTTGCGAACACACGCCCGCACCGCCGCGCGCACCTGGGCGGTTGTTCCTTGCAACATGATTTCCGACGGCGACACGTTGCCCATGAGCCGGACGCGCCGGCCGACCTTCGCCTTCGCGGCTTCGAGATCGGCGGCGTTGTCAATCGAAAGGCAATCCGCGCCCGTGTCCGCCATCGCCTCCCAAATCGGCGCGGTTTTTCCGCAGATATGGAGCGTCACGGCCCGTCCCCGGCCATGTATAAAATCCACCAGCCGCTTCAAATACGGCTGGCCGAATTCCTTGAACTGAGCCGGACTGATGACGGTCGTCGAGCACATCGCGTCGGTCAGGCTGGGCGTGCAACCCGTGTCGAGAATGGCGCTGGCATAAGCCAGGGCGCCCTTGCAGGCGACCTCGCAGAGTTGATGCACCGCCGCCGGATTCTTCAGGGTCAGGCGCACGAGATTCTCCGTGCCGATCAAGAATGACGCCGTGGTGAACGGACCGGTCAGCGCGCCCGTTACGGGCACCTCCTTGCCGACCGCGCGATATGCCAGTTCCATCGCTTCGAGATGATGAGGCAGGTTGCCGTCCTTGAATGGATCCACAGGCGTGAGCAAAGCAATTCCATCCGCGGATTGGATTGCCGGTTCAGCGAGATAAGCGGTTTCGTCGTCGGGGTAATGAACCTTAGCGCCCATTGCTTCGGCCTGTGTGTAAAGGTCGGTGAAGATGCGGATAACATCATAACCGAAACGCCGATATGCGGCAACCTGCGCATCCGCGATGAGCCTGCCGTTGCCGCGAAATTCCGAAACCTTGACACCCAAGACGCGCGCCGCCGTGTTGCCAACGATGGGCACGCAAGGCAGCCGGTCCAACGGCCCGCCGCGCTGGCAAGCCGCGAACCGTTCCACCGGTGTCAGGCGGTCGCGACTCATCAGGCCGCCTCCCCGATGAGTTGTTTGACGAGCTTGACCGCCGCGGGCGCTCCGGCGGCGTAACCGTCCGCGCCGATGCGGGTGGCGAACGACTGCGAGATCGGGCCGCCGCCGACGATGACCTTGAATTGCCCGCGCACGTTGGCCTTGTTGAGCAACTGGATGACCTCGGCCATGCCGTCCATCGTGGTGGTCATCAGGGTCGAGAGAGCGATGACGCTCGCCTTGGCCTGAATCGCCTCGTCCACGAAACGCTGCGGCGGAATGTCGCGCCCCAGGTCAACAATATCAAAGCCGGATGCTTCCAACATGATCTTGACCAGATTCTTGCCGATGTCATGAGTGTCCCCCTCGACAACTCCGATCACAATCTTGTGGCGGACTTGGTTTTCCTCGTGCTTCAAGTGAGGCCGCAAAATATCCAACCCTGCATACATTGCGTCCGAGCAGAGGAGCAATTCCGGGATAAAATATTCCTCCGTTTCAAAGAGCTTGCCCGCGCGGTTCATGCCTTCGACCAGTCCGTGCTCAATGGCGCTCAGGGCGTCAACGCCCTGCTCCACAGCCTGAATGGAAAGTTGGCGGGTCCGTTTTTCATCCATGCCCACGACGGCATCGGACAAGTCACGGAACAGAGAATCAGTTTGGTTGGACATAGGTGGGAATGATTAGCTGAGTGAGTTGGTTCGTTGAGTCTCATCGCCCGGAACGGACTGAGTGTAAACAGACAAAGTGCGCACGTCAGGCCCGGTCCAACAGTAGATTGCCAGGAGCGGTTCGGCGTGGGTTCGCATGGCGTGGACGGCTTGTGAAGGGTGGAGAATATAGGTCCCAGGCGGATGGTTGCGCGGCTCGCCGTCCAGCGTCCAAGTCGCAGTTCCGGCGGCCACAAGGTAAAGTTCGACGGCCGGATGGCGGTGGGCCGGATACAATGTTGACGGCCCGATCAAAGTCAGGCCGAGGCAGACGGAGTCACTGCGGAACGGGGCTTCCGGACCAATGATCTCGGCAAAAGCGATGTTCAGTTCCAGCCCGGGGATGTCGTGGCACGGCGGATAGTTGTAACGCCACGGGAGAAAGCGTATCACCGGGGCAATCGCATCCAACAGGGCGCTGGTGGACTCGTTCCCCGCGCGGAGGGCAGCCTCGATGCAGCGGGTTGCCGCATGGTTGCTTTCTTGAAATCCGCCCGTCAATGGAGGCAGCGGCTCCAACAACGAGAGAACCTTCTTAATCTCACGGCCTGCCGCGTCATCGGCGGGTTTGCGCTGGAGAAACGCCGTCTTGATAGCAGCGATGAGCGAGAGAACCCCGGATGGAATGTCTGCGGGCATGGCGTTATTTAAGTTCGGATTTGAGAACAGCGACCGCATGCCCGATCTTCACGCCCCTTTTCAGAGCCTCGTACGCCTCAATCGCGTCGAACCGTTCCGCCACCAATGCCCGTTCGATCTCAAGCGCGTTACTGCCCGAAGTGGCGATGTCAACCGAAGCGAATGTTTTCTCCAGAATTTCCGCGCGGTAAAAATAGAACGGGCCGAAACCCTCTCTCTGTTTCTGGGCATGATCGCGGACCATCTCCTCTGGATCAGCCTGCACTTTCCAAGTGTAAGCCAGAAAGGAAGAAACATAGCCCGCGAGAGTTCCCAGTGAGAGGAACACCTCCAGAGGGACCCTGGCTCCCAGCGTCGAAAGTACGGCGCCCCCCGGCAGCAGAAATTCCTTTGCCTGCCACAATGCCAGATAATGGAGGTCCAGCATCTGGTTCGTGATCAATTCGGGCAGCGGTTCCTTGCGTGGCGCCAGATAGGCCGCACTCTTCCGATCAACGGCAACCTCCTCGGCGCTGGGCGCCCGCACATTGGGGAGATTTTCGTAAATCAAATCATACCGCGCCTTGAAAGGGCGAAGCGGCGCAAGCAAATCGCCAAACCCGGCTTCGATGACAAGCGGGTGCGAAGGCAAATGATTGCGCGCCACGTTATCGGCGGCAGTGGCGACCACCTCCTCGTGCAAGTCCGTCAACCCGACTCTTTTTGCGCCCAGAATTTCCACAGCCGCCAGGACATCCAGCCCCGATCCGGTTCCGATGGAGCAGAACGACTCGACCGGCGTCTTCCCGCGTTGTTGCGCAAAAACCTTGAAAGCCGGAACAGCCACATGCGCCAACCAATCGCTCTGCAAATCGTCAAGCCGGGGCAGATAAGATTGGCTGGACAACGCGATGGAAAGCCGCCGTTTGATCCGCGCCGGTTTGCGCAGGGCCAAATACGTTTCCGTTGAGACCTCAACCGTCTCGGCTCCCTTCCGATGGACGGAAGGGCCGGACAAAACTGCGGGAGTTTCAAAGGGCATGGCGTTTTGAGGGTTAAAGTGGCTGTTCAATGGGCGCTCCGCAGAGCTTGGTCGAAATCCGCGATCAAATCTTCCGCGTCCTCGATTCCGACCGACACGCGGATCATGTCCGGGGTAATGCCGGCGCTGATTTGCTCTTTGGCAGTCATTTGCGCGTGCGTGCTCGTGGCCGGATGCAGGACGCCGGTGCGCGCATCTCCAATGTGAACCACCAGCGCGGCGACTTTGAGGTTCTTGACAAATGTCCTGGCCGCGCGGGCATTGCCTTTCAGGCCAAAAGTGAGAATGCCGCTGGCGGCGTTTCTCAGGAAATACTTCCGGATGCGCGGATAACTCGGATTGTCCTTGAACCCCGGATAGACGACCCAGTTGACCCGGCTGTGGCGTCTGAGGAAATTGGCAAGGACCAGGGCGTTTTTGCTGTGCTGCTCCATGCGCAAATGCAGCGTCTCCGCGCCCAGGTTGATTAGGAACGCGTTGAACGGGCTGAGGCAGACGCCGAAATCGCGCAGAAGCTGGGCGCGGGCCTTGGCGGCATAGGGAAACTTCGGGAACGATTCGACATAGCGCACGCCGTGGTATGCCGGATCCGGCTCGGTCAGTTCTGGAAACTTGCCGTTGGTCCAATCGTAATTGCCGCCGTCAATCAACACGCCGCCCAGGCTCGTCGCGTGGCCGTCAATGTGTTTTGTGGCCGAGTGGACGATGACATTCGCACCAAGCTGGAACGGGTTGCACAGGTAAGGCGTGGCCAGCGTATTGTCCACGATGAACGGCACGTCGTTCTTGCGGGCCAGCCGGGCGAACTTGTCAAAATCCAAAATGCCCAGCGCCGGGTTGCCAATCGTTTCGGTGAACAGCGCCTTGGTGTTTGGCTGAAACGCTTTTTGAAGCTCCTGCTCCGGCGCTTCGGGGTCCACGAACGTGACTTGAAGTCCATATTTTTTCAGCGTGATACCAAACAACGTGTAAGAACCGCCATAAACATTGGAGGCGGACACGATGTGGTCGCCGGCATGGCAAAGATTTGTGACGGACAACAGCGTGGCGGCCTGCCCGGAAGAGAGTCCCACGGCGGCAGTTCCACCTTCCAGTTGCGTGATTTTTTGTTCCAGCGCCGCAACCGTGGGATTGCCGGTGCGGGTATATTTGTATCCGGCTTCCTTCAACGCGAACAGGCGTTCGACTTGATCCAAATCTTCGTACTTGTAAGTCGTGGATTGGGAGATGGGCAGGACGCGGGGTTCGCCAACTTTGGGAGTGTAACCCGCTTGAACGCAGAGGGTGCCCTTTCCCCGGTTTGCGGGCTTTTCGGTTGCTGCTCTATTGATTTTTGCTTTGCTCATTTGAAAGGTGATTTTTGCGTCATAATGGAAAAGCGTGCGCGGTTTCAACCATGGTTCGGACGTTTTCAACCGGCACACTTGGAGGGATGTCGCAGCCGGGCATCAGGATGTAACCGCCGGTGACGCCTGCCTTGCCGATGGCGTCGTGGCTGGCGGCGGCAACGCCCTGGACAGTCTCCTTCTGCATGATGGCCACGGGATTCAAGTTGCCCGCGAAAGCGATTTTGCCGTCCAAAATGCGGCGCGCGTCCGAGAGGCTGACCTTGTAATCAACGGACATGATGTGCGCCCCGGCCTCGGGAATGCGGTCCAGGCGATTGGTCGTGTTGCCGCAGATGTGAACAGTCACCCAAATGCCCCGGGCGCGGATCCTGTCGGCAACCCGTTTGAGATAGGGGAACGAAAATTCGATGAACTGCTCGCGGGAGATGAGGTCGCCCGAAGCGGTTGGGTCAGCCAGCGAAACCATCGAAACCCCGGCGTCAATGAAAGGTTCCAGGTAGTCGAAACACAATTCTGCCGCAAACTCCATTACCGCGTGAACCGCCGCCTTGTCCTTACGGATGCCGCGCATCAGATTCTCTACCCCATAAGCCAGACCTCCCAGCGTGAACGGCGCCCACTGGCTGGTGCCGACCACCGTCTTGTCGCCGACGGCTTTGGAGAGGATGCGCGCGGCCTCTACCAGCACGCGAATGCCCTCGTCCTCCTGGACACGCCGGGTGGCGATGGGATGGGTCGCCCAATTGTCACGCAGGAGCGGTTCCTGAACATCCGGCGTGCCTTTGAGGCGAAACTTGATGCGACCGCCGATCCCACGAATGGCGAGGTTGTGATAACCCGAACCGGGCCAGACGATGTCGCAGCCAACATTCTCGTTGGTTTTGGCGATGACTTCGGCAATGCGCTGCGGCCCGGTGGCAAGCACCCGTTCGAGTGTCAGCCCGCTTTGGTTCAAAGTCCAGGCCCCGGCAGAGAGCAGCGTCACCGGCAGGCGCGGCGTCTTTTCGAGCTTGATTACCTTTTGGATGATCTCTTTGGATGTCACGGCATTGCCTCAATTATTTGGTTTTCGGTTGTCTGGGTTCACTTCATCCAAAAGAGCGCCCGGCGTTTGACTTGTTCGAGCAGTTCCATGGTCAATAGCACCACCAGACCGGTATAGAGGATCCCGGCAACCATTCGGGGATAATCCGCGTAATCGGCATAAAGCTGCACAAAACGGCCCAGCCCGGCGCTCGCGCCGAAAAGTTCCGCCACCGTCAGCATGATGAAGGAGAACACGAGGCCGACGCTCATACCGGCGAAGATATGCGGCAGCGAAGCTGGGAAAACGATGCGCCAGAGATATTCCGTTCGTCGCAGGCCGAGAATGCGGGCGTTGTCCCGGTATCGCTGCGGCAGCGACGCTGCGCCGCTGGCCGTGTTCAAGAATACCGGCCAGAACGCGCCCACAAAAACCACAAAGCCGGCGGCGGTTCGAAATGTCGGCAGCAACGCAATGGCGTAGGGAATGTAAATCGTCGGCGGCACGGGTGAAGCGAACCGTGCGAACGGCGAAAACATCCGGCTCACCCACGGTATCGTGCCCACCAGCAATCCCCAGGCAATGCCCGCAGCCGCGGCCAGCGCGTAGCCGGGAATGAGCACGAGAAGCGAAGACCATGTGCCTTTGAGAAGTTCCGGAAGCGACTTCCACAACGCTCTTGCCGTCACTGCCGGCGATGGGAACAAATACGCTCCCTTGAAATGAACGGACGAACTGACAAACTGCCAGAGCAGCACGATGCCCAGCAGAAACAAAACGCCTTCCTTGCCGCGCAAGCGCAGCCAGGAATCCCGGCGGACAACGCCGGCTTTGGCCGCCAGCTCCGCATGCAGCCGGGCGGCGAGCGGGAAATTCGCGGAGGTGGTGATCTTCGATTCAGCCATGATCCCTTTCATTCAAATGCCCTCCGCGTCGCCGCTCACAACCGATTCGGCTTCGATACTCTGCAAAGTGTCCTGGCGGAAACGCTCTGCGACTTGCTCGCGCAATGCCAGGAACTCCGGCGAACCGGACAGGGTGCGCCGCAAACGGGGACGCGCAAACGGCACTTGCAGTTCGTTGATAATTCTGCCCGGCGATGAGCCAAGCATCACGACCCGATCCGCCAGATGGAGCGCTTCTTCGATGTCGTGCGTGACAAAGACAACCGTCTTTCGGGGGGTGGCGTTTGCCCACACATCCAGCACCAAATCCTGCAACCGCGCGCGGTTCACGGGATCGAGCGCCCCAAAAGGCTCGTCCATCAGCAAAACCGGCGAGCCAAGCGCCAGCGTGCGCGCAATCGCGCCCCGTTGTTGCATGCCGCCGGAAAGTTCAAATGGGTGCTTTCGCGCGGCGTCCGCCAAACCGACCTTTTCCAGAAATTCTTCGGCCAGATTCAGCCGCCATTTCTTGTCCGTTTCCGGGTGCGACTTGGACAAGGCGAGCGTGATGTTGTTGACCAGGCTCATCCACGGGAAAAGGGAGTAATCCTGAAAAACCACGCTGCGTTCCAGTGACGGCCCGGTGATGGGCCGGCCTTTCCATGAAAGGTTCCCGGAGGAAAGCGTCTCCAGCCCGGCCAGCAGGCGCAGGAACGTGGTTTTGCCGCAGCCGCTCGGGCCGAGCAGGCAGACAAACTCGCCTTCCGTGATCGCGAGATTGATGTCCAGCAAAACCGGCGTTCCGTTGTAGGCAAAGCGGAGCGATTCCACCTTGAGACCGGAGTCGGAAAAGGAATTCGTTGGTCGAGTATCCGTGGAATTCATAAGTGCGGCGCTGGCAAGCTTCGTCCGGCGGCATTCGCGGGATTGCCGTTGCTCAAAATGGTCGGGTTGAATTGGGTGGCCATGTTTCTTTCGTGCTAAATCAGCAGCCGCCGCAGCGAACGCCCGATCGCCACGGCGGCTTGGAGGAACTACCGACACCAAAATGCACTTCAGCGGCGGCAGCAATCCGGTTCTTTAAGGCTCGAGGCAGCAATCCAGTTCTTCAAAAACGGCGCGGGCCAGTAAGACTCCCTCTATCTGGTCTAACTCCGCCTTCTTGGTCACTGAGTCCCGCTCGGCAAAAGTCTCCAGACGCTTCTTCCAGAAAGCGTCATTCGGATTCTCTTTCGCCACTTGATTGAGCGCTTTCTCGTATATTTTTGTGTCGATGAATTGCGTGATGTCCTTGTCGGACGTGACAAACTCGCTCTTGATCATGGTCTTCCAGAAACGGACGATGCCGGCCACGTTGGGATCCGAAGTCTGGTCCAGATAGCCCTCGTAATACGCCTTTTGGATTACGGCGCGATCCAGCTTCAGATACTTGCTGATATCGTCCAGAGTCTTTTCGTGGTTGTCGTTGGCAAACTTCTCCGCCCGCAGGAAGGCGTGAATGAACCGCTCCCACACTTCCGGCCGTTCCTGGAGGTCCTTTGCGTTGACGGTCAGCCGGCAGCAGGGATGCCCCGGCTGCAACGTGCGGCTTCGGATGACGACTTTGAGACCTTGGGCTTCGGCGGTGACATCATGCGGCCCCCAGGTCACTCCCGCATCCACCTGCCCTGATTTGACCGCCTCCAGCACGGCGGGCGGGCTTTTCAACTCGAAGATTTGCACGTCGGTCTTCCAGTTCAAGCCGGCTTCTTCCAGCGCGCCACGGAACACCGCGTCGCCGGTCGCCAGACGGACCGTGGCCACCTTTTTGCCCTTCAAGTCGGCGACGGTCTTGATGGTTTTTGCGTTCTCCGGCGTGGCGATAATGGCCGCGTCCTCGCCCATGACCCCGCCGATGATGCGGATGTCCGCGCCGGTGGAGATATGCACGAGCGGGGCCGTGGTGCCAAACGCGCCCAGATCAAGCTTGCCGGCCCGCAACGCCGCCAAGCCGTCAGCGGAGTTGGCGAATTCCACCAACTCCACGTCCAATCCTTCCGCCTTGAAGAATCCCTCCTCCTTGGCGATAAAGAACTTGGCGTGCCCTGTCACGGGCAGATGGCCGACCTTGAGAGCCACCAGATTGGTGTTCGCCGCCAGAGCTGCCCCGGCGATCTGCATCGCCACAGCCAGTCCGGCCAGCTTTTTGTATCCGAATATTTGAGAACTTATTTTCATAATTTTCGTTTGTTAATTGTCGGCAATCCGGGTCTCCGTTTGCGGCAGAAATGACATCAATACTTGAATGTCACTCCGAGGGAGATTAGTTCATGGTTGAAGGAGCGGGGGAGGTACGCATTCCCACCCGGCTCAGTGAGGCCGCTCTGCTCATTGACCCCCAGATCATAGGAGTATGCCAGATTCGCGCTGAAGTTGGCGTTGAAGGCATACTGGAGACCAAGTGAAGCCGTGTATTGCCAGTCGTCACGCTGCGCCCTTTCACCAAGTCCATACCCGCCCAGGCCGGTGGTCTGGCTGGCCACGTTGTTGGGATTATAGTCCGCCCCAAGAGCCTTGGCGCCAAGTGACAGTGAGAACGAATCCGTCACCTTCCGGACATAGCTCAAATCAAACGCGCTGTCGAAATACGGCACCAACCCGGTGCTCGAAACCCACTCCCATTGTTTATACTTGAAAGCCAGGGTGTCTTTGGTGCTGAACGTGGCGGTCAAGGCGGCTTCGCCATAATAGGTGACCTTGTTCTTGTCATCCAGCGGGGCATAAGGGCCGAAACTGCGGAAATCGGGGCCGATTTGCAGTGACGCCGCCAGCCAGTTCCACGGTTTGCCCTCATAACCAACCAACACACGCTCGTAGTCGTTGGGAGAGTGGGCGGCGGCGACCGGAATTGCCGCCGCGTATGTCGGCCCAAATGAATACTCCGCCTGGTACTGGTGCCCATAACGGAAACCCAGCGTCAGAGCGGACTGGGGCTGGATCTTGTATCCGAAATCCGCTCCACCGTTGACATCGTACCGGTTGACATAGTTCTGGTAGCCGGGATAGAAGTATTGGGCCGTCTTCAAGTTGTAATCCAACAGGGTTGCGGTTGGCCGAACAAACCATTTTTCCTGGTCGTATTGGATGGTCGCGGTACCCCGCTCTTGAAACTGCTCCCGCCGCTCGCGATCTGCGGCCGTCGCGAAGGCGCTCAGGAGGTCGTTTTGATATGTTGGGCCGTACTTGTTGCCCTCAATATCGTTGAAGCCCTCGTTCAGGTTGAACGACCAATCGCCCATCTGCCCCTTGATTACGGCGGCGAGGCGATGAGCGTCGTAGTTTTCCGAGGAGGCGTTGTTGTAGGTGACGAAGTCCGGCGCGTAGGCTAGTGTCAGAGCCTGCAAGACCTTCTGATCGCCCAGCAACGGCGCAAAGTTCACGCCGACCTTGGGTGACACCGTCGTGACGAACGAATCCACGTTTTTCAACGCCGCCACACTTCCCGGCGACGGGGTTGCGACCGGTCCGCTTGGGGCCACACCCAGTTCAAAAACATTGACCTCGTAGCTTTCCTTGATTCCGAGAGACAAATCCGTCAGCCAAGCGGGCTTTTGAGGCAGTACGGCGGGAGAGGTGGTGGCAGTCTGGCTGTCATCGGCGGCTCGGCTCGTGCCGGCCAAAAGGAGTCCGCAGATGCCCAACATGCAGAACAGGGGGAGTCTTGAGAAAGGGTTTCCACCCCTTAAACCTGTAATTGAGGGGTGACTATAAGTGTTCCCGTCCCGGAAAAGCGAGGGAGCCGCCTTCCGAACAGGTTCAGGTTTTGTGGGGTGCGCGTCGGGCCATGCAGGCGTTTTGCTGCCGGTTAACTGAATAGGGTTCATGTTTCTTTTGTCTGTTGTTGTTCATGATGGCCTCCAGTTGTCCGGTCAGTTTCACACGATTGATTGCCGTTATGTTCTTCTATATTTTCATTCTTCGTCCAGCCGTCTGGTTTCGATTCCGAAGAGATCGCTCTTCACGTTTTTCACGAACAATCGGGCGTTCTTGACGCCCCAATTGCTCATCGCTTCGATTCCCAACAACGCCCCCAATACACTCATAATGAAGGCTATTGTTGATAATATCTAGCGACATACTAGACATTAAATTTCCAGCGTCAACGCAAATGTTGCATAAGCAAAACTTTTCATATTGTCTAATGTTGAATATTAAGGCTCATGTGGCCAATAGCATTTAGTCATGCTGTAATTCGTTTATGGCGAGCATCTTACAAATACACCATGCCGACCGCATCTCCTTATGGTCGATTGATTCTGAAAAGGGTGGTGTCGCTGGCATGAATTCCCTCTTGCCTTACGCTGGCACCGTCAGACTCCTTGGGGTGGCCCATTATCACCATCAACCAATCGCATCCGACTGGATGGGATATCCCCCCTGGGCGTTGCGGAGACTCCCGGAATTGACTGCCGCTATTTGTGAACCAATCGTTGTCGGCGGCGGTCTGAAAATGGGGTAAATCCGCCGGTTTGAATTTGTTGTCTTCTTCCCGTTCCGTCTTCTTCCGAAGGTTCCGACAAAAACTCTTCTTCTCTTCTTTTTCCGTTTTCTTCCGGGACCGATTTTCTTCGCGCTTGCGGGCGTCCTGCGGGGGTTTTATGGGAGCCGGCTTTTATTTCGATGAAGCCCGAGACGCGCCGTTGCAAGTGTCTGCATTGTAAGCTGCTGTTTGTGCCTGATTACCGGAATCGCGAACGCCAGAAGTATTGTTCGACGCCGGCGTGTCAGGCGGTCAGCAAACGGGCCCGGCAACAGCGCTGGTTGAGCAAACCCGAAAACCGGGACCACTTCCGCGGTCCGGAGAACGTGCAACGGGTGCGGGAGTGGCGAGCGGCCCATCCGGGTTATTGGAAGCGTTCCCCAGGCCGGACGGCCGGTACGTTACAAGACGTCTGCTCGCCGCAACCGGCTGCCAACCAAGAGATTGCACCGGTTGCGTTACCAGCCCTCTGCCCCAGTACGTTACAAGATGTCTGCCGGGTGCAAACGCCTCTGCTGGTGGGGCTTATCTCCAAATTCACCGACTGTACGTTACAAGACGACATCGTCCTTTTCGTCCGGGGCCTGATAGCAAAAGGGCAGGACATTCTGGCTCAACCTGCCAGCCGGTCCTTGAAAGGAAACACATTATATGATGAACAAAAAGATCCTGCGCCCGGATCGCCTGCGGCAAGTGCCGGCGCAGTTTAGCTGGGTGGATCAACGTCTGGTGCGGGACAACTTCCTGCGCCATGCCGATCCCGCCGCCTGGGCCCTCTATCTGGTGCTGGTCACCGTCGCCGATGCGCAGGGACTCAGTTATTACTCCGAGGCCACGCTGAGCCGGTTGCTCAGAATTGAGCCGCTCCAACTGGCGGATGGCCGACGTCAATTGATCGCGGCTGATTTGGTGGCTTATCAGAAGCCGCTCTATCAGGTGCTGGCATTGCCGGCTCCCCAGACGACCGCCCCGCCTGCCGGTCCGCGAGCGGGCCAGATGTTGAGCGTGGGCGACATTCTGCGGCGCGCCTGCCAGGGAGGTGCCGCATGATTGATTACCAGACCTTCCATCAAATCCGGCAGTTGTGCGATCAGGAAAAGATGACCGTGGCGCAGATTGCGGCGGCATTGAAGTTGGATGAACGAACCGTGGGCAAATGGATCGAATGCCAAACGTATCAGCCGCGCGAGCAGGCCAAGCGGGCCAGCAAACTCGATTCGCACAAAGGCACGATCGTGCGGCTGCTGGCCACGCATCCCTTCACCGCCCAGCAACTGCTGCAACGGTTGCGGCAAAATAGCTACACCGGCGGCTACAGCATCCTCAAGGAATACGTGCGCGCCGTACGCCCACCGCGTCAGCCCGCATTTCTGAAATTGCATTTTGCGCCGGGTCAATGCGCCCAGGTGGATTGGGGTTCGGCCGGATTTTTGCCGGTGGGCGGCACCCGGCGGCGGCTTTCCTTTTTCGTCATGGTGCTCTGCTACAGCCGCCGGATGTATGTCGAGTTCACCCTGGCCCAGACGCAGGAACACTTTCTGGCCTGTCACCAGCACGCCTTCGAATACTTTCATTCGGTTCCGACTGAGGTGATGGTTGACAACTGTAAGACCGCCGTCCTGTCCCATCTGCTGGGCGCACCGGCGGTGCTGCATCCGCGTTACCTGGACTTCGCCCGCCACTTTGGTTTTGCGGTCAAGGCTTGCGGCCCCTACAAGCCGCATGAAAAGGGGCGGGTCGAAAATGGCGTGGGTTATTTTAAGAAAAACTTCCTGGCCGGGCTGCAACTCTCCAGTCTGGACGCGCTCAACGCGGCCGTGAGGTTGTGGCTGGAACAGGTGGCCAATGTGCGGGTGCATGGGGAGACGCACCAAAAACCGCAGGACCTTTTCGAGCTGGAAAAACCCAAGCTGCGTCCGCTGACCGTGCTGCCTTATGATCTGGCCACAGTCAGCACCGTTTCCGTCAGCCGGCGGTGCCGCGTGACGCTGGACACCAACCACTACTCGGTGCCGCCGCGTTATGCCGGCGTCAATCTCGTGCTCAAGGCTTATCCCGACCGCCTGTGCCTGTATCATCAGTCCCAGCTCGTGGCCGAGCATCCGCGCAGTTACGACCGGCATCAGGACTTTGAAAAGCCCGAGCATGTGCAGGAACTGCTATCGCAACGCCGGCAGGCCCGCGCCCAGCAACTTCTGACCCGGTTCCTGGCGTTGTCGCCGCGCGCGGCAGAGTATTATCAGCGCCTGGAAGAAAAGCGGGGCAATCCCCGCCACCACGTCCAAAAGATCGTGGCCCTGAGCGAAATCTATGGCATCGAAAAGGTGCAACGTGCCCTGGAAGACGCCTGGGCCTATCAAGCCTTCAGTTGCGAATACATTGCCAATCTCCTGGAACAACGGGAGCGGCCCACGGTGCAACCCGGCGCCCTGCATCTGACCCGGCAACAGGATTTGCTGGAGCTGGATCTGCCCGCCCCCGACCTCTCGCTCTATGAATCCGAGGAAGGAGGGGTGCCATGAACGCCGCCGAAACCCGATTGGCCGAACAGTTGGCCACGCTCAAATTGGTCGCCGTAGCCGAGCAATATGCGGCGCTGGCGTCCGAGGCCGCGCAAAAACAATGGCCCCACGTGGATTATCTGGCCCGGCTCGTTGACAGCGAAGCCCAGCGCCGGCAAGAACTGACCATCCAGCGCCGCATTGCTGCCGCCCGCTTCCCCTGCATTAAAACCCTCGACCAGTTCGACTGGAACTGGCCCAAGAAAATCAACCGCACCCAGGTGCAAAACCTCTTCCGTCTGGCCTTCCTCCCGGACAAAGGCAACGTGGTGTTCATGGGAGGCGTCGGCTTGGGGAAGTCGCACTTGGCTTGCGCGTTGGGCTATGCCGCCTGCCTGGCAGGCCATTCCGTGCTCTTCACCACGGCCGTGGACATCATCAACACCCTCACCGCCGCCCAGGCGGCCTGCCGGCTCAAAGCCGAACTCAAACGCCTGCTGGCTCCGCGGATTTTATGCATCGATGAAGTCGGCTATTTGCCCATCGACAAAACCGGCGCCGACTTGCTCTTTCAAGTCATCAGCCAGCGCTACGAAAGCGGCTCCATCGTGCTCACGACCAACCAACCCTACAAACACTGGGCCAAGATCTTTAACAACGACAGCACTCTCACCAGCGCCGTTCTGGATCGGCTTCTCCATCATGCCGACACCTTGATAATCGAAGGGAAAAGTTACCGGATGAAAGATCAGATCGAAGCCCCGTAAACCCAGCAGTCTTCCCCACCGGCGACAGGATTAAAACCCTGTCGCCATTTTTGCTTCGGCGGCCCGGCGACGGGCGACATTTTCAAACCGGCGCGCCAGCTACATGTCCACGCCGCCGCCCACAATCGTCAAGCCAATTGGCGTAATCGTAAACTCGGACGGGTGCCAGCGTTCTTGGAATCGTCCGATTCATGAAACGGCCCAGCACGATAATGAGCGACGCGCGAGAAGCATGTAAAAAATATCCATCAGGCTCCGTTCAAGCTCCACTGTCGCCCCGAAAACAGGGCACAATCTGCTCCTTGGCCTTCGCCAAAACGCAGTACAATGCAGTACACTTTTCCAGTTAATTTGAGGCCAGTTTGCCCATTTGAATCAAAAAGTGAAAAATTGAAAACAACCAATATAATCAGGCTTTTCAAGCACTATTGCTGATTTTTGCCGAAATGGCATAACAGGTTGTTGACCTATTTCGTGCGCCGGCCAGCGCCGGTTGCTCCTGCTCCGGCGCGGCCAAAATGCCCGCGTTGCGGCAGCCACATTTCCTGCAAGTGCAATAATGGCAGCGGTGGCGGCGCAATTCACGCCAACCTCTAGAGCATTTCAATAAATAGTGTAGCCATTTTAGAGAAGTGTGGTATGGTCTGTCCATGCGAACGCTTTCTTTGGATCTCCGTGAGCGAATCCTTGTTTCCTACGACCGTGGCGAG
>Ga0187888_1000625_pt1 | contig 38013 bp, 33 predicted proteins | sample June2016WEW_7_40_FD_132987 | JGI IMG/M metagenome (GOLD analysis project Ga0187888, IMG submission 132987) | Peatland microbial communities from SPRUCE experiment site at the Marcell Experimental Forest, Minnesota, USA - June2016WEW_7_40 | ecosystem: Environmental > Terrestrial > Soil > Wetlands...
TCGGGGTGGACTTCCGGCTCATCACGCCGACCTACTTCCGCAATCCTTATTCACTAAACGCAACGTTCAACGGAATCGGCGGAGGTGCTGGGGCGCTCACTAGCGGCGAAGCGACCAACGTCCAGATAACATCGAGCCTCCCGGCTGTTTATCCCATTTACGCCAACTTCTCGACCTACGCGCAGGACACTTGGCGGGCGACTGACCGGACCACGCTCACTTATGGGTTGAGGTGGGATATCAACCCTCCACCGCATGTCCGGCAAGGTCCAACGCCACTGGCGCTATCTGATGACTACATCGCCGGCGTCACTCAGAACACACCACTCTATTCAACCGTTTGGCACAACGTCGCGCCGAGATTCGGCCTTGCTTATCTATTGGACAACACACCCGGAAAGCAACTCATCCTGCGCATGGGGGTAGGGCTTTTCTACGACGTGGGTTATGGCGTGACCGCAAGTGCATTTAACGGAGCGCCGTACTCGAACGTCCGAACCATCTCATTAGCCGATTTCCCCCTGTCGGTGGCGGACATGAGCGCTCCGCCGATGCCGCCGACGCGGCCCTACGGGCAGATCACGGCAGCGGAGAACAATCTCCAGTCGCCTCTTGTGACGCAATATAACGCAACCTTGGAACGCAGCTTCGGCGAGAACCAGACGCTAAGCCTGGGATACGCGGGAAGCATGGGCACGCGGCTGCTGCAAACGCAGACCCAGCCGTCGTTCGGAGACGCCTATAGCATTCTCATTTTGGCGAGCAACGGGGCCACATCCAACTACAACAGCCTGCAAGCTCAATTCCGCCGCCGTTTGACCCGGAGTCTCCAGACCCAGTTCAGCTACACCTGGGCCCACTCCATCGATAGCGCATCCAATGATATTGGGGGCGGCTTCGCTTCCTTCCTTGGAAGCGGCCAGCGGGGCAACTCTGATTTTGACATCCGCCATAGTTTGAACTGGTCAGGATCTTACCGTCTGCCCAGCCCAGACTCGCATCTGTTAAAGCCGCTGCTTGGGAACTGGTATGTGGACTGGATCGGACAGTTCCACACCAGCCTGCCCTTCGACGTACAGTCAATCACTACAGAAACTAGCGCCAGCTCTGCAAGCGCTAACCAAAGGGCAGGCCTCTTTGCTCAGGTGAGGCCCGACTATACAGGAGCACCGATTTGGATCAGCGACCCGAACGCGCCGGGAGGTGAGAAACTCAACCCCGCCGCGTTTGCGGCTCCGAGTAACCAGTACGCACAGGGAGACTTGGGACGAAATTCGCTACGCGGCTTCAATTTCAGTCAGGCCGATCTATCGCTGCGACGGCAGATTACGCTGTCCGAAAAATGGAAGCTGAACATCTCGGCCCAGGCATATAACGTTTTCAACCACCCTAACTTCGCCAATCCGTCTTCGATGCAAACCTCGAACCTTTCGAGTCCCGAGTTTGGCCTGGCCACTCGAACCGTGGGTGGTGCGGTTGGCGGCGGTTCTCTCTACCAATCTGGCGGACCGCGTTCCATTGAACTGGCGGCACGGTTTCAATTCTGAACACGACTTTTCCCAGACACGAAAGCATAGACCTCAATGTATCGATGCATGAAGATTCGATCGAGCGCGACGCTCCTCGGGTTTGTTCTGGTAGCAAACGCTGCCGCTCTGTGTGGACAGACGCCGGCAGCGCAGCAGCCCGCTCAAGATTCAGAGACCAAGACGCCATCTGGAACATCATCCAGCAGTTCGCAGGCTCCCGAGACCGAGACCAAGCCGCGGGCCAGGCGGTTCTCCTATGGAGCCCAAGTGCGGTGGTGGTCTGCACAGCCGTTTGACGGCAAAGGTATCGAGGTGGGAGACAGCAAGACCGATATCAGCCATGCTTATGACACCACATCTGCCTCAGGCAGGTGGGGCATTGGGCCGGTGGTCGATATGACCTTAACGAGTCATATTGTAATCCGGGCAGAAGCGTTCTTCGGGCATTTGCAGTACTCAAAGGTGACGCAGGTGTACACTGGCACGCCCACCGACGGCACCTTGAACGTTACCTACACCGAGCACACCAGGACGGGCTATTGGGATTTTCCGTTGCTGGTACGTTATCAAAATTCTCCGCATCCAACTACCACGTCCTCGTCGAGTTCTTCGACGGGCCCCAAAATAAACTTTTCTTTCAATCCGATTCTTTCACACGGATTTGTGGAAGCAGGCGCGATTGTTCGCCAACTCACGACTGTCCGAAGCGGAGACGACACGCTCGACTCGGACAACAGCACCGCTTACAACGAGATCCCCACTAAGGCCAACCATTCTATAGTGGAAGGGGCTGTAGTGGGTTTGGGGTTTCGTTTCGTAGACGAACTAAATCTGAAGGTCATGCCAGAAGTCCGCTACATACTGTGGTCTGGACCCATATTTGAGTCCCAATCGACGCTCTCCCGGACGCGCCAGCTCGAGGTAGGATTATCCTTTGTGTTTTGAGTTGCGAACGTCATCTTTCCCCGGAAGGCTCTGGACACCTCAGCTGATAGCCAACGCCGCGGACGCTCAAAATCATGTTCCGACCGAGCCCCAATTTCTGCCGAAGCCTGCTGACATGTTGGTCCACCGAGCGATCAAAAGGCGTTGGAAGGCGATCGTAAAGATGCAGGCTTAGAGAATCACGAGAGACAACTTGTCCGCAGCACCGCATAAGTTGCTGGAGAATTTCGTATTCCATCGCGGTAAGACCCAGCGGTTGCCCTCGAAAATGAGCGGAGCGATCTCCAGGAAACAAACGGAGGTCTCCTATTTGAAGGGCTTCCGTGGCGTTGCTGGAAGCGCCCGCCGACCGCCGCAGTATCGCCCGAACTCGAGCCAGGAGCTCGTCGGGAAAGAACGGCTTGGAGAGATAGTCGTCTGCTCCCAGATCCAAACCGGCGATTCGATCGCTCCGCTCTGCTTTGGCGGTCAGCATGAGAACAGGTAACGAAGACTCGCGCCGAATTCTGCGAAGCACTCCCAACCCGTTTAAGCCTGGAAGGGTCACGTCGAGAATCATCAGATCATAACCGCCCGTCTCCGCACGAGCCGCGCCGCGGTCCCCATTCAACTCAGAGTCGACGACAAATCCCGCCTCCCCAAAGAACTGTTTAAGCATGGCGCACAGTTCCGCGTCGTCGTCCACGATCAGCAATTTCGTTTGAGATGACAGCTGGCGAACCATTGCAGATTTAACCTTGCTGACTTCGAGGAAGTCCAATTTCTACGAGAAGACCTGGCTTGGCGTTCTCCGCCGAAATCGTCCCCCGATGGACTGCAATCGCCCGCTGGGCGATCGCTAATCCGAGACCAGTCCCCTCACAGCTTCGTTCGCCGCTCGGTTCGACCCGGTAGAAGGCGCGGAAGATTTCTCGCAGGGCCGACTCGGGAACCCCCTTCCCGTAATCCCGGATGCGGATGAAGACGTGATCAGCGTCGCCGCTGGCCGAAAGTTCAACAACCGATCCAGGAGGACTGTGCTGAAGGGCATTGCGAAGCACGTTCTCCACCGCCCTGCGCAGCAACTCGGAATCACACGCCAGGCTGCCCGGCTCAAATAGCCGGACGGTGAGTTCACAGTTTCGGTTCTGGGCTTCGATGTCGCACCGATCGGCAATTTCCGTCAGGATCGACTCCAAGTCGATCGTATCGGTAGACATCGTTGCAGGATCAATTTCGGCCCGCACCACATCCAGCAGTTCATCGAGCAAATCGTTGATGCGGTAAGCCTCGGCTTCGATTCGATCGAGTGCCCCCGGGGCGTCATGTCGGCCAAGCCGTATTGCTAGTAGCAGGCGTGCCAATGGTGAGCGCAGTTCGTGAGCGATATCTGCACACAGCTGCTGATGAGCCTTCACGAGGGATTCGATGCGATCAGCCGTATGGTTGAACGATTTCGCCAGACGCCCGATCGGGTCGTCGGATTCGGTGGCCGCTCTCGCGCCGAGTTGTCCGGATCCGAAGTGATTTACGGCCGCTTCGATCCGGCGAAGCCGCAGTGTAATGTAAAACGATACAGTGCAGCACAGGAGAAACAAGAAGGGCACCACCCACAGCGATGGCTGGATTGGCAATGGGGCTGGATCTGACGGGGGATTCAACACACAGACGGTCGATGCGAATTTGCGGACGACGATCGGGCCGCGAGGAGGGAAAGGGAAGCGTCGCTGGCTGGTTGTGGTGAGCCAGGCAGACCGATCAAAGCCGTCTGCCAGATCACGCCCCCTGAGATCGAGCAAATGCGGCTGTATTCCTAATCCTTGATCGATCCACAGCAGCAGCAGCGATAGGCGCTGGGGTCCCCCGCGCCAATAGGCTGCGTCGGCCGATGCGCAGAGACTATTGAGTTGATGTCGAACAACGCCAAAGTTCGACGCATCATGGATAGCTGCCAGTACAATTCCCGCGCCAAGGAAGAATGTGAGGAGAAGCCATAGATTTAGTCTGGCCTTTCCTGCGCGGGTTAGTGAAGCCTGGATGGAACAGAGGGTCACAATTATTCACAAAATGGTGGTCTATTGACGTGCCGCAACACCCGTGCGGAGCGTCTCTTGAACAAGGATTCTTGCAGCGCCTTATGATCACGCGACGCATTCTGCTTGCCATCAGCCCGGCCGCGATTCTCGGATTGTGCGCTTCCGCGTTTACGCCAGGAGATTCCTGGAGCTCCAAGCAGCCGGAGGATTGGTCGGAGAAAGATATCCATCAGATTCTTACGAAGTCGCCTTGGGCGAAACAGGTGCCAGTCGATTTCGGCGACTTGAACGGAGGCCCTCCTGGCAGTGCCCCAGGGGGCGGTCCTCCAGGCGGTGGAATCGGTGGCCCACCAGGCGGAGGTGGTCCCCCTGGTGGCGGCCCTCCGGGGGGCGGCCCTCCGGGTGGTGGATTTGGCGGCGGTCCCGACTCGATTCCGGAGCTGATGATCGTCGTGCGCTGGGACTCCGCGCTTCCAATACGACTTGCCTCCAAGAGTTCGCCGGAACGCGTCGCGGAATACTATGAGATTTTCGTCAGCGGACTGCCAATGAACGGCGCGATGCCGGGCGGCAGATCCCGTGGTTCGGGAGGAATATCGGATTCGGAAACACTCACGGCCCGGTTGAAGGATAAAACCTCGCTGCAGCGCAAAGGCCAGGATCCGATATTTCCGGATAGGGTTGAGATGGTTAGCACCGCTGACCAAGAGGGCATCCTGTTCGCGTTCCCGAGAGGGACACGCCCAATTGCGTCGTCCGATAAGGACGTGACGTTCGTGAGCGCCATTGGGCCACTTCGTATCAAGGCCAAATTTCTCTTGAAGGATATGGTGTACAAGGGGCGACTGGAACTGTAAGCGACCGACTTTAATCTCGCGCATTAATTCCCCGTAACTAAACTCGATCAATCGCGGCACGTGGTCAAAGTATCGCGAGGCTCGGTCTTGAGAGGGCGCAAGCGAATGTGGGGATCGCATGAGTATACGCGGCCGCAGTTAGCACACTTGATGCGATAACAAAAGTCCCCCTCAATGTGCGTGGTCTGTCCGCATTCGCAATAGATGTCCATCCAAATGTTACTGGCATTCCATTGGATGAAAGCCGCGGGCCGTTTTCCTCTATTCTCTCGGGGGACCAAAAAGAGGCCACGGCCTCCTTGGATTGCCGCTGGTAGTGCGGATTGATCAGTTAGGTGAGTATACCGTTTCATGAAGGTTGAATCCGATGACTTTCAGGTGATCTAAAACGTTAAACGCAGTTGAAGACTAATCTTGCGATCGTAGGTCGTCGTACTACCTTCAGGTCCGAAGCCACCCTGAAGGCTGAGCGATTGCCCGAAAAATGGCGAGGACAAGTCGCCATTGGGACTGGCAAAATTCGGATGGTTCAGTAGGTTCGTCGCCATAGCCGTCAGCGTCAGGTTGTATCGTTTGGGTGTTGACGAGCCGAAGATCCCGGCAGGCGGGCCGCCCCCGGGCGGTGGCCCACCGCCACCTGGCCCACCACCGGGAGGGCCGCCGGGGCCCGGGCCTCCACGTACACCGCCCATCCCTGGAGGCGGAGCATTCTTATCCGCTGGCCCAGACTCGCCGAGGCTGCCAAATCCCCAGGTGCGCGAAATCCGAAAGTTCAGCGTCACCGCCGCTGGACCGCGTCCGGAATTGCGCTGGATGGTCGCTGTTCCGGGAGCGGGGTTTAAGTTGAAGCAACCGTAGCCGGGCTCGTACTTTAGATAGTTACCCGTGCAAGCCGACGCCGACTTATTCAAGAGCGCGGGACGCTGCACTGCGCCGCCATCGCCATCCGGATCGGGCAAACCGGTCGTAATATCGTAGGGCGTTCCACTGCTGGCTGTGAAAAAGGGACTCGCGCTGATCTTCCAGGGAAGCGGAATGCCCGTACCCAGTACGGCGCGATGACGAACATCACCGTAGGATGAAGGCCCCCATTCGGCTCGGAGATTGTAGGGGTCCGCAGGCAGCCCTTCGTTGTTGTCCTCGCCATAAGAAAGCGCATAGAAACCAAACAGGAAAAGCTTCTTGTAATTCACCGTCGGGTTGATGAAGAGCTGGCTGGTTCGGCTATACCCGACGGACTCGGTCAACAGTCGCACGGTCTCGTCGCCGTAGGGATAAATCTCAGTTCCCGGGTATGGTGCGTTCGCGTCGGTCTGCTGCAGCAAATGAACCCCGCGACTGTTGATGTAATTGGCGCTCAGACGGAAGGAACGGTTGATTTGCCGATCCACTCCGACATTGGCTTGATAGGTGCGCGGCGCCTTCAGATCGGGGGCGAGTAGTTGAGTTGTCTGGGGCTGGACTGAACCTGCGAGTGAACTGAGCGACGGCACGGACGGAAAAAAGTCGGGATTGGAAATCAGATAGGACAGTTGCGTCACACCGTTGTAGCGGATCGCATCCAGCGTTTCGGTGTCGGCGACGCGATCGTAAAAAATTCCAAAGCCGGCTCGCAAAACAGTTTTCGCCGCTTTGTTCGCGCCGCCATCAATACCCCAGGCAATCCCGAGACGCGGCGACCAATCGCCGTAATCATGAATGTTGGTTTGCGTTTCATAACGAAAACCGTAGCTCAGTGTGAAGTTCGGTCTTACTCGCCAATCGTCATTGGCGTATACTCCCAGATCGAACTGCGCCACACGCGTCAGTGGATTTCCGGCGTTCAATGAGAAAAAAGACGCGCCACCTCCAGCGGCACGAATTTGGGCGGCAGTGTAGTCCTCCTGCTGGAGCAGGAGTGTCTGTTGGTAGACTTGCAACGCGGTGAGCGCGACGGAAGTCCCCGGGATCGGTTGCCCGCTAGAGTTCAGCGCCTCGCCTTGGCCCCCAAGAAACATAAAGGTGCCGTTGAAATTGGTATTGGAATAGTCGTTGTTGAAGGATTGCCTCAACCGGCCGCCCCACTTGATGGTGTGCGTGCCATGCGTCAGCGTCGTCATGTTATCCAATTCCCATTTATTGGTGTGATTGTTGGAACTTCCGACTGTTGCGCTGCCTCCGGTAAACGCATACTCCACCGAGATGCTGGGCGCGTCACCGGCTCCTAGGTATCCGCTAGTGGTCCGCATGTATTGGAAGCGCGCCTCGTTGATAAGAGTTGGACTAATGATCGTGGTGAATATGGCCTGAACGTCCTTTTCGGTGGTGCGCTGGTTGAACGCCGTGGATGGCAAATTAAACGTGCTGCTCGTCGTGCTCGCAACAGGCCCCGCCGTTTGGGCACTTGCGCCGAGTTGGTTATCGAGGCCAATCCGAACGTCTTGATAGCGCACTACCAGGGTATTGCTTTGGTTAATTGCGTAGTCCACTCGCGGAGCGATCGTGGTACGGGTTTGGGGCGTTAGCAATGCCTGGTTCACGGTTTGCGGCAGCAAACTAGCGCTCAAATCGGTCGCCAGAATGAAGGCGTTTTCGGTAATGTCGCGCCGTTCGAAATCGAGCGTGAAGGATGCCTTGTTCTTCTTGATAGGACCGCTCAGGTTGCCACCGAAGAACAGGTTCTTGTAAGGCGGCAGCGACGACGACTGCGTATACAATGGACTGCGCGTGTTGAAATACTGATCGTTAAACTGAAAGAAAACCTGTCCGTGAAAGTCGTTCGTGCCTGGTTTTGTGAATATTTCGATCCGTCCAAAGCCAGGCCTGTCGTATTCAGGCGAGAACGGATTCGAATTGATTCTGATCTCTCGAATCGAGGATTTCGGAGGCAAGTTGTTGCCCGTGAAACCGTCAATATAGATCTGCCCGCCTTCGGGCCCCGCTCCCGGCCCAGCCATCGCTTGCAACTGCTGCGCAAGCTCGTCGGGATCGTCAGAAAGCGCCTGAAGCTCGTTCTGCCTCAGAACCAGCGCACCGCCATTCGAGCCAGGGTCTGTGCTAACGGAAACTCTATTCGCTTCGTCCTCCACGTTGAGCACTTGAGACGCGGCTTCGATCGTAAGCTGGAAATCGAAGGTGGTCTGGCCGCTAACTTCGAGATCTCCTCGCTCCCCGACGGTGAAGCCTTTCGCAATAACGCGGACACTGTACTTTCCAGCCGGCAATGTGGGAAAAGTGTATCTTCCAGAGTCGTCCGTGCTGGACCGATGTTCGCCGCCGCGCCCGCGTAATTGGACCAACGCTTGAGGAACTAATGCGCCTGACGGATCGGTGATGGTTCCTCGCAAACTGGCGGTGGCTGATTGCCCCCTAAGCGCGAACGGAGCCGAAAGACTGACGAAACAACATGTAAGTACAAACAGCTCTCCTAGACTCTTCATGAATGAATCCTCTTTGATAAAATCCTGGTTCTCTGGGCTGGGACGACTCGGGTTACGGGCCCATGCCGGACAGACCGATGCCCCCGAGCATGCCGCCCAGATCCATTCCAGAGGGCATGGCACCCGTCGGCATTCCTTGGGGAAGCCCTCCGGCGCCACTTGTCCGGTTACCCGCGGCTGCTCCCGCACCGGATTGCGCCGTAGCCATCCGAACTAACATTTCCGCGTTGGCGAGGAGCATGATACCGGTGACGTGATCGCTGGTGGCGCCCTTGGTGCTGGAAACGATAACGGTCTGGCCGGGCTTCACGTCCTCCAGTGTTCCCGTCGGCATCATCTCCACCATCTGCGCGAGGGTAGGTCCTCCACCAGGTGGTCCGCCGAAACCTCCAGAGGGAGAGCCTCCCGGGGGTGGCGGACCACCACCGGCCCCCGGTGCGCCTCCCATTCCGGGAAAGCTCGGCATTTGCTTAACGCGCGAGTCGGGCGTCAGCCTGATTACTAGTGGTTGGCCGGTTCCTGTTTCTTTAATGGTGATTTCCTTCGCCGCGCCGTCCACGGAGACCACCGAGCCAGCCGTGGTTAAGAATGTTCCGAAAACTACTTCGTCTGCCGCTATCGCCAGGCCGTCTGGAGTTTTCCCGCCGCGCGCGCGAAGCTGATCACCCACATTGATTTCATCTAACTTGCTTGGTCTGGCATCGGCGAACTTGACCGAATCCGGCGCATATCTGCGAAACTTCGTTTGATCGGACACCGTAACCGTGGGCCGTGTTTCGCCCTGGAAACTTCGAATCCGCAAGGTAATTGTGCTGCCACTCTTGGCGGCAACGATACCGGAGATCCCGCGTGTGTTCCAATCCTGCCGATCGGCCTCATCGCGTTTGCCGATATCGGCGGCGGACATGATGATGATGCGCCGGACATTTGTACTGTCTGACGCTAGTGTCACCAGAACGCGGTCGCCAACCGATAGTTCAGCGACGTTGACCGTCACGGCATTCTTCAGAGTCTTCTCTCCAGGAGCCACTCTCTGGGCGACTGTGTCAGCCGTGAGCTTCACGTCCACTACCGCGGCGTTGTCCGGCTTGATTTCCACCTCTATCTCGGGCTTGAACGCGGTCACCGTGCCGATAAAGGATTTGCTGGCCGGCGGTTGCGCGGCTGCCGGAGGCAGCGCAGAGGCAACCAGAATTAGTGCTGCTGCTGCGACTTTCCTCATTTTCTCTAGTGAACAACGCTTCGGTACCAGATGCGCCTTAAGTTTTGTAAAAGTGAACTCCAGACTCTGCGATTCCGGCGATATTTGAGGTAAAGTGGCATCACTGACAACGAGATGGAAACACGACCCGAGACCGGCGGTTCTCTTCGATCGATCCTTCTGGTTGAGGACGACACTGAGCTTTGTTCTTTGATGAACGACTTTCTTTTGCCCCAAGGGTTCCGCCTGGAGGCCGTGTATGACGGCCGTCAGGGCTTGGCTCGCGCTCTCGAAGGCGATTTTGACCTTGTCATTCTCGACGTCATGCTGCCGATTCTCAGCGGTTTCGAGTTGCTGCGGATGATTCGAAAACGCAGTGCAATTCCCGTGATCATGCTGACCGCCCGCACGGCGCAAGAGGACCGCGTCACCGGCTTGGACGCGGGGGCGGACGACTATCTCCCAAAACCCTTCGGCCCGGAGGAGCTCGTGGCCCGTATCCGGGCAGTGTTGCGACGCGTTGGAAAGGCGGAAATGCTCGAGCCGCGAACGATCTCGACGGGAGGGATTGAACTCAATCCCCAGACCCGCGAGGTCTGGCGCCATGGCGAGAGAGTCGAAATCACCGCGATTGAATTTGACATTCTCGAGTTCTTGATGCGATCGGCCGGCCGCGCTGTATCGCGCGATGAGCTGACGGCGATTCTGTACCAGCGCGAGTCCACGCCCTACGAACGCTCGCTGGATGTGCATATTAGCCATTTGCGGAAGAAGCTGGAAGGCGCGGATAGAACGCTGATCCAGACCGTGCGGGGCGTCGGATATCTTTTTGCTGCGCGCCCCAAGCAGTCCAAAGGGGAGCATGCCCAATGAGATCCGTCTATCTAAGGATTTTGCTGTGGTGCTTCGTCACCCTGCTGCTCTCGCTGGTCGCGTTCGTGATGGTTTCGACTTTCGTTTCAGGAGCGGCGGCACGTGGAGGATTCATCACTGATATCCACGCGTGGCAGACAGCGGAGGCGGTGCGGGCATACGAATCCGGCGGTTCGCCAGGACTGGGCGCGTATTTGGGAAATCTGCATCACTTCATAAAGGAACATGACTATCTCACGGATGCGGGTGGCAAGGACCTGCTGACGGGCGAAGACCGGTCCGGTTTGTTGAAGCTGGCGCGGCCGGCACCGGAACGGCCGCGAGAGTCGAATGGCCACCTGGTGATGGTTACTCCATCGCCCGACAAACGGTATCGCTTGATCAGCCTCTTGCCCCCACCCTTCGGTATCCAGAGCTTGCTCCCTTACTATTTTCTGATTCTAGTGGCGATTGCACTGGTTTGTTGGATGTTGGCGCTGAACATCGCGAGGCCATTGCGTGATTTGTCTCGAGCGGTGGAGCGCTTCGGACGCGGCGATCTGGACGTGCGCCTGAATTCGCACCGCAGGGACGAAATCGGCGAGCTAAGCAGAAGCTTCGACCGCATGGCGGAGCGCATCGGAACTCTGGTAACCGCCGAACGCCGCTTGCTGCAGGACGTGTCACACGAACTGCGATCCCCACTAGCGCGTTTGAGCTTTGCAGCCGAACTCACTCGGAGGGCGCCGGATCGAGACGCAGCGGTCGGGCGGTTGAAGAAAGAAATTGACCGTCTGACGGATTTGGTCGGAGCATTGGTCGAGGTGACGCGTGCGGAAGGCGATCCGTCGGCTACTCAGTGGGAGCCTCTTCAGTTGGGAGAGTTACTTCGCAGTGTGGTTGACGATTGTAGGGTGGACGCCGAGGCGCGTGGCTGCAGCATCGGCGTCAAAGGCGAGTTCGAACTGACTCTACAGGGAGACCGGGAATTGCTGCGCCGCGCAGTGGAGAACGTTGTTAGGAACGCGATCCGGCATACTCCGCGGGGAACTACCGTGGACGTCAAGATGGAATCCACCGATCAAACGGTTCTGATTAACGTTCGTGATTCCGGCCCGGGGGTTCCCGAGGAATTGTTGCCCAAGATTTTCCAACCGTTCTTCCGCGTAGACGATTCGCGCGATAGCTCCACGGGCGGCGTGGGCCTCGGTCTTGCGATCGCTTACAGGGCCATCAGCGTCCATCATGGTCGTCTGTGGGCGCAGAACGTGCATCCAGGATTGAACGTGTGCATCGAGCTTCCGCTGGCGGCGTGACCGCCGTCAATATCGCTGCACCTGGTCTTGCAAATTTCTCTGAACCGGAGTTATCGATTGTGACGACCGCAGCGCGGTCCAGGAGAAATTGATGAGCACCAACACCCGTCCTCCCGGCGGGCGGCTGCCAAGTAAGGGCAGCAATATGCTTAACGCAACCGGCTACGCCAGACACATCCTTGTGCGAATTTAACCAGAGGAAGACGTGTACCGTGAGTAAGAAAATAGACGGACCGGGGCAGGTCGCAGATATTATCGGGCGCTTCCTTTCAGGCTCAATGCGGTATCCGCAAGAGTTCAATGATTTCTTTGAGTGGCGTCTTGCAGACCCGAAGCTGGATGCCTACCGTAGACGATGCAAGATCTTGCACACTGAGTTTGAACCTCACCGAGGCGAGGACCCAAAGCAACGAGCGCAACGGGAGGCCTCGGCGGTGCGAGAGTTGGAGAGCATGGTGGCGGAATTGCGCTCGCTTGAATAACAGCGCAGAGTAGACTTCGACTGCCGCATGGGCTTCGCGATCCGCGCGCCCATCGCTCTTTGAGTGTCCCTTGCAATTCATAACGCTGGGGACGTATGCTGCTCACAATAATGAAACGACTACCAGCATTTCGTTGCTTAACATTGATTGCCAGCCTGGGTCTGGCATACTTCTGTTCGGAACTTGTAGCACAGGATGTGGCGATCACCAATACCCGCATCATCACAGTCACCGGTCCAGTCATCGAGTCCGGCACCATCATCGTCCGCGGCGGCAAGATCGTTTCCGCTACCGCTGGTTCGGCCAGCTCCGCCGGTCTAAAGGTGATCGATGGCAAAGGCATGACCGCGATGCCCGGCTACATCGACGCCCACAAGCACGTCGATAAATTCAATAAAGATCAGGCGGAGTCCGTTCTCGAAGCCGGCTACACGACCGTCCTTTCTGGCGGCGGCACGGCCGAGGATAACCTCAAGCTCGCGCAAAACATCGATTCTGGGGTCTTCAACGGTCCCCATATCATTCCTTCCGCATCCCTGCCGGTCGCGGCCCGGGATTTCCGCACGATCCTCGATAAAGGGACCCTGGTGGGGCTCACTCCCGATGCTGCTCGCGCCGCGATCCGCGAAATGGCGGCGAAGGGCATCCGGCACACGGGCGAAATTGTCATGGCCCCCGGCGGCCCCAGTCCCGAGGACACTGCCGTTCTCAAAGCCGTGGTGGACGAAGGGAAAAAGGTAGGTGTGCAGATCAACGTCCACGCTGTCTCCACGCCGGCCATGACAGGCGCCATCGATGCGGGCATCACTCGCCTGGTCCATATGCCGAACAAAGACTTCACGGCCACGAAGATGCAAAGAAAGTCGCTAACACGGGCTCCATCGTGCTAGGGTTGCTCGCGTTTGGCGCGCCGATCATCGACCGTTATTCCGGACCGCCCGCGCAGGTGCAGTTTCCGAAGGACGACTCGCCCCGCTTTCGCGACGGCAAGCCGTGGCCGGAAGCGATCAACGGAGCGAATCGGGACGCTGCCGGTAAAGCCACGGGTACTGAGGCCGGGTTCACTATCGTCAACGCGCGGACCATCTGGGACGCCAGTAACGGCCAGGCAGTCGGCTGGTGCACGGATCAGAACTACGACGACAAGGTGGTGCTCGAGCACGAGCTGAAGTCGTACAGTGTGATGTTCTCCATGTCGGACATTTTCCGCATCATCACCATCAACACCGCCCGCTATCTCAATATGGAGAATCAGATCGGGTCGATCGAGCCAGGCAAGGTGGCGGACATCATCTTGCTTCAGGGCAATCCGCTCGAAAACATCTATCCGATGCTGAATACCAAAGTGGTGCTGCGGAGCGGGAAGATCGTCGTCGACAAACGATAGTTGCCCGCCTGCTTCAAACAATAACAGGGCCGGGAGAGCGTTCCTTATGAGCGAGCGCAAGTGATTTTAAGTCCGCGTGCAGGATCTGTGGCCGAGATCGGGACCGTAAGCCGCAAGGATTCTGATTCGCACGGACACCATCTATCTCTGCGTTTGTTAACGGCAAGCCACAGAAAGGACAGGAGATCCCTCAGCGGATTCGCACCAGTTCGAATCCATGCCGCGCCCCCGGGAACCACGACGTCTCCGAAGCCGATATCGATCTGCATCGGAATTCGCGCTTTCGCCAGTACCGCGTGGAACTTGACTCGAACACCCTCGCAGTCCGCGTCCCTTTTGATTCGGGTAACCTCGATCGAAGCGCGATTGAATTCGATGCCGTCCGGCTCGGCGACTACGTCGCACACTGTTCCTACGAGTTCTGTGATGTGGTTCAGCTCGTTACTTGTCCTGCCGGCAAGATCGATGTCAATGGTTGGCCGGGAGACTGGCGCCCGCCAAGCCGTGAGCAGAAGCGCACCCTTGAGGATGAATCGATCCGCGAATGGAGACTGCGCCAGCCGGTATAAGAATCTCTCCATGGCGAAGTACTGGAGGAGTTCCTGGAATGGGCGGCCCTGCGCACGAGATTGGTTGAGCAGTCGTTGCCGAACCGACGCTCCGACGTCACGTCCACTCACAGAACGGACTCCATGTATGGGCGCATCACCCTTTGGACACGATCGATCTGAGCGAACTTCGTCAGTGCTTGAAAGTCCGGCTTCCGTCTACGTTCTCGGTAAGTCCGGAGAGCTTCAATCGCGACGTCGAGTCCAATCTTGTTGCGGTATTTAAAGCAGTCGGCGATGGTCTTCTCAGGCGAGAAGATCCGCACCGGTACTTTGTCAACCGTGACAACGTCAACACCAGCGCTGAAAGATCGTTCTGGATACCAGAAGACACGGAGGGGGACGCGGTCTATCTTCGGGATTTGAGCATGGCTGCGTAGCGCAATGTCGACCGAATGGGGAACCTGCGTGGTCAGGCCATGATGAGCGAGTGCCGAGATAAGACAGACTACCGCACGCGGAATCCGAATCGCGATTGGAATGAGGTCCGGGTTGGAAAGCGGCGGCGCTGTGGAAAGTCTGTAGAGGCCGCGACCGACCGATTCGATGTCGCCGGTATCCCGAAGTGCGTACAGAGTCCGCGGGTGGATTCCGAGTTGGAGAGCTTTGCTGGTGCGCAGCATGCCTCCGTGCTTCGAGAACATCCGGCGGGCTTTCGCGAGTCCTGTAGCGGCTGTTGTCATTGGATAGAACCCACGGATAGTATAACTTATATCCGAGGAATCTATCCAGACCAGACCCACTCTCGAATTCTCAGGTTCGCCTCAGTTTGACTCTTTGCAGAGCCTCCGCCGGCCCTTTAGAGGCAATAACTTGCGTCTCGGGCAGTTAGTTGCAAAACTTCGAACTCAAATGCCGGTTTTGTTGACAGCATCACCTTACGGCGAAGCAGGAACGTTATCCCAAACATTTGCTGGGTGTTACGGTTTTGGGGCTTTCTCCTCAATGCGACGCGTGCAGTGTTGGCGAACCGTGTAGCGTGCCCGACGAGTACCCTTCAACACCAAATTCTCCGCTCTCTCCAGTTGACAGGTTCCGTTTGTTGACAGGTCGGTTCGGCCCGGGGTGCCCAAGTTGCAGCAAATGCAACTGTCACTGGTAGGAAATCGTGACCAGAGCCACGGGAAACGCTCACTAGCGATTCGGCTGGCAGCAATCTAGCCCAACCTCCTTGGCGACTGACGGTAACTTGTCAGTCGCGACGAACCACAGCATGCGGGTGGTCACAAGCAGGTTCTCGTTCGTGATCCCCATCTGGCGCTAAAGCATCGGCTTGCTCCGGGTAGCGCGTAATCCGCTCCGCCGGATCCGATCGGTATGGTCAAGCGGCTCGCCGATCTGCGCGAGGTCGACAAGGAGCGCCTCCAGCATTGGACATTTGCGCGTGCCGCCGCCGACCCCAGGCCAGACTGGACCAATGTCGATGTCGCCATGCTATTGACTACGTAGTTGCGGATCGTACCTTTGTTTATGCTAAATGTGAAAGAAACACTATCGTAAGAGACTGTCCGGTTCGGATGAGAATTGAGAATTGGTCAGATTTGGGTTTCTGATCTGATCAATCCTCACTTCCCGATTCTCAAGTCTCATCCGCAAGGAGACGCGCAAATGCAACGACTGCTCCCATTACTGATCAGCACGGTACTTCTCGGCGCGCAGGCGCCCCCGGATAGTACCGCCTATTCTGTCGCCTATGTCGATATCCTACCGGCATCCAGAACCGCAGCGATCACTGCTATCAAGCAGTATAGGGATGCAAGCCGAAAAGACGACGGATTCCAGCGGATCGAGTTCTTCGAGCAGGCCGGACGGCCCGCACACTTCTGCATCATTGAAACGTGGGCCAACAGCAGAGACCTTGATACCCATGCCGCATCGGCGAATGCCAAGGACTTCCGAAATAAGATCGACTCGATGAGGCTGAGCGATTACGACCAGCGGCCTTACAAGACTCTGTCGTTGGGCACCGCTCACAATGACAGAAGCAGCCGCAGCATTTTCGTAATCACACACGTCGATATCGGCGGCCAGGGCACAAACGCCACGGACCTCCTTCGCAAGCAGGCCGAAGCCAGCCGGAAAGAAGAAGGCAATCTCCAGTTCGATATCTTACAGCACGCGATGCGTGCGAATCATTTCACGACGTGATCGCAGCCGGCTGCGACGCGATCTCGCCCTCCGGCTGGGACGCGGACGAGAATATCAGCCCATCCTTCCTCACGCGGGCGCGTGGGCTGATCAGGGACGCGACGACAACGCTAACCTGGGGCGGCGGCGCGACGGTCACCCGCGCACTCAACGGCAGCGACGCCAACGCCCACATGGCCTTTCCACGCGCTCGTTATCTCTCGCAGCAGTTCGTCGAAGAGCTTTGCTCGGCGGAGGGCGTCTCGGATGGGCTCGTGAACGAGATCGAGCGAGTGATTTTCGAGTCGCACTCGCGAGACGATCGCGAATGGGCAATCGACTTCGCCGAGCTGCGGGACCACCAGACCGCACGTTTCGAGCAGGCGCGTGAGCGTGAAGCTGAGGCGATCTCGGGCATCTCTGACCGGATCGCCGTCGAGTTCGAGAAGGAAAGCCTTGTCACCACGCTGACGACGCAGGTCGCTCAAAAGAAGAAGCTGATTGCCGATTACGCCACCGACCGATCCAAGCTCGTCGTCAAGGGAACCGAAGCGCAGGTGGCCCGCCACACCCAGCTCAGTGAGACTGCTCAGAGGCTTCGGAACAAGATCCAGGCCTTCGGGAACCAACGCCGCACGTTCGTCGCCCTACAGGACGAAGTTCGCAGCATGCGTGCCACGGGCGCGCCGGAGATGCTGCGCCAAGTCAAGGCGCGTCACACCAACAGCGGCATGAACGCCCAGCAGTGGGACGACTTCCTACTGATCTATAAGGGCGACGTCGACAAGAGCCTGATAGGCTACATCGCATGGGCGGATGGCGAGGTCCGCAAGCTCAACGGCGTTCCGCCGCCGCCCGGCGATACAAACGTCGCGCTGATCCCCGACAATGCTGATATCGCGGCGCTCCCGCTCGCGCCAATCGCGGCCGAAATGACGCGCCTCGAGGCGCTATTCAGTGCCGATAAGCTGGTCCGCGATCAATACGCGGCGCTGACTAGCCGCATCGCGCAGGAGAATTCCGCGCTCCAGACTCTCGAAACCCGGCTCACCGATGCGCAAGGCGCAGCAGCCCGCCGGAAGGAGCTTCAAAGCGAGCGCGATAACACTTACGGGCGCGTCTTCGAAGCGGTAGTTAACGAACAGAACGCGCTGGCCGGCCTCTACGCGCCGCTGATCGCGCGGATTGCGGCGTCATCGGGTACGCTCAAGAAGCTCAGCTTTTCGGTTCGCAGGGTCGCCGACGTCCAAGCATGGGGCTCGGTTGCGGAGGAACAACTCCTCGACAGGCGCAAAACCGGACCCTTCTACGGCCGCGGCTCTCTAATCGCGGTCGCGACGGAGGCACTCAAGCCCGCATGGGAAACGGGCTCTGCGGCCGAGGTTCAAGCCGTCATGACGGCCTTTATGGCAAGATACCTCCGTGACCTGCTGTCGCACGCCCCCTATGCGCAGACGCAACAGTCCGAATTCCGGGCTTGGTCGAAACAGTTTGCGCATTGGCTTTTCGGCACCGACCACATCGCCGTCCGGTATGAGATTTCCTATGACGGCGTCGACGTCCGGAAGCTGTCTCCCGGCACGCGGGGCATCGTACTGCTGCTGCTCTATCTCGCTCTCGATGATTCAGACGATCGACCTCTGATCATCGATCAGCCCGAAGAGAACCTCGATCCGAAGTCCGTCTTTGACGAGTTGGTCGCGCTCTTCATCGCGGTCAAAATGAAGCGCCAGGTGATCATCGTCACCCATAACGCCAACCTCGTCATCAACACTGACGCGGACCAAGATCATCGTAGCCGAAGCCGGCCAGCATCCATCGGGCGGACTTCCGCCGATCAGCTACGTAGCAGCCGGTCTGGAAAGTGCGGAAATTCGTAAAGCCGTCTGCGACATTCTTGAGGGCGGCGAAACCGCCTTCCGCGAGCGTTCACGCCGATTACGCGTTCGTCTGGACCGATGATCGGGCCTCCCGATCGGTCCGGCTACCTTCGGCTCGAAAGCAGGCACACAGTCCGCACACACGTGTCGCGGGGATGTGGATTTAGTTGGGAATTCGCGCGCTGCTACTGATCTACAGTCTCAGTAACTCACGGTCATGTCATGTATCCCTGTCCTTCTCGATCAGAGTTTAAGCCTGAAGTTGGACGACTGAGTATCATTCAGAACAACGGCGGTTAGCGGGTTGAGCCCCACAACGTTTGTCGAGGCTAGCCTCCTGAGCAAGGCTACTACCCGCCGCTGATGGTCTGCCTTTTCGAATCGGTTTCAGATCACGGGTCGGCGTGTGCTGGCAGCCAGAAACAGAAACCATAGCTAATGTTCGCGGAACACCGAATGATGAAAATGTTCCTGGAACAATTCGTTGTAAAGTTGTATCCTTGATTTCGGTAGATCTTTCGTTGACCAAGAACAGGCAAAACTTCGGTCTACCCTCACATTAGGGACGCAACTAGCGTCCGCTGGATCAAACGGCGAAGTATCAGTGTTAGCGAACAAACAAGCCAATGTCGAGATATCAGACCCGTAAACCGATTAGGCGAACAGGAATTCCAGCTGCATGGACGTCGTTTCGTGAGCGAAAAGAACTCCTGCCTTGCGCCGTCACACTTTTTGAAGCTGCTCTGAAAAAGCCCGTCTATGACGGGAATGAAAACGTTTGGGACCCCGTCTTGGAGCTGCTCAATCTTCCTTTGGGCTATCAACCTGTCATTGCCATCGTCCTACGGCAGGAACGATGGCGGACAGCAGCGGACCCTAAGGCGTATGTTGCGACCGCTGCCAGCCGCCAGGCGCGGTCGATGAAACTTCTTCCGGATCTTCCGACCATGACTTTAGGCGAATCGAAACGCCAAGCGTACATAACAAAAACGATGGATCGCAAGTAGGCCTTCCAGGCCCAGATGGTGATGTTCCGCTCTCAGCTGAGGACAGGGCTGAATACAGCTCTTACCAGGGTGCAAATCCAAATGGCTGGGATCGTATCAACCTGCCCAAGATTCCGCAGTGGCTGCGGAATCCTGTGGAATATGAAACGACCGATTGGAACAAGGTGGCGACTTATTCTGCTCTGAAACCCAGCATGGTTCGCTCCCTGGCTTTCGTCCTCACATTGCGTTTCGACGAGCATCTGACGCGCGAAGAAGCCATTCGCAGAGGCAGAAACAGGGGCCATGGCGAAAAGGTGGCTGCGGCCTGGAAATGGATTGATCGGAACTTCGAAACGCGAATTGCGCCGCTGTTTAAGATGGAGTCCGCGCCGAAGATTGCTGAGCGGACTCAGGCTAGACCATCTCACCTGCCCAAGATTTCGGCCGGAGAAGCGATAAAGCGGGCAGTTGCGCGTGAACGAATCAACCCGATCGGTTCGCCGAGCATCAAACAGGACCAGCATGACTTGCGTCGCTTCACGATCCTGCAGCCCGGAACTGAAATTTGGAAGCGCGATCGCTACGGCATTATCGATGGGACGCCATACCGGACCGATTTGCGATGAAACGCTTGCTTTACAAATTCCTTCCAATCAAGAACATAGACAACAAATGTCTCAAAAACAACTCTCGGCTCGCACGTATGATTATTAGAGCCATAAGGATTCCCGACTCGCTCCGTTAGTGCTAGGCAATGATATCCGTCGGCGTTCCAGAATCCAAACTCCTTCACTTGCACAATCTGGCTCGGATCACATAGATCGTTTCTAGCGACCATACGACCCACCTGCGGCGTGAATAGATACGCTGTCCCTCGCCATTGCTAACCTTGCGGCATTTCTTGCGCACATGCAATCAGAAGCCAGAACTTCTTAAGAAAGTTCTGGCGAACTACATCGTCACGAACGAAGACAACTGCTGACCTATCCTCCGTTCTGGTTGTTCAGCAGCACGACCACAGCGGTCGTACGCCTCAACGTCAAGTGTCAAACCGCCGCGGCAGATCCAAACTCTCTGTGCGGAACGGTATTGCACCCAAACCGATGGACGCTTCCGAATTGGCCTGTGCGGAGCGTACCTTGGCGCGACTTGTTGCCCTTGCGTATGCCGCCGACCATCGAAATCTCTTCGATGAAGATACCAACGACCGCGCTGCTGATTCCCCCACCACTTCCGCTACAATAAGCACGAGATCTGATTGAGCAGAAGTCGATAAATATGAATAATTTAGAGCTGCTGCTGAACGCGTTGATTGGCACGCGGGAACCCGCCAGGCGGCCTGGTAAAGATACGCCACCGGGGGCCTTCGCTTGGGCGCGCGTCTCTACGGGGCAACAGGAGGAGCGCGGGCTGTCGATGCCCGAACAGCTCCGTGAGATTCGCCGTTACGCAGAGGCGCACGGGATCGAAATTGTGGATGAGTTTAAAGAGGCGGCCAGCGCTTACCGCCACCAGTCTCGGCGTCACGAGTTTCATCGAATGATCGACCGCGCCCGTAGCGACCCGGGCGTCTCCATGATCATCGTTCATGATTTCTCGCGTTTCGGTCGTGACAGCAGTACCGCCAAGAGTGAGATTCAAGAACTTCGTCGCGCTGGCGTGGAGGTCGTATCTGTTACCGATCCTAAGGTGGACGAAGACACCGCCGCCGGCGTCTACATGCGGGCGATCACATTCGCCAAAAATGAGGCGTACAGCAAGGAGGTAGCGTTCCACACCCGCAAGGGCTGCCGCGCGAACGTCCAGACCCGCGACAGCGAAACTGGCTGGTGCTTCAAGAACGGCGGCCAGCCTCTTTTCGGCTATCGTGCGGAGAGGCTCCATCGGGGCGAGGTGAAGCGAGGACGGCCTCTTATCAAAAGCATCTGGGTGCCAGATGAAACGGTCGTTGCGGGGCGCCCGATGCGTGAATGGGCGCGACACTGCCTCGTGGAACTGGCGGGCAATGGTGCATCGCTCGAAGAACTCCGGGCGTTCTGCGAGAAGACCGGGATTCCTGGTCGGCGGAAGCAATATTGGGGAATCTCAACGTGGTACGCCCTACTGCAGCCGCATGTGCTCATGCAGTACTGCGGTTACGCCGTGTGGAACGTCCACACGAAGGCCGGGAGGGAGCGGCCAAAAGAGGAATGGGTCATAGCAGAGCGCGGCCACGAGGCGCTCATCACCGAAGAGGAAGCGAGGAGAATTGCTGAAGCTCGACGGTCGGTTGGTGGCAAGAAGCAATTCAACGCGGGAGCCACCCGGAGCCGCGCCTCGCGCTACCTCCTAAGCGGTGGTTTATTCCGTTGTGGTCGCTGCGGTGCGAACATGATCGGCTTCCACACCGATGGCCGGTTCTACTACGTGTGCGGAAGCCAGCCCTATCGGAGTGGGATGGGATGCGGTCCGGGGGTGTACGTGCCCCAGGCGCAAGTGGAATCTGAAGTCCTGAGCGGATTGCGTGGCGTACTCGATCTATGCGCCGATCCGCAGAAGTTCACGCGCGCAGTCAACAAGGAACTGCGACAAATCTGGGAGTCGTCGACCGACTTCAGGCCGGACGCAGGCGAGCGAATCGCCATCGACCGGAGGATCGAGAACATCCGCCGAGCCGTGGAGGAGGGGCTGAACGACGCGAGCTGGGCGAACATACGGCTGCGGGAACTGAACGTTGAGAGGGAGTCGCTAGTGAGAGCCTCCAGAAAAGCAAGCGGTCCCCCTCAGCTTGATGTCGCGACTGCAATGGACTACCGACGTCAGGCGGACAAACTGCTCCGGCAGGGCGGCCAAGCTGAGCGCAAGCAACTCTTGCGGACTCTGGTTGGGGAAGTGAAGCTGATGCCCGAGGACTTGGAGGTGAGTATTAGCTACCGTCTACCCGAAGCCATTATGAATGGATTGGTTGCGGGGGATGGATTTGAACCACCGACCTTTGGGTTATGAGCCCAACGAGCTACCAGACTGCTCCACCCCGCAGTTAGATTCTAACGCAGGTGGGTAGGGGCGTCAAACTTATCACGGATTTGCCGGTTAGCGGCTGGCGGCGCGAGTGCGCGGCTTTTCCGCTTCGAGCGCTTTCACCTTTTGCAAATGCTCGCGACGGTCGACGATGTAGTAGTACCGCGCCGAGGCCTCGCCACCGCTCAAATGCGCGAGCATCTGTTCCAATGCATCGCTGGGGTTGCCGGCCTGCACCCCGATGGAACGCAAGTAACCGGAGTGCCGCAATCGATGCCACAATTCCGGTAGCGTATAGCGGCGCTCCAGCGTCAAGCCACCGGCGAGTTGGGAGCGGCTCACCAGATACTGCACCAGCAGCAGCTCGTCGAATAGCAGGGGGGCAAGGAACAGGCGGCCCTGCTCCACTTCCCAGGGCTTCATCGGCGTCTCCTGCTCGGGTCCCAGACGCCGCGAGCGCCGGATGGAGTGCACTCCCTCAAATTCCGCCTGCCAGTTCACCTTGGGCTCTTTACGGCCGAGGTAATGCAACGAGACGTCGCGCAACCAGGCTGGATCTTCCAGGTCTAAGTTCACGCTGATCTTTTCCAACCACTCGAAGAAGGCGTGCTGTTGGGTGGCCTTTTGCTCCAACACAGCGAACCGATCGTCAGACTTGGGTAGCGACTTCACCAGATTGCGCCGCAGGGTATCGGTGGCTTTGCCGCTTTCGATGCGGTGCGTCCGGATGCGGGCGTGCCATTTGGCGGGCGATCCACAGTACGGACACTGTGGCTTGTCTTTATCCTGCGCCGCGAAAAAAGGCCGCGCTGGCTCGGCGGAAGTAAGTTCCTCGAGGGACGGCGTGTAGCGCTTCATCTCAGCGAGTGCGGTCTTGGGCGCCAGGCTCATGGCCTTGGTGAAGATCTGCCACACACAGGCTACGCAGAGCGATCGCTCGCTCGACATTACGGACTCCGGGGGGAACGCGGACAGATCAACTTGAAAGACTACCCGTACACGGGTCTTTTTCTTTGCGGCCGGTTTCTTGGCCACAGCCTTCTTGGCCTTCTTGGCCGGCTTCCGCGTTCGAGTAGCCATGCTCCATATTTACCAAACTCACATTTACCAGGCCTGCTGCCTGCCGTATTCTAACCACATGGCGATCGCCGGTAAGACACAGCCCAGACGGGTGCAGTATCGCGTAGGGCTTGGGATCACGGTGAGCTCGCTGGTGGCTGGCGCCATCGCGCTGGTTGCCTGGGCCAATCTCGCCAATACGCGCGCGGCGATTGTTGAACTGACCGACGAACAAGTCCACGAACTGCTGGCGCGGCTGGATACGCGGGTCCAAGACCAGTTAGATGACGCCGTCAGCGCGGCGCAGCTTTCAGAAAAGCTGATGAGCAACGCGGTCTTGCGGCAAGACCAGGACCTGCTGGCGCGCCACTTTACTGAGGTGCTGCGCGCCAATCCTACATTTGCCTGGGCCAGCTACAGCGATGCCATGGGCGAATTCACGGGTGCCTATCGCGCCCCCGACGGTTCCCTGCACGTGAGCCAAACCACCCTCAAGGGCGGCGGCGGATTGCACGACTATACGGCGGCCGCCAACGGCGCCTGGGAAAAACACTATGAGCAGACCGCCAACGATTACGATCCGCGCGATGAAGAGTTCTACAAAGCCGCCCAGCAAGCGGGGAAGCTGGTGTGGATCGGCCCGGTGATTTTTTACGACGAAGGGCTTCCAGGCATTACCTGCGCGAACCCTCGCTACGCGAAGAATGGAACTTTGCTAGGGGTTCTCACCGTCGACTTCAATCTCAACTTCCTTTCCGATTTCGTCGGTCAATTGCACTTTGGAAAACACGGAAAAGTCTTCATGTTCGATCAAGCCGGTCACGTGATCGCCTTCCCGGGATTGCGTCTGATCGAGAACACGGGGCAAGGGACAGCGGGTAAATTGGTCACCGAAGCCGATGTTCCCGATCCCGTATTCCAGGCTTTTCTCGCTCGCAAGGAAAACTTGACGGAGGAACAGTTCACGGTGCTGCAGGCCAACCAGCGTTACGTAGCTGGATACCGGCGCCTCAAGGTGGCGGGCGGTCCCACATGGTTTCTGGGCGCCTACGCTCCGGAATCCGATTTCATGAGCGTGCTGGCGCGGAATAAGGAAGCAGCCTTTGCCGTCGCGTTGGCTGCTTTGTGCATCGGCCTGCTGTTCACCATGATCCTGGCAAGGCGCATCTCGGTTCCTCTTACTCGACTGGCGTCGGAAATGGAGGAAGTGGGGGATTTCCAACTGAGCGTACGCCCGCCGATGAAGACCATCTTTAAGGAAGTGGCGACGATGGATGAATCGCTGCTCCACATGAAGGGCAGCCTCCGATCGTTTTCTTACTATGTTCCTCGGGACCTGGTGCGCGCGATGCTGCAGTCCGGACAGGAAGCCACGCTGCAAGGGCAGACGCGAGAGATGACGGTGTATTTTTCCGATATTGCAGGCATGACGTCGCTCGCCGAGACGATGACGCCGGATCAACTGGTGCAACTGCTCAGCCGCTATTTCGACGAGATGAGCAGGGTGGTGGCAGCGCAGGGCGGAACGGTGGACAAGTTCATCGGCGACGCCATTATGGCGTTTTGGGGAGCACCCATTCCGACGGCCGATCACGCGGCGCGGGCTTGTGAGACGGCTCTGCGATCGCAACGCAAGCTGGCCGAGCTCAGATCCGCGCCCGATCTCCCCGAACTCGCGAATATTCGTGCCCGCATTGGCATTGCCACCGGAGAGGTCCTGGTGGGCAACGTCGGCTCACACGATCGGTTCAATTACACGGTCATGGGAGACACGGTGAACCTGGCCTCGCGGCTGGAAGGCTTGAACAAGCTATACGGCACTCAAATCTTGATTAGCGATCGGACGTATCAGGCCGCCCGTGAATCCATTGTTGCGCGGCCGGTAGGCGTGGTCCAGGTAAAAGGCAAGCGTCAATGTGTGGAAGTGTGGGAGCCGCTCTGTCTCGCGTCCGAAGACGATGCCGTGGCTCGCGAGTTAGCGCGGCGTTTCGGGCTGGGCTTGGAGGCATATATCGCGCGAGACTTCCTCGGTGCAGCGGAACAGTACCAGGCCTCATTGACCTTGTGCCCGGGAGATCGGCCTGCAGCCGTACTCCTGGAAAGGTCCCGCGAATTGCTGAGCGCGCCTCCACCGGCGGAATGGAACGGGGTGTACGTGGCAACCGAAAAGTGAAGGGCATGGTCGAACCGATATACTGGATCTCGCGATGAAAACAGAAGCACGGACCAACATCTCGGAAGTCGTCGGCAACAGCAGCTTCGGCGGGTTTCAATTGGGCTTGTGCATCCTTTGCGGCCTCTGCCTGATCATGGATGGCTTCGACGTGCAAGCCATGGGCTACGTCGCGCCCGCGATTCTGAAAGAATGGCATGTCCCGAACGCGCAGTTTGGGCCCGTGTTTGGCGCCGGCCTGTTCGGTATTTTGGTGGGTTCGCTGTTCTTTAGCATGCTTGCGGACAAGATCGGACGCCGCGCGGTGCTGATCGCCGTCACATTGTGCTTTTCGGTTTTGACGTTTCTTACTGCTCATGCGGCGAATGTGCAACAGATGTTGGTGATCCGCTTCATTGCCGGGATGGCCCTGGGCGGCATCATGCCGAATGCTGTCGCCTTGGTTGGGGAATACAGCCCGCGCAAACTGCGCGTGACCATCATGATGATCGTCGGCAACGGATTCACGGCCGGCGCGGCCTTTGGCGGTTTCATCGCCGCCTGGCTGATTCCGCGCTTCGGATGGCGATCCGTTTTCTATTTCGGCGCGGCGGCCCCGCTGGTGATCGGTGTCATCATGATTTTTGCGCTGCCTGAGTCGCTCCAGTTCCTGGTGCTGCATCGCAAGCGTCTGGAACAGGCCTCGCGTTGGCTAAGGCGGATCGATCCCAGCGCGCCGGCGGACGCCAGTCAATATTTCGTCGAAGAGAAAAAACGCAAGGGCGTTCCCTGGATACATCTGTTCCACGAAGGCCGCGGCATTGGAACCATCATGCTGTGGACCATCAATTTCATGAATCTTCTGAACCTCTATTTCCTGGCCAGTTGGCTGCCCACGGTGGCCAATCAGGCTGGATATGGCATCCGGACCTCGGTCCTGGTGGGAACCATGGAGCAATTGGCAGGGATGATCGGCGGATTCACCCTGGGCTTATTCGTGCAACGCTGGGGCTTCGTTCGAGTTCTGACCACGTGCTTCGCGCTCGGGTGCGTCAACATTGCGCTGATCGGAAAGCCCGGCCTCTCGCTGGCGATGTTGTTTACCGTCGTGTTCCTGGCGGGATTCGGCGTGGTAGGAGGACAAACCGCGGTCAATGCGCTGTCCGCGACCTATTACCCAACCGATCTACGAGCCACCGGAATCGGGGCTGGATTAGGCATTGGGCGAATTGGGGCAATTATTGGTCCCGTTGTCGGCGGCGTGCTCATGAGCCAGCATTTGCCTTCGGAAAAGCTCTTTTATGTGGCCGCGGTTCCGGCGCTGATTTCAGCCATCGTGATGCTGGGGATGCACTGGGTGCTGAAGACAAAGACAGTCCGAAACGAGCCAGCAATTCCCGCCGGCCAAAATCTGTGACCGATAGGGCCCTGCTGTCCAGATCCTGAGTCACCCATTTTCTTTTGAGAGCCACCTGCAGCAGGGCTGCCCCGAGCGCTCCTCCGATATGCGGCCGCCGCTCGCTCCAATCCAGGCAGGCATAGGCGAAACGGCGGCGCAGCAATCGAACTGCATCGGCGTCAATCCCCAGGGCCGCAAACGCCTTGGTTCCATCCTGGGTCAGTTCGTAGCCGGATGAAAGCCATCCCAGCTCATGGAAGCGATCGTGCAGCGACACTGCCAGCGTGCCGGCGATGTGATCGTAGCAAGTCCGCGCCGCTAGCAGCCTGCTCGGCGTATTCGGCACGAACTTTCCCGGAGCGCCTGCGGCGAAAACACTCAACCCTTCCAGGATTCTTGCCACGTGAGAGCCATCCAGACTGTAGTAGCGATGTTTGCCTTGGGCGAACACTTTCACCAGCCGGGCGGCTCTAAGCCGGTCCAAGTGTACGCTCGCGGTGGACGGAGTCACGCCGCCTATGATCGCGAGCTCGGTGCTGGTTCGCGCGCGGCCGTCCAACAGACAATAGAGCATCCGCGTTCGCGCCGGCTCGCCGATAGCTACAGCAATTCTGGAGACTGCGGCGTCGGTGGAAGGTTCTGCAGCCATACTTCGATGCTAAACGAAGTGTCCCTGTTCGACAACTGGCATACTGCCGATCATGACCATTACCTGCGTCATCCGCTACGAGATCGATCCGTTCCAGCGGGACGAGTTTAAGACGTATGCCGAAAATTGGGGCCGCATCATTCCGCGCTGCGGCGGACACTTGATCGCATATTTTCTCCCCCATGAAGGTACCAACTACGTCGCCTGGGGGCTCATTGCTTTCGACAGCCTGGCCTCCTATGAGACATACCGGATGCGCTTGAAGTCAGACCCGGAGGCGATCGAGAATTTCGCCATGGCGCAGAACAAGCGATTTATCGTGCGCGAAGAGCGAAACTTCGTGGAAGTAGTCGCTGGAACTTTCTGGCAACCTTCGACACTTTCTGAAGAATGAAGAAGGTCGGGATTGTGGGCGGTGTCGCATGGTTATCCACGGTGGACTACTATTCGGAGATCTGCCGTCGCAGTGAACAATGGCATCACATCAGAAACCGGCAAGGCCTTCCGTCGACACCGCTGTCAACACCAGAGATGAGCATCGAATCCTTGGATTTGCACCAGGCCGTGTCGTACTTGGGGGTGGATGGCGACGAAGAATCCTGGTCGCAATTTGACAACTATCATCGCGCTGCGCTGCAGCGTCTGGAAGGAAGCGGCGTCGATTTCGCGCTCATGGCCAGCAATACGCCTCACCATCGTTTCGCTTCCATCGTGCACGGTATTCAGATTCCCGTCGTCAGCATTCTGGAAGTGACGGCAAAGGAAAGCGCCCGGATCGGGGCGAACGAAGTCTTATTACTCGGGACGGAGATCACGATGAGATCCCCGATTTTTCGCGCGGAATTCGCGAAGCAGGGCGTTCAGGCGGCTGGCCCGGATGACGACGAAGTAAGGGCGATAACGGTGGAATTGATTGCGGAATTACAACTCGGCAAGCGGGCGGGAGCGGCGGCGACGTTAGGTAGGGTTGCGAAACATTCGTTCGAACGTCAATTTCAGGGCCGGCCCGTGGTCTGCTTGGCGTGTACCGAACTGCCGCTTGCGTTTCCGGAACACCGGATGCTGACAACCTTTGAGGACGACGGCGTGACGTACATCAATAGCACGGCCGTCCACATAGAAGCGGCCTTCCATTTGGCCGTAGCGTAAGCCCGCGGGACCGTTACTTAACGTGATGCTCTTCTACTTCTTTATTGTTCTCGGTGCAGACGTACTCTAAGATCTCTTCGCTCTTCGGCATCAACACCCAAGTCCGGACGTTGGTGAAGGGCTTGGTGTACATCTTGGGGTCGCTGACCGTGACTTCGTAACCCAAATGCGTCGCGTCGATGCGATGGAAGTGCTCGACGATGTGAAGATCCTCGCTAACCGGATGGCCCGCCGTATCGAGCAGCATTTTCGGCGTGGCGAAAAACGGGCCGACGGTGTCCACCACCAGCGTGTCACCCTCCCAATGGCCCACGGAATGCCCATACCAAAAGGTCTCTTTGGCTTCATCGGGGGTGGGATGCGGGCGGCCATCCATATAGACGACGTGGAACGCAAACATGGACTCGTGCAGAAACACGATCTCCTTAGGCGTTTGCACAATCTCCGTCGCCACGGGAGCGTTCATCGAACGTGTGTAGCCCATGGGATTGCAGTGGGCGGTAGCGTCGTAGCGCCCGGCATCGTAATTCTTGCTCCAGTCGGCCGCCCAAGGGGTCATTGGCAGCGGTCCGTCCGCTTTCTGGGAGCAGCCCTTCACTTCGGCGCCGCACGCGTCATTGCGGCCATCTTTGCTCATGTCAATCACGAAGGGATGGTCCCACAGACCGCTAATATCGGGCTTGCCGTCGGGGGTGCGAGGAATGGGACCGGAGGGAGCGCTTGCAATCTTGGCGGTTGGGGACGCGGTCTGCGCGGCGGCGGGGATGGAAAAAGGCGGCAACGCGACCGCGACTAGGACAAGCCCTGCTTGGAGCAGAGGATTTCGCACTTTGAACCTCCAGAATGCGCGCGGCAAAACTGAAAATAGCAGCGCGCGAGCAACTTGGGTAGCGGACTCATTCTAATTGGCTGAAAAGCGGCAAGTCAAGCGAACTCGCTGTGGAATCCGCCTGAGCCGGATACGTTACCTGGTGGCCCTCCACTTTCGCGAACGGCGTCATGGCGTGCGCCCGGGACTTGGTGGCGCTCAGAATCTCCAGCACCGGAATGCCCCGGGCCACCAAGGCGTCGGCGATCAGCGACCGATGGCATCGCCAAGGAACAGCTTCGGCGCACATGATCGCAGCAGGCGCCTGGGAGGCGAGTTCGATCAGATGATTCAGGTTCTCGCCGAATTCCGGAGTCTGCATGTAGTCGGCGTAGCCTCGAAACGATGCGTTGCGCCATCCGCCATTGATCGAATCCTTGCGAGCATGCCGGAGCCCACCCAGTCCGGCGAGATGGCGATAATCGATGCCGGCGTTTTGGAGGCTGACCGCCAAGCTTTCTTTGTTGAATTGTGGATTGCGCCGCGATTTCGGAATGGTTCGTACATCCACCAGCCTTTCGATGCCATGGGCCTGCAGTATTCGGATGAACTCTTCGATGGGGTGGACGGAGTGCCCGACAGTATTGACGACCATGAGGGTACCCTAGTTTCAAAGTAACAGAACATCCTGAGGACGCCTGGGAGCATGCGCCGTTCTGAATGCGAGTCATAGAAAATTTCTTCTTTACGCCCAAACAGTCCGCAAATATACTTAAAGCGACTTCTTCCCTGACGGCTGCGGCTGGATGGGAGCTTGTCAAAACAACGGAGTCCGTTTGCCTCCGATAGACGTGCTCATCGGCCGGAGCACCTTCACCAGCCTTCAAAAAGCTAGGGCCTTTGGCATGATCGAACCCCGGTGTGAACATCTCGTCTTTGCAGGCAACGGAATGTCTGGCGTGGCTTGCGTGGAAGAACTGATCGGGAGCGGTCAGGTTTTCGACATCACCATTTTTGGCGACGAACCCCACGCCAATTATGACCGGACTTTGCTCTCCAGCGTGCTCGCAGGCGAGCGCGATATTGACAGCATCATCTTAAACGACATCGAGTGGTACCAGGAGCACGGAATCCGGACTCGGCTCGGAATCCGCGTGGAGGAGATTGACCGGGCAAACCGTGCAGTCCGCAGCAGCGATGGCGATTGGACTAGTTACGACAAGCTGATCCTGGCAACAGGCTCCAGTCCGCTGGTTCCACCGATCGGAGGTCTGGACAAAGCCGGCGTCTACATTTTCGGGACGCTCGATGATACGCGAAAGATGGCGGAAGCGGCCGGTCCGGGCAGGCGGGCCGTAGTTGTTGGTGGATGGCTGGCGACGGAAGCTGCGCGGGGTCTCGGAAAGCGCGGCTGCGATGTTACGGTTGTTGAATCCGGAGGCTCCTTCGACAGGCAGCTTGAAACCGTGCTGGGGGACGTGCGTGTGGAAGCGGTGCGTTTCACAAGTGGCGAGGAACTTGGCGCGGACCTGGTGGTGATCGCAACGAATCTGCAGCCAAACACGTTGCTAGCGCGAAGCGCCGGCGTGGAAGTAAATCGCGGAATCGTGGTGAACGATCAGATGGAGACTTCCGATCGGTACATTTTCTCGGTCGGCGGGTGCACGGAGCATAATGGCCAGACTTTCGACTGTTTTCCCCCGTTATTAGAGCAAGCGAAAGTGCTGGCGGCGAATCTGGCGGGCGTCCGGGGAAGCGGCTTCACGAACCTGGATGCCGTATTTCAGGAATTGGCAACGTCTCCTCTCCACCAACGCGCGGAGTAGACGATCAGTGCCGCGGCCAGCCATCCCAACGCATAATCGGGTTGCGCGCCCCAGCGCAAAAGTGCCGAATGCATCAATCCGAACCAAGAGAAGACTGCGGCGACCATGCACCAGATCGCTGCGCGATGGAAGCGGCGGTCGATCAATTCTGTGATCACCGACGCCACCACCAACACGAGAAACAGAAAGCCGTTGCCCAGTCCTAAAACTGATGACCAATAGATGGAGCGGTTCAGCGCGGCTTCGACGGCGGCATTGGCGGCCGAAAGCCTGAGCGCGGGCAGGGCCGAATTCACGGCAGTTGCAACCACTGCGCCCGCGGGGAGCACGAAGCCCAGCAGTACGGCAGCGAGATATTTCGGATCCACGCGACGCAAGGTCGCCATCCCCACGCCGATGGAAACGTAGGCGATGATGGCCGCGAGAATCGGCCAGGGAAACAATTGCGCTACGAAAATAGTGAGCCCGCTCATAACCACCGCAAGAAATAGCACTGGAGTCCAGAAGGCGAAGCTGATGCGCGCACCCACGGCTTTGTAGGGCGGGTGCATGGCGTAAATAACCGGAGTGACCACACTTCCGGCCAGACCGCACACCAGCGTTCCCAGACCATCCCAAGCCAGCACGGCCCGCGCATCGTAGTCGTCCCCGGCCGCCGCGGCACCGGCCACTGAGGCGATGTCCTGGAGCACTTGATAAATCGCGATGGGCGCGATCACCGAAAGATACGGGAGCGCAAGGGTCATGGCACGCAACGGTTCGGGCGTGGCCGCGAACGGAAGCTGGAACGACGGTCCGGACCAGGAGGGGTGGACGTATCCGATGGCGAGCGCTACGGCGAGTGGGACAATCCATGCAGCGATGAACGGCGGAATCCTCCAGCGGGTGATCGGGATGCCAGCCAATACGCTGCTGAAGATAATCGCAAGCGCGATCAAACCAACCAGCGGTTGATCGAAGACGCGCTGCAACAAAACCAGCGCGAGATAGCTGTACATGGCTGCACCGAAAACCGTCATCGCAGCTGGAGCGGGAATGAAGCGGCGGAAGACTCCCGCAAATGGCGCCGCCGCCAGCTTGATGACGCCGGTCCAAGCCACCGCCGCCGCTCCGATCTCCCAAGCGCGATTGGCATCGTGCGTTTCCAGATATACCGGCAGCATGATGGACAGTGTGTAGGCGATGATCGCGGGTACGTTATTGCCGTACACGTGCGCGGTGACATTGGAGCGGCCTTCACGATGGGCCAGGCGCACCGCAAGGAGGACCAAGCCTAGTGAGCCGATCAGAAAACCGAGTGCGTAGCCGGGCAGCAAGTGAGTGACGCTGAACCCGGCTGAGATTCCAACGGGGATCAACAGAAACACCGGAATCACCATCTGCGCGAGATTGAAACCGACCTGCGCGATGGTTGTGTCCAGATCGCCTCGGGTCAGCGCCCACCAGCTTGCCATGCGTTCAGATCTTAAACGATTCGAGCGATTCGGGCGCGAAAAGGCCGGCAGGCGCGAGCAAGCGCTTCGCCAGGCCTTGCTCATGCGAGTAGCGCAAGAAGGTCTGCAGCACGTGGACGTTGGGTTCCAGGCCATAAGGCCAGAAATCGCGGCCCATTAGCTTTTCAGTGTCCTCCACATGCTGCACCAGCCACGGCAGCATGGCCTTCAGAGCTCCCATTTCGTGCAGATCCTCATAGGTGTCGCGCTGCGCAAGAGCAAAGGCTTTGCACAACGACTGTGCCACCCAGCGATGCTTTTCGTAAACATCGCGGCGAATCACGACTACATGCATGATCGGGAAAATCTTAGTCTTCAGATAATAGTCGCGCTCCACGGATTGGTAGTCTTCAAAGAGCCGGCGGACGTTGCCGGAGCCTCGGTTGAACGTCGAAGGAGCGCGCGCGGTATACAGCGCATCGATTTCGCCTGTATCGATCATCTGCGAAAGCGTCTTAGTCGATGGAATCGGTTGCACGCGAAACTCAGACGGAAGCGACAGTGCAATCTTCTCCGGACGGCCAGGCTGCTCCTCGCCTCCAGTGAAATAAGAAGGACTGGTGACGGGAATGCCGTATTCATCGCTCAGGATGCCCCGGATCCAGACCGGCGCGGTCATCTGATACTCGGGACTGCCCACGCGCTTGCCGATCAATTCCTTCGGCTCGCGGATCCCGCTGGCGGCATTGATATAGATGCAGGAATGTCGAAACATGCGCGACGGAAAGACGGGTATCGCAATGAACGGTGGATTTTCGCGGAACAGCGATAGTGTGTAGGAAGACAACGACATCTCGGCGACATCGAACTCTTGATGGCGCAGCATGCGGAAGAACGTCTCTTCCACCGGCAGATTGAGATAGTTCAGATCGACGCCATCGACGGTGACGCGGCCTTCCAGCAGCGCGCGCGTTCGATCATAATTCCAGCAGGCCAGCGTAAGCTGGAGTTTCGGCATGGTGAGAATCCGGCCTATTCGTAATACGCGGGCGATTTTTTCAGCTTGGCGTTGGCGGCGAAATCGTGCTCGATCCAGAGCTGCGCGCCCGATGTCTTGAGGAATTCCTCTATCTTGGCGCGGCTCGCAAGCGACTGCTCTTTGTTGAACTCGAAATTCGGCACGTGATCCGTATTGCGCTCTTCGTTGTAATGATACAGGTCGCCCGCAATCAGCACCGGGCCAGTCTTCGGGAGCTTCAAGAAGAGCACCTGGTGGCCAGGCGTGTGGCCAGGAGCGGGTTTGATGATGACGGTCCCATCGCCGAAGACGTCGTAATCGGATGCGGTGGGCAGAATGGTAGTCTTGCTGTCCTTGAGCGCGCTGTAGTTCTTTACGACCCGGACCGGGGCGGGTTGGTCGGAAAACATGATGTCGCGCTCCGGTTGCGACACCAGCCAAGTGGAAGCAGCGAACATATTGGCGTTCGCCGTGTGATCGATGTGGTAGTGCGAGAACGCGATGTACTTGATGTCGCCCGGCTCATAACCGATGGCTTCCAGTTGCGGCTTGAGCGGCTTCGCGACCTCAATGAAGCCTTGCGTGACTGGACTCCCGTCACCCTTGAAATCGCTATCCGGAACGACGCCCACATCCCACATCATCGTGCCCTTCGGGTGCGCAACCAGAAAACAAGGCACCGACATCTTCAATTCCGCGACTTTGTCGAAGCCGTACGACTTTGCGTCCGCCGGCTTCAAAACGCCACAATCGAATATGTAAAGCCGCAGCGATTTGGGCGGCTTGGGCGCGCGATGCGCCGATCCGTTTTGAGCGGCGAGCGGAGCCGCGGCAAGAACGATCACGGCGAACATCTTATTCCAGGACATGCGTCTGCCTCCTTAATTCGACAACCATGTTAGTCGAACGCGCGCCGTTATGTTGGGTTTCTCGCTTACGCCAATTGCTTCTTGATTGGCAGCTCGCGGATTCGTTTGCCGGTAGCCGCGAAAATCGCGTTGCAGATGGCCGGCGACATCGGCGGCACGCCCGGTTCGCCCACGCCAGCCGGAGGAGCGTCGCTCGCCACGATGTGAACATGCGTCTCCACTGGCGCCTCGTTGATGCGGGCCACTGGATAATTGTTGAAGTTCGATTGCTGGATGCGGCCGTTGGCGGCCGTAATCTCGCCCATCATCGCAACCGTAGCGCCGAATACCGACGCACCTTCAAACTGCGCTCGAACGCGATCCGGATTCACCACCTTGCCCGTGTCGAGTGCAATGTCCACTCGCGGAATACGAAGTTTTCCGTTGTCCACTTCCACCTGCACCACGGTGGCGACGTAGGTCAGGAAGCTGCGATGTACGGCGATTCCGAGCGCGCGCCCGTTTCCGGGCTTATGGTTTGCCCAGCCCGACTGTTCGGCTACGGTCTCAATCACGCGCCGGAAGCGCGCCGTATCGATAGCGTATGGATCGGGCGCTTTGCGGGCATTCGGCGGACGCATGTCGAGAATGCGCGGGCTGCCCACCACATCGAGCAGATATTCCACGCGATCGCGGCTGGATGCCGCAGCAAGTTCGTCCGTGAAAGACTGCACGGCAAAAGCGTGCGGGATATTGGCCACCGATCGTAGCCACCCGATGCGCACCTTCGCTTCCGCCGGTCCAACTTCAGCGCGGAAGTTCGGGATTTCGTATGGCACATCGGTCCATCCCAGGCTGAGCTCGAAGCTGGCGTAACGGGCCGAAGCATCGTTCATCGACGCGATGGGAGGGAACACGCTGCGCTGCAGCCACGCCGTTGGACGGCCCTTTTCGTCGACGGCCGCCTTCATGTACATGGCGGCGACGGCGTGATAGTAATCGAAATGGATATCGTCTTCGCGGCTCCAGACCACCTTCACCGGCTTGCCAAGCTGCTTAGACAGGACCGCTGCTTCGGCGACATAATCCGGTTTCGATTTGCGTCCGAAGCCGCCGCCTAGAAGCGTCACATTACAAGTCACGTCTTCCGGCTTGATGCCCACTGCCTGTGCCACTGTGTCCTGAACCGCTTGTGGATTCTGCGTGGGCGCCCAACAAACCACCTTGCCGTCCTTGAATTCGGCAAGAGCGACAGGCGGCTCCATGGATGCGTGCGCCAGGTGCGGCACGTAGTATTCAGCTTCGATTGTTTTCGCGGCCTTCGCGAAAGCGGCATCGACGTCGCCATCGTTTCGCGCCGGCTTGCAGGTCTGGCGCGCGGTGTCTTGGAGTGTTTTTTTGTAAGCCGCGGAATCGTAATCCGCGTTCGCTCCCAGGTCCCAATCCACCTTGAGTTTCCTGCGGCCTTGCATCGCGGCCCAGGTGTTATCGGCGATCACCGCCACTCCGCCTAAAGGTTGAAATCCCCAAGGCGACTTGAACGGCGAGATGGTAACGGTCTGCGCTACGCCGCGGACCTTGCGCGCTTCAGCATCGTCCACGCTCTTCAGTGTCCCGCCGATCACAGGCGACCGTTCGATGGACGCGTACACCATGCCGGGTACGCGAGCATCCATGCCGAACGTGGCGCGGCCTTCGGTGATCGCATCGAGATCCGTAATGGGAATCTCTTTGCCGATGTAGCGATACTGATCCGGCGATTTAAACTTCAGATCTTCTTTTTTGGGCACCGGCTGCTTGGCCGCAAGAGCAACCAACTCGCCGAAACCCAGCTTGCGGTTCGTTGGGCCGTGCACGATTTCGTGATTCTTGGCCTGGCATTCGGAAGCGGGAACGCCCCACTTGGTGGCTGCCGCGTTTTCCAGCATCGCGCGCGCGGTGGCGCCGGCCTGCCGCATCGGATTGTAGAAGCTCCGGATGGAATTCGACCCATCGGTGTTCTGGTCGCCGTATTTCTTGTCGCCGATGGCTTGTTGGATGGTGACGCGCTTCCAATCGGCTTCCAGCTCGTCGGCCACCACCATCGGCAGCGAAGTGCGAATGCCGGTTCCCATTTCCGAGCGATGCGCGATGATGATCACGCGGCCATCGGGCTCCAGTCCCAGATAAACGCTGGGCTGCCAGGTGGCATCGCCATCGGTGGCAGCCAGGGCATCCTCGGGCAAAAATCGCGAGCCCAGGATCAACGCGCCCGCTGAGAAAACGCCGCCCAGAAAACCGCGGCGGCTAACTACCGTGATGGTTTCGCCGTTCATGCTTTCGGTCCTCATGCCTTCGGTCTTCATGCTTTCACCCCAGCGGCCATTTTCACCGCTTGCCGGATCCGTTGATACGTGCCACAACGGCAGATGTTGCCTTGCATGGCGTCATCGATATCGCGATCCGTGGGTTTGGGCTTTTCTTTAAGAAGCGCCGCGGCTTGCATAATCTGCCCGCTCTGACAATAACCACACTGGGGGACGTTGGCTGCCCGCCAAGCCTTCTGCAGGGGATGGTCGCCCTTCGCACTGAGTCCTTCGATGGTGGTGATGCGCTTGCCGGCCACGTCGCTCATGTTGGTGACGCAGCTTCGCATCGCCTTGCCTTCCACGTGCACGGTGCAGGCGCCGCACAGGCCCATGCCGCAACCGAACTTCGCGCCGGTGAGTTCCAGCAGATCGCGCAGGTACCACAGTACGGGCATTGCCGGATCGCCATCATACTGCTTGACGGATCCATTGACGGTGAGTTGAATCATGTCCCTTCCCCTTTTGAATTTGGCTGATTCTTTATGATAGCCGGGAAATCGGTGGTGGGTCGGCTGGAATCGTCAAGCAGGCGGGCTGGAACACAAACGACTAGACGCGGGAGATCTCCGCTCCCGACGGTGGCGGCTTCCATCTGGTCCAAACCGGGGACATGGGTAACAGTTCTATCCGGGGACATGGGTAACACTTTATTGGGGTTGACGGTTTTGGGTTCCTCGAACGGCATGCTTGGAAGCAATGCCGTGGAAGGAGAACACA